>OELA01000139.1_pt1 | contig 11910 bp, 6 predicted proteins | sample 1503161 | NCBI WGS metagenome assembly OELA01 (sample SAMEA104379559, study PRJEB20068) | metagenome | biome: 1000743; feature: 77; material: 1998 | place: USA | collected 2012 | depth 25 m
GGAATTCGGGTTCGATGAAAGATCGTCCCCGCCGTAACTGAGGCCTGGTACCCACACTGGCGGCACATCAAGAGACATCGTGTGGTTGTCCAACTGCCGCTGGTTGTGCACTGGGGGCAACGGAACCCAGTCGGCCAACGCAACCGAGCCAGGTAGGCACGACACGCACCTTCTGTGGCGAAGCGCTGCTCGAATTCGGCGAGGGTCCGCATAAAATCCTCCACGATCTGACTTCCCTGTTCCTAGGGCGAACTGGAGTCAAGTGCATATTTTTTACGAGAAAAATAATACAAGATGGCGTTGAATGTCAAGTGCGCAGGGGCACCCTTTCACCTCCTGCTTCTCAGGCCAAGTGCTGATGGAGAATCGGCATGCCTGTAGTGAATCTGCATCTCGCACCGACCACCGGCCCGGCTGAACGGAACACCGCGCAGGCCATGTGGTGCTGCCAGGCCCTATGGGGATTCGCCCCCCCGATGGGGTGCCGACTAGGGCTACACTGCCGGAACTTCGGCTGACGTCACTGTCAGCATGGGATTCGTCTTCACGTCGCTTGAGTCCGCAACCAACGCGCCCCGGTTGGGATGGCCTGCTCAGGCGGCACAGGGGCATCGCCTGAGCCACGCTTTCATATAAGATCGAAGAGATTTTCGGCTGGATGAAGATGATCGGGCCTTGAATAAGAGCCGGTTCCCCTGTGCGGAGCGCACACATCAAGCAGGTAATCTGGTCAGCACGGCGAACAATCTGAGACTGTTACAAAACGCGTGACACCAAACTCTTAGTGAAGCGAGTCTTCGTAGCGTGACGCGCCCAGGCATGGGGCTGGATACGTTGCTCCCGTGATGTGGCTTCGTCCCCCGGGGTTCAGACCACCTCAGCACGCTCATGCGAGACTCCATTGTGAAAGGCAGTCATTACTACATGACCGTTGATTATCGTTCCATTTGCCAATCCCCCGGTGGCGAGGCATGGGCTACCCGGTGATGCATGGTCAACTCGACAAATTTAGGCTCGATTATTGACCACACACAACGATTCCGTTGGGGCAGCCCAGGGCCAGGCCGATTTTATCGGGATACATTTGGGCCCACTGGGTAGTGATTAATCCGAAGTCGTCGACCCGAGGCAGATCGTATAAAGATGTGACCGCTCGCCCAGGACCTGTCTGTACGTCCAATTGCCGAAGCAGGAATCCGCCGCGCTACCTTACCCGAATATATATAATACTTAGCACTAAGTACGTGTCTGTCAGCATCAGCAAGATTCCTTTTAAAGAGGAAGCTTGCTACTGTCTCAATCTGTTACGGATCAGTCGTTTGTGGCCGTTGCTGATGCGGTGTGAGAGTCCGGTGGAATCGAATCGAGCACGCGCTGCGGAACACGGTGCAGATGAGTCAGAGGAGAGCAGACATTGCGCCAATGGGATCCATGGGATAGATCGAGATCATGAAAAGGCACACTTTTCAACAGCCTGCCAATAAATCTCTCTTCAGAATTAAGGGTTTCTCCTACTTGCTCCAGACAGACGCTTGTGGTATTACAGCGGCTCGAATCCACCATCAACCCAGGAGGTTATTATGGAAATTGCTATTGCTATGGGCGGGTTAGTTGCCGCGTTCGCGGGACTGGGGGCTCTGATTCTGTTTACACCATATGACAAATGATGGCATGCAAGAATGTGCGCCTCCCATTCTTGTTCCTACGATTGAGTGGGTTGCGCCATTCTTTTTCAGTTCCGATGTAGTGGCGTGAGTGTTGTTGGGACAGTTGGTGGTCTGGATCTTCCCACCTCACATTGGTGGGAAGAGCGAAATTGATGGTCAATGACTGGCTTGGACTCCAAACCGGCTGACTAGCCGTCACTCGCCGGTATGTCCTAATATCTCAGTACCGACGCTTGAAGCGTGTGGCAGTGTGCTCCTGTCAAACCATCGATGCCCCCTGTCGGCGTGACAGAAGCACACATAGAACGCCAGAATTATGAAGTTCATTGTGTAGCTACAAGAACTGCCTTGCAGCGTGTAGCTCACACATGAGGGGTGGCCATCCAAGAGACAGATCCCCAATCGAGTGTGTCGCTGTCGTGTGTGAACGCTGGGACACCAGCTAAGGGAGCTGTTTTTTGTCCGTCCAGGTGCCAAGCAGGTAAACTGGAAAGGTTGTCGCGGTGAGACCCCTCTCGACGTTGGGCACTCCAGCAAGCCCCTCTTCTTTTTCTCGCTCCACTGAACTCAGACGAATCCTCGCGGTGAGAGTCGGTATTCGATGCAAGCTTATCGATGGTGGAAAATTAGAATACCGTCCGATCTGAGACAACAAGAGCAGGGCGGCATAGCTGAGCCGCAGATTCTCACACCTCGCATCCTGCCAGCTTGCCTTGCCCGTATCCCGAGTGTACTCAACTACCGCATGACTCTGTGGCCATACCAAGATACATGATCTTACAGCCACCAAAGTGCCAATGAATTATGTACGATACCGCTATTCTTTAAATGCAAAAGGTTAAACGGTGGGCTGAACCTCATACCTGGCGACTAGGCCAGTGGAGAGGTAAGCGGTCCAGAGTACTTTCCACGGCATTTTACTTATCAAGCGATTCGCGAAAACTCTGCGGGCACGCGGAAACTTTACTGCTTGCACGTCCGAGGCATAAGGAGTTTACCGCGCATGGAACTCAAGAAATCCGCCGTTTTTCTAGGCTACTCTGAAAGCTCACCTTACGGGATAGAATGCATTCGTTCGCTGCGGCTTTGCGGACGGTCATTTTGAGATCCCACTGGATATCCTCTGCCACCTTACATGGTTCGGCTCATCGACTTCGCAAAAGCTCACAATAGCTTTTGCACTCTGCTCGCCCATTCTGGAATATTTCCCAGCTCTGATACTCATCGCCTACGATAACTTGCACACTACTGAGCAAGTACCAGACTAGATCTGACGGCGAACTGATCGTACGAGAATCTCACCAGCTATGAATAATCAGGGAATATCACTCTTGCTTTTTTCATTGACCTTGAGTCCTTGGATCGCATCCACGATCAATACCGCGATCGAGGTCAAGTTTCCAGCGGAGTGGTCGCGATTTGGGGGAGGATACCGTTTGTGTCTCGAGATTGGAAGCAACCAGTGAATTTGAGCCTAGGCTCCCTCCCCCATCAAAGCTCTGCCATGATGCGGAGTAGGATCTCTTCTACTTGCCCTAAAACAAAGGAGGGAGAGGCGAACCCTCTCCCTCCTGCAGACTGTTGGACTATTTCTGCGCGACCCCGATGACTGTGCCAACTTAAGCATACTAACGACTGAGGTCGTTGTGTCTACAAATCCTCAGATATCCTCTGCCTGCTTATTACTTCTTCTCACCCAGACCTTGGTAGATTTCAGGGTTCGCTGCACCCTCTACCTTCAGCAAGCCAACAGCACCTTTGGCGATGCGGAAGATCGAGTGATCAACATTGATGAAGGTTCCTGGCATCTCGACTTTAAACTCTGCCATGGAAGAGCCACCAGCAGGCACCACGGTGGTTTGGAGGTTCTGCAATGGAGGCGTAACGATAGAACCCTCTGGGTACACCCGGTCAAATATCTCACCGATGACATGCCAAGAGGCTACTAGGTTGGGGCCTGCGTTGATATAGAACATTCGAACGGTGTCGCCCACTTTGGCGGTTAGAGGATTCTTGACAAGCGAACCAGCGCTGCCGTTAAACACCACATGTGAAGGATGTTCCGCTAACCCATTCTCGAACGAAAACTCCAGGGTGTCGCCCTTCTTGCCAGGCTTGGTGTAAAACTCGCTCTGCACCACATAGTATTCTTTCTCTACCTTTTTAAGCCCGCCCGCCGGTTCAACTAAAATCCCGCCGTACATTCCATTCGCGATGTGTTCCGGAATGGATGGAGATGCAGTGGCACAGTGATAGAAATAGAGGCCAGCATTGAGGGCCTTAAACTTCAGCTTGCTTTCCTCTCCTGGCTCGGTATTGAGCATCGCGGCTCCACCACCTGGTCCCGTGACCGCATGAAAGTCAATATTGTGACTTTCCGCACTGTCCTTCCTATTCTTCAAATGAATCTCAACCGTGTCTCCCACCATCACTCGGATCATTGGCCCTGGGACGGTGCCATTAAAACCCCAGAACTTATAATTGTTATCATCGCTAAGCCGACCGACGAATTCAGTCGCTTCCAGCTCTACGATGACATGGGCTGGCGTCGTTCGTGTGATTGGGGGAGGAACATTTGGTGCAGTCGTGACTTGAGCCTTGATGGTCTCCATCGCAAATCCTGTATTGGCGAGAAGACACAAGGCCACGACAGATGCGCTGAACAATCCGACATTGCGCACGCTACGCAAAAAGCGAATAGACATGGGGCCTCCTTTGATTTTTGACTACGCTGACGGTTCCTTCTATCATTGACGTGATCCCTACCGGATACTCTCAGCCCCAATTCGGGGCATATGGATTTTCCTCCTGCTTAAGGTTTGTAATCCGTGTGTTCTGATGGTTTACCATCATGGGAAAACTGGTGCTCATACGCCATCACCTGCCACATCTGCTCCTCCGACAGGAGGCTTTTCCAGGACTTCATCTTTGTCTTCGGAACACCTTCCGCCACTCGCCAAAACCAGAAGCTGTCTGAGAAACGGCCGACGTTTTTCGGGTCACGAAGATCCCGCGCCCCTTTCTTTACTGGTTTACCGTCCTTGCCGTGGCAGCTGGCACAGTTGACGAGCGGGTTGACTTCTCCGATGTAAATCTTCCCTCCTTCTGCAATGACCTTTGGATCCGTCCACCAGCCAGCCGGCATATGTTTATCGGCATAGTCAGCTGGAACCGGGGGCAATGGGGGCTCATCTCCAGAATAGGCTACACCTCCAGATAGAATCAGAATGCACCCCATCACCATGACCGAAATCCCGACCTTCCTTCTCGACATTCACGCCTCCTTTTCCTAATGGTGAGTCTCGCCTCATGGGGCTCAACACGGATAACTACTCAGAGTGCTCACACCTACCGACCTTGAACTAGCCGGTCTTGATGTTAGGCCCTCCCCTGCTGGAAACGGCGACTAGCCATGGCCAGCCACATGAAATCATCCACGACGGCTGGATTGCCGGTTTGTCGCCCATTCGTTGATCAAGTGAGGTAGAAGGTATCGGAGAGGTTCTGTGTAATCCGGCTGATGCGACCATCGAAGGTATGATACCAGACACGGCCAGCCAATGAAAAGGACGATGCCTGGGGCGCATACTGCAGTTACTTAATCGATGACTTCTGTATTTGCTTGCGCGATAGTCCATGTATGTAGGTAGATATAACACTCAGGTGAGGAGCAAACCTTGTCCTAGATCAACGATCAACTTTTGGACCTGTTGCTCAAACTTCTGATCGAACCCATTGAGCACCACAATTCATTTGTTGTGATTCTCTTAGAACCATCGCGTTAAATATACGCCAGTCCTACCACCGTGGTAGCAGCAAAGACCGTTGGGCGCGACCCATCGTCAGGAAAGCTGCCACCTATGGCAGCCCATCTCTCAATCCGTGGGGGCCATATACACATACGAATTATCTAGTGTCAAGGGGTTTGTGCAGCAGGATCCGCTGAACGTTTACTCCCTGCCTGGGGGCACTCCTTACGATGCAGAAAGGTAATGAGCGAAGGTTAGCAGAGGGTAGGAAAACCACCCTGAATCATGGACTTCGTGGGCTTGTATTATTTGTCCGCAATCTATCCGGACTCACCCCAGCCGTAGCTTCATTAATACGCGCATGTGTGACGCGGCTCTAATGTAATGTGATGCGTTAGCCGCCCCCATTTTCTATTCCGCAGTTCTCCAGCCGCAGATCCTGTGTGTCATCTACTATTTAGGCTTCTGCACGATAACCGCATACCATCCGAGACCATCATACTCCTGGTACCCAAGCGTCTTTGCAAACGCGATCAACTCATGGCCGGCAGTGAAATAATGGCCCTTACGTTGTCCGTGATGTTCAAGGAGGAATGGCAAGAGAATTCCATCGTTGTCGGAGGCGGCAATAATTCGCAGCCTGCTGTCCAGCAATAGTACGCGGCTGCGCTTCCATTCATCTTCGGATAATGAAGGCTCTGTCCGAACAATGGTTGTCGCTTGAACTTCCCAATCAAAAATTACGCCTAGAACACCGACGATCTTTCCATTGATGTTCCCGTCCTTACGAACAGACGCGGCATACACCGCCGTCAATCTGTCATCATGGAGTGGATCGTGAGCAATGTCGTCAACCACATACTGATCACCGCTCGTCGTCGACATGGCCTTCTGGAACCACGGTAATGTAGAAATATCGGCACCGGTGACCCTAGGAAATTTCTCCGGCTGTGAACAGGCCCTGACTTTCCCATCGATCCCCACCAATACAAGGTTCAGATACACAGAATAAAAACGATTAATCAGACCCAGGCGTGCAATCGCATAATCGATGGACGCTCGATCCGGCGACTCTACACAACGAAAGAGCGCATCATCCGTCGCCCACCAACGAACGTCGGCGGTACGCTCATACAAATTGCGCACGATGAGTTGCACGAGGGTCTGCGACATTTCCGAGAGGCGGTCACTCTCTTTTTCCGCGAACTGCCGATGCAATTCTCCGGTGCTCGACCGTATCACGCCCAGCTCTTTCGAGGCATTGGCGGCTTGCGCAGCCAGGTTTTTTACTTCGGAGGCTACCACCGCAAATCCTCGGCCGGCATCACCTGCTCTCGCTGCCTCTATGGTGGCGTTCAGTGCAAGAATATTGATTTCACTTGTGATTCTTTCACTCACGAACATGTGATCATTGATTCGGGTTTCAATATTACCGATGATCTCGTTGATGTTAAGACTCATACATAGACTCTTATATAGACATCGTCTCGTGTGAAATCCGGATGCGTCACCTTGGACAACTACTACCGTCGTAGGCGTCCGCCATTTCCTAACAGATGCGTTGACGTGCCAATCCTCGCACCATATTAAGGACTATCGTCCAGCTCATGAGCAACCGCGGTACGGGGGCTTATTTCGTGATTCCTTTGGCTGCTTCGACAATCGATCGCGCTCCGATGCCAAAGTGATCGACGAGTTCTTCCGGCTTCCCGCTGTGTGGGATCGAGCGAACGGCGAGCTTATGCACTTTGATACCTTCCGGTCCAACCGCGCTCAGCACAGCATCCCCGAGACCACCGTGCGCATAATGATCCTCAACGGTAAGGATGCGTCCCTGTGTGGACCTGGCGCTGTCGAGCAAAGTGGTGCGGTCGATGGGGGCGATACTATAGAGATCGATGATCCGCACGGAGATACCGGCCGCTTTCAATGTGTCGTAGGCCTTCAAGGCTTCGAACAGCGTGACCCCGGCCGCGACAATCGTGAGGACATCTGACGCGCTTTGGCGAATGACCTTCGATCCGCCGATATGGAACGTTTCATCAGGCCCGTACAAAACCAGAGACTTGGGACGACCGGCCCGAATATAGACCATCCCTTTGTGGGTCGAAGCTGTTTCGACGAGCCGATAGGTACAGGTCGCATCGGACGGATACAGCACAGTCACGCCCGGTTGCGCAGCCATCATCGCAATATCTTCCAGGCCCATTTGTGACGGACCGTCTTCCCCGATGCTCACACCGACATGTGTGCCGACAAGCTTGATGTTCGAGCCGCTGATGGCAGCCATGCGGACGAAATCGTAGGCTCGCGTATAGAACGCAGCAAACGTAGCCACGAACGGAATTTTCCCGCAGGCTGCTAATCCCGCTGCGGCCCCAAGCATGTTCTGCTCTGCGATAAAATTTTCAAAGAATCGATTGGGAAACTTCTTGCCGAACTTATCCGTGTAGGTCGAATTTTTCACGTCGGCATCCAGTCCCACGACTAATGGATTGACTGCGCCCAATGCTTCAAGTGCGACGCCGAATGCTTCGCGCGTGGCGGCAGTGTCGCCGACTTTGTAGGGCGAAGGGGGGAGAGGGCTGGGAGACGACGGTCTCTGAGACGGCGTCAATGGTTTCTTAATTGAAATGGCTGTGCTGCTCGGCCTCAACTGTTTGGTCAATTCATCGATCGCCTTCTGGGTCTCCTCACCTTTGGCGATCGCCTTCCCATGCCAGCCAGGATGGTTCTCCATGAAGGAGATACCCTTGCCTTTAAACGTTTTGGCGAGGAGCACCGTCGGTTTGCCCTTCGTGGAGGCAGCAGTATCAAATGCCGCGAGCACGGCTGAAAGATCGTGCCCGTCAACCACCAGTGCCTGCCACCCAAAGCCAGCCCATCGGGAACGATACGCCTCCATGTCATGTTGCAGCATGGTGGGATCGCTTTGACCGAGTCGATTGACATCGACAATGGCACAGAGGTTATCCAAACCATGGTGGCGCGCCACATCAGCCGCTTCCCACACAGATCCCTCGACGGACTCTCCGTCACCCATCAAAACATAGGTTCGGTGATCCAGTTTCTCGACGAATTTTGCATTCAGGGCGATGCCGATACCGACCGGAAGGCCTTGCCCCAGCGAACCTGTCGCCATATCGACAAATGACAAGCGAGGGGTCGGATGGCCCTCCAGATCTGAGGTCAGCGTGCGTAACTTCAAGAGATCACTCTTCGGGAAGAGGCCTGCTTCCGCCCAGGCGGCATAAAGCAATGGGGCCGCATGGCCTTTCGACAACACAAACCGATCACTATTGAGGGCTTTCGGATTTGTGGGGTCGTACCGCATGACGGAAAAAAAGAGCGCTGCGACAATATCTGCAGCGGAACAGCAGCTGGAAGGATGCCCACTGCCGGCTTCAGTCGTGGCACGAACACTCTCGATCCGGAGCTGCGTGGCCTTGTTCTGTAACGCAGCAAGCAAGTCGTCGGAAACGGTTGAGCTAGCCATCGGAGCTCCTTTCGGGATTCGGATGCTGAGAATGCTGCCGGACTCTTCTCAGTCTTCTCTCTATCGGCAATACCGTGGTGGGGCTTGAGGCTAACAAAATGAAAAGGGGGAGTCAATCAACCCCACCACGCCTGTCAATCTAGGTTAGACATAGTCACCTCTTACCAATGCAGACATGTCCGGGTTACTCCATCGTGGTCTCCCCTCCGTGACGATAATCAGGTCACATGGCCGGTGCCACCACTGGTGCTCGAAGAAGCGCTGTCTGCGATGAGGAGCCGGAAAGTCCGTCAGGCATCGCGATCACCTCAGGATCGTGCTGTACGAAGAGTGATCGAGACTTCCGAGGAAACACCTCCTCTCACCGTGACCATGCGCACAAATGGAGATCGAGGAGAAGGGCCCTAACTCGTAAGTCCAGCTACCAAGGATTGGATCGTGAGCGGCGAGCATCCTTCGGCTCGATTATTGACAAGTACGAACGCACTCTTTTCCTGGCTCACGCTCTGTTGAACTAACGCCGTGGTGTCCTGTCTCATACGAGGTTGTGCAGCAATGATCTGGTTGTAGGGTGCGTATCGTTCAACTGCTTTCTCATGGGCAAGTCCCAGCGGCGTCAGGAGCCGGATCACCATATGAGGAGCAGTAAACGTCTGCCCGAGCAGGCGATGTTGCTCGGAAAGTGCTGGCATGGCCGTCCAATGGTTGTACACGTGGGAGACCTGGTGTGTGCGCAGGATGTTTAGATACCGTGATCCAAGAATCGCTGGGTTGCGGACTTCTGTTGCGTACTGTGGTCCTCGTGGCAATGTGCCGAGAAATCGGTCCAACGCGTCAAGAAAGGCGGCAGGCTCCATACCCCAGCGTTGAAATTCAAAAATGAATGGCCCAAGTTTCGATCCCAAACCCTCGTCTGCCGGTGCCCACACCAAGTCCCGAAACACACTGGAATCAAGAAATCGTGGATTGGGTTTCCCAGCTTTGGCTCCGTAGCGGGGAAGATTTCCAAAGGTCGGGATAGTGATCTCTTCCCAGACCTTAGAACAGAATCGGAAATCTTCCGGGACTTGTTTCGCATAGTGCGCGAGTTGCGCCGCATTGGCCGGACGATAGAAGGAGTGGTCGATGCCGACGGTACGAAAGAGTAGGATTCCATCCATCTCGTAGCCGGCATACTCTGCCAGGGCGTCTTGGCTGAATCGGCTCTTCGTATAGGCCCGTTGGTAGACCAACCCCTGCCAACCTTCATAGGCCCAGGAGCTCGTACCGAGTCGAACGTAGCGTAGGTCGGTAAACACGCGAAAGCGATTATACGGAATTTATCTTTAAGAACAATGGGATAGTTGACATGCCGGCAGTCTTCACGCAGACTGCCACTCATGCAGGATCAGACTGAGCAGGCCCTTCTTGCCCAACTCGCTGAACGTGCCGGCATCGCGAAAGACTATTACGATATCGCAGGCACGCTTCACCATACCTCTGATGACACCCGACGCGCCATCCTCACTGCGATGGGCTGTGCAATCGATTCAGCTGCATCACTGACACAGGCATTGCAAGAATGGGATGAGGCGCCGTGGCAACGCCCTTGCGACCCGGTGCGGATCCTGCGTGATGGCGAGACAGAACGTTCTGTGTCCTGTTATCTGGCGCTCGAAGATGGGAAAGAGGGGTCCGTCGCCGTGGAGTGGCAAATCCGCGATGAAGCGAATGCCGTGGTGCGGGAAGGGCAGGCAGGTCCTGGACTTTTTGCGACAGAATGTCGCTTTCTCAATGGCCGACGACATGTCCGTGTCGAGATACCTGCCCCATGTGGTCTTTCGCTCGGGTACTACACGATGGTGGTACGAGCGGAAGGTCTGGTTGGGGGGATCGTGGGAACGATGCGTGTCATCGTAGCGCCGCGTCAGTGCTATGCCCCACCATGGCTCGAGGCAAACCAACGGATGTGGGGACTGGCCTTGCAGCTTTATTCATTGTCCTCCGATCGTAATTGGGGGTGCGGCGACTTCACCGATCTTGGCCGGATCGTGGAATGGGCCGGAAAGGACCTCGCCGCCAAAGCCATCGGACTCAATCCGCTGCACGCATTGCGAAATACCGCGCCCTTTCACATCAGCCCCTATGCCCCATACAGCCGACTGTATCTCAATGAACTCTACATCGATCTCGAGCGGCTGCCGGAATTTCATGGGTCGGAGGACGCACAACAACAATTCCGTGTCCCCGAATTTCAAGCCAAGATCCAGGCACTGCGGGAGAGCCGGCAAGTGGACTACGATGCTGTTCAGACCGCCAAGCGGACCATGCTCGAATTGGCGTACCGCAGATTCCTGACAGAGTCCTACAGCGGAGAAGAGCCGAATCTCCAACCGAAGACCTCGCGCGCCCGACTCTTCGAACAGTTTATCCAGGCTGAGGGCACATCGCTTGAGCTGTATGCCACCTTCCAGGCGTTGGAGGAAGAACGCCAGCTGATTCAACCCAAGTCGGCTACCTGGCATGATTGGCCCAACCAGTTTCTGACGCCTGGCCAACCGGTTCGTGAATATGCAAAACGACACCGAACGCGTATTCGCTTCTTTGAATACATTCAATGGGTGGCGAGTGAACAGCTGAACGAAATCCGACAGACGGCCGAGCAGTTGGGGATGCCGATCGGACTGTATCAGGATCTGGCTCTTGGGGCTGAACGCAATGGCGCCGAGGCCTGGATCTATCAATCTGTGCTGGCGTTCAAAGCAGACTGCGGCGCCCCACCGGATGCGTTTGCCCCAAAGGGACAGAACTGGGGCTTGCCCCCGATGAACCCTCACGCGCTACGTGCCAGCGGCTATGAGCTGATGATTCAACTGCTACGCAATAATTTCCGGTCTGGCGGGGCCATTCGATTGGACCATGTGATGGCTTTCTTCCGTCTCTTTTGGATCCCGCGCGGGAGACCCGCGTCCGAGGGAACGTATGTACAGTACCCCTTTGAAGACCTGTTGGCCATCGT
>OELA01000256.1_pt5 | contig 11841 bp, 9 predicted proteins | sample 1503161 | NCBI WGS metagenome assembly OELA01 (sample SAMEA104379559, study PRJEB20068) | metagenome | biome: 1000743; feature: 77; material: 1998 | place: USA | collected 2012 | depth 25 m
GCGGCGGGGGAGGCGCCGTGGGTTGCGCCTCGTTCCGGACCGCCTGCACATGAAAGAGCCGATCAAGCGCGTCGGCCTTGACTCGTTCCATCATGCCGGCAAAGAGGTCATAGCCTTCGCGCTTGTACTCAATGAGCGGATCTTTCTGCCCATAGCCACGCAGTCCAATCCCATCGCGCAGGTGATCCATCCCGAGAAGATGGTCTTTCCAGTGGTGATCGATGACCTGGAGCATGAAATTCTTCTCCAGGAAGCGCATCAAGTCCGAGCCCAGATCCTGCTCTCTCCGATCATAGGCGTCGCGCACCTGCGCGCGAAGGTCTTCGAGCAACGCGTCGCGGCCCATGTCGCGGATTGACGAGCCGCCGTCGCCTTTATCTTGGGTGATATCGAGACCGAACTGACTATGCATGATTTCAGCCAGCCCTTTGATATCCCATTCTTCGGGGTATTGCTCAGCTGGGCAATAGATGTTCAGCGCGGAATCCACGAGCGTATCCATCATGTCGCGAAGGTCGTCTTTTCGATTCGTCCCGCCCAGGACGGCGCGTCGGTGTTGGTAGATCACCTCACGCTGCTTGTTCATGACGTCGTCGTACTCCAGCAGCTGTTTCCGGACATCGAAGTGATGAGCCTCGACCTTCTTCTGGGCGTTGGCAATGGCCCGGGTGACCATGCCGTGCTCAATTGGGACACCCTCTTCCATGCCGAGTTTGAGCATCAGTTGGGAGACCCGCTCGGAGGCGAAAATACGCATCAGGTCGTCTTCCAACGACAGGTAGAATCGTGATGAACCAGGGTCGCCCTGGCGACCGGCTCGGCCTCGGAGCTGGTTGTCGATCCGGCGGCTTTCGTGGCGCTCGGTCCCGAGAATGTGAAGTCCGCCGGCCGCGAGAACTTCTTGCTTGTTTTTCTCGCAGTCGGCCCGAATTTCTTCAAAGATCTCCAGCTTGCGTGCATCCGGCAGATTCTCTTCCCTGTAGAGGATCTGCTTGAACATAAAGTCGGGGTTGCCGCCCAGGAGAATGTCTGTGCCGCGGCCCGCCATGTTCGTAGCGATGGTGACGGCGCCCTTGCGTCCGGCCTGGGCAATGATCTCGGCTTCTCGCTCATGCTGTTTGGCATTGAGGACATTGTGTTTCACACCGGTCCGGCTCAAGAATCCGGCGAGTCGTTCGGATTTTTCGATGGAAATCGTGCCGACCAAGACAGGCTGGCCGCGCTCATAACATTCCTTGATGTCTTCGACGATCGCGGCGAACTTCTCTTTTTCAGTCCGGTAGACGACGTCCGCGTAATCCTGCCGGATCATGTTGCGATTAGTCGGAACCACATTGACATCGAGATTATAGATCTTGGCAAACTCCGCCGCTTCGGTGTCCGCTGTGCCGGTCATGCCGCTGAGTTTCTTGTACATACGGAAATAGTTCTGGAAGGTGACCGAGGCCAACGTTTGATTCTCGTTGGCGATCTTGACACCTTCTTTGGCTTCGACGGCCTGGTGCAGCCCGTCGCTCCAGCGGCGTCCAGGCATGAGCCGCCCGGTGAATTCATCCACGATGATGACTTCGCCCTCTTTCACGACATAATCCACATCCCGCTTGTAGAGGGCATAGGCCTGTAGCGCCTTGACGACGTGGTGGACGAGATCCATATGGTTGGGGTCATACAAGTTGTCCACGCCGAGCAATTTCTCGATTCGGACGTTGCCCTCTTCGGTCAAGGACGCGGTTTTCGTTTTTTCCTCGATCGTGTAGTCGCGCTCAGGTTTCAACTGCGGAATAATCGCGTTGATGCGGTAGTAGAGATCGGTCGTTTCATCCGTCGGACCGGAGATAATCAACGGTGTGCGGGCCTCGTCGATGAGGATACTGTCGACTTCGTCTACGATGGCGAAGTTCAGCTCGCGCTGTACACACTGGGCCAAATCGTTGACGACCAGGTTGTCGCGGAGATAGTCGAACCCATATTCGTTGTTCGTGCCGTACGTGATATCCGCACGATAGGCTTCGGGCCTCGTGCAGGGACGGAGAGACTGAAGCCGCTTGTCGGATGCCTCATAGGTCGGATCAAAGAAAAAGGAGGCATCATGTTGAATGATGCCCACCGAAAGCCCCAGAGCATGGTAGAGCACGCTCATCCACTGCGCATCGCGCTTAGCGAGATAGTCGTTCACGGTGACAAGGTGGACGCCTTTTCCTTCGAGCGCATTGAGATAAATCGGCAGCGTAGCCACCAGGGTTTTCCCTTCGCCGGTCTTCATTTCAGCAATGCGGCCTCTGTGGAGAATCACACCGCCGATCAGCTGCACATCGAAATGGCGCATGTTCAGCTTCCGGCGGGACATTTCACGACAGACCGCGAAGGCCTCAGGCAGAATGTCGTCGAGGGTTTCCCCTGCCTCCAGACGCTTCTTGAATTCCTGGGTCTTGTCCGCAAGGGCGTGATCGGAGAGTGGAGTCAGGCTGGATTCCAGGCTATTGATCCGCTCCACAATCGGGCGGACTGCCTTGATTTCACGATCGTTTTTGCTGCCGAAGATCTGGTTGAGTAGTTGCGTGACCATGATACTGTCGTTCGAAACGAACGCCCAAGTCTCCGAATGTAATTTTTGCAGTATACAACATCTCTTCTTTGAATCCTATAATATGCAAAGACCCTTGAATAGCCGGCTTGACAGGCCTGGTGGGCGTCCATTAGGATTCGAGATACATACTTGGTCGAATGCAAATGCAGATGAACCGGACCGTCCTCAAATTTGTTTCGATCCTCTTGGTGCTCTGTGTCATTTCCGTCGGCGGATTGGCTCAGGCCCAAATGGTCGAGCATGCCGGGCACCATGCCCATCATCAGGCCGCGACACATGGCACCGTGCTCTGCTCATGGATGTGTGCCGCCGGGACGGTACTCGATACTGCGGTGGTCCCGTTTCAGATCGAACTCAGTCCTCTTGCATTCATTACATCCCCCAATTCTGCGCAACCCTCGATCGAGGCATGCCAGACTTCACCCAGCCGCGCTCCTCCCTCTTTCTCTCTATAATTTCCGTTGCTCATCGGCTCGCAGCAGAGCCGCATTCCGTGTCTCATACGATCCACTGAGTGGGTTGTAGGACTGGCGAGGAACAACGATTCTTCTAGAGAGAAAGGGCCAGCAGCAGCATGGCAAGGAAACAGTTCATCCTCGGATTCATTCTCAGTCTTGCATTCGTCGTCTTTTCTTGGCCCGATCCCCAGACCGCACAGGCATCGTGCGGGTCCGTCACCTGCTTTGTTGTGATCGGATCTCAACAGCAGGTGTCACCAAAAGGTCTACTCACAGTCAATGCCTTTTATAACTATACGCCTCAAGGGACCTTGCTGAACGGCACGGACGGGGTGATTCCCGCGGTCGATCTCGACAATCGGCAGCTGATTCTCGGCCATCACCGAGAACTCCGAACAATCAGTCAAATGTATACGCTGGATTTGAACTACGGCGTTACCGATCGGTTCGGGATCGAAGTTGCGATCCCCTATAAGCGACTCAGGCATCAACACATCGACGGACTGGGAGAGGCCAATGGCGGCGCAGGTGAACTCACTCGGTTTTCCGATAACGGCATCGGGGACGTTTTCATTAATGCGAAGTACAACCTGTTACCTACGCTGAGCAGTATGGTGGTCACGGGCTTGGGTGTCTATCTTCCTACGGGGGATCATGATCAGAAGACCGCGGGGATCGAGAGTGCTGAAACGATGGAACCGACCGCTCAAATTGGCCGCGGTCAACTCGGGCTTCAAGGATCGATCTATCAAACCTATGAAATTATTCCCCATCGGTTGAATCAGTTCGCCTCGGCCAGCTACCGACACACGTTCCGTAATAACTTTGGCTATCAATTCGGCGATCAATTCGACTTTGGATTCGGTGCAAATCTCGTGACGGTGCCTTGGCTCGTGCTGACCAACCAGTTCAACTATCGTTACATGGTCCATGATTCGTATAGCGGATCGTTGTCTCGCTCAGCAACGCCCAGCGATGGTCCTGCACTTTTTCCAGGCGAGGCGATTTCCATTGATGACAGAATCGCAAACCGGGCAGTCCCAACAACCGGCTCCACCTATTTTGCCTATACACCTGGTTTGCAAGTCGGTCTCGGAGAAGCGATCAAGACACCGTTGACAGAAAACACGTCGCTGTATTTCTATTCGCAGATTCCCATCGCCCGTGATTTCAATGGGAATCTGGCTCAAGGTGTGAGCTATGTGTTCGGCATCACGAAATTGTTTCAAGTGATGAGTCCGTCGTAAGAGCAGTGCGCTTTGCCATGAGGAGGTCGCAATGAAACGTTTACCTGTTCTGATGATCGGTATGTTTGTAGCCATTCTCGGGGTCTTGCCGCCCGATGCATGGAGCATGGGCGCGCGAGTCCCGACGGTCGGTACGCAGGCCGAGGATTTTCGCTTGACCGATCTGGATGGCAAGTCACAGAGCTTGAGTCAATATCGGGGCAAGATCGTGCTCGTGAACTTCTGGGCCACCTGGTGCAAGCCCTGCACGACGGAAATGCCGGCGATGCAAGCCATGTATGACAAGCTCCGTGACAAAGGCTTCGTGGTGCTGGCCGTCAATGAATTGGAAGATGACGCCAAAGTCCGCGAGCACATCAAGCAATACGGTCATACCTTCCCGGTCCTGATGGATCGCGACAATAAAGTGGCGAATCAATTTGGCGTGTTCGGATTGCCGGTCAGCGTGTTTATCGACCAAGAAGGGCGCGTGCAGGAATACATCAAGGGTGGACTGTTGACCGAGCAGAAAATCGAAGAAACGGTCGTGCGGATTCAAAAACAGGAACCGGTAAAAGCAGCAGCCCTTCGATAACGACTATGCCCTATTGGATTCGACAATGTGCGGTCGGAGGGTTCGTACTCTGGCTGGTGGTGCTCAGCGGGACTGTCTACCCGCAGCTCACTGCGCACATCGCGCAACATCAGCATCACAACGCGGCGACTCATGCGACCGCACTCTGTTCATGGCTCTGTATCGCAGCCGACGCCGTCGAAAGCACAGCGGTCAACATCGCACCCGTCCAACACTCGACGTTTCTCGAACAAGCGTCTCCTGTTACACAATTCCGTCTCTTCCATAGCTCACAGCCACCTTCCCGCGCACCTCCATTCGCATAGTCCCTCTTCTTTCTTCATCGTTCGAGCATGTCGGTAGCAGCGGTCACGACTCTATCCCCATGTAGGAATCGCGATCGTTTACCAGGCAACGGAATCCGACTGAAGAGACTCATTCGATGAGGCAGAGCCAGTCTTCAGTCCAATAGTTAAGGGCTTCGCTCCTAATGTTCACGTCCCTGGTTTTGTTGACAGGAGAGACAATGGCAGAGCCCGACACTGAAGAAACTTTCGCAGCGGAGGTGATCAAGTGACGTTCAGTCCAACCAGTCAATATCGTGTCGTGCAAGGATGGGTGGTATCCACGCTGATTCACGGTCTTGCGCTGACTGTGGTCCTCGGACTCATGGCACAGGTCAAACCAGCCATACCGAAGGACGTGTTCACCTGGGATGTCGCGTTAATTGAACTGCAACGGGTTCAAGACACGCGCCAGTCTGAGATCACGCCGACTCACGAACCTGCTCAGGCGACCCCGCGCCCGATAGCTCCTACCCCTCTTCAACCAAAAATGACCATGCAGAAAGTACAAACTCACGAAGTGACGCAGGTTGTGCAGCGCGAAACCTCCACGGTGGTCGAGACCAGTGAGCCGGTGCAACGGATGGTGGCAGTGCACACGAGAATCGAAGAGGGTATGCAGGTCAGAGAACAGCAGCTAGAGGAGGTTCAGCAAACCCATCAGCCCGTGGTGGAATCGGTTGCCCCTCTCGTTCAACATGAAGCCGTGACGGCTGAACCCCCAATTATCTCATCGCCGGCGACCGCTGCGGCAACCGACGCGAAGCCAACGGAGTCTGTGGTTATGGAATCTGCGCCGCAAGTGGCGATGGCAACCCGTCCAACTCCCGTAGTCAAGGCCGATAATAGTTGGTTGGTCGAATCGCTGAGACGGAGACTTGCTGAACTCAAACGCTACCCGACCGCCGCCCGCCTCAACGGCTGGGAGGGGAAGGTCGTGTTGCGCGCAGTCATTCGAGCCGACGGACACCTGTCGGAAGTGAAGGTACATCGGAGTTCCGGCCATGAGTCACTCGACAATGCGGCCATGGAAACCATCCGGTTGGCCTGTCCGCTGCATCTGCAACAGCCGATCAGCACATCCGAACTGGCCATCTATGTGCCGATTGTCTATAGCCTTGCGAGTTAGGCGATTGGAGGCGATGTGCTAGTCCCCGATGTCGAAATGCAGAAGGAATCGCTCGGGTTGATGCCGGGAGTGAGTGTACGCCAAGGGTCAAACCAGTCGCGATGATGTTCCCTCAGCCATTCGTGGATTGAAGTGAGGTGCTCCATGCTCGAACGGACATTCAGAACCAAGAGAATGGGATGGGTCGCCGGAATGGCTATTATTGCCCTGGTCATCACATCCACAGCTATGGCTACGCCAGATTCGCCGGTCGTGTTCGGTCCGAAACTGACAATCGATCATCCGGTAAGGGTGGTGGTCGGTCCTTCTGTCCGGATTGACGATGAAGGCCGTATCTCCCTTGCTTGGGTGGAGGAAGACAAGGACATGCGGTCGGTTCTCTATGCTGCAACTGAGCAGGCGGAAGGACGGATCGGGACCCCGGTCAAGGTGAACCTATCGTCCGAGTCACCCTACATGCGGCAGGAATCACCGGCGCTGGCTGTAGTCGGAGATAACGTGTTCCTGACATGGGCCATGACCCATCCGAATGTAACACAAGACAAACCGTTCTCGAACGAATTGCGGCTGAGCCGCTCCACTGACGGCGGCAAAACATTTCTGCCGTCCATTCTCGTGAACGACGATGGGCAGGTTATCGGCCACAGTTTCGACTCGATCCATGTCGCCCCTGACGGGGTCGTGCATGTATCCTGGATCGATGGGCGAGAGGGCAAGAAGGATCCAGGCACCTTCGTGACACACTCGACCGATCATGGCCGCACGGTCGCGAAAAACGTCAAAGTGGGTGAGAGCACCTGCGTCTGTTGCCGAACATCTCTGACGACCGGACCGGACGGAACACTCTACGTGGCCTGGCGGGAGATTCTGGCGAGTGACCTCCGCGAGACCGTCGTCGCGCGCTCAACCGACGGCGGGCAGACCTTCACCACTCCGGTGATCGTCGGACATGACAAGTGGGCGTTCCCAGGCTGTCCACACCGGCCCGCCTCGATCGGGACGGATCGGTTCGGGCGGCTCTATGTTGTCTGGTATACGGAGGGTGTCGATGACATTCCGGCTGTTTTCCTAGCCTACTCGGACAATCGCGGAGACAGCTTCTCACCGAAGCAGAAACTGAACGTCTCCAAGGGGACCTTCCCTGATCATCCGCAGCTGGCGGTCGATCCCGAAGGACGTCTCGTCGTCGTCTGGGAGGAACAATCGCCTGTTCGGCGTGAAATCTTCTCCAGTGTTTCGCTCGATCGTGGGCAGTCGTTCAGCACCCCGCAGAAACTGAATGAAAAGAAAGGCCAAACACCATCCCTCTCGATGAACTCGAAAGGGCTCGCAGCTCTGGCTTGGATGGAGCACGCGATGCCCGCTCATCGCATGATCGTACAAACCCTTCAGCTCCCGGCTGCCAAAGTCGGCGCGAGGCAGGAGCCCTAGTATGCATCATTCACTCAACCGACTTGGGATCGCTGTGTTGCTCTCTCTCATGAGCATTATCTCGGCTGATCACAGATGTGCGCTTGCCGGCGATCCTTTTGTCTCGCTCAAGATGGGCCGGTTGCCTGCCGGAAGCATGGCGGCACCCTTTGCACTCACAACATTGGACGGCAAGGTCGTAAAGTCGAGCGAGCTGGCCGGGAAAGTCGTGCTGGTGAATTTTTGGGCGACCTGGTGCGGGCCCTGCAAAGAAGAAATGCCCTCACTGGCCCGATTGCAGAAACAATTGGACCCTGCACACTTTGTCCTTATGACCGTCACAGCGGATGTGCAGCCCCGGGGCATTACTCACTTTCTCTCTCAGTTGGGAGTCAGCGTGCCGGTCCTCTTCGATGAAGATCAAGAAGTGTCACGGTCCTTCATGGTGCGCGGCCTTCCGACCACTGTCGTCATCGGAAGGGACGGCACCCTCGCCGGGCGAGCGGTCGGACCTCGTGCCTGGGATAGTCCTGAAGCCGTGGCAGTGATGCGGCAGGTCATGGAGAGCGGCAAATGAGGAAGTGCTTTGTCCCACTGGCTCTGGCCATTGCGGCGCTGTATCTGACGCTCTCAGCCACTGCCATGGCCTGTCTCTTTGCGCACGGGAGTCAGCCTCGTTCAGTCCATCATCACACCAACGGCGTTACGCATTCCTCTCTATGCGCCTGGGCCTGCCACGCCAATCCGACCGTTGACCTTCCTGCAGGCACGTCACAGACACAGCCGCTTCACCTTGTGGCAATCTTATCGCTGGTAGCCGTTTCCCTAGCGTCAGTACTCTCCCAACAGTCGGCACAGTCGCGTGCCCCTCCTCGTTCATAACGTCGCACCCACTCACCATTCATTCGTCAATTCCCTGCGCGGGAAGGCCATGAACAGTGCGGCCAGTCACCCGGCATGGAGAGCGGTGTGTCAGCGTCATTTTCACAAGGAGGAGTATGGGCCATGGTGTCATCCAAGAGAGTTATGCACATCATTCTCGCAGTCGCAGTGCTCAGGAGCATGGCCGCAATCGATCACGTCGTATCCGCGCAAGAGCCGGAGCAGCCGACAGTGTCGCCGCGCGAAGAACAATTGCGCGAACAGCTTAAGGGGATTCTCCATGAGCTGGACGAACTCCTGAAAGCGCGAGAGGGAGCATTGCCTCCGGGCGAACGACCTCGGGGGGTCATAGAGAAGGTGTCTCCGCAAGTCTCAGAGGCCATTCCGGAATATGAGTTGTCCGATCTCAGCATCGTCAGCAAACGGTTTCAAAAGCGGCCGGAGGGGCTTTCATTGTCGGCTACTCTTCCAGACGAAACGGATTCTCAGCCGACCAGAACGATGAAGGAGTCGATGGAATCACTCCCTGGCGTGGTCTTACGCCAAGCGAATGGACCGCGTGACTTCAGCATCATGATTCGCGGGCAAGGGGCCAAAACAACTTTCGCGATACGCGATATCAAAATCTATGAAGATGGATTCCAGCAGACCCAATCCGACGGGCTCTCACGCCTCGACATACAAGATCCCTGGTTTATGCGGAGCGTCGAAGTCACCCGAGGCGCCTCCTCATCACTCTACGATAACTACGCGCTCGGCGGAATGGTGCAGTTTAGGACAAGACGTGGAAGCGATATTAACGGAATAGAGACCTTTCTGAGCGGAGGATCCTTCGGGTACCACAAGGAGGCGCTCGCCGTTGGACAGGAATTCCAGAACCTCGACGCCTCGCTCTTCGTCAGCAACGTGGGAGAAGATGGATTCATCAGACACAGTAATTACAGCACGCAAACCATCAACTTGAATCTGCGATTTAAGATCGACGATAAGCAGAATTTCTACTTCAAGGCCATCACGAATTGGCTGGACACCTTCGTGCCGACTCGTTTAACTCAAGCGCAGTTTACTGCCGATCGCCGGCAAGCCGGTGGGACGGGCACCTGCACAGCCAATTCCTGCAGCGATGCCGAACGATTGGCCCAACGACGGTTGGATCGCCGCACCATTGTCGGAGGTATGTACGAGCGGCAAATCAACGCCAATACGGTCCTGACGCTCGAAGCTGACTACGACGTCAAAGATATTAATCAGACGTTCTCCCAGATCAGCGACAACATCAATCCGAATTTCAAACATTACGTCGACCTGCGGCATGACGGACGCCTCTTCGATATGCCGCTGCGGAGTTATGCCGGCTTCTTTCTCAATAATATGGAGCAGGAGGCGCAGACCTTCCAGAATCTCGCCGACGGCTACGGCACCAGGGGGAGGCTCATCCAGAATTCACGCGGCACGATCAGAAACGTCGGGGCCAGATTCCGAGAGGAACTGGAATTTCTTCCGAACGTGATCCTTGCCGGAGGATTGGGCTTTGAGCAGTCGATGGTCAGTGTGCAGGCGAGTAACTATGACAACGCGAATGTCCGAACTCCCACTAGCGCAACCAGAACCTTCACCAATTGGGCGCCCGAAATGTCGCTGAGTTGGAAACCGACAGAGGCCCATCGGCATTGGGTTCGCGCATCAACGGGGTATGGGATTCCTGGTTTCGGCAATCTCCTCAGGGATCCTGTCACTGGTCTTCCTGGCACGAATTTCAATCTCAAGCCGCAGAAGAACCTCAATTTTGAAATCGGAACAGAGTCCAAACTGACTCAGACTCTAACGATCCAGCTCGTCGGATTCTGGACGTTCTTCAAAGACGAGCTCATCTCGCGGGCGGTGTCGGGAACCAACGTGGCAACGGTGAATGCTGACTCGTCTCAATACCGGGGCATCGAGGCCTTTTATGATTGGCGCCCATTGACAGGTTTGCGATTCTCCGGGGCCTACACACACATCGATGCGAAGTACACCAATTTCTCAGACCAGTTCGATACGGCAGCAGGATTTGTGGTTCAGGATGGAAAGAATGTGCCGAATGTGCCGACCGATGTGTTGAATACCAAAATTCAATACGATCATACGCCGACCGGATGGGGAGGCTGGGTCGAATGCAGCTATTACAATAGCTACTTCCTGAACAACAGCAATACGTTCAGTATCCCCTCCTATGTGGTCGCGAATGTCAATGTTCATAAGATTATTGAGGTGGAAAACTCCTGGTTCCGATTCGCCAAGTTGTATGTGGAGGTGGACAACATCGCGGATAAGAAATATGCCGCATCCGGTCAGGTGATTGGAGGGGAAACGGCAGCAGCGGCTTCGACTCAACAGGCCTTTTTCGCCGGTTACGGCCGAGCCGTCTATGGTGGCGTGACCTTAGGGATGTTCTAACTAGTCAGAATATGCGACGCAGTCTCGGACTGGGATGAGGGCATTTCAATGGCGCCCTCATCCATAATTGGGACGCAGAGCTTGCGTGTGAATAAGAACTCGCGACTCGGTCTAGGGGAATGGCTTCGTTGTCTCAGGACTACTTGCCTCGTTGATTCTCCGACGGGGGCAAGCGCCAAAAAAAGCGTCAGTCTCCAACAGCACGAGCAGAGTCGAAGAGCGAGCCGACTGGTAGACGGCTGGCTGTAGCAACAGATCGGCAATGGCAGCAGAGATGTTGATAAACCATGCGGGTTAGGACAGTAATGACTGAAAGGACTGTGGTGTCTTCATGGAGGGACTCAAGGAACTCGTCGAGTACGGCGTCATCGGGATCTTGCTGGGACTGAGTTTCTGGGCAATCGGGGTGGCAGTGGAGCGCTGGCTGTTCTACCGGCAGGTGGACGTCAAACAGTTTTCCACTTTGGATCTGTGCGAGATCGCGTTGTCCCGGCGGCTGGTGGTGATCGGCACGGTCGCCGCCAATGCGCCCTATATCGGCTTACTCGGCACGGTCCTCGGTATCATGCTGACATTTCACACGATGGGCACATCCGGTGCGTTAGCCGTGACAGCGGTCATGATCGGCCTGAGTCTCGCGCTCAAGGCCACGGCGGCAGGACTGCTTGTCGCCATTCCTTGTGTGGTCATGAACAACGTGCTGCGACGCCGTGTGAACGAACTCCTCGCACAGTATAGGTCACAACATGGAGGATGACCTGAATTGACCTACCCGTGTGCAGGCTAGGCCCCTGT
>OELA01000232.1_pt1 | contig 11778 bp, 8 predicted proteins | sample 1503161 | NCBI WGS metagenome assembly OELA01 (sample SAMEA104379559, study PRJEB20068) | metagenome | biome: 1000743; feature: 77; material: 1998 | place: USA | collected 2012 | depth 25 m
ATTCCTGACGGTATTGCTGTGAACTCAGACATGAGTTGGATTGCGGTTAGTAATCACAATACGCATAATGTTCTAATGTTCCGGAATGACTCAACCTTAGACCCAAGTTCAGAGCCAGCTGGTATTCTTTCTAACCTAAGTTATCCGCATGGCGTGTGTTTTACTCCAAATAATAATTTCGTTTTGGTGGCCGATGCGGCGGCTCCTTATGTCCATCTCTACGCCAAGACTCGCGGCGACTGGAAAGGCAAACGCGACCCTATCGCTTCAATCAGAACGATGGACGACGAGATATTCTTACGAGAGCGAATCAATCCCGAGGAGGGGGGGCCAAAAGGTCTCGATATTGCCAACAACATGACGGTCTTTGTGACAACCTGCCAACATCAACCCTTAGCGTTTTTTGATTTGAAGAAAATACTCTACAAAGAAGTTGGTCATGAAGAAAAATGCGTCCCATATGGAGATCAATCAGTCCCAGTTGTGGTTTCCAGTCACGAAGAATTATCCCTGGATACAAGACGCTCACGAGAAGTACTCATACGCGTCTTGTTACAGGTAGACGCCAGGATAAACTCTGAAAAAGCAGAAAAAGACGCAGCCTATAGTAAGCAGCTTCAATCAATTTACCAAAGCCGCTCATGGAAAATAACGGTCCGGCTACGCTGGGCTTATTCACTGTTAAGAACATTAAGGCAAAAAATAAAGTGCATATTATTCAGAGGATCGTTCGCTAGAGCACGTGAGCACATCACGATAAGCTCTGTTCCAGAACAGCGATCAGGCGCAGAGTGGATGTTACGAAAGCCGCCTGATGAGTCACCCAAATGACAGCCAGGCCGTGTCCTATGCAACCAGCGCAAGCTCTTGAATAACCACTCCGAATAGGTTGGTTAAGGACAGGAGCAACGCCTGCCCTTAACAGGCCCCCGCCTGCCGCTTGAAGGGGGGCCTCTTTCTTGTCCGTGTTCTCTTCTATGCTTGAAATTCTGTGAGCGTCGTGGCCCCGCTATGTACCGAGTATCCGTACGGATTACCGAATGCGTTTCCAAGAGGCCGGGGGGTCTGTTCTCTGGTGAGTGCCGGAGGTTTCCTTAATCGTGGGTTCCCTTTTTCGAGGTTTTTCAGATCGAGAAGGCCCCCCCCTCATTCCTAGCACATCAAAAATGAATTATTTTTCGCTCCGGTTCCCGTCACGGTTGCCCCTGTGTCTCGCTGTTGTGGCCTGTATCTTGCCGTGCCTGTAACCGCGTGATACTGTTGGTCTCCTGTTGCCTGCTGTGTCGCAGTGGGACTCATAGTTGAACTACCTAATGTACTTCCCAGACAAGTTGTCAGGGGTTCAAATCCCATCGCCCGCTCCAAAGCAAGATATGAAACGTAGGCGTGAAGCGTCTCATGCGAGAGACGGAGGACTTGAGAAGCTTGTGCTTCCAAGTCCTTTTTTGTCTGTCCAGAAGATGTGTTGATGAGATTTGATCGAAATGGGGCAGCAGCACGGGTGATAGGTCTTGAACGTTATAGTAAGGAGGCGCTGTGAGGCGATGGCATTTTTGGTTCTTCGTCGTTGTGACGTTCGTCGGAGGAATCACAGGCGGGGCATTCAGTGGGTGGTGGTTGGCCCCTTCTCCAGTCAAGGCGCAGAAGGTCAACGTGATGAATGCTGAGGAGTTTGTCCTGCTGGATACGGGTGGGAAGGCACGAGCCGGATTGGGATTGGACAAAAATGGGGAGGTAGGTCTGGTGCTGATGAGTCGAGATGGCAATAGGAAACTGGCCCTCTCTCCCGACGATCGATTTGCTGTGAAACTGTCCGATCAGAGCGGCCGTGTTCTCTGGTCGGCCCCATAGCGGAGCAGGCGGGTTTTCACGAAGTGCGGAGCAGGGCCAGGAGTCTCGGCTATCCTGTCAACTAGACAGCTTTTAAAACTTTGCCGCTGCGGAGACAGCGTGTGCAGACCCGAATGCGTTTCGGCTGCCCGTCGATCAGTGCCCGGACTGGTTGAAGATTGGGCTTGAAGATCCGCTTGGTTTTGTTATTGGCGTGACTGACGTTGTGGCCGGACTGGCGGCGTTTGCTACAGAGATCGCATATAAATGCCACGGGTACACTCCTTTATCTAAACTATTCGAATCGAGATATGATTGCGAGTCCAAGAACGTACCACAGGGCTATTCGACTTGACAAGCAACTTTGATGGGGTAGGCCCGCGTCGAATGGGAACGTGAGGCCTTGGAAAGGGTGAATGACAATGACGGGAATCGATCTCCTCGGGTTTGCCGCAGGGACTTTCACGACCTGTGCCTTCTGGCCTCAACTGCAGAAGACATGGATCACGAAGTCTGCGGGTGATGTCTCGCTGGGTATGCTCGCCATATTCTCAACGGGCGTGTGTCTTTGGTTTCTGTATGGGTTGGTCCTCCATGCCTGGCCGATCATTCTGACTAATTTCGTCACGTTGCTTCTGGTAGGGGCGATCTTAGTGCTCAAGATGCGCTATCGAAGTTAGCAGGATGCTGAAAAATGGGGCGGGGTAGCTGGGACGATCCCCGTGCTCGCGCAACGGGCGGCCTCAGAAGGGTGTGAGGAAGCAGGCAGACCGTTCTTCTTGCTCGCAGAGCCCCCACGATAAAGCGGTGGTCGCTCGATGCGCGCAGTGAAGAACAATCTGCCTACTCTCTCAGGGGAAGCTGGGGGAATCAGAAGGCCCTCGCCCGGGCAAATGGCATGTCTCGGCGTGCCGGTGGGCAGGCGGGTGAGAACATCGCGCGCAGTTGGGATCATCCCAGCCACCCCTTAAAAAGAGATAGTTTGCTGCGGCCTTGCTTTGGAAGAGGCGCGTCTCGGCGCGCCGGGGTTGGGTGGGTGAGAAGGCTGGTCTTTTTGAGCATCCTGCGAAGTCGTATCCTGCCAGTGTAATAAATTAATGATGTTGATTATGGCGGGGTGGAGCTGATGACCGCGATTCTTTAGGTGCAGGCACGAGGGAGACGATTGCAGGCACGCTGATATCAAAAGTCGTGTCGCCTCCATCGTCGAACCGGTCTTTCCCCACACTGTAGATCTTCTGTTGCGTCGGACTCCACAACATCGGTAATCCGCTAAAGGGATCGTAGTAGGACGAGCCGACTTGCGCGAGTCGATTCGGTACGGTGGTCTGAGCGCTCGGGCGCCGTAAGGCGGCTTGCAGCGAAGCGAGTCGCAGTCTGGCGTCAAGCTCCCTCAGCTGATGGTGAAAGGGATTCCAATCCGGTTCAAATGGGGCTGGACTCACGATACTTTCCATAATGCCCTGGCGTCCGTTACCTGCCAGCTCCTGAATCTTCGGCAAAATGATCTGTCCTGTTTCTGTCGCATGGATCATCGCATCGTAGTAGGTGGCATACATTTCCCAGGTCTCGCGCGTCCGGAGGGAGATTCCTAGGAACGAGGGTCCGTGAGGGTGTGCAATTTGGCGAAAGGCCTGTTTGGGAAGACGTGCTGTGTTGGTCAACCACTCCTCCTGTGGGTTGAGGGAATCAGTTTGCCTCTCGATGATTGATGTACCAAGTCGATCAGCATGGACACCCAGTGTGAATTGATGTTGAAGCGGCCAGCGGAGCGATGATTCTGCCGTCGTGAGTAGAGGGGCGATATCGGGTGTCATGGCCAACACCGTTTTGTTGATGACGGGCTGCGACAACAGAGTCGAAAGCAGATGGAGATCATCGGTGATGACGATTTCTGCCATGACTTTGGTGGCGGTGGTCGTGGCCTCTCGGAGGACGCTTCGCCACGTGTACAGATCCTTTTTCAGCCGCTCCATGCCCAATGCGGTCTGACGAGAGAATCCGTCAGCGATGTACAGACGGTGAGCCACGAGCACCTCGGCAAAACGGGGCGTGCCTCGGTGCCCGAACCCCATGTCGTCGAAAGGCATTGTGAGCCAGCGTTCGTATCGCGTGAACAGGATATGATCTCGGCCGGACAACGCCTGAATCTGCGCGTGCATAGTGCGGAATTCACTCAGTGGATTTTCGGAGTCCCAGGCAGGAAGGACCTGGTCGATTGGGACCTGAATCTGTAGGTCCGAGCGACCCGGTTTGTCATAATTGAATTCGCTCACGCTTGGCGCGGCGGTGGTTTCTAGCCAGATTTCATGGCCCACCTTGGCAGGGTCAAGGGAAGCGTCGGCAGCAAAGCCAAGGAGATAGAAGTAGCCATTCTTATCGGGGCCAACGGAACGGTGCTGCGGTGGCTCCAGGAGTCGGGTGAAGGTGGGGCTCGGAGGTTGCCCCTTGGAAGACCAGATCAAGTTTGAGAGCTGGAAGAAGGCCCAGACGACGACAATACCAATGATCAGGTGCTTCATAGATACGTACGTAGACGTTGTAGGCTGGGTTGGCCAGTCATGTGAGCGTATGACCTATTCGAGCGAGTCATCCATCATAAGGTGAGCAAAGCCTATGCCGGGAGGCGAACCGAAAAGTCTCGCCCTTTCACTCTGTTTGCCGATAGGTCCGGCCAGGTATTGATCAGAACTTGAGCAGGGGGCAAGGCCCGATGGACATTAATGAACTTGACAACCTTCTTCACGGTCTCCTAGAGTGCTCCCCACATTGTGCCTCCTGGGTATGGGAAGAGGGTGCAAGTCCCTCGCGGTCCCGCCGCTGTGAATGGGGACGAAACCTGCGAGTGCCACTGTCCTTGAGACGTTAAACGTTGTCCGTTAAGCGTTATGCGTGGGAAGAAATTCTTCACGAGTATCGAATAACGTTTCACGATTCACGCCCTCAAGGATGGGAAGGCGCGGGGAGTAGGACGAACCAAGAGCCAGAATACCTGCCGGGAGAATTGACCGACGTTCCCTCGTGGGCTGGGGAATTGGCGAGGATGAGTTGCGGGAGCAATCCTCAGGGTCTGCCGAGGCCTTGGGGGTTTTTTTTGAGCACGCGAAGTCGTCACCCAATCCGTTGGGCCGTGGCCGCTACGCTCTTTGCGGCCGTTGTTCCCGGGGTGTGGTGTGCCGGTTCTTTTGCGCAAGCCGATGAGGGGGAGATGGCACGTCGACAGCAGGGCATTCTCACCGGCATGCCCTTCATGGCGAATGTGACTCCGCGCACCTTCGTTGACGATCTTGGTCGCAAGATATTTTTGGCTAAGGCACCCACACGCGTGGTCTCTCTCGCGCCCAGCATTACCGAAATACTGTATGCCATCGGGTTAACCGACGAGATTGTCGGCGTCAGCGAGTTCTGCGATTATCCGGCAGCGGCCAAACAGAAGCCCAAAGTCGGATATGCCCATCCGAATATTGAAGTCATCATCAGCTTGCAGCCGGATTTGGTACTGGCCCCGCGTGCCTTTCTCAGAGCTGATCTCTTGGCCAAGCTGGAACAATTGAAAATCCCCACCTTCGTCGTCGATCCGGAGTCTTTCGAGGAGATTCCCAGTCGCATCCAAACGGTCGGTCGCATCCTCAATCGATCCGCCTCCGCCGATGGTGTCGCCATGACGATGCGGCAACGCATTGCGGCGATCCGGAACAAATTGGAAATGGCGGCGCAGGTTCGTGTGCTCTACGTCCTGAATAGCCAGCCGCTGATTACCGTCGGGCCTGGTAGCTATATTCATCAAGTGATCAGCTTGGCCGGTGGTTCCAACATCGCCTCGCAGACGACCGTGCCCTACCCGCATCTCAACATGGAAGCCGTCCTCAAGGAAGATCCCGAGATCATTATCTTTCCCATCGGAAATGCCGAGGGGATTTCACCCGCCGAACAACAGGAATGGCTACGATGGACCTCGCTGTCGGCGGTAAAGCAGGGACGGCTGCATCAAATCTCTGCCGATGTGCTGAATCGTCCAGGGCCTCGGATCGTCGAGGGGTTAGAAACGTTGGCGCGTATCATTCACCCTGAAGCGTTCACTGCGAGTATCGCGCCGTGAGCCGTACGAATCTCACCACCGATCCACCGCATGCATCCGTCCAAACCGATCAAGCGAATAATGCGACAGATTCCGGTACACCTTCTGCTCTAGGCAGGGCCGCGATGGCCGCTGGGTCTGTGCTTACCGCCGGGCGATGGAGCGCTGTGATGGCGTTGCTTGTGGCGATCTCCGTCGCGTTGTTCTTGATCTGTTTGCAATTCGGGACGCAATGGATCGGGCTCGGTCAGATCATCGACATCGTCGGGCAGGTTCTCCATGACTGGACGATTGAGAGTGATCGCATCGGAACAATCGGCGTGATTCTCATGCAGGTGAGACTTCCTCGGGTGTTGTTGGGGTTTCTCGTGGGCGCCTGCTTGGCGTCCGTCGGGGTCGTGCTGCAGGCGTTGTTACGGAACCCCTTGGCCGATCCCTATGTGCTGGGGGTGTCGAGTGGTGCAGCATTGGGCGTCACCCTTGCGATTCTACTGGGGGTAGGTGCTACGGTCGTAACCTTTTCTGTGTTACCGCTCTGTGGGTTTGCCGGAGGGTTGTTGTCGCTCGTGGTGGTGTATCGCATGGCTCTGTCGTATGGACGGTTACCCATTCATGCGCTCCTGTTGGCAGGTGTGATTCTCAATGCGATCTTTTCGGCGTTGATCATGTTTGTGACCTCCATTATGGAGCCGAATCGTTCCGTCGGGACGATGACCTGGTTGATGGGAACATTGACGGCGCCATCGTATCCAACGTTGGCCATATTGGCCTGCTATCTGCTGGGCGGTCTATTCCTCTTACTCAAGCAAGCGCGCCGGTTGAATGTCTTGACCTTGGGTGAAGAATCTGCGCGTTCGCTGGGAATTGACACAGAGCACGTTAAGCGAGTGATCTATGTGCTCTCGGCCATGATCACAGGTGCCGTGGTATCGGTGAGTGGTATGATCGGTTTCATCGGAATGGTCATTCCACATGCCGTCCGATTTCTCCTTGGGGCGGATCACCGGCTGCTCTTGCCGGCATCAGCATGCATCGGAGGCATGTTTTTGGTCATTGCCGATACCTTGGCCCGTACGCTCCTCACCCCATCAGAAATTCCTGTGGGGATCGTCACGGCACTGGCAGGTGGACCGTTCTTCATCTATCTCCTGGCGTGGCGGAAGGATCGGTTCGCGTGAACCTGTCTCCAGAGGGTGGTCATTCGATGTTCGACCGGGCACCAAGACTTGGGGTTGTTGCGCCACACAAGGCCTACCAGGTGCGCGCGCTGCGTTTTCACTACCATCCTCTCAATCGAGAGGCCGCCAACTGGGTTCTCGACGGGCTGACATTTGATGTCGATGCTGGAGAGATTCTCGGCATCGTAGGCCCGAATGGATCGGGGAAGACCTCGTTACTCAAACTGTTGGCGAAAGTCTTGCGGCCGAATGCGGGTGACATCGCCCTGTTCGGGCAGGATCTTGGGACGATGCCGCAAGTGGACGTCGCAAGGACTGTGGCTTTTGTCCCTCAAGAGAGCCCGCAGGTCTTTGCCTTTACCGTGATGGAAACGGTTCTGATGGGCCGGTATCCGCATCATCGTGGTGCGAAATGGAGTGCAGGATTCGGCTGGGAAAGCGCCGAGGATTTGTCGATTGCCGAACAGGCGATGCAATCTACAGACATCACGAACTTGGCTGGTCGCTCGGTGATGGATCTTTCCGGCGGTGAGCGCCAGCGCTGCATGATTGCCAGGGCCTTGGCACAAATGCCTCAAGTCCTCTTACTTGATGAACCGACCGCGTTTCTCGATCTTCAGCATCAGATCGAAATCTGCACGATTGTGCGCCGGCTTAACGAGGAACGTGGTTTGACCGTGGTGCTGGTCTCCCACGATCTGAACCTTGCAAGCCAATATTGCGATCGAATTCTGATGCTGAAGGCTGGAGCCCTCTTCCGCTTCGGTTCGCCGGATGAGGTGATCGATGTCGATGTCTTGCGAGCGGTGTATGGATGTGACGTGTTGGTCGATCGTCATCCGGAATCGGGTGTGCCAAGGGTGACCATGCCCAGTTATGTTTCAGCGAGGAATGTCAGGGATCAACTGTAACGGGAAGGGTTCGTGCCCAATCCTCTCGTGTATCGTCAGGGCACGGGGTGTTCAATCAGGAGGAGAGCCTAGAGAGAAATCGTCAGCGACGGGGAAGATGGTGCAAAACCATCACGGTGCCGCCACTGTAAGCGGGGAGTGATCCTGCACAAAAGTCACTGTGTGTTTCGGCACATGGGAAGGCGCAGGGGAACGACGATCCGCGAGTCAGGAGACCCAGCTGACGGATGTTTCTACACAGCCCTTCGAGTCAAAGGGAGGTTGAGTATGCAGTCCGCACATCGGTATCGATTCGTCTTGTTCTCCGTATGCGTGTTCCTCAGTTTTCCTATCACGTGGTCCGTAGAAGCTTTCGGTGAAGAGCCCGCTGACACCGAACCGGTTTTGGAAACCAGGGAGGTGGTTGTCACTGCGACGAAGACGCCGGTTCCGGTCACACATCTGACTAGTGCTGTCGAAGTTATTAGCGGAGAAGATCTCGCACGTCGAAGAGTGAAGACGGTTGCGGATGCCCTCCGTCTCGCCCAGGGGCTCACGGTATTTTCAAATGGCGGTCCAGGTACGAGTACAAGCGTGCGCATTCGAGGCAGCAACGCTGATCAGGTCTTGGTTCTGATCGATGGCGCGATCATGAATAGCGGAACCCTCGGCAATTTTGACTTCGCAAATCTCACAACCGACAACATCGATCGCATCGAAATTCTTCGCGGCGCTCAAAGTATGTTGTGGGGAGCGGACGCCATGGGTGGCGTGATCAATATCACTACCAAGAAGGGCACCGGGGCTCCGTCGGCAAGCGCGTTCTCCGAGTATGGATCGTTCTTGTCTATTCGAGAAGGTGGACAGGCATCCGGGAAAAAAGGCCCTGTCGATTTTAGCGCGGCCATTTCACGCTGGGACTATACGGGATTCTCAGCCGTCAACTATCGCCGGGGCGCATCAGAAAGAGATGGTTATCACAACTGGCAGGCCTCGACGAAGGTCGGGATCGAACTTCCGTATGAGGGCCGACTCGATCTAAATTTCCGCTTCTTACAGGGTAAGAGCAATTTTGATGGAGGGTTTGGAAACGGGTTTGACATTCTCGGGGCCTATACAAGGAGCCAGCAGTATGTCTATAGCGCGGCATATCAGCAGCCGATCACGAATTGGTGGACGCAGGTCTTAACACTGTCTCGCCAGAATGAGAACTCACGTTCGTCTCCCGGGACAAGCGCAAGAGACGTGGCGACAGGTTTCGTTTTCAATCCCACGGACCCGCTGAATAATCCTGATTCGCAGATAAATACGGTGGCAAATCGGATTGAATGGCAACACAACGTCCAGCTTGGGAAGCCTCTTTTACTGACTGCTGGGTATCAGTATCGTGAGCAACAAGGAGAGAATTTTAATCTCACTACTGGTAGGACTGATATCACCAAGCACATCATTTCAAGTCATGCCGGATTTGCCCAGGGGCAACTCAACTTATGGGATCGTGTGTTCGCGACAGCCGGTGTACGTCAAGATGATTATAATGTCTTTGGCAGCGCCACAACCTATCGGGCAACTGCAGGCTATCTCCATCAAGAGACCGGCACCAAGATCCGCAGCAGTTACGCGACAGGCTTCCGTGCGCCAACCATCAATCAGTTATTCTTTCCAGTTTTGGGAAACCCAAATTTGAAGCCTGAGAAAAGTCAGAGCATGGATATTGGAGTGGACCAATATCTGTTAGATAATCGCTTGACCCTCAGCGGGGGATTTTTCTGGAATCATTTTCGCGACATGATTGTCTTCCAGCAGAACTTGCCAGTCTGCGGGCCCGACACAGTTTTTGGAGATCCCAAAGGGAACTTCTGCGCACAAAATGTTGGTCAGGTGAGCACAAAGGGATGGGAAGCGAGTGTGAAGTATGCTGTGGTGAGAGATGTGCTTTGGATCAAAAGCCTGGATGCGCAGGCCCAGTACACCAATACGCTGACCAGGAATCTCCAGCAGCAGCCTGGCAATCGAGCGCCCCTCATACCGGTCGATCAATGGAGCCTGCTCGTGAGTTATCAACCAATCGATCCGGTCCGGATCAACCTGGAAGGCCGATACGTGGGTTCACGGTTCAACGACGTCAATAATCTGCAATCGATGCGTGCGTTCGATGTGTGGAATGTATTCGCCAGTTATGATGTGACGAATCGTGTACAGACCTATCTTCGTGTGGACAACATTTTCGATGAAAAGTATGAAGAAATTCTCCTTTTCGGTACTCCTGCACGATCTATCTTTGCTGGATTGAAAGTGAATTACGATGCAAAGTAATAGAATGACATGAACATCCCACGACTGGTCATTGCCGGCACCCACAGTAGTGTCGGCAAGACGACAGTAACCCTGGCGATCCTGGCGGCTCTGCAGCAGCGGGGCCGCCAGGTACAGGCGTTCAAGGCAGGGCCTGACTTTATTGATCCGAGTCACCACAGTATGGTGACCGGACGGCCTTCGCGTAATCTTGACGGATGGATGTTGGGCGAGGTCGTCAATCGCGACATCTTTACGAAGGCCGCTGCCGGCGCTGATCTCTCTATCGTCGAAGGGATGATGGGCCTGTTCGACGGAAGCTCGCCGGTGAACGAGATAGGCAGTTCGGCAGAGTTGGCGAAGCAATTGGATGCGCCGGTGTTGCTCGTCATTGATGGAAGCGCCATGGCCCGCTCCGCTGCAGCCATGGTGTCGGGGTATGCGAAGTTCGATCCGGCAGTGCGTGTGGTAGGTGTACTCTTCAATCGGGTCAGTAGCGAGGGGCATTACAGGCTTCTCAAGGAAGCAGTGGAACAAGAGACCGACGTGGTGACTGTGGGCTATTTGCGCCCGGATCCTGCGGTGACGATTATTGAACGTCATCTTGGGCTCTCGATTGCGATGGAACGGAGGACAGACGAACTCTATAGCCAATTGGCCAAGGCAGCAGTTGAGACGATCGATCTGGATCGAGTTGAAGGGTTGGCTCAGATGTGCAAAGAGCTGCCAGTCTCGGCGCCTCAGCCCGCGATAAGGAACCAAGGTCGGACAGTACGAATCGGTGTGGCGCAGGATCAGGCATTTTGTTTTTACTACCGTGACAATCTTGATTTGCTTCAGGCAGAGGGAGCCGAATTGGTGAGGTTTTCGCCCATGAGCGATCAGGTCTTGCCCGATGTGGATATGTTATACCTGGGCGGGGGCTATCCGGAACTGCATGGCAAGGCGCTGACTGATAATGTCGGCATGCGAGCTGCTATCCGACAGTTCGCTGACCGGGATGGGACGATCTATGCGGAATGCGGCGGGATGATGTATCTCACGCAAGCCATCCGCGACTTCGCCAGTACATCGCATGAGATGGTCGGGCTGTTTCCTGCCGAAGCCGTCATGCAGAAATCATCGATGACCTTGGGATATCGGACCATAAGCTGTTCTCGGCACTGTATCCTCGGTGAAGCCGGCATGACTGCTAGGGGGCATGAGTTCCATTACTCGACGCTGATATCGAAAGGCTCGCTCGACTATGCTTGTGGACTCCGTGATGCGCAAGGGGATTCGAAGGGCTCGGATGGGCTCGTGATGGGCAACACGCTGGCACTCTATACACACATACATTTTGCCAGTCAGCCACAATTGGCCGGCGCACTGGTCGCTTCGGCGCGCGGGACTCGTATGGAGCGATCTTTGAGTTCCAGAGCGATCAGATGACGGAGCAGGACGAACATAAAGCCAGGATGGAACGGTTGAAGGCGTCGGTGGACCGGCGCATTGAGGCGGCTCAAGA
>OELA01000140.1_pt1 | contig 11636 bp, 11 predicted proteins | sample 1503161 | NCBI WGS metagenome assembly OELA01 (sample SAMEA104379559, study PRJEB20068) | metagenome | biome: 1000743; feature: 77; material: 1998 | place: USA | collected 2012 | depth 25 m
AAGTTTTTCAAGGAGAGCCCTCTGGTGCTGGGGTTGATCGAGCAAGCCTCGGTTCGGTCCTTCGTGCTGAAAACCGCCCTGGAGCTGACCGAGCAGGATGCGAATGTCGCGCTGGAGTTTCTCCGCGTGTCACCGGAACTGGTGACGGTGATCACGCCGGAACAGCTGGGAGCCTGGCTGGAGATCGGGTTCGAACTGACACAAGTCGATTTTGTCGTGGCCATGGAGTACATCCGCCGGATTCCCGCGGTCGCCCGTGTATTGCCGGTTCAGGATGCCAGAGCCTGGGCGACCTTCGGACTGAAACTCATTTCTCAAAATAGTCTTGGCAAGACGGACTATTTTGGAACCATTGAATTCCTTCGCACCAGCCCGCTCATTCTGGGCGATCTCGAAGACCAGTCGGTGAGGGCCAAGGTCGTGACGGTCGGGTCGTTGTTGGCTGAGCGCGATCCCGCATCGGGCATAGCCTGGTTGTCGGAATCGCCTCGTCTCCTTCCCATGGTGCCGAATGAGGCATGGCGGCTGAAAGTATTGCAGTACGGGGCCTTAGTGGCGGAGCGTGATGCGGAAACGGCGCTGGCGTATTTGCGGCGCGCGCCCGAACTCGTAAACGTGATCGGTGACTCTGCTGAGGCCATAGCTCGATTCACGGCCTGGTTCACTGCTGGGATGGAAGTTCTGTCGTACAGTGCGGAAGGAGCCAGAGCCTATTTTGCTCTGGAGTCGCAGAAGGCGCTGCTGTCGGTGGAGGCGGCCTTAAGTGGTGTGCCGCTTCGGCAAGTGGCCCGTACCGTGAAGCTCTTCGTGCAAGGGCTCTGTGGAACGGATCTGACGATTCAGGCGCTCCCCGATTCGCTGAGCCAGGAGACGTCTGTGCGGGCCACGGTGAGCCAGGACGGGCGCACCATTTCGCTGCCGGCGCTCCTCCGTCGCTATCCCACTGCCGAAGAAAACACACGATTGTATTTGGTGATGGCGGCTCACGAAGCGGGACATGTGGAGTTTGGGACATACCGCCTGACCCTTGAGCCGCTCGCGGACTTGGTCATGGTCCTGCGTCAGAGGTATGGTCTGGTGAAACTGGCTGCCCCGGACACGTTGGCATCGCTGTTCAGCCTATATCCCCATCCGGGACTGATCCAAGATTTATGGACGCTCGTGGAGGATGCGCGGGTGGAGTTCTTGCTACAGCAAGAGTATCCCGGACTTCAGCATGATCTGAAACGGTTCGCGCGCGAGGCGATCGCGACGCGTTCGCTGACGCACGGGCTGACCGTCAAAGAACTCCTGGTCGACCAATTGCTCCAACTGTCGACGGCCGCATCGCAGCCCATCGCCATTCACGAAGCCATCAAGGACGAGATCGCCATCCTCTGGCCGATGTGCCGGGCGATTCTGGTTTCAACGGCCACGGCTGAGGAGTCCGTGCGGGTGGCTCATGCGCTCTACGTGCGGCTCGAAGAGTTGTTGGCCCCGAAGGGGGCGATGATCCAGGTCGATCGGGCGGACGACCCGTCACAAGATCTGGGTGTAGGCCCATCCGCTTCCGAACAGACGGGTGAGGACTATCGCCCCGTGACCAACTGGGTCTATCGTGGGGCGATGAACCCTGAGTTCATTCGTCAGCATGATCAGGATACCGGGGCATCGAACGATGAAAAGCAATCGGTAGACATCGAACGAATGGCGAATGCTGCTGGTGGGTCACAGGAGTCCTTTGCGCAGGGACAGCGGAATAAAGAAAGTGTGCACAGGGCCACTGACAGTGACCGGCTTGCCGGGGGGCGGCAGTTACCCTCTCATGTGGAAGAACTCCTGGACATGAAGGTCGAACAACCGGCCTCGGTCGATTATGCCGGACCGGGCGATCGTACGGTCCGTTATCCAGAATGGGATGAGCGGATAGAGGACTATCGCTTCAACTGGTGTCGTGTCGTCGAGCGCGCTGCGGAAGAGGGGAGCGGGGATATCGTAGGCGCCACGTTGCGCGCGCATGGGAGCGAGGTGACAGCCCTTCGACGTTTTTTTGAGAGTCTGCGGCCGCCTGGGTTGCGGCGTGTGCCTGGCCAAACAGACGGCGACGAGCTTGATGTGGATGCCGCGGTCCGCATGTGTACCGAGCGGGCAGCGGGAGCAGATGTATCGGATCGAATCTACGTTAGGCGGGAGAGAAAAGAACGGGATGTCGCGGCCGCGTTTTTGGTCGACGTGAGCGGGTCGACCAGCCGCCAGCTGGAGTCCGGCCGCCGCGTGATCGATCTGGAGAAAGAGGGGCTGGTGCTCCTGTGTGAAGCGCTCGAGGCGGTCGGAGACCGATATGCGCTCTATGGTTATTCGGGCCAAGGCCGAGGCCAAGTGGATTTTCTTGTGATCAAGGATTTTGACGATCGGTTGGGCGGGGAGGCAGCGCAGCGTTTGAGCGGACTGGCTCCCATGCAGCAAAACCGTGATGGGGCGGCCATTCGCCATGCCACTGCCAAATTGCTGGCGCAAGAGACGCGGACGCGGTTGCTTATCCTCATCAGCGATGGGCGTCCGCTCGATGACGGCTATAGAGACGAGTATTCGTTGGAAGACACCAAGGCGGCGTTGCGAGAGGCGCGTCAGCGGGGCGTGCATCCGTTTTGTATCACGATCGATCGGGAGGCCGATGGCTATGTTCGGAGAATGTATGGGGACGTGCAGTTTGCGGTCATTGATCACATCGAAGACTTGCCGAAGCGATTGCCGCGGATCTATCAGCGGCTGACGACGTAGAAGTCGTGAATGTTGAATGATGAATGTTAAATTATGAATTGTGAGATGGGAAGTGAGGGGGGGAAGCGTCATCATGTATTCAACATTCATCATTGAACATTCAAAACTGGCAATATGAATCAGTCTGTTAAGCCAAATGTGCCGCCATGGCTATACAAACTCTTCACGGGCCATCAGTATCCCTATGTCCGCCGGCTGGCGAAGTTCGCACAGCCCATGAAGTCGGGGGAAGATCGACAAGAGCCGACGAAGGACCTGATCGAGGCCAAGTTTTGGGAAGTCTATCCCCGTTGTTGGGCCAAGATTCTTCAAGAAGTCAAAGTGGGAATGATCGTGGTCTTCCACGATCTCGGCGAATATCCGGCGGGAGGATTCCAGGAGTTGGTCGATGATCCGGATGCCTTTCTGGCCAAGACCTACGGCAAGAAGAAGATAAAGGTCAATTTCTATGACGGGGATAATTTCGTCTGCACGATCAATTTTAAAGTCGCGGGATGGACGGAACACGAACACACATAAGAAGTGCTGAGTGCTAAGCCGGGAACAGAGGAATTTCTCGATTTTCTGACTCGATTCTCAGCACCCAGCACTCAGCACTTCCGGAGGAAGCATGGGGAGACCGAAAATTACGGTGGTGGGCGCTGGGAACGTCGGAGGCACGACGGCCCAGCGGCTGGCCGAGAAGGACGAGTACGAGGTGGTGCTTGTCGATATCGTCAAGGGTGTCTCACATGGTAAGGCCCTCGATATCACACAAGCCGGGCCGGTCTGCGGCTATAGTACCCGCGTGGTGGGCACCAACGGCTATGATGAAACAGCCGGCTCAATGGTTGCCGTCATCACATCGGGGATCCCGCGCAAGCCGGGGATGAGCCGTGACGAGTTGTTGACCACGAACGCAAAGATCGTGCAGTCAGTCGTGTCCGAGCTGGTCTCTCGATCGCCGAACGTCATTTTGATTCTCGTCACCAACCCGTTGGATGCCATGGTCCATGTGGCGCGTCGCGTGAGTGGACTGCCGAAAGCGCGAGTCATGGGTATGGCGGGGGTACTCGATTCCGCCCGCATGCGTGCATTCATCGCCGCTGAACTGAGTGTGCCGGGTCCCGATGTGGCGGCAATGGTGCTGGGAGGGCATGGCGACACCATGGTACCGCTGTCGAGGTACACGACCGTAAAGGGAAGACCGGTCACAGAGCTGATGTCGAAGGACCGACTGGAGGCGATTGTGAAGAGGACCCGGGAGGGGGGTGCGGAAATCGTGAGTCTGTTGAATACAGGCAGTGCGTTCTATGCCCCTTCGGCCTCGGCCGTCAGTATGGTCGAGGCGATTGTAAAGGACCAGAAACGGGTGTTGCCCTGTGCGGTGCTCTGCGAAGGCGAATATGGATTAAAGGATGTCGTCGTTGGTGTGCCGGTCAGGCTGGGGCGTGGTGGGGCGGAACAGGTGGTCGAGTATGAGCTGACGGCAGAGGAGCGGGCTTCATTGGCGGCCTCTGCGAGCGCGGTGCGGGAACTCTGCCTTACGGTTGATCGATTAATGGCGTAACGTTATGCGATGATGGTCCACGCCCGCTTGACAGGAGAACCGAGCCTACAGTACAGACAACGGCGTGGTCCTACACTGAACGAGGAGAACTATGAAATTTCTTGAGAGTCCGATGCAGACGATGGCCGTAGGATTTGGGCTCGCCGTGGTATTGATCATGGGGTATCTTGCTATGGTCGGCGTGCCGGTCGGTGATGCAGACTGGGTGGGCTTGATCTTTCGTTGGGTCCATTTCTTGGCAGGAATCACCTGGATCGGGTTGTTATACTTCTTTAATCTGATCAATGCGGCGTTCTTGAAGAGTTTGGATGGCCCCACGAAGAATATCGTCATTCCCAAGTTGATGCCCGCTGCGCTCAACTGGTTCCGTCACGGTGCGACGGTCACGGTGCTTGCCGGGATTCTGTTGTACCTCTACATGTATTCGAGAGGTGGAACCGGCGCGATCGCATTGGGAATCGGTGGTCTATTGGGCATCATCATGATGGCCAACGTCCACGCGATTATTTGGCCGAACCAAAAGAAGATTATTGCGGCGGTGACGGCGGCAGCCCAGGGGACTCCTGCGCCGGCGGAAATGGCCCAGTGGGGCCGGACTGCGCTCCTCGCTTCGCGGGTCAACTTCATGTTATCGATTCCCATGCTGTTATTCATGGGAGCCGGCAGCCACTTTAGGTAGTAATGTTACACAACTGCCGACGGGAAAAATCCGTCGGCAAGTCCATGCAGATTCTCTGCTCACGATCTTCAGTGTTTCCGCAATCTGTTCAGATGGCCTATATGCCCGGTTCAGTATAGGGCAGTGGCCCTAAGTCGTTGAGATTCAGGCCTATTATCATGGCATTACCTTGACGTACAAGGGCCAGGCACCTTATAGTATCGCTCCACTCATTGAGCCAAACGGCTAAGGAAGGGTGCATGACGACCGCGGCTGAACCACGGGTGCTTCAAATTCTTGAAGGTGCTCCTTGGGATATCCAGGCCTACCGAAAGGTCGGGGGCTACGAGGCTTGGGAGAAGTGCGTGAAAGAATTGAGTGCCCACGATATCGTCAATGAACTGAAGAAAGCCGGGCTCCGGGGGCGTGGCGGTGCTGGATTTCCCACAGGCATCAAGTGGGAAAAGGTCCTCAATCATCGGGTAAAGGATCACTACTTCGTCTGCAATGCCGGCGAACATGAACCGGGAACGTTTAAAGACCGTTATTTGCTCAAGCAGGCGCCGCACCAACTGATCGAAGGTTGTCTTATAGCGGCCTACACCGTCCAAGCCAAGGCGGCGTTTATCTATGTGAATCATGAATACCACGAAGAACGGGAGAATCTAAAAAAAGCGTTGGCGCTGGCAAAGGCTCAAGGGTTTTTGGGTAACAATATCCTGGGGAGTGGCGTGAATCTCGATCTGCAAATCTTTGAAGGTCACGGGAGTTACGTAGCTGGTGAAGAGACCGCGATGCTCGAATCGATGCAAGGGCGTCCGGCGATGCCCAGACAGAAACCACCGTTCTACCCGACGGACTTCGGCCTTTACGGGAAGCCGACGTTGGTCAACAATGTCGAAACCTTATGCAACATTCCTCGGATCCTCCTGAAGGGTGTGGCCTGGTTTACGCAGGTCGGTACAGAGAAGTGCCCGGGCACGATGATGTTTTCCCTGAGCGGTGCCGTGAACAGCCCCGGTGTCTATGAGATGCCGATGGGTACGACGATCAGGGAGCTTGTGGCCAAGTGTGGCGGAGGGGTACCGGGAGAACGTAAGATCAAGGCGGTATTTCCCGGTGGGCCGGCATTTTCGATGGTGACAGCCGATCAACTCGATCTGACGATGGATTTCGATTCGTTGAAGAAAGCCGGCACCGGGCTTGGGTCGGCCGGTGTGATCGTGGTCGATGATGCGACGTGCATGGTGGCGCTCACGCTCAAGTTTTCCAATTTCTTCAAGGTCGAAAGTTGCGGGCAATGCCCCCCCTGTCGAATGGGGACCATCAATCTTGCCGCACTCATGACCAAGATCGAGCAGGGAGAGGGGACGGAGAAAGACATGGATAGCCTCCTACAACTCTGTGGATTTGTGAAGGGGACGGGCTATTGCACACTGGTCACCGGAGCCGCCGTCTTGGTTCAGAGCAGCATGAAATTGTTTCGCCACGAGTTTGAAGAACATATTCGATTGCAGCGCTGTCCCTATCAGCCAGTGGCGACCGCTGCAGCGGTACATTGAGGGGGATTCGCGATGCCGCGCGTGACGTTTCTCCATGCTGATGGCAAGAGCGGAGAAATTGAGGCCAATACGTCGTTGTTGGAGGCCTCAAAGTTGCTCGGGTGCTCGTTGAATCACGATTGTGGGGGGAACGCCTCCTGCACCACCTGCCGGGTCGAAGTGCAGATCGGTGCCGAGAACCTATCGGAGATCGACTTTGATGAACAGGATCTCCTTGATCGCGAAGCCCTCAGTGAGCCGTGGCATCGGCTTGGATGCCAGGCCAAAGTGCTTGGAGATGTGGTCGTGCTGGTGCCGGATGGCAAGTGGGTCGCACCCACGGTGCAGCGGTCGGAGTCAGAGGGTATTGAAATCCAGTAAAGAGATGTTACACTAAATCATTCCAGGCAGGTTTTCGAAAGACCGCCTGGTCACACGAGGAGGAGATTAGAATGGTTACGATTACGGCGATTGCAGAGCAGAAAATCAAGGAATTGATGGTGGAAGAGAAGGATATCGTCGGGTTGCGGGTCTACGTGAAGGGCGGCGGATGTCACGGCTATCAATACGGAATGGCCTTTGAGTCGAAGATGGCCGACGACGACACCGTGGTTGAAAAGGGTGGCGTCAAGGTCATCATGGACTCGCAGAGCGCTCCGCTCCTTCAGGGAGCCGAAGTCGACTATGTGGACAGTCTCCAGGGGTCGGGGTTCTCGATCAAGAACCCACAAGCCAAGACCACCTGTGGCTGTGGCAGCTCCTTCACCGCCTAACGAATTTGTGCTGCAGGGGTGCGAGCCGGTCAGTAGAATATATAATGAATGAAGCCAGGGCTGTCCGAATACTGCGGTCGGTCCTGGCTTCTCTATTTGCGATGGATGTGAGCTGAGTCTACGATGGCACAGGCGAGCATCACGAGCCGATATCGATTTTGCGCGGCGCACAGGCTGCACACGGATCATCTCTCTGCAGAAGAGAATCTGGCTGTGTTCGGCAAGTGCAATAATCCCAACGGGCATGGGCATAACTATGTCGTGTTGGTCACCGTGAAGAGTATGGCGCCGACTGCGACCGATGGAGGCCTGGACCTCGATCAGCTGGATCGGATTGTGAGACAGCAAGTAATCACGCGATTCGACCATCACGATATCAATTGCGATCCTGAGTTTGCCGATCGCACGACGACGGGTGAAAATCTGGTGCTGCTGATTTGGGACCTGTTAGTGAAGTGCTTCCCTCCCGGGCAATTGGAAAAGGTCGGGCTGATTGAAACACGCGACAACTACTTCGAGTATGCGGGGTCGAGGAGTCAGGCTCAGGCGGTTAGAGGGAGGCAGCATGGCTAAGCAGGGAATCACGCGGCGAAGTCAGCGGCAGGTCGAAGACGTCAAGGGGAATCGCGGATCGGCAGATATGGACGTGCTACAATCCCTGGTCACAGAGATGTTGCTCGCCCTCGGCGAAAAGCCCGGACGGAATGGGCTCCTCAAGACTCCCGAGCGAGTAGCCAAGGCCCTCGCCTTCATGACTCAGGGTTATCACCGCAATATCGATCAGCTCTTGAACGGTGCGCTTTTCCCAATCGAGTACGACGAGATGGTCATCGTGAAGGACATCGATTTTTTCAGCATGTGCGAGCATCACCTGTTGCCGTTTTACGGCAGAGTTCATGTGGGCTATTTGCCCAATAAGAAGGTGGTGGGGCTCAGCAAGATTCCTCGCATCGTGGACGTGTTTGCGAGACGGCTGCAAGTCCAAGAGCGGCTGACCGTTCAGATCGCCGAAACCCTGAAGTCGAAGCTCAATGCGCATGGAGTGGGCGTGGTCGTCGAAGCGCGCCATCTCTGCATGATGATGCGGGGTGTCGAAAAACAAAACACGATCGCGGTCAGCAGTTCCATGCTAGGCGCCTTCCGCAGTCAGCCGCAGACCAGGTTGGAGTTCTTGAAGCTCATTCACCAGGGCAGCGTCGGCGACTCCGATTAGCAGGACGTTGAAAAAGTCCCCCAGCGTCGTTCTCGCATCGTTCAGATCCTCAACGGGGACCCGGCCGCCTCACCGACTCGGCGGCGCGCACAGACTGGTGCTCCTTATTCGTCGCACCGTGCGCCCCAGAGGGTACGCCTCGGACCTTCACTCGCTGCGGCCGCGCTGGACAACCGTTTTGAACACCCTGCTGCTACTTCAGCAGCCCAGCCATTCCAGCCTTCAGTTTTCCGAAAACTCGCCTCGGACTTTCCCGCCCTACGGTCTTGCTTGGGACAAAGGGCGTCTCGGCGTGCCTGGGCTGGGCGGGTAAGGATGGACGAGCGGTTTCCTCTATTCTCGCCACAGGCAGGCAGTCCCCTACTTACTTTTCGAGATTCAAAGCAAAGGCCGAGACGATCTGATTGAAGGCTTCTGGTTGTTCTAGGTTCGACAGGTGTGCGGCATTTGGGATAATGGCCAAGCGCGTGTGAGGGATCTGTTCAGCCATGAGCTTCGAATCAGAGGGCGGAGTGGCTTGGTCCAACTCGCCGACGATGATCTGGGTGGGGCAGGTGATCCGACTTAGGAGCGGGACTGAATCTGGCCGTTCGGCCATGGCCATGAGATCCCCGGCAATCCCGCTGATCTGATTTCCTTCGATCATGGCTCTCACTTGTCGGACGAGACCTGGTTCCGTCTGGATCCTCATGGGTGAAAGAAGTTTTGGGACCATGACGTCTGCGATGGCAGACGGTCCTTTCTTGTAGGCTGTCTGGGCCATCTGGAATCGTCCCTGTTTCCCCTCCGCTGTGTCTGCCTGAGCCCTTGTGTCCGCGAGGATCAATCCCTTCACGCGATCGGCGAATATCCGATAGAACGCAAAGAGGATGTAGCCGCCCATCGAAAGCCCCACGAACAAGGCTTGCTGGATGGCGAGATGGTCCAGCAGCGTCCTCACATCGTCGGCTGATTGGTCGAGCGTATAGTGCCATAACGGTGCGTCGGATTCGCCATGCCCTCGCAGGTCAATCGTGACGATGCGGAACTGTGAGGAGAGGGCGTTTTCTTGCGCCGCCCACATAGTCCGGTTCAGAGGAAAGGCATGGAGAAAGACGATGGGGAGACCAGTTCCTTGGTCGTTGTAGGCGATGGTGATGCCGTTGACTTGTGCCTTCATCGTTTCTCCATTTGTGCGGGCCCTTCGTAGCATTGGTCGTCGGCAGCGTCAAGAGCTGGACGATGTCTGTTTGCTCTGATGAGAGGAGGCGTATAGAATTCCCACAATTGCTGAGGATCTGCATGACCACTTCACACGATCAGGGTCCCGATTTGTTTGGTACTCCAGAGGGAGGGAAGTCCGTTGAAGCTCCGTTGGCCGAACGTCTGCGTCCACGAGAGTTTGTGGACTTCGTCGGGCAAGAGGAAATCACTGCGCCGGATCGGCCCTTGAGACGGGCGATCGAAGCGGATCAACTCTCTTCCGTCATCTTTTGGGGGCCGCCAGGCTCGGGGAAGACGACGTTGGCGCACCTTATCGCGCGCTACACAAAGGCCCAGTTCGTGCCCTTCTCGGCGGTCACAGGGGGTGTTCCCGAGCTGCGGACCATCATCAAGGCTGCAGAGCAACGCCAGGCGATCAACGGCCAACGGACCATCCTCTTTGTCGACGAGATCCATCGGTTCAACAAGGCACAGCAGGATGCGTTTCTGCCTCACGTCGAGCGGGGGACGCTCATTCTTGTCGGAGCGACCACGGAGAATCCCTCATTTGAAGTGATCTCACCGCTGCTGTCTCGTTCCTTGCTCGTTGTGCTTAAGCCCCTTTCGGATGAGGCCCTGGGGCTTATTCTGGAGCGGGCACTCACGGATCCTGCAATCGGGTTGGGAAAGTGGAATGCCCGCCTGTCACCCGATGCCAGGCAACGACTGATTGCTTATGGCAATGGCGATGCGAGGGCACTCCTGACGGCATTGGATTTTGTGGTCACACAGCAACCGGTCGGGCCTGACGGGAGTCGGCTGATCGACGGTGCGGCGTTGGAAGCTGCGCTGATGAAGAAGTCGATCCGGTACGACAAATCCGGCGAAGAACATTACAACGTCATTTCTGCCTACATTAAGAGTCTGCGCGATTCCGATCCGGATGGCGCCCTCTATTGGCTCGCCCGTATGTTGGAAGGGGGGGAGGATCCGAAATTTATCGCCAGGCGACTGGTTATTTTTGCTTCCGAGGATGTGGGGAATGCCGATCCGATGGGGCTGGTGGTGGCGACTGCGGTCGCCCAGGCCGTACAGTTTGTGGGGCTCCCAGAGGCTCAAATCAATTTGGCCCAGGGGACGACGTATCTCGCGACCAGGCAAAAAGATAATGCGTCTTATATAGGACTCCTTGAGGCCCTGGAGGATACAAAAGCCCATGGAAATCTTGGAGTTCCGCTCCATTTACGGAATGCGGTGACCTCGATGATGAAGGGGCTCGGGTACGGGAAAGGGTATCGCTATGTCCATGACGATCCCCAGGCCAAGGAACAGCAAGAACATCTCCCGGAATCGCTCAAGGGACGTCGGTATTACAGGCCTAAAGAGACCGAATAGGGGGCTCACAACGTGGTGGACAAAGATTTCTAATCGGTTATACTTAGTCTTGTGAAACGGCAGAATGTCAAATCCACGACATCAATAGCTGCCACGAACGAACGGCGCAGGTTTGTTCGGGCAACGTTGGTCGGGTCTGCGCTGATTTCACCGAAGAGCGGCGCCAAGGCCATTACGGCCGTGTTGGATAACGTCAACAGAGTCGGCGCAGGGCTGCACACGAAAGAGAAGTTGGCGATGGCTCAGCCGGTGACCGTATCGTTGGCGTTTCTCGATTCGGATCGTGCGGAACAGATGGAGAAGCTCGACGGAAGTGTCGCCTGGGTGAAGTCATGGGAGAAGGGGTTTCTGATCGGTGTGGTGTGGGACGAGTTGGTGACGAAAGAGAAGAACCGCTGGTTGTATTATTATCTGGAAGAAACGGTCAAGTCCTCCGCCTAGCAGAATGCTGAAAAAGCCCGCCAACTTCGTTCTCGAATCGAAATAATCCTCAACGTAGCCCAGAGGCTACGCCTCCGGTTATATCTCTCCTGCGGCCTTGCTTGGGAGAAGGCGCGTCTTGGCG
>OELA01000371.1_pt1 | contig 11569 bp, 18 predicted proteins | sample 1503161 | NCBI WGS metagenome assembly OELA01 (sample SAMEA104379559, study PRJEB20068) | metagenome | biome: 1000743; feature: 77; material: 1998 | place: USA | collected 2012 | depth 25 m
TGCCTGGGGACATGAGATATATGGAAGCTGACCTGCTCGCTGTAAACCTGGCCGGGTTATATATGAGGCTTAGCCATCACAAGGGAGCAGGTCAGCTGGACCTATCCTCTTTGAGAGTCATATTCTTAGACTGTCACGATCCCCGATTCCATCTACTCCTGGAATGAACGGGTTGTATTCCCTACCCCTTGGAGCACCGCCCAGGACAAACAACTTCTAGGAATGTGTAGCGATGTTGTAGTTAGAAGCTGTCGCTCCGTTTCTTCCAGTTTTGTCATTCGGAAACAATCCAATGATAAGTCAAACGGAATTGAAGAATTCCCTCTTCCTGGGCTATCTCAAGCACATGATAGAAAATCGCAGCCATGAACACACACTCGAACGTCGGTTTTTGTCCTCGAATTGTTTGTGGTAGTCTTTGGACATATATGGTTTGTACATGAGAGTGAGAACGAGGGAGGCGGTTGCACATCAATCCCATTCTCTATCACGACATCGACGGTGTGCTCTTCGGTGACTATGCTGGAGAATTCCAGCTTCGACCTGGTTTGAAGACCTGGTTCAAAAATGGGTGAACGAACACTTCGAAGTGGTGTTCCTTACCATGTGGAGACGTGAAGAAATTGACACGCTGTTGTCCGTTCTCACCGTAGAGAAGTTCATGAAATCCCTTCCGGCCCCTCGCTTCCGTTCAGCAAACTGGCAACAATACGAAAACAAGGAACTTTGGGTTGCTGATGCAGTCGCGAAGACAGGCCGGCGTAAGTGGCTCTGGATTGACGACGCGATGCCACCTAAGGAAAGGCTTGAGTACCTTGCCTTGATCCGCGTCGATGCGTGAAGGTTAATCCAAAAGGCGGAGACGAACTCATAACCCTCCAAGGCACAGTGCTCAAACTGCTCAGCCATTCCTAAGGCCATTCTCTCTCTCCCCTCCCCCACTCAAACAAGCACGCCGTTGACGGTATCCTATGCGGCTGCGCAGAAGCGAGCGAGCCATACGACCCGATTGTCGGCGAGCTACCAGAAATGCGGAAGGGTATGGTCAGCCTAGCGAAACAGGCAGTAGCTGAAAATCGACGCCTCTCTGTGTTGAGGAATAATCGAACCGAAGGCAATGCGCCCTTGAAAGCCTAAAGACCCCGTCTTGCCATCATCCCTTCTTGATTGCAACCGCACTCGCCTCCGCTTGAGCCTTATCAACGATCGCTTTGGCGGCATCCAACGCACGTATGGTCGCATCAAGTCCTGTCATGTGGGTGGTGTGGTTTTTAATCAGCGTCCCGGGCCCAACATATTTAAAATCCGCGAATCCCATGTCCACCTCAAGGAAGATGGCCCCACACTTCGGCGCCGACTGTTTATACTCCTGAATCATCAAGGGGGACCTTGAGGGCTGGAATTCGACGATGCCCGGTTTCAGTCTCGGGCAACCGACGAAACTCATGGCGGGGGTGGGTTTATAGAGTGTTCCACTGCTGTCGTAGCGCCAGCGATAGATACCGGGGGAACCCGGTTGCAACTCGGTAGGAGTCCCGTACGTTTCTACGAGTGTCTTCGCAAAGGCGGCGACAGTCGGCCTCTTGCTGGCCGGGAGATACTCGGTCCGATTGAGCAACACGATTCCCCCCTCTCCGGGAATCGGTCCAAAGAATATGGTCAAGACATCACCCGAGTTTTCAGTCGCTGGAATTTTTATGTCACTAATCGCACCGGATATCTGAGCTAAATACTTCGTGTGTGGCACAGGCTGCAGGGCCTGTCCGGGAAGACTAAATGTCAGCGTGTTCGAGCTCTCAGTATAACTGTCAAAGGGCCTATTCGGAGATTTGGTCGATGATCCGAAACCATGCGATTTGAACTTCTGGCGGGCCTGATCAGGCGTCATGCCGATGCGCAAACCCATCACCTCCGGACCCGATCCGGCACTCCCGACCGATTTCGATCCGCGCTGGCTTGTCACGGCATTGGCAGCCGGAGAATCGGTTGTCACCGACCTTTGGTCTGGAGAATGACTGACGTTAACCGATGCGAGCTTTTGGCTATGCGGTTTCCCTCTGCCTGACCCATCCACGGCTGCCCCGGATGCGGATGACTTGGACGAAGCCGATGGCTTGGACGCCGTAAGATTGGCGCGACGAGGAGACCCGTGGCCAGGCTGGGGATCCTTGTGCTGTTCCGTCATGCCAGCAGACTGCTGTGGTTGTTGCTGGGTATGAATTCCCGATAGGTAAATTCCGCGTTTTATAGCCATCTGACCTGGGACCGCTTGGCCGCGAGTGTCCATCGTCATAATCCCAATTTCTCCATGCAGCGAGAAGGTCAGGTCTGAAGGGACCTGTCCATTTTGGTAAAACGAGATGGCTCCTTGCATTTCTCCATCTGGCTCCACCGGCACTGGAGTATTGGGGCTCCCAAGGCCTCTGCTATCCCCCATATTCCATTTTCTTCCGCTGCTGTCCGTCAGAGCAGTGAGCCCGATCAAAGCGACGTAAAGCCTGTGTCCTGTCCGGTTTATGAGCGACAGACGAACATCAGCTTGTGTCTCATGGTTGAGCAGCTGTATCTCCGTCACATTCACACAAAACTCCGGCGTGCCGCTGGAGGACACTCCTGTCGGATGGCAGGGGTTCACCGGCTGAATGGTCTGCGCTGGCTGGACCATACCCTGGGCTTTATGCTCTTTCGTGCATGACACAAGCCCCGCTCCGACTGCCACGACGATGCAGGCTTGCAGCAACCAACAGGTGTTCATCATCGAACTTCTTTGCAGAAGAACGTTGAACGGTGTATCCATGTAATGCCTCTCCTCTAAGGCAGGTGAATGGTTTCGCTCCTGTCGTTCAACCAACACAAAGAAACGTCGTACGTCAAAAAACCTGGCCGTCGCAGGCAGTGGAGACAAGGGAGTCATCCGCGCAGGAAGGAAACAGGAAGGCGAGGGCACGGGAACATCCGCATGCCTTCGCACGTCTTGAGGAGGATGCTACGTACCATTGTGCAGGCCGTCAAGCTATTGGGCCAAAACCAGAGAAGTAGGCCCACAGTCTAAGGAATGGCCCAGCATCGTATGAGACAGCGCATGGCAGGGAACGCGACGGTAGAAAGGAATGGAAGGAAATGTCTTCCTGGGTCTTCTGTGATGCTCGAAGAGCCTGCGACGCCAAAAAGCAGAGAGGGGGTGAATGACGGGTTTCGAACCCGGGACCTCCGGAGCCAGAATGGAATGGGCATTGGAACTCAGACCCAATGGGGCTTACCAACTCACGCAGTTACTCCCCTTGTCTCGCTCCCGTTGTATGACTGAATCCTTCCCCATACGTCATACGTCTCAGTATACGGACAGAACAGGGACAGTGAAGAGGAAGAGCCTCCGGCCTAGCCATCGGTTGGGCAGGGGTCAAGTTCAGTCGGAAGATCCCCCACATATCCGGGGCTGTGTCGAGTAACTCGCCACAAATCCATCGCCTCACTAATGGGACAGGCCAGAATCAGAAAACTTCTTGCGGGATGTCGCGCCTAGTGGCACACCTAGACCATGCACGTGATTCGGAGCAGGGCCTGGATCGCCCTGGGTGGAAACCTGTGTTTGGTCGTAATCCTGGGCGCATGCGGAATCCTGCCTGTCAGCACGGTAGACAAGAAACGCGATCCGGTCGTGGTCGACTCCAGTGTCGTGCAGTCCCTGCACCGACAAATCAAAGAGCGAGAGAAACGCATTGTGGAGCTCGAGGCCCAGTTGGATGCTTTGAAGTTGATCGATCAGGACATGGAGAAACGGAGGCAGTCTGGCCGGCCACCCGCCACGTCGACGCCTATCGAGTGACTGTCCTCCGTATGTTGCGCCCCGTCAACCTGTCCATCCATGACCGGATTATCCCTGCTCCAGAACGGGATTGAATTATTGTCGAGAGCCTCCTGGCGAGACTGTGCAATGGTGTGCACTGACTGATGGGCACAGAATACAGCAGCTCGTGTCAATGTACATAGTGTGACGAGGGCTCGAGACGCGGCCCATCAATAAATCTCGTGGACTGGCGCCTCATTTGGATTGCGGGGTCCTTGAAGACTGATGTGGCATCGTAGTTGCTCAAAGTATCACCACCTGTCGCGGGATCACTGACTACCCTCTAATCATGAATCTATTGGAACCAATCTCTCACGGCTCTTGAAGGACTGCAGATGGCGCTACCTCGGATGTGGCGACGATTGCGAAATTTTGTGCGTTGGAAGAAAGCAACAACCCCCATGCTGCTCAATGCTGACACGGGGGAGTTGATCCCATTCTCCATCTACACCACGCCACCGACGGGGAAGTGGATGCTTCGCCGTCCACTCACGCTGCCCGGCAGCACGCTGCCTCTCTTTCTCGAAACTCCGTTCGTTCCTAGTGGTCTCGCTGGGCAGAAATGTGCAGGGGACTCCAGCCCGACATAGAAACGCCACTTCCACACCCGCCCCCGCAGCAGTCGATTTAGCCCTTTCCCTTTGGCAGCATCCGCTTCCTCCACTCCCACGGCGGCACCTGAGTCGGAGTAAACCACAAGCCTTTCTTGGCTTCTCGTGCTTCCTACTCTAGCTCTTCCAGCACCGTATCCCCTCGCGTATACCTCCGATACCACCAGCACCATGCATTGGACAGAGTGTCCATTGACAGAACAAAATGTTCCGCCTGACTAGGCAAGACACCAGTCTGTTCCAGTGCTGAACATCATTCTAACTACCAGCAGTGATTTGCGAATGTCCGCGAATACCCCTTCCAGCTGAACCGGCGGCACACCTTTTGCGGTTTCTTGTACCGGACGGTAAAGATTGGCCTTCGTCAGGAGTCATATTGATTCCGTTCTTGGAACATTGGGATTATCATTCTACGGTCTCACTTGAGATCAAGGAGGACTGAGATGACACGCACCATAGTAGCTAGTTTCCTGGTTCTCGGTCTATCGGCTTCGATGGACCATGGCGTCCTGGCGCAAACGGGCTCCACGCCGGATGAAGTCAACCTACGGACGGCGCAGCAGGCCCTCGACACGGACAGCACGGGACGTTCAACAAAATCACATGCGGACGCACTGGCCGCACAGTTCAAGGTTGAACCCAAAGTGGTAGATAACCTACGGACCGCGCAGCAAGGCTGGGGTGAGATCGGGATTCGCCTCGCGGTAGCGCAGGAACTCACGAAGGTAAACCCCACAACCTTCCCGACGATGACGGAGTCACTCGCACGGGTCGGCGATCTTCGAGCAGAAGGCAAGGGCTGGGGGTCAATCGCAAAGGATTTGGGATTTAAACTAGGGCCTGTTGTCAGCGAGGCCAATCGTGTGAGCCACGAACTCCGCGCAGAGGCACGGGCGACAGAAACGGGATTGCACAAAGCCGACCGTACCGAACATATGTCTCGCCCCGAACGTCCGGAGCGACCCCAACATCCGGAGCGAATCGAGCGCCCGGAAAAACCAGAGAAGCATGATCGATAGTGGCGCAGGAGTTGTGTGCCGGAATGAAGATGAGAGACTTACAGACCGGCTGGTTCGGTGTCGGGAAGAGCAGCACCAAGCATTGGAATATCCTCCTCGTGGGTGTCCTCCTGATGGTCCCTCTCGGAGGGAACAGCCCAGCCAGCGCAGCTGACCCTTCCTCGACAAATGGGACACCACCACCGGACTACCATTGGCAAGTGGGTGTGACGCCAACCTACACGAGTGGAAGCTACGGGACGGACACCCGTACCAACATTTTCTACCTGCCGTTCTCTGTGAAGCGATTGTTTCCCGACGGCGATATCACCCTCGTCATCCCCTATGTCCAGATCGAGGGCACGGGAGCGGTCCGCTTAGTTGATGGAGTGGGGACACGAACCGGTAGTTCCCAAGGCAGTGGCAGCGGGACAGGAAAGGGTAAAAAGGTCGCGGAGACACCCCAGGGTACGGCTTCAAGCTCCAGTGGACTGGGAGACGTGATTCTGCGTGGTCGGTATTACCTGGTCGAGGAAACGTCCACGATACCTCTGATCGCGGTCACGGCTCGTGTAAAGATGCCGACAGCCAGTGCCGATGAGGGTCTGGGTACCGGGAAATTTGACGAAGGGTTCGGCGTGGAATCTTCAAAGAAGCTGTCGGAACGCTGGCGAGGGTTTGTGGATGGAGGCTATACCTTCATCGGAGATCCAGACGGTGTGAACTTTCGAAACCGATGGTGGTATGACATTGGAGCAGGATACGATGTAAATCAGAAGTGGAATCTCAGTCTGTACTATGAGGAGTATCGCGCCGTGGTGACTACCGTGAACAATGCACGAGACCTGTTCTTCACGGCATTATTTAAACCGACCTCGGATCTACGCGGTAGTGGTTCCTTGCTGGTGGGCCTCTCGAACGGCGCCCCCAATTATGGACTGACGGCGGGGCTCAGTTACCGGTTCTGAATCGCACGTGCCACGACTTTTCCCCTCACACTCACCGCCCCTCCCTATATTTTCCTTTCTTCTCCTTTTCGCCTGACCGCTATCCTAGACAGGTCAGGGGGAAGCAGACGCCCGCTAATTCCTTCACATGGCAGCGATGCGCAGCCTGACCGCAACAGTTGGATCAGCTGGCAACATCGTGGAGACGAGTCCCGTTTACCAAAAGATTCCAGGCAATCCATTGGTACTCAGACGGGTCCCGCGTTGTGTGTCAAGGCGCATTGCACGGGAAAGCGACGCTAGGGATGAAACCTGAAGGGCAATCGGGTCCTCGCAGGGAGGCGCGTTAGAGGAGGGAAACGAAGGAAGGCGCAAGGGTCCACTCTTGGCCGTTTTCCTTCTTTTCTAAGGCTTCCGTCTTTGTTCGATTCGTTCGACATTCACTTGGGCAGCCGGATGAAGCAGTGTGTAGTGAAGCGACCGACCTCTTAGCTCAAGAACCAGAACATCTGTCCCGCACAATCTCGCTATACCTTTTCGGAAGTAATCGCACGCGATCGGTCGCGCGCTGAGCTCGCGCATAAACGCGATCCATCGCGTGCGACTTGCATCTTTGTTTACTTGGTCTCACAAGTGGCATGGAGCAGACCAAAAATTTCAACGGGTTGAGACCGAGTAGTTGAAAAGTAATTGCGCGGCATGTCCCGTGCTTCCGCTAAATGCTCGAAGCACAATACCCCGCATTATGTTGAGGATCGTAATCGTTCTGGAAAGGAGAAACACCATGACGATGATAAACGAGGTGTTGATCAATGGTTCGCTGTACGTCTGTTCGCTTGGAGTCTTGGGCCTGGCATGGGCAAGTCTACAGCGAAGTGAAAGATGAAAGAGGATTCGACAGCGCGCACGTATCGTGACGTGAACGGCATTCACCACTAACCCGAGGAGGTCATATGATATCAATTCCGCAAGTCGGCAGCGTCCTGTGTGGTATGGTCTTACTCTTGAATGTATCCCATGCCGCCGCCACGCAGGCCCCTAATGATTTGACCCACAATAGGACGATCATGGGCGACGTGATGCGCGTCGAATATGCGTACTATTTCGTCAAGGAGAAAGACGGCAAGGAAGTACGTCTACATGCAGATAAAACTACGCTGATGTTGGGACAGCTCAAGCAGGGTGATCGCGTGGAGGCAGAAGTCACCGAACAGAATCACGCGCTGCGGATGCGTTCACTACCCTGAGGAGATTTTGATAAATAAATTGGGAGACTCCGAGAAGGCATCTTCCACCGCGACGACTACCAGCCGATGACCGCAGAGGGGCCTTGCTTTCAAGGCCCCTTTTTTCTCTGCTGTGCGGTCGATGTCCGCCGTATTCACTTCCCGACCTCCTTGAAGGCGTCACTGAAGAGACAGTACACTTTCCCTTTCTATGGGCCCCTCACTCCCTCTCTTGATCCGATTCGGTACCTCCACCTTGACCTACGAAGGCTGGCCCTTATTTATTAGAGAAGGAACGTTGAGGGGCTAGAGCTCAGAATCGTCACCAGCGCACGCAAGTTATGTGATTTGATTGAAGCGCGTAGCAGTGATGAGAATCACAGGGGGATCGTATGTGCCATTCCCTTTGGTCACTTCAGCTGATGCATGAAGGACGAGATCAGGTCGGGAATAGATCCATAGACCCAAACGTAGGCGACGAGATAGATAGCAACGAGCGCTCCAACAAACACGCCGATCACCTTTGGTAGAGCCTTCAGGAACATGAAAGTGGTGTAGGTGTTGTCAATCATTCATACCAGCGTTGCGGGGTTAAGGGACTAATACCCTCAGATCTGTGCGAGTCTGCGGGGTCTTGCCGAGGGATTTTCGTATGTCTTCGGCAAGTGTGATATTCACTTGGTGGACCCGCCGCTCGATTTGACGAGTGAGCGCCTCACCCCGCTGACTCAGTCCCAAATGCACGACACGAGCATCTACGACCGACCGACGTTGGGTCATCCACCGATTCCGTACGAGGGCCTTCACGACTTCCGTCAAGGTCGGCCGCCTCACACAAAGCGCCCTGGCCGCATCCGTCAGTCTAGTCTCTGCGTGTCGACTCACAAAAAGAAGCATGGCAGCTTGGAGCGGCGTCACGCGGATTGGCCCGAGACTCCTGCGGAACGCGCCATGCCATTGCAGCACCCGCTCCAGGGTGGTCACATCCGCATGGCCGTTCTTCACTGCTTGCTCTTTGGTCATGGGTCACATGCTCCTTTTCTTCCCAGTTAATTTATGGCTGTCTTTGTGTCAACACGGCCCGACACCTTACATACAACGAACGCGCTGCCTATTTCGTCAAGGAGCCCACGACGGGGAACGATTTGGATAAAGTCGTTCAACGTGCGGTGGCGTTTCTGGGACCGATGCCCAAGGAAGATCGGTACCGGCCGATCTAGTTTTTCTTTTTTTCTCTCTCTCTCCTCAGAAGCAGCAGAGACAAATTAAAGGCCCGGTTCCTTTGGAGCCGAGCCATTACTTTAGATTCAGCCAGGGTCACACTGCATGCACACGGAGGCGGGTGTACCTGCAGAGGGCTTCCATAGCGGTTCCTAAACCAACGCCACACTACTACATCTCTGGCGCCAGGCTACCTCTCCACTCCTTCCACTTCAGCCCTATGAAGTGGAGCTGGGGTACGAGAACTGCGAGCCGAGTGAGATCTGATAGGTCGAGTACCCAAGCTGGCGAAGGAAAACCCTTCCGTCCCGCGACATGCAATCAACGGCGACGAATACTTCTCCCCAACTGAAATTGGAAAGTTCGGTGACAACATCGTCAAAGCAGCACGGACCGCTCCGCAGCTTTTCAATAATCGCTTCTTCTATGGACAGCATCGCGTCAGACCTCCGGTTGGGGTGAGGTGCTCCCGCTGGTGTCACGTATTATGGACAGGAATGCGCCGTTGGTAAGTAGGCACTGCCCTAGTATTGGAGTAAGAAATCTCCTACGACACCCGCCGAGAAGCGAGTCGGAAAATTATTCACGATACTTTTGCTTGGGCTGAGCTGGCTGTCTTGAGAATGCACTATGTGCATCCCCGGCAGCTTCAGCGAGAATTCTTTCGCGACGAACTCGCACACGCGTAGCGCGTGTACCTGGTGTTCCTTCTCTGGCGTTCCAGCCCCCGTCAACATCATCACCGGTTGATCGGGGTTGAGACTGCAGACCTGTTACAAGACCGTAATCCCGTCCATCTCCGGCAGTTTCAGGTCAGGCACTACGACATCGGGACGTTCTCGCCGAAAGAGTTCCAAACCCTTGCGACAACCATCGGCGAGCACTACGTCATAGTCCGTCCGATTAATGATCGCGCTGTCAACCATGGGGACTGTCCGTCTAATTCTCGCAATCATGTCATAGCGAATCGCCTGAAGTTTCGTGCTCTGGTCTGGCACAGTTCTCCTATGTTATGGGATCAGACTGTTTTTGTAAGCCCGTGTATCTTTTGAGGAATAGGCCCACTCCACCTCAATCTCTATCCTGCGCTACTATTATAAGATGGCTCAGGGGGTACAACACACCAAGGAAGACAGTCCGAGGTTTACTACGAGATTCACAATTGATTGCGTGCTTCCGCTCGCGAGCACGCAGCTTCAAGCGGACGGATGCGTCCTCGAAAGTGTAGAGGATGGACATAAACTCATTACCCCTGATTATCTGAGGGCAGGGGATCTCGTGAAGGTCCAATTATGGTTGGAAGGAGAGGAAGACTTTATCGACATCTCGCTGGCTGTAGTCAGTAAGGTTCACACCCCCTGGATCACGGTGGGTGTGATTCGGGTGAGCCCAACTGATCGGTTAAGATTGAAACGATTTATCCAGACCCGCGCAGCCATGCACATTGGAAAGTCTGCTCAGATCGACCAGGTTCTCATTCGGGCATAGCTCGGCGGTGCCCTCATCGAAGCCACTCAACAACCCTGCAAGTCGCTCGGATCATATCGCTTGCATCGCAGAGCAGTCGATGGAGCAAGGATGACCATTGTTGATTTCCTCATGCTTACCTATGTACCCCATGGGAACTCTCATGTCTATAGCTACATGCATCTGTAGAACACGGACCATCGAGGAGATTACGCACCGCTTAGGGCGTGGAAAAAATGAGGGACCAGCTATTAGATCAACCAGTTAGTCGGCAGGGGAATGGGGTGGATGACGGGTTTCGAACCCGCGACCTCCGGATCCACAATCCGGCGCTCTAACCAGCTGAGCTACACCCACCATTCTGAGACGAGACGCTAGGCAGCACAAAGTGGACTGTGGATCTTAGCAAAGAAAGAAGAAACCCCGCAACCCGATGGAGGAAGCATTATACTCTGGCATCGAAGGCCGCCTGCATTTCTGCGAGAATCGTGGCGGCGGCGACGGCGGGATCCGAAGCATCTCTGATGGGTCTACCGATCACCAAATAGTCTGCTCCGGCTGAAATCGCCTGAGTCGGTGTGGTGGCTCGCGCGTGGTCATCGACATCCTTGCCGGCCGGACGCACACCTGGCGTGACAATTAAGAATCGTGGTCCGACTTTGGGACGAACGATCGCCGGCTCTTCACCCGAGGCCACAACCCCGTCACAACCCACCTCGGATGCCAATACGGCGCGCGCGGTGACCAGGTCCTTGACGCTTCGTTGAATGCCCATGTCACGGAGATCCTGGCTGTCAAAGTTAGTCAGCACCGTCACGGCTAGCAGTTTCAACCGGGACTCTCCACGGCCTTGGACGGCTGCGGCCAGTGCTTTCCGGTTTGCATGGACCGTGAGGAATTCTACGCCCATCGCCGCTACTCGCGCCGTGGCCCGACGGACTGTTTCTTCGATATCGAGAAACTTCAGATCGAGGAACACTCGCTTACCTTGCGTGATCAGGCGTTTGACTATCTCCGGTCCGGCGGCAGTGTAGAGTTCGAGTCCCACCTTCACAAAGACGATCTGATCCTGCACGCGGTCGAGCAGTCGGTCTGCTTCGTCGCTTGAGGGAACATCGAGGGCCAATATGAGGCGGTCACGGGCAATGATGGTTGACACGGGCTTGTCCTTTTGAGGATTGGGTCACCTTGACCCTTCGCTAAGCCATATGGTACACATATCTTCTTTTTCTAGAGGAGTCTACTATGGCGG
>OELA01000072.1_pt1 | contig 11473 bp, 16 predicted proteins | sample 1503161 | NCBI WGS metagenome assembly OELA01 (sample SAMEA104379559, study PRJEB20068) | metagenome | biome: 1000743; feature: 77; material: 1998 | place: USA | collected 2012 | depth 25 m
CGTGAAGTCGGTGAAGAACGATCTGACGGTGAAGGAAAAAGCCTAAGACATTACTCCCAAGACATTCAGCTTTACGTCCGTCGATGCCCGATTATCGTGGTGTCGACGGACGATAGAAATTCTCGCCTCCATCCTCTCCCCTGTACTGCGAGCAACAAATGCACCTGGCCGCTCCCCCGCTATCTCTTTAGGTCGGGGACCGAGGGGCGGTATCCGGGCCTGCTGTTGTATTCGGAGATCTTCCAGGTAACGGGGCCTATCCGGCGCACTGCGACAATGTTGGCGAGCCACGGGATTGTGGTGGCGTGCCGGAGATTTACACGAGCTATTCAGTCCTGGCCATCCTCGGTAGGGTTGAAGCTCTTGTAATCCACCCAAGCCACCGTTACACTTCATCGGCAACTAATTTTATTTGCCGATGTTTCGTAACAATAACCCATGAAAACCCCAAGTGAAAAGGCTGTTGCTCTGGTCCGCCGAACAGGTGTCGTTCGCGCACGTGAGCTGACTCGGGAAGGTGTCACACGAGAACACCTCCGCCGTCTTCTGCACCGGGGACAGCTCCAGCGCATCGGAGTCGGCCTGTATTCACTGCCTGGGGCAGACATTTCAGAACATCGCAGTCTCGTGGAAGCGTGCAGCCGTGTGCCACGGGGCGTCATCTGCCTCCTGTCGGCTCTTCGCTTTCACAACCTGACCACGCAGAATCCATTCGAAGTCTGGATGGCCATCCCTCACAAGGCGTGGCGGCCCAAGGGAGGGGGGGTTCGCCTTCGCCTCATGCATCTTTCCGGTCACGCTCTGACCAGCGGGGTGGAGGAACATCGCATTGAAGGTGTGCCGGTTCGGGTCTTCAATCCGGCAAAGACTGTGGCCGATTGTTTCAAATTTAGAAACAAGATCGGACTCGATGTGGCGCTGGAAGCCCTACGCGACTATCGACGAAAACACCGGTCAGGCATGGATGAACTCTGGCGCTTCGCAAAGGTGTGCCGGGTGACGGTAGTGATGCGTCCGTACCTGGAGGCGCTGGCGTGAGCCAGAAACAAGTCAATGATATGGCGGCTTCCGTTCGCCAGCGACTGCTGAACCGCTCACATGAACGGGGCGAGGACTTTCAACTCACTCTCATTTACTACGGATTGGAACGGCTGATGTACCGGTTGAGCCGTTCACCTCATCGAGACCGGTTCGTCTTGAAGGGCGCGATGCTTTTTTCCGTCTGGAGCGAGACGCCGCATCGTGCCACGCGCGATCTGGACTTGCTTGGGCATGGTGACCATGATGTGGCTACCCTTATCACGACCTTCAAAGAAATTTGCCGGACCTCGGTTGAGGATGATGGCGTGGTATTTTTTGGTGACGCCATGACGGGCGAGGAAATTAGGGATGGAGAAGAATATGCGGGCGTTCGCCTCTCGTTCGAAGCGCGACTTGGTGTGGCCAAGATCCCCATCCAAGTAGACATTGGCTTTGGTGATGCCGTGGTCCCGGAGCCCGAACCGCTGGACTATCCCACGCTACTGGACTTTCCGACCCCTCGACTCTTGGCGTATTCTCGTGAAACAGTGGTTGCGGAGAAGTTCCAGTCCATGGTTGAATTCGGTATTGCTAACAGCCGCATGAAAGATTTCTTCGACCTGTGGAGGCTGTCCCGAATGTTCTCCTTCGAGGGGGCTCGACTTGTTGATGCTATCCAAGCCACCTTCGAGCGTCGGCGAACATTACTTCCGACCATTGATCCTGTGTGTTTCACATCTGACTTCTCACGCGACCAAAACAAGCAGGCTCAGTGGGCGGCTTTCTTGAAGAGAGCTGGGGTGGATGCAGGGGGAGTCTCGCTCTTCGAGGTTCTTCCGGTACTCCAGCGCTTTCTGATGCCGCCAACGACCGCAGCTGCCAAACGCGAAGCGTTTGATACTCAGTGGCCTGCAGGCGGACCTTGGAGGTGACTCGATGGGTGCTTCTTCGACTGTCAGTTGGAACATGAAATCTGTAGGGAAGTGGGTGCGTTTCCTCTTACAGCTTGATTGAACAGCTTAGTGCAATTGGCGAACGCACAGTTATGGTGAGAAACGTTCCTCAAACACAGAAGATCATCAGACTCCATCCCCTCCGCGTTCCGCAAGCAGGAGGACGATCAGGCTGCCCATCCCCTTCCTGCAGAGAGTGGGCATGGTCCATTCACTCTGCTATACTTCACGCGTAAGGAGACCACTGTCATGAACGAACAACTGACCGCCGTTTTCCAAAAAGTGCCCCAAGGGTATATCGCGTTTGTCGAGGAGTTGCCCGGCGCAAACACGCAAGGAAACACGCTCGATGAAGCCAGGACCAACCTTCAAGAAGCTGTCCGGCTGGTATTGGAATCTAACCGTGCGTTAGCAGAAGAATCCCTCGAGAACAAGACCGTGATTCGCGAGCCTCTCGCCTCCATTTCATGAAACGAATCGATCTGATTCGTCATCTAGAACGCTACGGTGTACAGCTCCTTCGTGAAGGCGGAAGTCATAGTGTGTACGTAAACCTCTCTGCCGGCAAGACGTCAACCGTTCCCCGCCATCGAGAGATCAACGATTTCCTCGCTCAGAAGATCTGCAAAGATTTAGACATTCCGAAGCCATAACCTCGTCCTACGCGTTGTTGATTCATCCGTTCCGTGATGGGAATGGGCGCCTGGCCCGCCGGCTTTCCACGCTCATCGCCCTCCAGGCAGGACTGCCGCTGCTCGACTTTAGCCTCATGGCGGGAACTGGAAAGAACACGTACATTGCCGCGATCCAAGCAGGACTCGATGAGCGCTACGTACCGATGGAGAGCTTGTTTGGAGAGGTTATCGAGCAGAGCCGGGCGTCTTCTTGATCGGCCGCGTCTTTCTGGATTTTGCGAGGACCCGGGCAATGGAAGCGATGGAGGCGCCGGTCTCGATGGCGGTTGAACTGGCCACGGTGGCGATCAACGCTTTCCGGTAATTTCCCGGAACTTTGATATGGGGATTGGTTTCGATAAGTGGCTTGCTCTTCATGGTTGTTGTTCCGCGTGATAAGTCCAATTTTATACCATGGCTTAGGCTCTGGCCATCACAAAATGACCTCTTTTGATTTACGACGCCGCTTGTCTGAGGCTCGCGGTCTGGATAGTCCGGCAACAGAATGGTCCTTCCGAACTTGCTTATTTTCTCCTCAGGGATGGGGGCTGACACACCGTTGATGGTGTGGGCGAAGCATAGTTACGGTGCGAATAGTTCCGCGAGCAGAACGAGTACGTGGCCACGAGTCGCTTCGTCAATTTTACCCAGGCGTTTGACCAATCGGCTCTTGTCCACGGTCCTAATTTGATCTGGGACGATCTGGCCGGACTTTCCTTTGAACCGAACTTGGAAGCTACCATGCCCAGTCTTTCCGATCCCACTCAGAAGACTGTGGTGAGTCACGATCCAGCAGTTGGTCGTCTCCGTGGCGATGCATCTGTTCGAAGGCTTGATCCCAGCCGGCTCGTGTTTTGGCAGCCGACCGAATAACCAATTCTCTCTTTCGTACGATGAGATCGACCACCCCGTGCAACTGACATTGCTCTATCACGGACTTGGGAATTCTAATCCCTCTGGAATTTCCAATTCGCACGACGTGCGCTTTCATCGCCTTTCTCTCCCTTGCTGTAAGTACACTGTAATTACAATGTAGGTCTGAGGGATGGCAAGTCCGAAACGCATGACAAGAGACCACTTTCTAGCCTTTGGGGACGACGGTACTGGTGGCTTTCCTAGTTCCACCATTACTCACATGCGTCATACTCGTGTCGTACTCATGTCTAGGAAAGATAGACCTCCGGGAGGTGTCAGATGGCACAATCTCACGTCGCAAAGAGAGAGCATCGCGAAGAGAAAATGGACGCGCGTAGCCTCTTATTGGCGGCTCCTGGCCGCTCGCACGAAATCCCAGAATCAGCGGATGCGTATGGATGGCTTGTGGGAAGCTGGGAACTGGATATCCACATCTATTGGGCGGTGGATGTTCGCGCGAAGGGTCTCAAAGGTGAGGCGCACTTCGGGTGGGCGCTCGAAGGCCGTGCAATCCAGGACATCTGGATCATGCCGCGTCTTGCGGAGCGTACCTCGAATCTCGACAAGCACATGAATATGTATGGAACGACTCTGCGAGTCTGGGATCCCGCGATTCAGGCTTGGCGGATCACGTGGATCAATCCGGCGGGAGATCACAGGGAAGAACAGATCGGTCGCTGGAGCGGCAAGGATGTTGTGCAGGTGGGGATGCGTCCGGATGGGACGCCGACGCGCTGGATGTTCTCCGAGATTACCGCAGATTCGTTCCACTGGACCGGCGAAGCGATGAATCCAGATGGTCGCACGTGGAAACTAGAGGGCGACTTCCGTGTGACTCGGATGCGCTAAAGACTGATTTAAGAGGCACCCGATTCACATTCAGCGGGCTCACGTGACCATGACATACAACGTCATCAACACGAGCCCGACGATGGCGACTAACACGACCCACTTGACCGAACTTGTGACTTCGGCCGCCATGTCCTGTCTCGACTTATCAAATATATCCGTAAGGCACCTCCTCGTCTATGGTGCGGGAGCGGTCTCCCTGCCATTCAGTACACCACCAGTTCCGTTCTCGATGTCGTACGCCGCAAAACCCTTAACATTACAATATCAGTTTTTCGTGACATATACATCCACTCCAATGGCGGCAACAAGACGCTCCGCGTCAATGTCCGCCTCACCGCCGCCACGAATCGGGAATTGGAGCGCATGGTGGATGAGGATAGTCGGGTCTTGGCGCGCGGGAGCACGTGTGATAGCCTGCGATGCGCGCCAAAATGAGGGAAGGGAGGAACACATGTCGACGATTGAGAAATCCATCGAAGTCAACGTGCCTGAGTATACGGCCTATGCTCAATGGACACGTTTTGAGGAATTTCCCCAATTCATGGAAGGGGTGAAAGAGGTCAAACGGAATGGCAAACGCCTTCATTGGAAAGCAGAGATCGCGGGCCAGGACAAAGAGTGGGATGCGGAGATTACAGAAGAGACGGCGGATCAGTGTATCGCGTGGAGGAGTCAAGACGGCGCCATCTCAAGATGGGTCGTGACATTTCACCAACTCTCGAATGCCAGCTCAAAGGTCATGGTGCAACTGGAGTATAATCCTCAGGGTTTGGGAGTGGTGCCTTCGAACATCCAGGGAGACCTAGAGCGATTTAAGATGCTCGTCGAGAAGCGTTGGCGCCCGGCTGGTGGCGAGACAATCTTCGATATCGCTGTCGGCAAGACACGATACGACCAGTGATCATCATGTTTTTCCTTCGTGAACCCTCAGCAGGTCACCGTAGAGGCAGGCACCATGCAATGAGTAGGCTGAGGCCAGTCTTCAGAAAACATTCGTGGAACACGCGGAAGAATACGTCAAGGTTCTATGAAAAAATCGACTTTCCCGTTGCCTGCTACCACCGGCTACCGGAACACCCCGACCCAGGCTCATCTGGCACACCATTGATTAGTCCGTTTTCTTGTGTTTCTGCTCAGATACAGGCTCCTGGGTCTGCGGAGTTTGGTCAACAAGGCAACGCTTAATTAATCAGCGGGCCGTAAGTTCACCCTACAGAGCAAAGTCAGGGGGACAAGCTCTTGACGGCGCAGGGTTCAGAGAATAAAGTAATCGCATGGTGCGGGCTGTCCTGATAGTATTTTTCTTGGTGTGTACGGCCGCTCCTGTGTGGGCCGCTGAGGTTGAACCGTTCGACCCGGAGGCTCCCTTCCGACAGGGGTTGACCTCAAGTCTACTCCGTTCACTTCTCAACGAAGCACTCGATAAATTTGAAGACCACATCGAGTTTATGGGAAAGCTCGATCCCGGCGATGTGAAAGGCAATCAACAGGGGCGTTTGCAGTTCAAGTTCTATCCTGAAGGCAAGTCGAAATCAGACCAGCATGTCGGCGCAGAAGGCTGGTTCCACGTCGCACCGGACGGCGAACAGCAGGATTGGCATTTCAAATTCACGCTGCCGAAGGATCGGAAGCACCCCCCGCTCCAGTTTCAGGAACCGCTATAACTCCTCTCCCATTTTGCTTCTGCCACACCCATCCCCTGGCCACGTTCCAAAGGACCTACTCGACAATCAATGTGCCGGTCATGTTCGCGTGACCTTTACGTCGGCAGATATAGAGATAGGTTCCCGCTGCAGGAGCCATCACGACTTGCAGGGACTGCCCAGGTCGAATCTCAATGCCTGGTGTGCCGGCTGATTTAGACGTGTCCTTCGGCAGCGAGGTCTTGGCGGCGTACATGAGGACGGGGCTGTCGAACTCGTGGACTTCCCGTCCGGCGTTATACACGGAGAGGGTGACCGGAGCCGACGCTCGCACGCGCACAAGGTCCGGCGTGAATCGAAAGTCTTCTGCGTTGATCGACACGGTTTGCATCGACCCATCGCACGCGAGAAGGGTGGCGAGCAGCAGACCGAGGACAGAGATCCGACCGGTCTCCGGCAAGACCAAACGGAATTGACTCGGATTGACACACCGGCGTCGATTCAAGGTCGCCACATCTCTTCACTCCGACCAGTAACCCTACGGCCGCTACGGTTCTCCCCTCTCGCCGGACTCGATCGACCATCCCTACGGTGCCGGGAATCCCTACAGCCCGAGTAGTCCCATCAATCCCCACGGCCGCGGCTTCCGAATTGAAGGGCGCTGACCCAGCCACTGAACTGCTCCATGCGATCTCATGATGGCGTGGGGAGCGGACGAGCAGTTACCTTGATCCGATCCTCTATGAAAAATGGCTCCATCGTTGTCTTACTGAATTGCCAAATTGACACTGCCGAAAACTGTTCGCCTTGCGCATTCTGATATGCAACTGTAAATTCCATGCTTAATTTCGTCGTGCCGGTCATCACTTTCTCAAAGAATGCGTCAGGAAGGATACCACCCACCTCTCGAGCTGCATTCGGAGCCAGTATGGACACGAATCCGTTAGAATCTTCCTCTATCGGCACATTGTGCCCATCCAGGAAAACTTTAACGTCGGTGACCACATGATAGGCACGACTCGAACCAGCATTCCTATACCGGATCGACACCAGCGATTTTTGGTTCTGGTGATAGAATCTTGGATGATTAAACTGAATATCCGGGTTGCGCACGACTGCGTTAAGTTCCAGAACGGTTTCCTCCTGTGTAATTGATGGACGACTACAGCCGTAGGACAGGGAAATCAAGACAACCATAATCAGCGCACAATATCGAAACATCTCGACTCTTCCTTACTGTGGATCTACGGCACGACCTTCAATAACATTCCCGTCGATGCACGGGAGCATATGTACACAGACTACACCGCGGACTGGTGCGCAGGCAATTTGCCTACAGAGACGACAGCGAGGAATGAGATAGAGTGAAGCGATACTGCATCTGGTTCGATCACGAAGCGGGAGTTCCTGTCGGTTGCGACGAGTCTACCCTCAACTAGGATTCATGAATTACATCTCTTGAGAAGTTTGACAACTCTCTCAGCGAGCTGTAAACATAGCCCTCAGATTTGGTGAGAGCCAGCGGCGTCTCTCTCCATGTGCGAACGGACAATGGCGTCCTTGTTCCCTTCGGGGCAGGGACGTTTTTTATTGTGAAACAAGGCGGCAACGGCACCTTGCCGTCGAGGGCGCAGCTCGATATCCGGACACAGCCCTTCAACCTCCCATATCTGAGCATTTAGTTGTGCACGGAAAGGATACTGTGCATATCACCAGCAGCACATGCCGACACGTGATGCTTGTGGTCATAGCACTCCTCCTGCTTCCCGGATGTGCGATCACAGCGCCGTCGCCGGGACGCTCGACCCTCATCGCGTCTCTGTCTTATGAACTGCCGCTGCATGCAGACGTGAAATCCGTCGTCGATGTCCTCGAAGCCTCTTCGGCGAGGGCCCTCAAGGAGCCGGTCACCGTTGACGCAGGGGTGGGTTCATTCATTTCAGGGGACGCAATAGACTCCGTCATTCTCCTCGAAAAGATTACGGCGCTTGAAGGACTGGGAGAAGTCGCCATTCCATCGATCTCATGTCCCCGAGCGCTTACCACCATCCACAAGCTGATCGCGATCGAGAAAGGACTGCGGCTCGTTGCAGGCTGTGTGACCGTCGGACCAAGCGCGACTCGGATCGACCTGCTCGATGTGACGACCGGGCACACCTCTTGGCCGACGCATTCCACCAGCTCCCACGACGCCGCGAGGTCTTCTCCGATTTCACACATTGGCGCCGCCTTCGTAGACCGATTCCCTGAAATCCGTCTCATCAGCACGCCTGACATCCCCATTCGCAGAGTGAACCGAGGTCTCGATGCGGAAACGGTCACACAGAATATTCCCCGCATCATGGGGGCAACGACTTCCGGCAACATGACCACCGTCGCAGCCAAAACCGCTGCGCTGGTCTGTTATGCACCGAATGCTAAAGGCGTCTCGGTGCGAGACAATCCTGATAGCGATACCGTCGTCGGCACCCTGGACTCGGAATTGATCGTGCAGGAGGAAGACCCGAGCACATACTTGTTCCTGCACATTACAACAAGAGAAGGACGAGCCGGCTGGGTGAAGCGCACCGACGTCCGATGGATTCCCTGTCCCATCGTATGACACGCACTACCCTCCTCATCAGAAGGGCCTTATTGAGGCTGGGCCTTGCCGTGCAGTGACTGCGCCTGTTTGAAATGTGTGACGTACAGCTCCTGCATTTCCTTCGCATCAGCCCGCTTCTGTTGCGCTGCGTTCAACAATGCCGCATGCTGAAACCCTTTAGAGTCATTGGGGCCGGTTTTCGAGGCCGCGGCCTCATACTTGACCGCTTCGGCCTCCAACTCTCGCGCCTTGTTCTGATATAACATGGCCGCCGCAAGGTGATCCTCCTCGCTGCCTGTGGTTGCCAGTCTCTCCTGCAAGGTTGCGGGCAGCACTCCGCTACATCCAGTGAAACTGAGCAGCCCCACCAACGGCAACAGGGCTAGTGCACCCAATAGAGATTTGCCGGACCTCATCGCTCCACCTCCTTGTTGGACTGTCCACGACAGCCAATTGACCGGCCCCTGTTCATGAACCATTATTCAGGCTGCGTCTTTCCGTATAGGGCGCGTGCCTGACCGAGATGTTGAACATACAGCTGCTGCATCTGTGTCGCACCATACCGCTTTTCTTGCGCTGCGCCCCGTAATGCTGCACGATGAAACCCCTTCGTATCCGCGTAGGAACTAACTTTCGAGACTGCGGTCTCGAACTGAATGGCTTCTGCCTCCAACTCTCGCGCCTTGTTTTGATACAACATCGCCGCCGCAAGGTGATCCTCGGCCGTGGCATTGGAGACCAGTTTTGCTTCCAAGGTCGCCGGCAGAACCGAACTACAGCCTGTGAGACCGAGCAACCCCAGCAATGGCAGCATGGCCAGTACACCGAATATGGGTCGGTTGAACCTCATCGCTCCACCTCCTTGTTGGGCTGTTCAAGACAGCCGGTTGACGTACTCGTACCTATAGCTATACACAAGGGATGGACGGATTCGTCTCAGGAGGATCTCTGAGAACTTCGGGAAAAATACCTGAGGAACGGACTGTGGAAGGCGGTGATGGTCTCCGTGCGGAGGAAGGTTGCACCCGCGGAACGGGATGGGAAAACGCTCAGGGTTGACGACACCCCTCGTGAGGCGTCGTCATGATTCGGTTGACACAAGGCCTGTGCGGATGGCGTACCGAACGAGCCCGGCCACGTCGTGGATATCCAGCCGGTGCATCAGTTCGCTGCGATGCGTGTCAACGGTCTTCACGCTCAGCTTCAACTTATTGGCGATGTCTTTCGTCGAGCATCCTTCGGCAATGAGCTGCAGCACTTCACGCTGCCGCGCGGTCAAGTCGGGAAGCGGGTGCGTCTTCTCTTTTCGGTGAGACAGATAATCCTGAACCAAGTGCTTGGCGATACTCGGACTCAAATAGGTTTCGCCTCGCATCACCGCTTTAAACACCAATTCCAATTCGGCAGGCTCCGCTCCTTTCAGCAGATAGCCCATCGCCCCCGCTTCCAGAGCCCGGCCGACATATTCCTCATTCGCATGCATGGACAGAATGACCACCCTTGTGCCGGGAAATTGTTTGACGATTCGACGTGTGGAGTCCACCCCATTCAAGCCCGGCATGCCGATATCCATAATGACCACGTCCGGCTGGTGTCGGGCGATCACTTCGACCGCTTCATGACCATCACTCGCTTCAGCGATGACTTCGATATTCGGCAGACTGTGCAGTAAAGCACGCAATCCGGCCCGGATGAGAACATGATCGTCCGCCAGCACGACTCGAATAGGCATCGTTCATGTCCCTTTTCGTTGTCCAAATCCGGTTAACCGGCCTGTCTCCAGGGAATATGTGCAAACACCTCGGTGCCTCTACCGGGAGCGGAATGAATCTTGATGTGCCCTTTTAGCGCACGAGCCCGTTCGCGCATACCAACGAGCCCAATAGCCCATCGGCCTTCAACCTCTGTCATGGACTCCGAGGCTCGAAATCCGACTCCATTATCTTTGACGATGAGATCGAAGCCTGAATCGGTCGTTCGCAATACGACGTCAAGTTGTGTGGCTTTGGCATGGCGCAATACGTTCGTGACGGCTTCCTGCACGATCCGGAAACAGACCACCGCCATATCGGGTGGCAGATCTTCCGGGAGCGAGTCCGCCTCGACATGTACTTGTAGCCCTGCCCGCTCGGCCTGCCGGATGGCATACCAGCGAATCGCAGGCACCACCCCCAGATGGTCGAGCAACGACGGACGCAGGTCCAACGAGAGATCGCGCACGCGAGCGAGCAGGGTGTCCAGAATCCCGAAACTGTCGAACAACGAATTCTGTACCGCCGACATATCCGCAACGCGCTGCATGGTCTGAAGATTCATTTTGAGTGCGGTGAGCGCTTGACCGACTTCGTCATGCAGATCGTGGGCGAGCTGCCGACGTTCCTGTTCTTGTAAATACATCAGTTGCCGTGAAAGCGCTTGCAACTGCGCGTGAGTGTCTCGTAGCCCCTCCTCTGCCTCTCGGCGAGTCAGATAGGACGAGAGGCTGTCGGCCAGTGAATTGATCAGATTGCGTTCTTCAACAAGAAATGGCCCCTCATGTTCCTTGGGCTTCTCTTCCAAATACCCGACCTCTAAAGATCCTTGGCGTCCCGCGGAGGTCGTCAGTGCCGCGCGTTGCATCCAGGGTGTTTCCCGAAATCGCGGCGTCATGGCGACCACTCCATCGATCCGGATGCGTGCGACCGCACTGTCCGGATATTGCCAGGCCGGCGGCAGCAACAGTACCACTTGATGCAACACCTCATCGAGCGGGACGCTACTATCTTGTAACAGCCGCACCACCCCATGTAACGCCGTGAGCTCCTTGACCCGTTCATTGAGATGATGCAACAG
>OELA01000564.1_pt3 | contig 11440 bp, 9 predicted proteins | sample 1503161 | NCBI WGS metagenome assembly OELA01 (sample SAMEA104379559, study PRJEB20068) | metagenome | biome: 1000743; feature: 77; material: 1998 | place: USA | collected 2012 | depth 25 m
GCGTCGTACTCACGGGCGGGGGGTCTTTGCTGAAGGGCATGGATACGCGCTTTCGGGAGGAGACAAATCTGCCGATCATCACCGTGGATGATCCCCTGACGTCCGTCGTCCTGGGGGTCGGGAAAATCCTCGATGAGTTGGATCTGCTCGCCAAAGTGTCGGTGATGTCCCAGGCCAATACCTACCGATAAGGTTCCATCCCTAACTCCTTTATGTGGATGGCTCACTCTCGTACTCCCTATGGTGCCAGACGGCTGGCACTTGCCTGTTTCGCCCTCCTGGTGGTGGCTCTTTTTCTGCTCCCCAATCAAATCCAAGGACTCCTGCAGTATCTGGATGGGCCGGTGGGACACGTCGTGCGTGTTCCGCTCGAAGCCATTGCCTCCATCGATGCCGGGGTTGCTGATCGATGGGCACAGTATGTGGCGTTGCAAGGGGTACGGGAGGAGAATCAACAACTCCGGAAAGAAATAGAGTGGTTGCGCGGGCAACATAACCAATTGCGTGAGGCTGCCGCTGCGACAGAGCGATTGACGGGTTTGCTGAGCTTTAAAGAACAGGCGCTTCCTGCAATGGTCGCCGCTCAAGTCATCGGACGTGATGCGACGAACCGCTATCGTGCCATCATTCTCAATAAGGGTGAGAGTGATGGGATCAAGCCGGATATGGGAGTGGTCACGCCCGCCGGGGTTGTCGGGCGCGTCGTGAAGACGACGGGCGCGTCTTCGGTGGTGCTCTTGGTGACCGATCCGAACAATGCCATCGCCGGTCTCATTCAGCGGACGAGAGACGAAGGCGTTGTGGAGGGGACTCAACAGGGGCTGGCTCGGCTCAAGTATATTCCGTTGCTATCGACGCTTCGAGACGGTGATCGGGTTGTGACCTCGGGCCTTGTCGGAGGGTTCCCCCGAGGGCTTGTGATCGGTACGATTACGCGCATCGATAAAGAAGAAGGTGCCCTCTTCCAGTCTGCGGAACTCAACCCGGAAGTCGATGTCAGCCGTGTGGAGGAAGTGTTGGTCATTCAGACGTCGTATGGACAGTCGACGAAGGCGGGGGCAGGAGCGGATCTACTGGGGAAGCCGGCACCATGAAATTCCTTGTCTATCTGATGCTCGTGCTGCTGCTGGTCCCCCTACAGACGACGCTACTGCCACATCTGAGCGTGTGGAACATTAAACCGGATTTGGGGCTTGTAGCCGCCGCGTTCGTCGGAATATTTGCCGGTGAACTGGAAGGCCTTCTCGTGGGGCTTGCGATCGGATGGGTCCTGAATATGTTCTCAGCCGGCGAGCTCTGGATCAGTCTCCTCACGAACGGGGGGGTGGGAGTCTTAGCGGGTTTCCTGGGGCGTCAGGTATCGCAGATGACGCCGATCACCGTGGGTGTGGGGCTGCTGCTGGTGTCTTTGGTGAGTGGGATATTTACCGCGATGAATTTCCCACATCTCGACACGTCTCAGATGTGGTGGATGATCGAGTCGATCGTCTTTCCACAAGCGTGTTTTGATGGAGTAGTGACGGCCGGGCTCTATTGGTTGGTCTCTCAACGGTTTGACGTCGCCCGCCTGGGGACCGAATAGCAGGTCTGTGATGGGTGCGGCGAAATGTTGGTTGTGACGCATGGATACAGCCGGACTCCACGATTCTGAACTTGGGGAGCTTCAACGCCGATTGGTCATTCTCCGCGTCGGCTTGCTGCTCGTCGTGGCATTACTGGGGTTACGGCTTTGGCACTTGCAGATTCGAGAGGGGCCCTACTACCGCGATCTCTCCGAGAACAATCGGACGCGTTCTGTCGTCGTGGAGCCGGCTCGAGGACTCATCTACGATCGCCACGGGGTGCTGCTGGCGAATAATGTTCCGAGCTTCACGCTCTATGTTTCGCTTGAGGAGGTCAAAGATCGGGACCTGCTCATCGATCAGCTCAGCACTCTCTTAGGGCTCGATGCTGCGCTCGTCAGGACCAAGCTCACGGCTCGGGGCAGCAAACAATTGCCGCGCAAGGTCAAGGGTCGCTTAACCCTTCGGGAAGCGACGTTGATCGAGTCTCACCGCCTGGACTTGCCCGGAGTCATGGTCCAGGTCGAATCGCAACGGAATTATCCTGGTGGAGTGATGGCCTCGCATCTGTTGGGCTATGTGGGGGAAGTGTCGCCTGAGCAGTTAGAGAAGCCTGAATTTGCCGACCTGCACCAGGGCAGCATTGTTGGACAATATGGTGTGGAGAAATTCTTCGATCAGCTGATGCGCGGTCAGGCCGGACAAAAAAGCATAGAAGTCGATGCGGTTGGTCACGAGAAACGAACCGTGGTCGTGGAACAGCCCCATGCGGGGGACAACTTGTATCTGACGATCGATGCGCGGCTGCAAAAAGCGGCCGAACACCTGTTGGGAGAGGAATCAGGCGCGATTGTCGCGCTTGATCCCAGGACAGGCGATGTGCTGGCCATGGCCAGCCGCCCTGGTTTCGATCCGAACGTGCTTTCGCGGGAGCTCACACCGAAACAATGGGCTGATATCGTGCAAGACGAGGGGCGTCCCTTGAACAATCGAGCCTCGCAAGGGCAGTATCCTCCCGGTTCGGTGTTCAAGGTGATGATGGCCGCTGCGGCATTAGAGACCAAGACTGTGACGCCGGAGACATCCATCTTTTGCAATGGCGGGTATCAATTCGGTCGCCGCCTGTATCATGACTGGAAAGCCGGGGGACATGGCGCAGTGGATCTCAGGCGCGCGCTCGTGCAATCGTGCGACGTCTATTTCTACACCATCGGTCAGCGGATGGGGATCGAGACGATGGCGTCCTTCGCCCATCAATTTGGGTTAGGAGAGGAGACGGGGATTGAGCTGCCGTCGGAACGGGTTGGGATCGTGCCTTCTGAAGCGTGGAAACGGAAGGCCAAGAATGAGCCGTGGCTGCCGGGCGAAACGATCTCGGCATCAATCGGACAGGGCTATGTGAATGTGACCCCGCTGCAGATGGCGAGTTTGATCGGGACTGTCGCAAACGATGGCGTCACGTTCCGTCCTCGATTGGTTCAGGCCGTGTTGGATCGAGCGACCGGAGAACTCCAGCAAAGGCCTGCGGTTCCCAAGCGCACGGTGACGTTGAAACCCGGGATTCTCTCGCGGATCAGAGAGGCGCTGGCTGGGGTGGTGAAAGAGGGGACGGGTACGCGGGCGCAGTCGGCCCTGGTGACGATCGGCGGGAAGACCGGTACGGCTCAAGTGGCGGCCTTGCGCACCGGTCCAGAGAAGGATATTCCGAAGAAGTTCCGCGATCATGCCTGGTTTGTCGCATTCGCTCCGGTCGAGGCGCCCACCATCGCCGTTGCGGTGCTGGGTGAACACTTGGGCCATGGGGGGTCTGCCTCCGCGCCCCTTGCCAAAGAGCTGATTGAGACCTATGTAAAATTGGATCTTCCCGCTTCTTCCGGTATGACCGATGGTGCCGGTTCGCGGGAACGGGATACCGGAGGGCAGGGGACGAGATGATCGACCGGGTGCTCACGAGCCGAGGCGTCGATAACTTTGATTTCCGTTTTATCGGACTGATCTTTGCCATCCTGGGGCTGGGCGTTCTGTCGATTTATAGCGTGACGCATGACCAGGGGGTGGCATTCCCGTTTTATGCCAAACAACTTGTGTGGATCCTGCTCGGCACAGTCGCGTTTCTCGTCATGTGGCTTTCGGACTATCATCGAATCGCACGCTTAGCGTATCCTGCCTACGCGATTATCTTAATCTTGCTCGTCGTCGTGTTGTTTGAAGGCAAGAGCAGCCGAGGGGCTCAACGATGGATTCCGATGGGGCCATTTGCGTTTCAGCCTTCGGAATTCGCAAAGCTGATCCTGATACTGACCTTGGCGTACTACTATTCGGAGAGGCCGCGAATCGGTTGGCTCCAGCGAGTGGTGCTTCCGGGGCTGTTGGTACTGCCGGGGCTGCTCCTCATCCTGAAGCAGCCGGATCTCGGAAGCGGGTTGAGTTTTGTGGCAGTCTATGCCGCGATGTTGCTGATGGTGGGCATGAGGTCGAAGGCGTTGGGTATTATCCTTCTGTTTTCGCTGATGCTGTTCCCCTTCGCCTGGGAGGTGATGTGGGGGTCATTGCATGATTATCAGCGGCAGCGCATTATGACGTTCGTCGATCCGGTCTCCGATCCCGGAGGCAAGGGATACCATGCGCTTCAATCGCAGATTGCCATCGGAGCTGGAGAGTTGACGGGGAAGGGGCTCTATGGAGGGACACAGAGTCAATTGAAGTTTTTGCCCGAGGGGCATACAGACTTTGTCTTTTCGGTGTTTGCAGAGGAATGGGGATTTCTCGGAGTGCTGGCGCTCTTGATATTATTTGTCGCCTTGATCTGGCTGTCGTTGGAAATTGTGGCGCGTGCGAAGGACCAGCTCGGGGCGCTGCTGGCGGTCGGCATCCTCTGCATGTTGTGTTTTTGCGTGGTGATCAATATCGGCATGACGGTAGGCATGTTCCCCATCGTGGGAATTCCCCTTCCGCTCATGAGTTACGGCGGGAGCGCGACGGTGATGACCATGGCGTCGCTCGGCCTGCTCTTGAATGTCAAGCGTCGTCGATTGAGTTTCTTTTAGTGAGAGGATGATCGCACGGTCTCGCATCAATCGGGACCGATGCACGCGGTTTTATTTATGGTGCAAACCGTCGGGCCGACGAGCAGTCGAGTGGAGGCCGGAACCTGGGGATTCCCCGCGTTCGTCCTGCGCATCGGTGCGACGGTTCTGCTGAATGGAAGGAGTTGGTATGGGAATCGAAATTGCGATTACAGTCGCACGCGAGGAGACTCGCGTCGCGGTGTTGGACGGGGGAGTCGTGACGGATCTCTTCGGGGATCGTGCGAAGCACAAAGACTTTGTCGGGAACATTTATAAGGGAAAAGTGGCGAAAGTGTTGCCTGGGATGCAGGCGGCATTTGTCGACATCGGCCTCGCGAAGGCGGCGTTCATGCACGTGTCGGATTTATCGTTGGACGCCGAGCCGGGCGACACGCTCGTCGATGCAGATGAGGACGACAAGGATGCCGATAAGGATGGGGATATGCTGGGCCCCCGGCGCCAAAGCTCCAAGCCGATTGAGCAGTTGCTGAGCGAGGGGCAAGAGCTGATGGTGCAGATTTCCAAAGGGCCCATCGGCACGAAAGGCTCGCGGGTTACGACGTATGTGTCGCTCCCCGGGCGATACCTCGTGTTCATGCCCAATGTGGAACATATCGGTGTCTCCCGCCGCATTGCCCGTGACGAGGAGCGGGCACGGCTCAAGGACATCATGAAGCGAGTCCGGCATCCAGGCTGCGGATATATTGTCCGCACCGTGAGCGAAGGGGTCAAAGAAGACGAGTTGCGATCCGACGTCGATTTTTTGCACGTGCTGTGGCAGGACATTCTAGCGAAACGTGAGCAGAAGGGGTCGCCGGCATTGCTCCATGCCGACTTGAGCTTGAGTTTCCGCGTCGTGCGCGATCTCTTTGGGAAGAAGGTTGATCGGTTATGGATCGATTCGCGTGAGGAGTACCAGGCGGTCAGGGATTTTGTGCAGCGATTCTCTCCGGAGCAAACGTCGCGCATTCATTTGTACGACAAAGATGAAAGCCTCTTCGATCATCTGGGCGTGGAGCAGGAAATGGCGCGGGCCCTCAGCCGCAAAGTCTGGCTCAAGTCCGGTGGCCATCTCGTGATCGACCATACGGAGGCGATGACCGTCATCGACGTCAACACCGGACGGTTTGTGGGGAAGCGCGATCAGGAAGAGACCATCCTCCGGAACAATCTGGAGGCCGCGAAAGAAGTGGCCTACCAGATCAAGTTGCGCGGGATCGGCGGCATCATCATCGTCGATTTCATCGACATGGAGCGGGAGAAGAACCGTGACAAGGTCTACCATGCATTGCTCGATGCGATGTCGACCGATAAGGCCCGCACCAGAGTATCCAGAATCTCCGACCTGGGGCTGATCGAGATTTCTCGTGAACGGGTCAGAGAGGACCTCCTGCGGTCGCTCTCCGAACCCTGTCTCTACTGCGAAGGGCGGGGCTATACGAAATCGCCGACCACGGTGGCCTATGAAATATTCCGCGATGTCCGTCGGATCGGCAGCAGTCCCGAACCGCAGCGGATCGTCATCGGCGCCCATCCGTCGGTCGTCGGGCTGCTGCAAGATGAAGAACGGCAAGGCCTTGAGGCTGTGGAGCGCGAGTGCGCCGCCAAAATTATCGTCATGCCGGATGAACACTTACATTTGGAACAGTATGATCTAGCAGTGCTCTAAGGATTGTGGCTTCCGTGCGACAAGATCTATGCAGCTTTCCAGCCAGTCTGTAGGTGCGGACTCCTCAGCTGAGGTCGCAGGTCCTTCTTCCGGCCATCGCATGACAAGGGCGGAACTGGAGTCTTGGTTCTGCCTGCGGGCAATCGATGGAGTGGGGGACCTGACTGTCCTTCGATTAGTTCGCGCCTGGTGTTCTCCCGGGGCGGTCCTGCGGGCCTCCCATGATGAGTTGATTCAGCGTGGATGCAGCGTGCAACTGGCAGATGCGATACGCCGCGGGCCTGATCGTTCAGCCCATCGGAGCATTGAAACGGAACTCAATGCAATCGAGCGTCGGTGCATTGAAGTCCGGAGTGTGTTGGATCCCACCTATCCCACACGACTGAAGATGATCGCCGACCCTCCACCGCTCTTGTACATCGGGGGCACATTGACTGAGCAGGATGACCTGGCAGTGGCCATCGTGGGTGCACGGCGTGCGACAGCGGCCGGACGTGCCCTGACCGAAGAGCTGAGTCGCGACTTGGCAGAGGCCGGCATGACGGTGGTGAGTGGGCTTGCGCGCGGAGTTGATGCGGCGGCCCATCGAGGCGCGCTCGCCGCGCAGGGGCGTACGATAGCGGTGCTGGGCTGCGGGATCGATCGCACCTATCCTCCCGAACATGCGCGGTTACGCGGACAGATCGAGGAGCGGGGAGCGATCCTGTCCGAGGTGCCGATGGGTTCACCGCCTCACAGCCATCACTTTCCTCGGCGCAATCGTATCATCAGCGGGTTGTCTCTGGGTGTCATTGTGACGGAGGCGGCCATCAGCAGCGGATCATTGATTACCGCGGGACTGGCGGCCGAGCAGGGCCGAGAGGTCTTTGCGGTGCCAGGATTTGTGAAGGAAGATACCAGTCGAGGAACGAATGCATTGCTCAAGGACGGTGCGGCTTTGATCGAACGGGCGCAGGATGTCATCGATGTGGTGATGGCACAATTGGAACCGGCGCTGCGCCTGCGCCTGCAGTCCTCTCGAGAGAAGCACGTGCCACGCGATCAGCTGGGCAAAGAAGAGCAGCGGGTGTATGATGTCTTATCGTATGACCCGCGCACAGTGGACGAAGTGATTGTCACCACTGGATTGTCGGTGTCCACGGTGATGGCTTCGCTCTTGTCCCTGGAGCTTCGACAGCGAATCAGACTGCTGCCGGGGCAACGCTACCTTCGAGCGTAATCGTCGAACAGTTGCACAGATGCGGATTATTTGATACGGATGAGAGGGCAACCTCGTAGCGAACCGGAGTCTTCATGGCCAAGGCACTCATAATTGTCGAGTCACCGACGAAAGCACGCACCATCAGCAAGTATCTTGGGCGGGGTTATACCGTCATGGCTTCGGTCGGCCATATCAAGGATCTCCCCACGAGCAAGCTGGGCGTGGATCTGGAACATGATTTCGAGCCGCAGTATGTGACGATCAAGGGAAAAGCGAAGGTCTTGGCGGAGATCAAGAAAAAGGCGGAAGAGGTCGATAAGGTCTTCCTTGCGCCGGACCCTGACCGAGAAGGCGAAGCGATCGCGTGGCATCTCGAGCAGGAGTTGCTCGGAAAATCAAAATCCAAGTCCAAGAAAAAAACAGAGGGCAAGGTCTTCCGGGTGCTGTTCAATGAAATCACGGAATCGGCCATCAAGCGCGCGCTGCAGTCGCCCGGGCAGGTCGATATGAAGCTGGTGAATGCGCAGCAGGCCCGCCGGGTGCTTGACCGGATTGTCGGATACCAGGGTAGCCAATTGCTCTGGACCAAGGTGCGCCGAGGACTCAGCATGGGCCGTGTCCAATCTGTCGCGATGCGATTAATTTGCGAACGTGAACAAGAACGAGAAGCATTTCGCGCGGAAGAGTACTGGTCTATTGGGGTGCTGCTATCGGGAACCAATCCGCCTCCGTTCGAGGCCAAGCTCCACAGTATCAACGGACAGGACGCCTCGATTGCGACAGAGACCGAGGCGCAGCGCATCGTCGAGGCCATTCAAGGGAAAGAGTTTGTCGTCGACTCGATTGAACGAAAAGAAAAGAGACGGAATCCCGTCGCACCATTCATTACCAGTCGGCTCCAACAGGAAGCAGCGCGCAAGTTGCATTTCTCATCGAAAAAAACGATGACTCTGGCGCAGAAGCTGTACGAAGGGATCGAGATCGGAGCGGAAGGTCCGACCGGTCTGATTACTTACATGAGGACGGATTCTCCGCGCATTTCGAACGAGGCGATGGCGGAAGCGCGCCAGGTGATCCAGGACCGGTTTGGCGCAGAGTATTTACCGGCCACGCCGAACGTGTACAAGACGCAGAAGGCGGCGCAAGAAGCACATGAAGCGATTCGTCCCACGTCAGCGGCCCGCGATCCTGAGTCGATCAGGCAGTACTTAGAGCCGGATGTCCATAAGCTGTATCAGTTGATCTGGAATCGATTTATTGCGTCGCAGATGGTCCCTGCGATTCTCGACGTGACCCGCGTAGAGTCGAGTCCGGTCATGACGAAGGGGAAATTTCTATTCCGGTCAACCGGCACCGTGGTGAAGTTCCCCGGCCATACGATTGTCTATATGGAGGGGATCGACAAGGAGCTCTTTGCGCAGAAACAAAAGGGCGAACAGGAAGTCGATGACGACGCGGAGCGCCAGCTGCCCCTCCTCAGCGAAGGAGAGCGGCTGCGGCTTGTCTCCCAGGAGGGAGAGACAGTCCCCGGCGTGCTCTCGAAGCAACACTTCACCCAGCCGCCACCTCGGTATAACGAAGCCTTGTTGATCAAGGAATTGGAAGAAAAAGGCATCGGCAGACCATCCACCTATGCGAGTATCATTTCTACGATTCAAGATCGCAAATATGCCGAGAAGGTGGAGGGACGGTTCGCTCCCACCGAAACAGGGCGGACGGTGAACGATTTTTTGCTGAAGGGATTCCCGGATCTGATCAACGTCGACTTCACCTCGCATATGGAGGAGGAGCTGGATGAAGTTGAAGAAGGCATCAAGCCGTGGGTGACGGCGGTGCGGGGGTTTTATGGGACCTTCACAACGGATCTTGAAAAGGCGAAGACGATTCCTGGCCCCAAGGATACGGTGGAGCCGCCGACAGATATTCCCTGCGAGAAGTGCGGGAGGATGATGGAAATTAAATGGGGGCGTAACGGCAAGTTTCTCGCCTGCCCTGCGTACAAGGACAAGCCCCCCTGCAAGAATACGCAGAACTTTGAGAAGCTCGAGGATGGCACCATTAAGATTATTCCGAAGGTCGAACTCACGACGGATGAGAAATGTGAGAAGTGCGGCAGCCCGATGGTGGTGAAAACCGGGCGGTTCGGAAAGTTCATTGCCTGCTCCGCGTATCCGGAGTGCAAAACCACGAAGCCGCTTGCGTTGGGTGTGAAGTGTCCCCAGCCAGGCTGTGGCGGAGACCTCGTCCAAAAGCGCACGAGAAAAGGACGTTCGTTCTTTGCCTGCAGCAAGTATCCCGCCTGCGAATATGCCCTCTGGGATCGTCCGATCAACAAGGCCTGCCCAACCTGCAGCGCTCCGTTCCTCATCGAAAAAGTCAGCAAGCAAGTCGGGCGCAGCGTCCAATGCCGCAGCGAGGAGTGCGGCTACCGCGAAGCCGGATAAGTTCGACCGGGTTCCTATTCCATTCCATCGTGCGGTCTCTTCAATCCTAATAACGGGATGCGGCCTGCTCGTGTTTCGTCCGTGTGTCATGACGCTGCGAAATTGAGAACCAGTGTCGCCAATGATGAAAGTCAAACTCAAGAAGTCTCGAACGCCCGAGTTGACGAACCCTTCAGACGTGGTGATAATGAATCGAAGGGCCGACATCTTGTAGTGAAAGTCTCTTACATGAAGGCCCCTGAGGACCTATCAAACTTGAGAAGGGAGAACGATCATGAAAGCGAAAGAAGGCGTCATCAACATTCTCAATAAGATTCTCACTGCGGATCTGACGGCCATCAACCAGTACTTTGTTCATGCCAAGATGTGTGAGAACTGGGGCTATGAACGACTTCATCACAAAGTGCGGGAGCGGAGTATCGCGGAGATGAAAGATGCCGATGAGCTCATCGGCCATATCCTCTATCTGGATGGTGTGCCGAACTTGCAACGCATGAATACTGTGCAGGTCGGGGAAACGGTTGCCGAGCAGTTGAAACTGGATTTAAAAGCCGAACAAGAGATGCTCACCGTGTTAAGCGATGGTGTGGTGCATTGTACGAAGGTAGCCGACTTCACCACCCGGCATATGCTGGAAGATATGGCGAAGGATGTTGATGGACACATTGACTGGATCGAGATGCAAATGGAAACCATCAAGCAAGTGGGACTGGAGAATTACCTGGCTGAACAGATCAAGAAAGAGTCGTGAGACCTCCCTTCCGCGTTTATTTCCTGAAATTAAGGCAGGGGGCTTCAGGAGGACGTGAGGCTCTCCCCACGCGAAGTGAGAGGGCACCACTCCCACTCCGTGCGGTGTGTCAGGGACCGGCTGGTCATTTTATCATCCGCGGATTTCCCCCTATTGATAGTCCTCGTTCAACGATTTCAAAAATGCAACGAGCGAGGCGATATCGGCCGGAAGAAGCGCAATACCCCGTACTGCATTGGTGCCGTTACGAAGTGTTCCCGCCCGCGCTCTGTTCGACGTTCCCAGATAAAATCCGACTGCCTCATCCAATGTGTCGAACTGACCATTGTGCATGTAAGGGGCCGAATGCCCCAAGTCGCGGAGACCGGGAGTTTTGAATCTCGCTATGGCTTCATCTAAGAGAACGTTGTCAGCAGGACAGGCCGCGGGAAGGTGCTCATCACAGAGAATGGCTCTGATCTTCGCTTGCGGGTTCGGTATGTCGGGATTCAGAAAGATATTCCACACTCCTAAGTCGGTTAACGTTGTACCAGCTGAAGGAATAGATCGAAACCGCCCGCTTGCCGTAGGATGTTGTTCCGTTTCCGGAAGGTCGTCGGGGATTCGCGTGGCGAGGGATGGAATTGCGAGCGCTGCGAACGCTCCTGCTGCATGTCCGGCCCCTATCGCAGGGTTGTCGTATTCTTGTTGCGCCACACCCGTATTATGCAGCTTGAAATCCGTGAAATTCGGTGCCGCATGACAG
>OELA01000068.1_pt1 | contig 11280 bp, 12 predicted proteins | sample 1503161 | NCBI WGS metagenome assembly OELA01 (sample SAMEA104379559, study PRJEB20068) | metagenome | biome: 1000743; feature: 77; material: 1998 | place: USA | collected 2012 | depth 25 m
CTCCGGTTTCGATTCGCCTGCGGCCTTGCTGGACAGACTTTTTGAGCATCCTGAGGGAGTGTTCTCCTGTTGTGGCATTCAACTGGGCTCGTTGAAGACACATCGGAGGCATCCAAGTTCTCCCCTGAAAAAACATCGTGCACCTGCAGGCTGTTGAGGCTCAGGTGAAGACTGAGGCAACAGAGTTGCATATTCACTCTCAGCCCACAGTCCATGATTTTTTACCAGCTTCTTCGTCATCATCAGCGAGGCCATCTACGACCACTCGTTCTTTTTTCTTGCGGGCGGTTCGTGCTTGCTTGCTTAATCCTTGGTGCCGTCAGTGCCTCGGTCTCGTGGGCTGAGGCTGGCGAGCCTTCTTCAACGCGACCCTTCCAAGCCGGGGAACAGCTCACCTACGATATTTCCTGGATGCATATCACAGCCGGTACCGCGGTGATGGCTGTCAGTGCAGCCGATACGGACGGAGACCGGCCGCTGACCAAATTGCTCACCACAGCGCAGTCGAGGCCCGCCATCACCACATTCTTTCCCGTGGATAACCGGGTCGAATCGATCGTGGATTCCGCCACGCTACTTCCGGAGCACTTGAATTTCAAGCGGCGAGAAGGGAAGAAGAAAGAAGATATCGAGTACACATTTCATCAGAAAGAGGGACGGGTCACTGTTGTGAAAGGCGGAACGACCGAAACCTTGGAGATGCCGCCAGGCACGCAAGATGTCATTTCCTGTCTCTACTATGCGCGCAGCGGATTATCGTTCCAGCCAGGCTCAGTGATGACGATGAACGTGTATCACGATAAAAAGAACCGGAAACTGGAGGTGCGGGTTGAGGAGATTGAGACGGTCAGCGGTCCGTGGGGAGAGGTGGAAACCGCTCGTGTGTTGGTCATCATGCCGTTCCAAGGACTCTTCCTCAACCAGGGTAACATCCGGGTGTGGTTTACCACCGACGATCGGCGCATTCCGGTTCGTATGAAGGCCAAAGTCATCATCGGGTCGATTGTGGCCGATCTTGTCAGCGGATGGCAGGCCTCATCATCAGCCCAATGAGGGAACCAGCCTTTCGTTGCCCGCCCTGTTCAAAACGGTTATACTCGCCTCTATTATGGGACAGTTTCCTCTTACTTTAGGCCGATTTATCACCAGGAAGCAGGCGGCCCATCCGGGAGCCACCGGAGAATTTTCCAATCTATTGACTCAAATCGGCCTGGTTGGAAAACTCATTGCGCAGGACCTCAGACGTGCAGGTCTCATCAATATCCTGGGAACGACCGGCGAGATCAATGTTCAGGAAGAGACCGTCAAGAAACTGGATCAGATTGCAAATGAAACCTTCTTGAAGGTATTTGACCAGGGTGGACTCGTGTGCGCACTGGCGTCTGAAGAGATGGACAAGCCGGTCCTATTTCCGGAGCATTGGCCGCAGGCCAAGTACATGCTGCTGTTCGATCCTCTCGATGGGTCATCAAACACAGACTGCAATATGCCGCTCGGCGCGATTTTTTCCGTCGTGAAGTCCTCGCACAATGACCGGATGCCGACCGAAGATGATCTGGTCCGCAAGGGAACAGAGCAGGTAGCCGCCGGGTATCTGCTCTATGGGCCAAGCACCATGCTGGTCTATACGGTTGGACAGGGAGTCCACGGGTTTACATTGGATCCCGGCATCGGCGAATATATTCTGTCCCATGAGCGGATCTGCATTCCTGCTCGAGGCAAGATCTATGGTACGAACGAGGGCAACTATCATAAATGGACGGCTGGCACGAAGAAGTACGTGGATTATCTCAAGCTTCCAGATACAGCCACGAGACGGCCCTATAGTGGACGCTATTCCGGTTGTCTGGTGGCCGATGTGCACCGAATTCTCCTTGATGGGGGTATCTACCTCTATCCCGGTGAGTTGGGGAAGCCGGAGGGCAAGCTCCGATTACTGTACGAAGCCAATCCCTTGGCATGGGTTGTGGAACAGGCGGGAGGGAAAGCCAGCACCGGCACCGGACGCATCCTCGACGTGGAGCCCAAGCAACTGCATCAACGGGTGCCGTTGATCATCGGCAGCGCGAACGACGTGCGCGACGCAGAGGAGTTTATTCAAGGCAGACGACTGTAGCCAGTCAGGTGGATAGGGTGAAGGTGTTCAGGCTGAAGTGTTCGGAACTCCGGCCTTCAGACTAAAATCCTTCAGGCTGAACACCTGAATAGGTACGAACGAATAACGCATAACGTTTCACGAATCCACGGAGGTTGGGCATGGCTGATCGAGTGCAAGAAATTCTGAGCTGGTACAGCAGCGACAACGCGGGCACAAAAACGAATATCGCACGTTTGTTGCGCCATGGAAAATTGGCGGAGACGGGCAAGCTGGTGATTCTACCCGTGGACCAAGGATTCGAGCATGGGCCCGCCCGGAGTTTTGCCTCCAATCCAGGGGGGTACAATCCTCTCTATCATTTTCAGTTAGCCATCGATGCCGGCTGCAATGCCTACGCAGCTCCGCTGGGATTTCTCGAAGCCGGGGCCGCAGAATTCGCCGGCCGGATTCCACTGATTCTCAAACTGAATAACCACGATGTCCTGCATGACGAAAAAGATCCCTTGCCCTCGGTCACCGGCAGCGTGAAGGATGCACTGCGGTTAGGCTGTACCGCTGTTGGTTTCACAATCTATCCCGGGTCCGCTCACTGCAATGCAATGTATCAACAGTTGCGCGAAATTGCAGAAGACGCCAAGGCCTGCGGGTTGGCGGTCGTTGTGTGGTCGTATCCGCGCGGGTCGGAACTCAGCAAGGAAGGGGAGACGGCGATCGATGTGGTGGCCTATGCGGCCCAGATTGCGGCTCAACTCGGCGCCCATGTCATTAAAGTCAAGCTCCCCACGGCGCATCTTGAACAGGCCGCGGCGAAGAAGGTGTACGAATCGGCAAAAATTCCGATCGCCACGCTGGCAGAGCGAGTCAGGCATGTGGTTCAGAGCTCGTTCGATGGTCGCCGGATCGTCATTTTCTCGGGAGGGGCCAAGAGCGAGGACGCGAATGTGTTTGAGGAGGCGCGCGCCATTCGTGCGGGCGGCGGATTTGGCTCCATCATCGGGCGCAACTCGTTTCAACGGCCTAAAGCGGAGGCCATGAAGTTTCTCAGCACGATAATGGGAATCTATGCCGGCGAGATCCAGTGATGCGACAGGATAGATCGATGGTGTGTGAATTACTCGGGTCACGAGAGATGAAGAGCAAGGATAACCTATGAAACTCGCTCGGGCGTGGCTGATACCGTTTGCCTTGGTCAGCGGAGGGATCATCATTGGGATTGTGGTGGCGTCCAACATGGGTTGGTTGCCGACCGGCACAGCCGGGCCTGAGCCGATTCCCAGCCCGATCGTTCGTCCTGTCGCGACTGCGCCACAGCCGCCGATGGCAGGGGGTGACGGCAAAAACTTTGTGGAGATCGCAAAATCGGTGAAGCCGGCGGTCGTCAACATTGCGGCGTCACGAAGCGGGAAATCCGGAGACAGTCCGCACGGTTCGCTGGAAGACCCATTTTTTCGCAAGTTCTTCGGCGATGAGTTTTTTAAGCGTGATGCCCCCCAGCGAGAGCCCAAAGAGCGGGGCCAGGGGTCGGGGGTCATTGTAGAGGCCGGCGGGTTGATCATCACCAACAATCATGTCGTGAACAAGGCCGATGAGATTCGGGTCTTCTTATCGGACAAGCGGGAGTTTAAGGGCAAACTGATCGGAACCGATGCAAAGACCGATATTGCAATTGTAAAAATCGAGGCGACGGGGCTCCCGACCATTCCATGGGCCGATTCAGACCAACTGGAGGTCGGGGAGTATGTGTTGGCCGTGGGGAGCCCGTTTGGGCTCACCCAGACTGTGACGATGGGGATCGTCAGCGCTGTCGGACGAGCCAGCATGGGCATCGCCGAATACGAAGACTTTATCCAGACCGATGCGGCGATCAATCCAGGCAATTCCGGCGGGGCATTAGTCAACGTGCGGGGGGAATTAGTCGGGATCAATACGGCGATCTTCAGTCAAAGCGGCGGAAGCATGGGCATTGGGTTTGCGGTACCCAGCAATCTGTCGCGTGCCGTCATGGATCAATTAGTACGGACGGGGAAGGTCGTTCGTGGATGGCTTGGTGTTGCGATCCAGGATTTGACCCCTGAGTTGGCCACACAGTTCGGGATTACCGACACGAAGGGTGTGCTCGTCAGCGATGTCATGGCGGATAGCCCTGCGAAGAAGGCGGGATTTGAGCGCGCAGATGTCATTGTTGACTACGACGGCAAGCCGATGGATTCGCCGACGCATTTGCGGAATGCTGTTGCACAGACTCCGATCGGGAAGAAGGTCTCGGTCAAGCTGATCCGGGACAAGAAGCCGAAGACGATCGACGTCACGATTGTCGAACAGCCGAAATCGTTGGGACAGCCTGGCGCAACGGAGAGCAGGGAGTCAGCGGTGCCGACGGGTGTTCTGTCGGATCTTGAAGTCCGCGAATTGAACGAGGACCTGGCGGCTCGGTACGGATTGAAGGGCATCGAGCGCGGCGTGGTGGTGGTCGGGGTCAAGTCCGGAAGCACCGCGGAGGAAATGGGTGTGCGCGAAGGCGATATTATCCTTGAGGTCAATCGCAAAGCGGTAAATTCGCTCAAGTCCTATGAACAGGCCGCTTCCGGCCTTCCTAAGGATCACGCAGTCCTCTTGCTGCTCAAACGGAAGGGCCAAACGATCTATCTGACGCTGCGGCCCTGAGACACGTCATTGGGAAGGTTAAGGTAAAGGTTGAGGCTGAGTGAATAGGTTGATGGAAAACCGTGTCATTGCTTCAGAACTTAACCTTAACCTCAACCTTGGGTTGTCTTCCTCGTTCCGGCCTTGCACATGACCACGACTCGCTCACCTCGGATCGAGCCGATTCGTCATCAGATGCCATTGGTGGTGGCGCTCGTGCCCGCCGCCGGTCGCGGGCTTCGAATGGGGGGCTCTGTCCCCAAACAATTTCTTTCGATTGGTGGTGAGCCGCTCATCGTTCAATCATTGCGGATCTTGCAAGCGGCTCCTGTGGTCGGCCAGATCATTCTTGCCGTTCCACCCGCAGACATCGAATATTGTGAACGTGAGATCGTGTTGCGGCATCGATTCACGAAGGTCACGAAGGTGGTGGCGGGTGGGGCAGAGCGCCAGGATTCGGTACGGCACGCGCTGGCTCAGGTTCCCTCGGACACCGACATCGTGCTCATCCATGACGCGGTGCGTCCATTTGTGACGCAACGGATGATCGAGGAGGTCGTGGCGGCGTCGAGGAAGGAGGGGGCGGCGATTATCGCCCTTCCAATGCGGGATACCGTGAAGCAGGTACGGGCGGATGGGATGATTGAGCGAACGGTCGATCGCACCCCCCTATGGCTCGCACAGACTCCGCAGGCATTTCGACGGGACTGGATTGAGACCGCTCACAGAAATGCGCATGCCGAAGGGGTGCGGGCCACGGATGATGCATTCTTGGTGGAATGGCTTGGGTATTCGGTGGCGGTCGTTGAGGGGAGCGGCGAGAATATTAAAGTAACGAGGCCTGAGGATTTGGTGATCGGGGAAGCGATTCTGGCGTCGAGGATGAAGGAGAGCGGGGCGGGCCAGAAGCGCAGGCGACACGTAAAAGGTGGGACGGGTAAGGCTAGCCCATCGCGCAAGGTCCGCAACCTCCGCTGACGGATGACAGATGGCAAATCATGAGGAGCGTCTATGACGATGCGAGTCGGCTGCGGCTATGACATCCACCCCTTGGGGCCAGGACGACGGTTGATTCTCGGCGGGATCGAAGTGCCCCACAGCAAGGGCTTGATGGGACACTCCGACTCGGATGCGTTGGTCCATGCCCTCTGTGACGCACTGCTCGGAGCGATGGGTGAAGGAGATCTGGGCCGATACTATCCCAGCTCCGATCAGCGGTTCAAAGATATTTCGAGCCTGAAACTGCTGGAGGATGTGGTCGGAAAGATGCGGGGGAAGGGGTATCGCATTGTGAATGTCGATACGGTCATTATCGCGCAGGCTCCCCGGCTCAGTCCGCATTTGGAAGCCATGCAGAAGCAGATGGCGCAGGTGCTCGGGGTCGATCCTGACCTCGTCAACGTCAAGGTGAAGAGCGGGGAAGGAATCGGCATGATCGGTCGTGAGGAAGGGATAGCCGCCCAGGCTGTCTGTTTGATCGAACGGGCTTCGACATCGTAGGATCATGTGACCATGGTTTTGAAAGCCATTAAAGAAGATCTTCGTGCCGTGTTCGACCGAGATCCAGCGGCGACCAGCTGGTTCGAAGTCGTGCTGACCTATGCGGGCTTTCATGCTGTAGTGGCCTACCGCGTATCCCATTGGCTCAAGACCCATCGTGTCCCGTTTCTTCCCCGCTTCATTTCTCAGGCTGCTCGTATACTGACGGGGATCGAAATCCATCCATCTGCGACGATCGGCTCCGGCTTCTTCATCGATCATGGAATGGGTGTGGTAATCGGTGAAACGGCAGAGATCGGAAATTACGTGACCCTATTTCAGGGCGTGACGCTTGGTGGCACAGGCAAGGAGCGGGGCAAACGGCATCCGACGCTCGGCAGTCACGTCGTTGTCGGGGCCGGAGCCAAGATTCTCGGCGGAATCACGGTCGGCGACAATGTCAAGGTTGGTGCCAATTCGGTTGTGCTCAAGAACGTCTCCGCCAATTCCACCGTCATTGGAGTGCCGGCCCGCGTGATCAAAACTCAAGGCGAGCGTCTCCCCGATGCCACGATGGACCACATCAACCTGCCGGATCCCATCAGTGATCGGCTCATGGCACTCGAGCAGGAGTTGATCGAACTGCGCAAGAAACTGGAGAGCCAGGACTCGCCCCGCCTGTTCTAGCCTCGGATTCCCTCCCATAGCTTTAACCATGTTTCCTCAGGCCACTGAGGAGAATCCTGTCGTGTTTCTGGGACGGTCGGTGCCGAGAAAAGACGACGTGGCCCAGGTGGACCACGTCGGATGATGCGATCGTGGATTAGCTAGACAGGCAGGTGCTCATAAACTTTTTACGCTCGTCGCCCTTCAGGCTCTTTGCCCCTGCATCTTTGTTGCAAGATTTCATCTTGTTCTGCTGAGTCCCACCCGCCTTCGCCGGTTTTGCAGAGAGGCATTCTTTCATGAAGGTCTTTCTCTCATCGCCTTCCCCTTCACCCAATCCCTTGTCGTTCGCTTGGGCGTTGCAGGCGGCCATCTTGCTTTGCGTTGCAGGGGCTGCGATAGCAATCGGCACGATGGACAGTCCGGACACAAAGAGGAATGTCACTACTATACCGCCCGTTTTCGTCATATGCGTCTCCTTTTATTAAGAGTGAGATACCGAATAGCTTGCACACAATAGCATACCTTATCAAAATTATCTCTAATAATATTAGGCAGCCTATATGCAAACGAGGTAATAATGATTGGATTATCTGGAGGTCGAAGGTCGAAGCGGCTGAGAGCGTTGAGTGAGACAGCGAGGGAGGTTTATCCCGCGTGTTTCGTCCATCAGTTTGTTTTGTTCAGACGTACATATGAGCGGACTTCTACTGCAGCCTACTATTCATAATCTACATGCATGAGACAGAGTCCATGAGGGGGGGCGGTCTGGCCTGCCGCCGAACGATTCCGGGCCTGTAGAATTTCTGCCAGACTGCCGGGGGTCCGTTTACCCAGCCCCACTTCGACCACTGTTCCAACGATTGCGCGGACCATATGCTTTAGAAAGCGGTCGGCGTAGGCCTCTATGTGAATCTGGTCTGCGTGGCGGATGACGGCGAGCCGCTCTATATGGCAGATGGGATTGGTATTGTCCGTGAGACTTCCTTCAAAGGAGGAAAAATCTTGTGATCCAATCAGCCGCGCTGCTGCCTGTTGCATGGCGGCTTCATTCAGCGGCTTGTAGATGTGCCACACGAATGCGCGGTCGATCGTAGGGCGGGCCGGGCGATTCAAGATTCGATAGGTGTAGAGTTTTCCTCGCGCATCGTGTTGGGCATGAAAGTGGTCGTCCATGAGGGCGGAGGCACACACGGCAATGTCTTTCGGCAGCACGGCGTTCAGCGCCCGCATCCAGTTGGACGCCGGCCAGTCCAGGTCCGTACAAAAGCTTGCCACTTGTCCACGCGCATGGACGCCGGAATCTGTACGGCCTGCGCCGATGATGGATACCGTGGCTTGGCTGACTTGGTGTATGGCTTGCTCGATGGCTTCTTGGATCGTGGGATGATCGGGCTGGCGCTGCCAACCGGCATAACAGGTCCCATCGTATTCCAAGACTAGCTTGACCGTGGACATCGACGTTGGGGATGGAACAGTGCGGACATCATCGGGTGGAAAGTTTCGAAGAGGCCAGGAAGGTGTTGATGCCGTCCATGAGTGCTTCGGCTACGCGGGTGCTGAAGTGGCTGGTCCGGAGCAGTTCCTCTTCGGCAGAGTTCGAAATATAGGCGATTTCAGCCAGGATGCTGGGCATGCTGGTAAAGCGGAGCACATAGAAGGGTGCGGTCTTCACCCCATGGTCCACCAGTGTGTAGTGGCCGTTCAGATTGGTCACCATGGCCTCCTTGGCGGTCCAGGCGAGTTCGAGGGATGCTTCGATCTTTTTTGCTGTGAGGAGATCTGCGACAAGATATTCCCATCCTACGCCGGTACTGCTGAGCGGGGTTCCATTTTCACGGGCCGCCACTTCCAGCGCCCGTTGATCCTTGGCCTCTCCAAAGTGATAGATTTCAATTCCCTTTACGGAACGTTGTGGGTGTGAATTCACATGGATCGACACGAAGAGGTCGGCCTCCTGTCCGTTAGCAAACTTCGCCCGGTCTTCCAATTCGACGAATTGGTCCCTTTCACGGGTCATGAGCACGCGGATTCCCGGCTGTCTCCTCAAAAGATCGCGCAGTTTCAATGCGACTTTCAGTGTAATGTCTTTTTCTTCTGTCCCACGTTGTCCTCGTGCGCCGGGGTCTCTTCCCCCGTGTCCCGGATCGATCACAATGGTCGTAAATGATTTGGCTCGGGGCTGGACAGGCTGAGGGGGAGTGGGGAGTGGAAGCTCAACGCTTCGTGTTGACTCAATGGGTGGAGCACTCAGAGGTTCACCGGGACGCACCACATCGATGACAAGCCGGTAAGGATTCGCCAGTGTGAGCAACTTGTAGCTTTGAAATGAGCCGGCAGGGAGGGAGACTTCAACGGATCGTTCAGAGGACTGGGTAATGACAAAGGGCTTGGCGATTTTCCCGGCGGCAAGTTTTGTCTTGGCGGATGAACTTAAAGTAGCGTTGGGAATTTCGATGGTCACCCCTTCAGCCCGAAGCAGCGGGTGCTTGCTGGGACGGGCTTTCGCGTCGAGATCGAGCACGAGCCTCGTCATCCCAGGGGAGCTGGCTGTCCGGAGGTTCTGAATCGTCGTCAGGCCGAGTGCAGTGGGAGCCATACGTATAGGAGAGGTGCGGGACCGTTTGGACTTGGCCGCATCCTCTTCATGGGAGGGGCTTGTTGCCGCCAAGGCTTGGCCGGTGTGAAACAGATCAAGGGCATGCCCAGAGAGGTCGAAGAGTCCGACCAAGCAGGCGAGGGTAAAGATACGCCACAAGGCTGATGGCATGGGTGTTCGTTGCGTGTGATGGGATATAGAGTTTTTTCTCAAATGTGTGTGTCATTGTCAAGAGGAAGGCGCAACGGAACCGATTGACACGACGCGGTCCTGACGGTAGTTTCAGTCATGGCACGACACCTGATCGTCGATGGGTACAACCTCTTGGCTCAGACAGGCCGTGTCGGCGGAGGGACGAGCCTGCATTCCGAGATGGCGCGCGAGGCGTTGTTGCGCGACTTGGCGGCCTATCGTCAACGGAAATCCCATGCGATCACGGTCGTCTTTGACGGGTGGCAACAGGGATGGGGTACGGAGCAGCGGGAACATCGACTCGGTCTTGAGATTATCTTTTCTCGACGGGGAGAAAAAGCCGATCAGGTCATTCAACGTCTGGCTGCCGATTTGGGATCCTCCTGTGCGGTGGTGAGTTCCGATCGTGAGATCGGAGACTTTGTAAGGGCGCAGGGAGCCTTTGTGATGAAAGCGCAAGAGTTTGTTGGGAAACTGCGGGAGGGGTCGAACTCGGCCCCTGTATCGGCGCACAAAGAACTGGATACGGGGGAGGATCTTCACCCGAAACGAGGTTCTGAAAAACGCGGGAATCCACGGAAATTACCCAAGGCGCTGCGGCAGCGCAGCCGACAGCTCAAGCGATTTTGAACAGGTGTTTCGCGTTCCGGGTCGTGATGTGTCCGATAGTGTCGGCCGACATGCCTGGTTCATCGGCGTGAAGTGCCGCCAGTTTCTGTGCGACGAAGGACACGTAGGCCGGTTCGTTACGCCTGCCTCGGTGAGGCAGGGGCGTCAGGTAAGGACAGTCTGTTTCGATCAGTAATCGATCGAGGGGAACAGTCTTCGCGATGTCCCGCAGCATCGTCGCGTTCTGAAACGTGAGAATTCCGGAGAAGGAGAGATAAAACCCCAGGTCCAGCGCATCCTTCGCCAGCACCGCATCCCCTGAGAAGCAGTGAAACACCCCGCCGATTTCTGACGCGCGCTCCTCTCTCAAAATCGCAATCGTGTCTTCTTGAGCTTCCCGGGTGTGAATGATCACCGGAAGTGTCAGCTCTCGTGCGAGCTGGATCTGTTCGCGGAATCGCTCGCGCTGTTCTTTCGGGGATGAATGATTGTAGTGGTAGTCGAGGCCGATCTCGCCGTAGGCGACGACCTTTTTATTCTTCGCCAACCGGCGAAAGTCGTCGTACCAGCTATCGAGGATATGTTTCACTTCATGTGGATGGACGCCGATGGAGGCATAGACTGACGGGTGTTGCTCCGCCAGTGCGACGGCCGCTCGGCTGGTCGCCAGATCGCAGCCGATGGTGACGAAGGCTTCGACACCGGCTTCCCGGGCGCGGGCAATCATCGCCTCGCGATCCTCATTGTAACGGGCATCGTCCAGATGGGTATGCGTGTCGAAGAGCATGGGGGGTTGACTGGTCTATCTGGTTTGTCTTGTTTATCTGGTTGATCTGGTCTATTTGGTTGGACGAATCTAACCAGATAAACCAAATAAACGAAACAAACCTACCAACCGTTTAGATGGGTTTGGTCACAATCATGTCGGCCAGTTCGGTGAGCAGAGCTTCGGTTTCTCCCCAGCCGAGGCAGGCGTCGGTGATGGAGACGCCGT
>OELA01000042.1_pt1 | contig 11262 bp, 12 predicted proteins | sample 1503161 | NCBI WGS metagenome assembly OELA01 (sample SAMEA104379559, study PRJEB20068) | metagenome | biome: 1000743; feature: 77; material: 1998 | place: USA | collected 2012 | depth 25 m
AATCGCTGCCGGGGTTGGGTAGGTGAGAAGTCTGAACTTTTTGAACAGCCTGCGGATTGTCGCTTCCTTGCCGAAATTATCATGGGGTATCGAGAGGCTGGCATACCACAATCGTTTCTGCGAAGCCTCCGGATCGGGTATACTCATCACCATGCGATCTCGTTACTTGCCATGGATGCTGGGCCTCGTCCTGACGATGCTGCTGGCCCCAGCGATCCCTACCTTCACGCAGGCGCAAGTCATCAAGTCAGGCCCGTCCTCGTGTCCCGGAGTCGCGTTGACATTCGACCTTTGTCCGGTGCGCAACGGAGCGGGCTACGATCAGGCGCTGATCGATTATTTAATTGAGCAGAAAATTCCCGCTACCTTCTTTATGTCCGGGAAATGGATCACGAAACATGATCAGCAGGTACGGGCTCTGCTCCAGGTCCCGTTTTTCGAAGTCGGCACCCATGGGGAGGTCCACGTCCATCTGCCGCTCCATTCAGCCGATGAGCAGAAGCAAGAAATTCTTGGACCGGTTCGTCTGCTTAAAGCCAAGTACGGTCATGACGCGACGTTGTTTCGCCCTCCCTATGGGGAATTCAACGACGACACGGTCAACGTGGCCCGAGCCCTCGGCCTCCAATTCATTCTCTGGGATGTCGTGTCCGGCGATCCCGACCCGACACTCACCACAATCCGGATCGAAGACCGGCTCAAACGGTTGGTCAGGAAGGGCAGCGTCATTGTGATGCATGCCAACGGGAAAGGCAGACATACACACGAGGTCGTGCAAGACCTGCATCAGCAGCTCCTGCCCCAGCGGAATCTCACTCCTATGACCATGAGCGATCTCTTAAACTGTAATGGCCAGGCAACCCCATGACCGATCCGATTGTTCGGCCCATGACGGTGGAGGATCGAGCCGCCGTCATAGAGTTACTTGCCGACTCCGATCCGTGGAAGCGACTGGGCTACCAGGCCAGTGACTGGGACGCCTATTTCACACCCCTTCCACAGGGACGTGACAGTTACGTCGTGGACCAGAACGGCAGGGTGGCCGGCATCGGAGTCGTTCGCCAGAAATTCCTGCTCGGCGACTATGTAGAATTGTTTGGGGTGGCGGACTGGGCAAGGGACAGGGGGCTAGGAAGGTTGTTGCTCGCCTACATCGAAGCGGTAGTCTTCGCAAGAGCGAAGAACCTCTTCGCTTGCGTATCGGATTTCAACGACCAGGCCCGGCACTTTTACAAGAAGCAGGGCTATTTGGAGATTGGCCCCATGCCGAATTTTCTGATCCCTGGCAGTGCCGAAATCCTGCTGCGCAAGACCAGCGGCCCTGCCAGGGAGTCGCATCTATAGTCATGGGGCACTCGTCGATGGTAAGACAGGCCTGTCAGCCTCTTGCTGTGTGCTGATGACGCATGACTGTTGCAATGATGGAGTCCCATGAAGGTCAAGAAGCTCCTCCACACCCGCATGAGGGTCAGTGACATGGACCAGACGATCAGCTTCTACACCGACGTCCTCGGATTGGAGGTGCTGGAACGGAAGGTCTCGCCGCGCGGCTCGCACTTGGCTTTTCTCAAGGTGCCCAACAGCGAGGAGCTGATTGAGCTGACCAGTTTTCCTCCGAGCGGGCCAGTGAGAGTCCAAGAAGACCTCGTCCATCTCGCCTTTCAGGTAGAGAGCCTCGACGACACCATCGCGTCGCTTAACGCGAAGGGAGTCAAGGTCACAGACGGACCCACGCAAACATCCTCCGGCAGCCGCTTCATTTTTATCGATGCCCCGGACGGTTACGAAGTCGAACTCATCGAACGCCCGGCTGGCGTCAAGATCGTGTAAGATCCCTTCACGTCCCTCTTTCCCTCCCCACACCGTTCATGCTAGGTATCTCTCCCTGTCTCCCTCTATTCAAGGAACTGCGCATGAAAAACGGGTTCTTCCGCGGGCATGGGCTGGGCAATGATTATATTGTGATGGACCCCAAAGACCTGTCATTTTCCTTCACCCCATCACGGATCAAAGCTATCTGTGATCGCAACTGGGGCCTCGGCAGCGATGGAATTCTTGCGCTGGTTCCGTCAAAGCATGCAGACTTTGGCCTCCGCATCTTCAACCCCGACGGGAGCGAGGCGGAAAAATCCGGTAACGGCCTGCGTATCTTTGCCCGCTATCTTCACGCTACCGGCAAAACGAAAAAACAGGACTTCACCGTCGAGACCAAAGGCGGGCTGGTGACCATTGCGCTGCATGTGGACCGGCATGGGGATGCCAGCGCCGTCACCGTCGAAATGGGCCGGGCCACGTTCCAGCCAGGGGCGCTCCCCTGTACCCTCATGATCAACGAACTGATCGAACAGCCCATCGACGCCGCAGGCCAATCCCTCACCTTTACCGGCGTGAGTGTGGGGAATCCCCACTGTGTTGTCTTCAAGCCGGTCGGGCAGTCCTGGTCGAGAGAGGATCTCTTGAAACTTGGCCCGGCACTGGAGAACCATGCGGTCTTCCCGAGGCGAACGAACGTTCAACTCGCCGTGCCGACAGGTCCTAAAGAGCTCTTTATTCTGATCTGGGAACGTGGGGCCGGCGAAACCCAGGCCTCCGGATCCTCCTCTTGTGCCGCGGCGAGTGCGGCTGTCCGTCTTGGGTTGGTGAAGAGCCCTGTGACGGTGAAGATGCCGGGGGGGCAGCTCAACATCGAGGTCGCCAAGGATTTCAGTCTCACTATGAAGGGTCCGGTCGCTGAAGTCGCGCGTGGAAGCCTCAGCCCATCTTTCGTACGTGGTCTGCGCTGACCGAGCTATCAGCCGTCACCAATCAGTATTGTATGCCTGGCTCCAGGTTGCCCGTTCACCTTTCAGACCGTAGAATGTTGAGGCATTCATGGCGGTATGCTGAGGCTGACAGCGTATGCAACGTTCTACCGAATTCCAATCGAAACTCGACCACCTACCGGACCAGCCGGGGGTCTATCTGTTCCGTGACAAGCAGGGTGAACTACTCTACATCGGGAAGGCCGCAGTCCTGTCTCACCGCGTGCGGTCTTACTTTCAGAAGGGGACCGACCACTCTCCGAAACAGACCGTCTTGGTGAGCCACATCGCAGACCTCGAAACGATCGTCACCCGCTCAGAACTTGAAGCGCTCATTCTTGAAAGCAATCTGATCAAACAGCATCGGCCCCGGTTCAACGTGGTCTTACGGGACGACAAGCAATATCCCTACCTTCGCCTGCCGATCAAAGAGCCCTTCCCACGCCTCTCCATCGTCCGCCGCGTACAACAAGACGGCGCACTCTACTATGGCCCCTACACACCAGCAGGCGCCTTACGGGAGACACTGCGAGTCATCAAAAAAGCCTTTCCCTTGGCCACCTGTACGATCGAGATTGACGGCAAAGCGGAGCGAGCCTGTATCGAATTCGAAATCAAGCGGTGCATGGCGCCCTGCACCGGCAATCAATCGAAAGAAGACTATCGCCGCATCGTCGAACAGGTGCGTCAGTTTCTCGAAGGGCGTGACCATGAATTGCTGGATGATTTGCGCACCCAGATGGAAATGGCGGCGGAGCGTGAGGAATTCGAGCAGGCGGCGCGCTTGCGCGACCGTCTCTTCAACCTCGAACGCACGCTGGAGAAGCAGCGCATTACCCAAACGACGACCACGGATCAAGATGTGATCGGTCTGGCGCGGCAAGGTTCGGCGGTCGATCTCCAGATTCTCTTCGTGCGCGGCGGCCTCCTGATCGGACGCAAAGACTTCTTTTGGCCCCATTCTGCCGACGCTGGTGACGAGGAACTCGTTCGATCTGCCATTGAACAGTTCTACAACAAAGACGGTCAACCGCCCAAAGAGTTGCTCATCCCCACCGACCTCGACGATGTGACGGTGATCGAAGAGTGGCTCTCAGGCAAACGAGGGAACGCCGTCCGTATCGTCGCACCTGAACGGGGCGTGAAACATCAGTTACTTCTCCTGGCAGAAGAAAACGCCGCCGCCGCCGCTGCCAATCATCTGCGGGACGAGGAAATCGGACGGCAAGCGGTTGAAGAACTGAAGCGGCTAGTACGCCTGGACATCGCACCTCGGCGCATCGAAGGATTCGATATTTCGAACACCATGGGCAACCAATCCGTCGCCTCCATGGTCGTATGGGAAGACGGTCAGATGAAGAAAGCCGACTACCGCAGATTTAAAATCCAAACGGTCATCGGCGCCAACGATTTTGCCAGCATGCAGGAAGTCGTCACGCGCCGCTATGGAGAGAGCGAGGATCTTGCACGCCCGGATCTCATCCTGATCGACGGAGGGTTAGGCCAACTTGCTGCAGCCATGGAAGGGTTGAAACAGGTCGGCCATCAGGATCTGGCCATTATCGGATTGGCCAAGGCACGCGGCGACAAAGACGAGCGGATATTCCTGCCTGGTCGAAAAAACCCTATTGTGCTTCGGGCAAATTCCCCGGCCACCCACCTTGTCCAACGCATTCGTGATGAAGCCCATCGATTTGCGATCACATTCCATCGCAAACTGCGCGGCAAGGCTCTGATGGCCTCGCAATTGGATCAGGTGATCGGTATCGGTGAGATCACACGGGCCCGCCTACTCAAACAATATGGCAGCCTGGCGAACATTGTCGCGGCCACAGACAGTGAATTAACCGTAGCCGGCCTCGATGCCAAGACCGTCGCGGAGATGCGAAAGGCGCTGGCGAAACCAACTCCGTCTCGCAGTTGAAAGAGATCGTCCTGTCTCTCTCTTCAAAACATGAATTTGAAACTGAAGGTTCCCAAGTGGATATGGGCATGGTAAGTCCCGTTGACGGTCGAATTGAGGTTGCCGGCAACTGTGCGAGGTTCATAGAGCCATTCCTGAAAGGCGACGTCGAAACCGATGGCCTTCGGCCAGGGCATTGAGCCCTGCTGGCCCCCGCACACCATCACGCCTAAAAAACGCCCTCCCTCTTTACACAAAAATCCAGCCCCGATTGAAATGGCATTGGATGGAAGCGAGGCAACGGCTGGATTGTAGGTCCTGTCGGGAACCGGATCTTCTGTCCGTGTGTACCCGGAACGAACCGCCACATCCCAACGGGGAAGCCAGACAGGATCGAGCCATTTATACTCGGTGCCGATAGCCACAACCGGTACGGTTTTCCATTGTTGTGGCTGTGATATCATCCCGCCCGAGGAGAGATGGACGTCGAGATCACGATTTGACTTCCATCCGACATATTCCACATCGAGCTCCAACTTCCATTCCCGCTCTCTCGTACGAACCGGCCAGATCGCAATCGCTCCGGTATAGATCTCGGGGAGTACCAGGTTGGTGGACGCATCGGCTACCTTCGTCCCGTTGATCAACAGCGAGCCACTTAACGGCACCACAGCCTGGGTACGATAGACCAGGCCGATAGAGGCGATCGGTTTGTCATCGCTGTTTCTCAGGGGTGTATAGAGCAGGCTGAAGTTTGCGCCGGCACTCGTTCCTTTACCGTTGAGTTCGACAGAGCTCCCGCCAATGAATTGTTTCTGCTCGACATGCCCCTGTCCGAGAAAACTTGCAAAGGTATAGATGTCTGCACCTACGCCAATGGCCAGTTGATCATTAATTTTATAGGCCACGGTCGGCTTAATGTCGATGAGTGGAAGCGCGGCAGAGGTGACGGCGCTATTGAAGGGGCCATCCACGGGATAGCGGGTGTTCAAACCGAACGGCGAGGTGAGACCGAGTCCGACTGTCACATTTGACAAACTATTCCATCCGAACGTTCCAAGGTTCGCACTGACATAGGAATAGCTTGGTGGAGGAAGCGCAACGCTTCCTCCAAAGTCTCCTCGAGTGTCTATCCCAGCGGGGCTCATGAACTTGACGGATCCCCCAACCAAGGTTGTTCCTGTGAGCACTTGAACTCCATTCACTTGGCTCAGTCCGGCTGGGTTGTAATGAATGGCCGAAGGGTCGTCAGCTTGGGCGCTGAAGGCATTCCCTTGTCCAGCTGCAGTTGCCCCCTGGGGCTGGAACCGAACCCCCTGTGCAAGTGCTAACGAGGGACATAGAACCAAAAGCATGGCCAGAGCCAAAAGGCATCGCACAACGCTCATGCCATACTCCTCAATATTGTCAGTTGCTAACTGACAGCCAAGAGAATAGGATTTTCCCGTGGCAATGAAAACTCCTGCGAAACCTTGCGTGTATAGCTGATAGACTACAATATCGCTAGGGCCAAAATACCCCTCGCAAAACTGATTTGTGGTATGGTAGCCTTATGGTCCAATAATCATAATGGAGACATAACATGTCCCATATGGTAGGGAAAAAACGCCCCTTCCCCAAAGCACTCTTTACCCAGCTGACCAAAACCGACTGTGAAAACTTTATTGAAGTGCTGCACTTTGCGGCTGAGTCCGTGTGTGTCGAAGATGTCAAAGGTGTCCTCACCAGGTTTCAAGCGCTTTTTCCCTTTAACCGGGTGATTGGTGGACTTGCAAAACTCGGTCGCACGGGTGCATTTGAGGGTTTTACCAATGTGCTGAATGTCAGCTATCCGGAAGAATGGATCCGCCTTTACTGGCAGAAGGGGTATTTTGAAGTCGACCCGGTTCTCCAGACAGCCTTACGGAAACCAGGGACCCAACATTGGGAAAGTACCTACAAAACCGCATGCTCGGACAAACAGAGCGAATTTATGGCAGCGGCGAAGGAGTTCGGTCTAGGGGATGGGATCACAACAGGGTCAGCGGATTCAGCATGCGGAATCGCGACTTTTTGTTCATTTGCCTCTGCCGAACGCGTAGACGCAAAACGGTATGTACCGCTGGTTGAGTACTTTGGGTACCACATCCATCTTGCTCTTTTGCGGACCGCCCCAAAGAGTTCGCAAGCAGTCGCTCCCTGCGTCAGAGAACTCACGCTACGAGAGATGACCATCCTCAACTGGGTGAAAAACGGCAAAACGAACTGGGAGATCGCCAAGATCATCGGCGTATCTGAGCGGACGATACGGTTCCATGTGGAAAGCATCTTCTCAAAACTTGACGTCACCTCACGATCGCATGCGGTTGCGACTGCCATCGAACACGGCCTACCGAATGTGGTGTAATTGCACTCGGTAGGAGTGATCTCCGCCGGTATTCCATCACGCCTCTGCACCGACCAATCCCAACTTCTCGGAGTTAGCATAGGAAGAGGTTCGCCCCACAATCACCTCGCCCTGCAGCGTCTCAATTGAGGAGATCCAGTTCAGGAACTGTGGCTTCTTGATTGCATTTTCCTCGTCAAATCGAACCATGTCGTACAGCGCTGCTACGGAACTGGCGCCAGCTGGAGGAAGCACCACTGGTTCTCCTATCATTTCACAAGGAAACCCGAGTGCTCGAAGCGCTCGAAAGAATCGATGCTCGACCTCAAGATAGTAGTACCGAATGTCATTCTCAACCGCCCATTGGTAGACGCCTTTCAATAGTGCCAGCATCATCCTGGATGAGAGTCCTCTATCTCGGATTTCAGGATCAACCGCAAGCCTGGTGATCTCCGCCGTATCTGGACCTTTTCTGATTTGGTAGCCAGACGGGAGCAAGGCCCCGAACTCTTTTTCAAGCATGAATTGGCTGGAGGAGGGAAGGAGTCGCGCTACCCCGACCACCGCACCATCCTCTCTAACCAGTCCAACGGTTGTCGCCCACAAATCGTATAAATCTATCTCTTGTCTATCCTCCGTTTCAGGAACCCACTTCAGTGACTCGGCAAACACTTTATGCCGAAGTAGATAAGATTGAGCAAGCTGTTCACCGTGCAACGTCTTTACGACAAAGCCATTTTCGCTGAACTCGACATCTTTTACCCTACGCATCGACGATCTCCCTTCATAGAGCACATGAAAAATGTACCGTCTTGTCGGCTATTGGTTTTTCATACCCTACGTATTGTGTCACCTGGCGGAACCGCCAGGTGACGCCGGACGCCCTAGTCGGGTACCACAGTAGTGTTCTTTCAGGCTATGGCATCCCCGGGAGAGAAGACTCCGTTGACGCTTCGCGTCACATACATTGGAAAGGGTATTCCACATGATGAAAGATCGGCGAGGGTTTCAGATTCTCGATGGATTTCGGCAATTTCCTGGCAAGCCGACGCCACCGCGTGCGTCCCTCGCGCAAGGGATTTCCTACGACACCACTGAGTCGCTACCTTTTCTGCCCTGCGAACAGGTCGGAAGCACACTGGCTTCTGCCCTCAAAGCGTCTGAGCAACGATTAAGTGCGCTACTTCACGATCGCAGCCGTATCGGACGGGAACTGCACGATTCTGTGCTGCAAGCGCTCTATGCCATCGCGGTAAGCCTTGCGCAATCCCCCGAGTTGCGGAGGGATGCGCCACCCGATCTGACGGGTTCCCACGGTTATGCGACCGACCAACTCAACAAGCTCATCCAAGACATCCGACGCATGATCTTAAGTGTGGAATCCGACAACATTGATCCCTTTAGACTGGTCTGCGAGTTACAGGCCCTTGCCCAGACCTGTGAAGAGGTGAGTGGGTTACGGATTCGTGTGGTGGTTGCCCCCGAGGCAGAGGAGATCCTGACCGGGGAAGAAGCACGTGAACTCGTTGCGATTGCCAGGGAGGCCTTGAGTAATTGCGTCCGTCACGCCCGCGCTACACAGATCGTGATCGCCCTTCGGCACATCGGCTCACGAGTTCGACTGCGCATTTGCGACAATGGATCGGGCTTCGAAGTCGGGCAAGGCCAGCCGAAGGGCCTTGGGTTTGCGCAGATGGAAGTCCGTGTTCGAAAGATCGGTGGCCGCCTGAACATCCAATCTACGGTCGGTCGAGGCACATGTATCACTGCCGACGTGTATCTTGAACCGGTGCTTACGACGATATGAAACACCAGCGCAACCATCTTGGCGCAGCCTCACCCTCGAACACACCCGGTCGAGGGGTGCATAGACGCAGTAAAACCGGGACAACAGGCTTTTCGAAGCCGGCCATCCACCTGGGTGCGCCGATTGCGCATTGCTATCGCGCACTACTGGAATCCTCGAGCAGTCCTATCCTCCTTCTCTCACCGGAATCCATCATTCTGGAATGGAATCGCACGGCTGAAGTCGTCTCCGGTTGGAAAGCCGATGAAGCGCTAGGTCGCAACTATGTGGAATTCTGTCTCCCGGTGGAGGTGCGTGAGTCGTTCTTGACCAAACTCGCGCAAATCATTGAGGGGAAAGATGTGAGGGGGCTTGAGATCCCGCTACGGGGACGTGCTGGATCACAGACTATGCTTTCTTGGAATATCTCGCGGGTGTTGGATGTTCGCGGAGACCTGATAGGCCTCATGGCCATCGGCACTGCTGTTGCCGCGCGTACCCATATAGAAGATGAGCTCAAGATAGCCTATGCCCAAGTACGTAGCGAGGCTCGTCGAGCGCAGAGGGCTGCAGAAGAAGAGCGACGCAGAATTGCACGGGAGCTGCACGACGAATTCGGGCAGGCCCTGACCGGCTTGAAGTTCGACCTGGCGTGGTTCGGGATGAAGCTGACGCAATCACCTGTTCCACCCGACAGCAGAGATCTGCTGAATAAAGTTGAAACCATGTCGGGATCAGTTGATGCACTTCTGGCGTCGGTCCGGGCGACGGCGGCGGCCCTGCGTCCTTCGATATTGGACGATCTCGGACTCGCCCCGGCGTTGGAATGTCTCGTCACGACGTTCCGGCTTCGAACGGGCTCGCACTGTACGCTGGACGTGGCCCCGGAGATGGCCTCTATCGCGCTGCCCTCCGAAACGTCTACCGCCTTGTTCCGAATCGCGCAGGAATTACTGACGAATGTGATGCGTCACGCTGACGCTTCACAGGTACGCATACGGCTGTACGAGGGCGACGGCAGCGTGATGTTAGAAGTGACCGACAACGGGAAGGGTATTGCGCGTGCGCGGATGACCACGCTTGATTCCTTTGGGCTTCGAGGCATTCAGGAACGAGCCTCCCTCCTGGGCGGCCACTTTCATATCGTTGGAACGTCCGGGGTCGGGACCACGGCCTGTACTTCGGTGCCGGTTGCGGAGTGCTTCGTCCCATGATTGAAACACAGTTGGTCAAAATTCTTGTCATCGACGATCACGAGGTTGTGCGTCGAGGAGTGAAACAGATTCTTGAAGAGAATTTCCTGTACGTCGAGGTCGGGGAAGCCGATACCGGTCAGAAGGGGATTGCCGCAGTGCGGCAGGAGCCTTGGGATCTGGCCATCGTGGATATCAGTCTTCCCGATCAGAATGGGTTGGAACTTTTGTGTGAGTTACACAGCACAGCGCCCCAACTCCCTCTGATCGTATTGAGCCTGCACCCAGAAGAGCAATATGCCATTCGCGCATTCCGTGCCGGCGTGATGGCCTATCTCACCAAACACACTGCGCCAGAAGAGCTGGCCAAAGCCGTCAAGCAGGTCCTGAACGGCCGGATGTATGTGACCACTTCCCTCGCAGAGCAGATGGCCGGCAGCCTGAGCAAGAATCCCACCGGCCCGGAACATCACACATTGTCTGAGCGAGAATTCGAAGTCCTTGTCTTGTTAGCCAGGGGACAATCCGTCAAACACATCGCACAGTCTCTCGCGCTCAGCATCAAGACCGTCAGTACCTATCGAGCCCGTCTTCTGGACAAGCTGCAACTCTCGACGACCGCAGAATTAATCCGCTATGCCCTCGACCATCATTTGGTTGAATAAGCGCCGTGATGAGTCACTCGTGCATGAATAGTCTGTAAGGGACTGAAAGAATAGGCGTCGGCTGGGACCATTTGTCTCTACGGGAGGATTAGTCCGGCGTCGGACTCCGCTTACAGTGCGTGTCTGTTCAGCTGATTGTTTTTTCCTTTGATCGATTCTAAACACTATGGACGACTCGAAAGCCGGTCAACCCTGGGGAAACCATCTGATGACAATCGTCCTCGCCGACGCAGATGCCCATTTTCGCCACAGACTCAGGAAGCGCCTTGAGAAAATTACCGGTGTGAACGTCGTGGGAGAATCGTCGGACTTGGACGAAACCACCGCGATGATTCTGAACCGCAAACCGGATATCGCAATCCTGAACTCCTCGCTCCGGGATGGCTGCGGCGCCGAAGTTCTCCGACACATCAAGCGATTGATGGTCCCACCGACCATTATCGTCGTTACGGACGATCTTTCGCATGACAATAAGCACGACTGCTCTCTCGCCGGGGCCGATTTCTTTTTTAACAAGGGCACGGAGGATCACAAGATGATCCATACCGT
>OELA01000017.1_pt1 | contig 11026 bp, 7 predicted proteins | sample 1503161 | NCBI WGS metagenome assembly OELA01 (sample SAMEA104379559, study PRJEB20068) | metagenome | biome: 1000743; feature: 77; material: 1998 | place: USA | collected 2012 | depth 25 m
CTCGCAGAACGCGCACGATAAGAATGTGCTCGTTCGGGCTACTGGCACGTCCCGGCGTGCCAGTGGGCGGGCGGGTGAAGTAGCCCGCAGGGCTGGGTGGGTGAGAAGTCAGACCTTTTGAGCATCCTCCAACTAATGTAGCATCGGTATCATCCAAGGAATCGAGGCAGAAGGGCAGATAGTAATGCGAAATTCGATCCGTAGGCAGATATCAATCGGCGCGGCAGCCGTTGTGATGGCGTTGGTTCTCTCGCCGTGGTTCGGTAACAGCACATTCGCGCAAGAGGCTGACAAGTCGCAGGCCACCATCGAAAAGACCTTTCCGAGTTCCAGTAAATGTAAACGCTGCCACGAGCGTGTGTTTGAAGAGTGGGAGACCTCTCCCCTCGCGCACTCGATCCATTCTCCGGCGTTCCGCGCCTCGCTTGACACCTTCTTGGCTTCTCCGGCAGGAAAAGACAAGGCCCTCTGCTTTCGCTGTCATGCGCCGCACGTGCGCGAATTCCCTGATCATGTCCAGGCCTTTATCGAACAGGCCAAGTCCGGTGATCCGTCGTTGGATGGAGTGGCCTGCGCGCAATGCCACTTGATCAAGCAAGTCGATCGGGCGAAACAACCGCCGGAACCCAAGTACGAACTCGAGAGCAAGACGCTCTATGGTCCCTACAAGGATTTCGTTCCGAACCTCGCCCACCAATCGATGGAACTGGGGCTGTTTCAAAAATCAGATCTCTGCCTCAATTGCCACCAGTCGGTCCCATCGGCTGCCAACTTGGGCAAGACCAACGATTTGCTGGGCAACTGGGATCAGAGCAAGGCGGTCAAGTCCGGCAAAGAATGCCAGACCTGTCACATGCCGGAGCAAATCGGTGAGTCGGCGAACGGGGAGAAAAAGCGGAAGGTCGCGAACCATACGTTCCCCGGTCGCATCGGCAAACTTCGCCAAGAAGCGGCCAAGCTGGACGTCCAAACAAAAATCGAGGGTGAGAAAACGACCATCACCGTGAAGGTCCAGAGTCTCGTACCGCACAGCCTGCCGGCCACCCATCCGGCCTGGGCATCCGTGGTGTTGGATCTGGACATTAAGGGAAAGAATCTGAAAACCGTCTTCACCGACAAGCGCATCTATGGCCGAATCTATCAGGATGCCAAAGGCCAGAAGACAAGCTTCGATTTTGAGGCGGTCAAAGTCCTTGAGGATACGGTCTTGAAGCCGGAAGAAACGCGAGTCGAGACCTTTACCTTCCCTACGCCCAAAGATACCAAGACGTTCGATGTCGAGGTGACCCTCAACTATGCGCCGCTCACCGGTCCTGCCTCATTCATCCAGCGCGTCGAAGCCGAGTCCTCAAGAGGATCGCTGGATCCAGTCTTCCAACCGATTGAAATCATCAAGTACGCCGAGAATATTTCTGTCGTCAAGTAACCACTCACGCGTAAAACGTGAAAGGTGAGAGATGAAAAGTCATTGATGTGAAGGTCTTCGACAGCCTTGTTTCAGGCCACCTTTTACGTCTCACGTTTTACATTTCACGAATCATTCGGCGATGATGCTGGAGCCTGGCGACTTCGTCTTAAAAATCTGCACGGCGTTGTACATGCCCTTGGCCGGGTGGTTGAGGATGAGGCGGGAATTGGTAATGTGGGTGTCGAGTAATTCATATTGGCCCCCACTGAAATAGATATCGCAGTCGTCGATCGCACAGTTCTTGTACACGTGGTTGTCGAGCGACAACCTCGCCTTGCTGAACGTCTGTCCTTCCACCAAAATATAATCCGGCGCCACGCCCATAGTGAGTTCCTCCGCCGCGCACTATAACAAAGTCGACCATCGTCGTAAACCTGTCGGTCTTGGAGATCGGGTAAACCGGTTCAAAAACCTCTATAGAATTCATAGAATTCGCGACGCAACCGAACATAATATTAGGGCATCTACCATGAGTCGAGAGAGGTCAAAAATCAAATGATTGTGAGCATGATTCAATTGCTTCATTAGTTCCGAATCGACATTTCCCAAAGAGGTACTGTCGTCCCCCTCAAGGTGTATACTCCCCCCTTGACAGGAACACGTGGAGGGCCAGGAGCTTCCTCGCGTCAGGTCGCATAGGCGTTCTCTCAAAAACAGTTATTACACGACCTGTTCGGCAATATTGGTTTGCGAGCGCGGCTATCGGAGCCTAAGAGAGAATCAAGTCACAAGTAGAACAAGAAATGGAGGATGCATCGTGATAATGAAAGGTCTTTGGTTGGGACTCGCTGTTGGAACCACCTTCACTTGCCTACTCGGTCAGTGGGTGTTCTCTGCCGCAAGCAAGGAGATAGATTCACCCAAGGGCATATCCCCCGAAATCGTGGCCGAGTATGTGCATAGTGTGGTCCAGGCGGATCGAACTTTTTACCAGAACGAGATTGTAAGTCGGATGAGGGAGAAAGGTATGGTCTCTTCCTCGGAAAACTGGAGAGAGGATGGAAGTCTCCCTTTACCCGCCCAATTTTTACAGGAATCAGGGCGGCTCATGGCTAAACAGGGGAAGGCGATTCGATTTCGCCTGATCAGCAGTTGGGCGATAAATAAAGAAAGTCGCCCCACGACAGAGTTCGAGCGGACCGGACTTATGAAGATCCTCGAGAATCCCGATCGCCCTTATACAGCTATCACAACCGAGGGCAAGGCTCGCAGCTTCCAAGCACTCTATGCCGATAAAGCCGTGTCTCAATTCTGTGCCGATTGCCACAATGTGCACCCCAAAAGCCTAAAGAGGGATTTCAAGGCAGGAGACGTTATGGGTGGGATGCTGATAACCATTGTGCTCCCCGAATAGGAATGCTTGGTCGTTTAATTAGCCAAAATGAGTTGATTCTGACTCCAGGATTGTCGATGAATTTCCCCTTGATTTCCTCACATCTTTTGCATCAGTCTGAGGGAGCTTTTTGAACAATCAGATTAGACTGCATGAACTTCCAGTTCGGTTTGTTCCTCCTCCTACTTGCCTTGGCGTTCGCCAATGGCACCAACGATGTTTCCAAAGCCATTGCTACCTTAGTCGGTAGCGGGATCACCAACTATCGAACCGCTATTGTGTGGGGGACCGTATGGACGGTCTTTGGCGCCTGTGCTTCCGGATTGATCGCGAGCGCCATGGTGAAAACCTTCAGCAGTGGGCTGATTGCACCCAGCACAGCCACCCCACCCACATTGGCGTTGGCCGTGCTCACTGGGGCGATGATCTGGGTGCTGATTGCCTCGCGAACAGGGCTTCCCGTCTCCACCACCCATGCCCTGACTGGTGCCATAGTCGGTGCAGGGCTGGCCGCACTCGCGTGGGACGAACTCATCTGGTCAGCCATCGCCAAGAAAATCGCATTGCCTCTGTTGCTGAGCCCTCCGTTGGCATTGACCATCTCTGCTCTGCTCCACTTCGCTCTCCGCACGGTTGCTGCTCGATGGGAAGGTGCCTGTCTCTGCCTGCTACCCGCCTCACGGGCGTTGGTGACGATTGATGCCAAGGGGATGACCCGCACATTGTTTCAAACCACGGGCTTGGGACAGCCGGTAGTGGCCGTCCCAAGCCAATGCGATCGGGCTGGCCTAAGGGGAATCACGCTTGGCGTAGACAGTGTTCATTGGATTTCGAGCGGGCTCGCCTCCTTTGCTCGCGGAGTGAACGACGCACCGAAGATTGCGGCAATGGTCCTGCTCGGGAGTGTGGTCGTTGCGTGGCCGAGTGTCCAATTCCAAGTCAGTACATTTGTCGGAGTGGCGCTGGCGATGGGCCTGGGCAGCTATCTCGGTGGTCTCCGAGTGACCGAGGTACTTGCCGAAAAGGTCACCACCATGGATCACGCGGAGGGCCTCTCGGCGAACCTCACAACCTCCTCACTGGTACTTGTGTCGGCCACAATGGGGCTCCCTGTATCCACGACGCATGTCAGCAGTTCGGCGATTATCGGTATCGGCTTGTTAAAAGGCGTGACGGCTGTTCGGTGGAGGACCGTCCGCGACATGGTGCTTGCCTGGATCGTGACGCTCCCCGCTGCTGGGATACTCGCATGGCTGGCCTACTTCCTACTCAACAGGTTGGGGTAGGCATTCTCTGTTCGTCGGCTTCTCCTGGAGGCTATCCCCATCTCACTTTTTCCCAATCTGGGAAAGTATCAAACCGGTGATACATCACAGCGTTGTGCTCATATTATGCTCAAGCCCATCTCATTCCAGCCCACTCATGCCTACTGCAGCCAAAGTTCAGATTTTTCGTAACTCTTGGTTCTAGTTAGACCCAGTGAGTTCCAGTGAGTCTGAGTGGGGTAACGAACACGGTTGCAAAACCGCTTGTCTAGCCGGAAAAGCGTGCTGTTGGAAGAACGAGATTGCTCTGTCTTTTATCTTGATCCTCTTCTCTCATATGTATAGAATGGCCCAACTTTTCGGGTAGTTACTGCACGGATCGAATCTGCACCACCTCGCGTTTCGTCCTTCCGACTCATGTACTTTGGATGGGTTGAAGCCTCGGGGAGTTGTGTGACATACATCACGGGGTTGCAGTTTCACATAGAGCTGGGGTGAGCACTTTTGCATGATGGTCAAAATGGCTCTCCAGCGTGGCCATCTGTCTGCCTGCGGGGCGGCTTGCCAGACCGGTAGACAAGGGCACAATGCTGGACCATTCGCACCATTCTGATAACGGGAGGAGAGTACAGTGAGTGACTCGGTAATCATTACGTTTGCGTTGATAGCGGCGGTGACCGGCATCGCCTACGGCCTGTATTTGGCCATGTGGGTGTTCAAGCTCGATGCCGGGAACCAGAAGATGCAGGATATTGCGAAGGCTATCCAGGAAGGCGCGAGTGCCTACCTGAATCGCCAATACAAGACCGTCGGTGTCGTTGCCGCAGTGTTATTTGCCGTGTTGTGGGGGGCAGGGGCCTTCTCCGACAAATTCGGGCTACTGACTGCGATCGGATTCTTGATCGGTGCCGGCGCGTCGTCGGTGGCCGGGTATGTCGGTATGGTCATTGCCGTGCGGGCGAACGTCCGGACGGCCCAGGCAGCTCATAAGGGGATGAATTCGGCGCTGACCGTGGCATTCCGAGGCGGAGCGGTAACGGGGCTTTTGTTAATCGGCTTGGGATTGTTGGCCATCACCACGTTCTATGCGCTGGCATCGCAGTTTGCTGGGCAGGAGCATGCGATTCATGCATTGCTAAGTCTTGGGTTCGGCGGGAGTTTGATTTCAGTATTTGCCCGTGTGGGCGGTGGTATCTACACGAAAGCAGCGGACGTCGGCGCAGACCTTGTCGGGAAGGTCGAAGCGGGGATTCCGGAAGACGACCCCCGCAACCCGGCTGTCATTGCGGACAACGTGGGCGACAATGTCGGTGACTGCGCCGGTATGGCTGCGGACCTCTTCGAAACCTATGCGGTGACGACGGTGGCAGCGATGGTCTTGGCCTTTACGCTGTTCAAGGGAGTCAGTGCTCCGATTCTCTATCCGCTCGCTCTCGGAGGCGTGACGATCTTTGCGACGATTATCGGTATTTTCTTCGTGAAGGTGAGCGAGGGTGGCGAGATCATGACGGCGCTCTATAAAGGTTTGTTTGTGGCGGGCGGTATTGCCGCGATTGCGTTCTATCCTGTGACAAGCACCATCATGGATGGGGTGGGCGGTGTGAGCGGGGTGAGCTACTTTATCGCGGCGTTGATCGGCTTGGCTGTGACACTCGGCCTCGTGTTTATCACCGATTACTACACCTCGAAGAGTTATAAGCCCGTGAAGGCCATTGCCAAGGCGAGTGAAACGGGCCATGCCACCAACATTATCGCAGGTCTGGCGGTGGGGATGGAAGCGACAGCTTGGCCGGTGGTGGTGATCGGGGCGGCGATTCTTTCGAGCTACTGGATCTGCGGAGGCGCGGCATCGGGCGGCTTATATGGCGTGGCGGTGGCGGCGGTGTCGATGTTGTCGATGGCCGGTATTGTGGTGGCAATCGATGCGTTCGGTCCGATCACAGACAACGCAGGCGGTATTGCGGAGATGGCCCACCTCGGCAAAGAGGTGCGCGACATTACCGATCCGTTGGATGCGGTCGGCAATACGACGAAGGCGGTGACGAAGGGCTATGCGATCGGATCGGCTGGTCTTGCGGCGGTGGTGTTGTTTGCCGAATATGCTCGTGAGGTGGCAAAAGGGAGCGGAGCGAGCACGTTCGACCTCTCGAATCCTTCCGTCCTGGTCGGCCTCTTTTTGGGTGGAATGCTGCCCTTTATCTTTGGGGCCCTCTGTATGAAGGCGGTGGGAGAGGCAGCTGGCCTTGTGGTGGAAGAGGTGCGCAGGCAGTTCCGGACGATCAAAGGGATCATGGAGGGGACCGGTAAGCCTGAATATGGGACTTGCGTCGATATCGTTACGCAGGCGGCGATCAAGAAGATGATGGTGCCGGGATTGATTCCGGTTATCTCGCCGATTCTCGTCGGCGTCATCCTAGGGCCTCAGGCATTGGGCGGCATGCTCGTCGGCAGTATTGTCACCGGTCTGTTCGTCGCCATCTCGATGACAAGCGGCGGCGGGGCCTGGGACAATGCCAAGAAGTACATTGAGGAGCAGGGCTTGAAGGGGACGGATACCCATAAGGCGGCGGTGACGGGAGACACGGTCGGCGATCCCTATAAGGACACGGCTGGTCCGGCGATCAACCCGATGATTAAGGTTATCAACATTGTGGCGTTGCTGATCGTGTCCCTGATCATTAAGTAGGATAGACGACACAGGCTTTGAGCCTGTGCGATGGATTTTGCGCAGCGATCGCTGCGAGATATGAACGACGGGACGCGTCACTGTTTTCACCCTGGCTTGACGGCTAAAAGAATCCTGGAGTAAGGTAATCGTACGGGATCACGCTGCTGGCTGATCCACGAGAGTTTCCCATAAACACGGGAGGTGCTCGGATGGAGAAACAAGAGCGTAAGCAGGAACCCAGGCGAGAGCCTCAGGGGAAGGAAGAGATCAAGGCCAATCCGAAGGTCGTCGAGGCCGGCAAGAAGTTAAAAGAAGACATCGATAAGCTGGTGGATGAAATCGACGACGTGCTTGAAACAAACGCTGAAGAATTCGTCAAAAACTACGTGCAAAAAGGGGGGGAGTAGCTCCAGTCATCTGGTGGACCTATTCCCTCACTTTCCTTCCTTCTCATCACACTCCGTTGTTTACGGCCCAACCTCCGTCCGTCCCTGACGTGTAACGTCACGTTTTCTGGTTTGACAATAGAGGGCTGAGAGACTAGTATCCCTTTAATTCTCAGATAGTTAGCTTCAGTGGAGAGGCGAGATCCTTCACGAGGTCCTTATGAAGTCCAAGCTCTGGGTCTTTCGTGACATCAATCTCTTTCAACGGGCTTCGTTGGCCCAAGCCCTCTCGATTTCTCAAGCCACCGCTTCGCTGTTCTTATCTCGTGGTGTGACCACCCCGGATGAAGCGACAACATGGATGTCGCTGCAGGTACCACATGACCCTTTTTTGATTCCCGATATGGAGCAGGCGGTCGAACGATTGAATCGTGCCGTGACGACTCGGGAGCAGATTTGCTTCTATGGCGATTACGATGTCGATGGGATTACAGCGACCAGTGTGTATCTGTCATTTTTTGGAGGGTTGGGTGCACAGGTTCGGGCCTATGCTCCGCACCGTCTACGTGAAGGCTACGGACTCAACATCGGGGCCGTTCAGCGGCTGCATGACGAAGGCATTTCGCTGTTGGTGACGTCCGATTGCGGTACCACCTCGCATAAAGAAATCGCATTGGCAGCTCAGCTAGGCATGGACGTGCTGGTAACAGACCATCACCAGACAGACGAGGACATGCCGCCGGCCATGGCGGTGCTTAATCCCCATCGAGCCGGCGCTCGCTATCCATTTCGCGGTCTCTGTTCCGCGGCGCTGGCCTATAAGGTGGCGCAGGCCTATCAGCTGCGCTACGGAGTCGCCGGGGTGCCGCTGGAGTCGTTGCTCGATCTTGTGGCCTTGGCGACGGTCGCCGATGTCGTGCCCCTGCACGATGAGAATCGAAACTTTGTGCGTGAAGGACTGATCCAGTTGTCGCGTGGCACCCGCTGCGGCGTTCGGGCGTTGAAGCAGGTAGCAGGGGTGACCCGGGATTGCACGGCGGAAACGATCGCCTACAGGCTGGCGCCGCGCATCAATGCCGCAGGGCGATTGGATGATGCCATGTTGGGTGTGCGGTTGTTGACGACCAACAATCCGGCTGAGGCGCAGCAGTTGGCAGACCGGCTTGAGCAGCTGAATCGGGAGCGACAGCGCATCGAAATGGATATCATGTCGGAGGCACTGGACTCGCTGAAAGATCAAGCATTGCCGCCGGCACTCGTCTTGGCCTCTCGGCGCTGGCATCTCGGGGTGGTCGGTATCGTAGCGGCGCGCTTGGTCGACCGGTTTCAGCGTCCGGCCATTGTCATGGCTATCGACGATCAGGGTGTGGCCAAAGGCTCGGCACGGACGACCGGTGGGTTCGATCTGTACCAAGGCTTGGCCGCCTGTCGGGAAATGTTGGAGGGGTTCGGCGGGCATCCGAGTGCCGCAGGTGTGACCCTTCGCGAGTCTCGGATCGATGAATTTCGCAGTAGATTCTCCGATGTGGTGGCTGAGTGGACCCACGATGGCGCCAAGGTCCCGACGTTGAACGTCGATGCCGAAGTACGTCTGGATGAAGTAAATCTGCAGCTGATTCAGGAAATCGGTTCGCTGCATCCGTTCGGCGAAGGGAATCCGGAGCCTACGTTTGCGGTGACCGGTCTCGAAGTGATGGATTCGCGCACCGTCGGTGAGAAACATCTGAAAATGACGGTGCGGCAAGGGGCGTCGCTGCCGTTCGATAGTATCGGATTCGGCATGAAGTCGTTGCTGGAACGGGGTATTCCGTGCCGTGCTCCTGTCGACTTGGCTTTCACACCGGAACTCAATCACTGGAACGGACGTGACCGGATTCAGCTTCGCATTCGCGATGTTCGACCGAGTGTGCGTGAGTAAGTCAGTGAGTGAATCATGCCGTATGAAACCGTCACAGAACTCGACCAGCTGCTGGAGCGGATCAAGAATTATTATGCCGATGCCGACCTCAACCTCGTTCGCAAGGCCTACGAGTTTTCTGCGAAAGCGCATGTCGGGCAGCGGCGTCTGTCCGGAGAGCCCTACGTTCAACATCCCATCGCCGTCGCCGGAGTCCTGACCTCGCTCAAGACGGATGTCACCGCCATCGTTGCAGCACTACTGCACGATACCCTGGAAGATACGGTCGCGACGCCTGACGAACTTGAACGGGAGTTCGGGAAGGACGTCGTGCATCTGGTCGACGGGGTGACGAAGATCGGCAAGATTACATTTCGGAGCTATGAAGAAAAACAGGCGGAGAACTTCCGCAAGATGGTCTTGTCGATGGCGGACGATATCCGGGTCGTCCTCATCAAGCTCGCCGACAGACTGCACAATATGCGCACCTTGGAGCATCTCCGGCCGGCCAAGCGGAAGGAGATCGCCCAGGAGACGCTGGAAATCTATGCGCCGTTGGCGAATCGCCTTGGGATCGGTTGGATCAAGAATGAGCTGGAAGATCTGTGTCTCAAGCATCTCAAGCCCGAGGTCTATGAGGCATTGCGTGTCCGGGTGGCTAAACGGGACGAGGATCGGCAGCAGTATATCGATGAAGTCCGCCGGCTTGTGCAGAAGACCATGCAAGAGAACGGATTGGCCGGACACGTCCATGGCCGGCCCAAACATCTCTACGGCATTTACCAAAAGATGAATAAACAGTCGATTACGTTTGAAGAAGTCTACGACCTGACCGCACTGCGGATCGTGACCGATACGAAGATGAATTGCTATGCCGTACTGGGAGTAATTCACTCAGTCTGGCGGCCTGTACCAGGGCGCTTCAAAGACTACATCGCGATTCCAAAGTCCAATCTCTATCAGTCTCTGCACACGACGGTGGTGGGCCCGAAGGGGGAACATGTCGAATTCCAAATCCGCACGGAGGACATGCACCGGATCGCCGAGCACGGCATCGCCGCGCACTGGAAGTATAAGGAACAAGGACATGTGGCTGATCGTGACAGCAAGGCCTTCGGCTGGCTGCACCAATTCGTCGAATGGCAGGAAGATTTGACGGATAACCGGCAATTCATGGATTCGGTCAAGCTCGACCTCTTTCACGATGTGGTGTACGTCTTCACGCCGAAAGGGATTGTGAAAGAGTTGCCGAGAGGGTCGACACCGGTCGATTTTGCATTCGCGATTCACACCGAGGTCGGGGATCACTGTGTCGGGGCCAAGGTGGATGGGAAGATCGTACCGCTGAAGCATCAACTGGAGAGCGGAGATACAGTCGAAATTCTGACGTCTCCCACCCAATCGCCGCACAAGGACTGGTTGAAATTTGTCCGTACCTCTCGTGCGAAGACCAAGATTAAACACTGGATCAAACTGGAAGAGCAGAAGCGAAGCATCGAAATCGGCCGCCGTTTGTTGGAGTCGGAGTTCCGCCGTCAGGGGATGGCGCCGGCCCGGATGTTTAAATCGGCAGAGCTTTCTGAAGCCGCTCGCCAGTCGGGATTCGACAGCACCGACGAATTGGCCGCAGCGATAGGCTTCGGCCGTGTGGCGACGTCGCAGGTCATCGATAAACTCACAGCTTCGTCATCTGGGACACAGACTCAGGCTCAGGAACGTCCCGCTGCGCGTAAAGCGGTAGGTGGGAAGAGTGACGGTACCGGTGTACAGGTGAAAGGGTCTCGGGACTTGTTGATGCAGCTCTCGCGCTGTTGCCATCCCGTGCCCGGCGACCGCATCCTTGGATATATTACCCGTGGGCGGGGGCTGACGATCCATGCGGTCGATTGTCCGAATCTCGAGGCGCTGGACTACGATAAAGAGCGGCTTGTGGAGGTCGAATGGGACTCCGACACGCCCAGCACGCACGCAGTTAAGATGTCTATCGTTGCCGTCGATAAGACCGGAGT
>OELA01000508.1_pt3 | contig 11019 bp, 12 predicted proteins | sample 1503161 | NCBI WGS metagenome assembly OELA01 (sample SAMEA104379559, study PRJEB20068) | metagenome | biome: 1000743; feature: 77; material: 1998 | place: USA | collected 2012 | depth 25 m
GTGTTAGCCATTCGATTAAAATACGCCATTCCAAAGAGGAGGAATACTGCGATCGTCAAGACATTCAAAGCGAGAAAGATTGGATCTGGGGCAGCCGTCCCCACTAGCGCCCATCGGAAACCGTTAATTACCCCAACCATCGGGTTGATATTATAGAGCCCCTGCCATTCTTGCGGAATCATGCTGCTTGGGTACACAATCGGGGAGGCAAACATCCAGACCTGTATCAAAAGAGGCATCAGTGCGGCAATATCACGATACTTTACAAAAAGGGCTGAGAGCCACAAACTCACTGCAAGGCTGGCCAGGATGGTTAACAAGAGATAGAACGGCACCATCACCAGGTTCCATGTTGGAAGCACCCCAAACCATACCATCATTGCAACCATGAGCAGAAAGGCGATGCCAAAATCGAGCAGTCCACCCAAGGTAGCTGAGAAAGGGATGATCAGGCGAGGGAAGTATATTTTTTTAATCAAGTTCGATTCAGCGACGACGCTGAATCCGCTCCGGTCCAGACTCTTGGAGAAATAAGTCCAAGGCAGCAACGCCGCATAGGCGAACAAGGGATATGGAATGCCATCCGACGGCAATCGTGCCATGTTACTGAAAATGACGGTAAACACCAGCATCATGAACAGCGGCTGGAGGACGGCCCAGGCCACTCCCATGACTGTTTGTGCGTACCGAGCTTTTAGGTCACGCCAAGCGAGAAAATATAGGAGCTCACGATGCTCCCAAAGTGCCTTGAGCTTCAGGTCGAACCAACTCCTGCTGGGCTCAATCACGACAACCGCTGTATTCTGTGGCACCTTTTCACCTCAATGGCTAAGCGAACGAAATTGAGCGATCACGCTCAGGCAAAAACCTTCTCCGTAATAGAGCCGGATGGAAGGCTGAACGGATAGTGCAGGGACTAAGGGTGTCTACCCCTTGCCCATCAAGACTCTGCTAGCCGGGAGCTTTCTCAGATTGATCCTGATAACACACACAGTACTCGGCGATTTCTTATGCCAGTGAGAACATTCTATCTTGGTGCATCTTGTTGTTGAGAAGGACTGTATCCCTCATGGGAGCAAAACGAAAGTCGGACAGCAGCTTACTCATCCGCATTTGAGTTTTTCCAAGATTCATGTAGTGCCGAATCTGTGATAACCAAGGACCTCTCATGCGCGGTTGCTCAGGATCGATCTCCCAGGGGTGAAGATAAAAAACGAGCTGTGCACCCTGCAACTCAAGCTGTCGCAGAAAAGCTCTCGACGCTGCATAGGGAAACAATCGGAAATATCCTCCCCCCGCTACAGGGAGCCAAAATCCAAAGACGTTGAGAGTTGAAGGAGGAACCTCCCATATCCTACCGGCCACAGTGTCTATTGGATAGATCCCAACCGAAGCGCCACCGTTTCCTGACCGATGAAATCGAGCGTACATACTCGAATCATATATATATCCCTCCTCAGCCAGGATGGACAGTGCCCATGAGTTCCCATTCGTGATAGAAAAACTTGGGGCTCGATACCCCTCAACTGGGTTCCCAGTTAAATCCTCCAGGATCTGCTTGGCTTTCCTGATATCAAGACGGAACTGTTCAGGGGTCTGCATTGTAACAAGTTCGTGACCATGCCCATGGGATGCGATCTCATGCCCTTCGCTGGCTAAGTCCTTCACCATGGCGGGATGGCGTTCAGCTACCCAGCCAAGGACAAAAAACGTGGCTTTCGTGTCATGCTGGGCCAACAGCTCTACAAGCTTTCTTGTATTATTCTCGACCCGGCTTTCATACGTGTCCCATAGTTGTCTTCTAGACTCAGACCAGAATGCCGAAACCTGGAAATGCTCTTCGACATCGAACGAAAGGCAATGCATGGGCTTCATACCGATAATACTCATCGAGCACCTTCACCACGAAGAATCACCCGTATCGTTTCAAGGAGGATTCGCAAGTCCAACTGGATCGACAGGTACTTGACATAGTACAGATCGTACTGCAGTTTCACATGTGCATCCTCTCTCGAAGCCCCGTAACGAAACTGAGTTTGTGCCCAGCCCGTAATTCCAGGTCTGACCGCATGCCGAATGTCGTAAAATGGGATGACTTCTCTGAGTTCTTGCACAAACACCGGACGCTCTGGACGAGGGCCCACCAAGCTCATTTCTCCTCGTATCACATTAATGAGCTGTGGGATTTCATCAAGCCGCCATTTTCGCAAATACCAGCCCACACGCGAGATCCGAGCATCTTTTTCCGAAGTCCACCTGGCCCCCCCCTTCTCGGCGTCGGTGAACATCGATCGAAATTTCCAAATCATGTATGGCCTGGCACGAAGTCCGACACGGACCTGTTGATAGAACACGGGCCCCGGCGAATCAATCTTGATGAGAATTCCGATCGCCACCATGAGCGGCAGAGCGACAACAAGTCCTATGAGAGAGATACTAAGATCCATAAAACGCTTGATCGTCCTCACCACAATCCCCTGTCTGAACTCTCTTGAAAATATGATCGCGCTTGGCTTGAAGTCGTCGATGGGTAAACGTCCAGATTCTTCTTCAAATAGGTGGTGTCCATCCCAGATATCGATACCCATACCCTTCAACTCAAGTAACGCTTGAATGGGCAACACCGCACGCCGGTCCTCTAAACACACCGCGATGGTATCGACACGGTCACGCTCAACGACGGAGATAAGTTGATCAATGGTCCCCACAACCTTTGTTCCGACCAACTCATCGCCTAATTGCGCATGGTCCTGGGAAATAAGGCCGACAAGATCCGTACGCATCTTGCTGCGGGAAAGAAGCACCTGAGACAGCCCCTGAGCCAGGGAACCGACCCCCAAGATCACGATACGTCTTCGCGGACCCGGCATGCGAAGGATCGCCTTTGGAGCATGATCGATCGTAAATGGTAATGTGCTGATAGGCCCAGACCTATCGGAGTTGTTTCTGACGAGACTCATAAACCCTGTTGCTATAGTTATAGTACGAGTATGGAGCATCCTTCGCTTCAACACCATTGAGCACAACGGCCACGGCTCTTTCTTGCCCGATCATCTTGATTGCGTTGGCTACAGCATCGCGGGGAGTAGAACGCGCACGAATGACATGCACCACGACATCTGCCATGCGCACGATCAGCATGGCCTCTGCCACAGGCAGCAAGGGCGGCGCATCAAGTACCACATACTCAAACCTCTCGCGAAGACCCTGAATAAGCTCCGACAGTCGGTCTACATGCGCAAGCGCGGCAGTTCCAGATCCCTCAATTCCAGCCGGGAGAATCCAAACCCCCAATTGTTCGTGGTATTCAAGGCACTCGTCGAGAGTCTTCTGACCGAGCAAGACTTCAATCAACCCCGGCATTGCCTCCATCCCGGTATAGCCACGAACCATGGGTCTATGCAAATCACAATCTACGAGGATCGTTTTCCTATTGAGGTCTCGAGCAAGCACATACGCCAGATTGAGGGCCGTGGCTGTTTTCCCCTCGCCCATCAGCGCACTGGCCATGCAGACAACGGTGCTCTTCTGCTTACCCGCAATCAGGCCCAATCTCGTGGCTGCAACTCTATACTGCTCTGCCACAGCAGATCTGGGATACCACATCGCAACCAATTCCGGGCCTACCGCAACCTGTGCCTCATTTGGAACGGACGATTCTTCCCCCTTTACCCCCGGCAAAGACAAGAGCCGCCCCACACGGCGAGACTCCCATGCCGGCGTCTTCGCTGAACCGGGCCAAGCGGATTCAAACTGGGAAATCGCGGCTAGTACCGGAAGCCCCAAGGCAATCTCTATCTCTTCTGCTGACACATACCCTCGCCGCATTATTTCAAGACCGAATGCACTCCCAAACCCCAGCGCGCAGCCGACAGCCAATCCACCGAACATCACGAACATGAGATTCGGTTTCTCAGGCCATGAAGGCACGCGGGCCGGCTCGACAATACGCATCTGCGTCCCCTGGCGTTTTTGCTCCAGGTCTCCAGCTATTCCTACATTCATTTTTTTCTCTAAGAGCGACTGATAGTTCTTCTGCAAATTCTCATAGTCTCGCTGGATCGACATGAGTTCTTGTTGATGCACTGTCGTGCCTTCGATTCTTGATTCATACTTCCTAATATCCGTGGCTATACGCGCCTGCCGATGGCGAACAAGCTCCATCTCGCGCAAGACATCTTCACGCTGCTTCAACAATTCCGTCTTGTACGGATCAGCAAGCTTTCGTTTCTTTCCCCCCTCGACCTCTGCGGGCTCCTGGTCTACGAACAGAGCCATGTACTCTTCCGTTGTCATCGCCCGCAGTTGCTGAATCTCATTTCTGACGCGGGCAACGTCGGGATACGTCTCCTTGTAGATGGACTGGAACCCGGCCAGTGTTCTTTGAAGTTCTTTGATCTTCGCCAATCGCGGATCTTTTTCGGCACGTTTTGGACTTACGTCACTCGTAGGATCGTCATATTCTCTGATGGCCTTATCCACAGACTCCAGACGAAGACTTAGCGCCTTCTCCATTTCTTGCTGAGCCGTTACCTCGCTTTCCAACCGATCTATCGCGTGAAGATTTGAGCCCATTTGCTCCGGCAACTCGCCTAGATGAGACTGTTTGAATTCTGAGAGAGCCCGCTCCTTGACTTGCAGCTGCGCCTTCAGCACATCCAACTCATGCTGAAGAAACTCAGAGGAGCTTTGAGTTATCGTGTTTCGAGCTTTTGTGTGCTCCTCTATAAATAGATCGGCCAACCTTGCCGTCACCGCTCTGGCCACCGTGGGATCCCCATCTGTAAAGGACACTTTCAGGAGAGGCGCGTCCTTGGAGTCTATCTGAACCAAGTTCCGCAAGCGTGACGCGACACTATCGTCTTGAGTAGGAGTGGTAGTTTCTTTCTCATAACCATAGAGATGAAATTCTTCCGCCACCTGCGTGAGAAGCTCCTGCTTGTAGAGCACCTCTTTCATTCCCTCAATACGCGTCTCCATTGGCCCACCGCGAGCTTCGTGGGCCGACTCGGGAGCATCGACACCCTTCACATACTTCACCTTCTGTTCCTGGAAGTAGAGAAGCGTGCTGGACCGATAGGTCTTGGGCAGCCATAGATACAGCCCGGCGGCAAGGCCGAGACAGACCACAATTGGAACAATGATCAGCCACTTATGATTGATTATTACCCTGAAATAGTCTTCAGGGGTATTCAGACCGGTAAACACTCCCGTTACTCCTTTTTCAAAATTCCAGATCCATCTTCGGAGGGGGTACTTCCGGTCCCAACGCTCGATGGGAAAGAAAAACCTTCCATAAAGAATCCGGGACTCGTAAACGCATAGGAGAACGACAGCATCACCATCTTTTTTGAAAACTCGTACTGGCTTTGGGCAGCAAGAGCTGATTGATCGACAGAATTCGAGAAAAACAACCAATTGTACGTTAAGCTGGCCAATACAGGTCCCATAAGATAGCGAGCCCCAACGGTCACTCCAACCGTATCGAATGTTGAGGTGGGCGCGCTCCTGGTATTATGTGAATAGTTCGCTCCCACTAGGCCACTGAGCCTGCGCGTGATTCCTCCGAGTGCATTAATGCCTACCACATGCGATTTCAGAGGCCCCGCCCCGAACGCGATACTGGGGGCTAGGGTAAATCTATAACTCAGCGTCGCCGTGTATGCTCCGGGTACTGCGATTCCTCCTGGACTTAGGCTGCCAGCTATTGCCGGTACACTATCAAACGGCCCCTCGGAAGCACCTGAATCCCTCAGCGCTTCAGAGAAAGACCGGTAGGTCATTGTCGCCCCCACAGTCGGCACAAATTGAGCCTTCACAGACTGTCCCGGGAGATCTGACCCTACTGGCAGTTTAACAATCCCACCACCCCTCAAGGAGGTGCTCAATTCCTGTGTCCATAGTCTGTTCCAATTCAACGTCTCTGTAATGGTCGTAAAGGAACCTTGCCCGCTGCCGGCATTGCTTTGCTCTTGAATAAAATGAGACAGGGTGGCACTTGCTCCCACCGTATCTCTTGCAGAGATTCGGGTGCTAATTGTCGTCGATCCTTGATGGCCAGTCGTATTGAACAGCGGATTATTGACACCTCCCGATTGAGCGCCTTGGTCGCCGAACGAAATATTGGTGTAGTTATACGATCCGGTCAGAGTCGTGACCCCTGTGAGTTGATATCCGCCTGCCAGCCCTAGGGTGTAGATCTGCCTCGATACACGATTTATCACTTGTCCCGTATCCAACACTCCTGTTGATGTCGATCCAAAGCCTGTTCCTAACCCGCCTTGAGTCGCTCCAAACCCCGTCGTGAAGGGGGTAGAATTATATGTACCCCGCGCGGTTAACGATGTAATCCTCGGTGACATTTGCTGGGCCGCATTTGTTAGGTTCAACCGACCCCCAAGGTTCCAACCGATAAAGTCACGATCGGAATTGTGCAGATACTTGGTCACTATTCCTGTCCCGAAAAGGCTGCCGCTCATGAGCGAGCCTTCATGGTTAAGGTTGAGCTGAGCCGGAACCGAGGTAATGAAATCTTCCGGCTTGCTGCCTGGGGCCAAGAGAGACTTTGGGGCCCAAAATATGTTCGAGTCATATCGTTCCGACACCGAAAGAGAAGGAACGATGGTCGTTTGGGCTGACACATTGGCACTCGATGCCCACTGCACAATCAGAAGGATAAGCACCGCTACGGCACCTTGTCTGCTCATGATGACGTCACGGTACCACAATGACGTCACCGGCTTTTAAGATAATATTGGCTTCCAGATTCTTCCCTTGCACGATATCTTGATAGGGCACGGGAATCATCACCTGTTTCGTTTCTCCCTGCCCGTTTTTGACATTTCGAAGGACATGGACATTATTGCGAGAGGCGAAGAGCGTAAAACCACCCGCATAGGATATTGCTTGGATGACACTGGTAAACGACTTGAGAACAATTTTCCCGGGTCTTCCAACTTCGCCGACGGCAAAGACATGGTAACTATTAATCTCTTTGACTTGAACTGTCACAGTCGGTGAGGACATGAATTCGGCCAATCCATCCGCTACATGCTTCGAAAGGGCCTGAGCTGTGAGGCCGGCAGCCATAATGTCCCCCAGAAGAGGCAGCGAAATCTTCCCATCTGGCCTGACGATAACCTCCTTGGACAATTCTTGATTGCGCCAAACTGTAACTATCAAGACATCTTCTGGGCCGATGAGAAACTCCGTGGGGGGGGCAGCCGTCCCCCGGTACTGCAAATCCTGCTGCAAGCAGCCTCCTGCCCCTGCTTGCACTAGCAGCAACAATGCGGCTACGAGAGCATAGCCACCTGACTTAGCGATTTTTCCCCTCATCGTCGTACTGCCTCTCTCACACGTCTCAGCTTATTCCACATAACACCCTCTGTAGTCATCAGCTCCAGCTTCATTGAATGCTACGTTTGATTTGTCAGCGAGTAGGCAATACCACCATCGTTTCAGACGGAACGACGATCTGATCCCCAGGTTTCAATTCCATGTTTTGGCTCGATCCATCACGGACCACAATATCATCATAGCTCGCCTTGAGCTTCGTCAAGCCTTCGCCATCTTTCGAAAATCGGAAGATTACGATCTTGTTTCTCGCAGCCATAGAAGTAAATCCACCAGCCACGGTGATTCCTTGCAAGAGGGTTGTTTTACTTTTCAAGGGATACTTTCCTGGTTTATTGACTTCCCCAAGCACGTATATTTGGTAGCTGTTAACCTCTTTAACCAAGATGGATATTGTGGGATTCTCCATATATGCTCTGAGCCCTGCAGAAATCTCCTCTGTCAATTGGACTGGAGTTTTTGCGACCGCGGAAATATCTCCCAAGAGTGGCAGAGAGATTCGTCCGTCCGGCCTTACCTGCACCACTTTGGAGAGATCCGCATTCTTCCACACCGTAATTTCCAAGATATCCTCGGGACCAATAATATATTCCGGTGTGACCGTCAAGAGAGCCTTGTCCGCTACGCCCAAAGTTGCTTTTGATGAAACTGACAGAGGTCTCTTCGTATCCAAATCCTGCGCAATAGCTAAAGGCGATGCCGTCAAGATACCTAACCCAACTCCAAGAATCAAAGCCAAAGGCTTGATGAACATCGTTATTATCTTCCTGTAGAAACTGGAGAGATACAAGATAAGCTACCGCCCATCAGAGGTCAAACCTCTTTATGGAAATATCCCCGAAATTAACCCGCTTTTCACTCTCTATACAGCTTCTGAAAACCGTTCGATATCAGAAAAGTTTAAGACAGCTCGGCTTTGATAGGAAAGGGCCCTCAGTAACACAACGACCCGATCCTTCCCGGACAGTTTATAATCGAACACTCCCTCGACACCAGCTAAAGGTCCGTGGCTGATGCGAACAACTTCTCCATGCGTGAGCCTAGGTATAGGAATCGTGTCCTGCCGGCTTAACCCTCTACGTATATCGTCGAGCAAACCTGGCTCAACTTCTGCTGGGGTTTGACCGAACCTAACGATCCTCCGGACACCTCTGCAATAGGATACGGTCCGATACTGATTGTCGTAGTCGAACCTCGCAAAGAAGTATCCAGGAAAGAGGCCTGAACGACGCACGCATCGTCTTCCCTTGACGGTCACGTATTCATTAAATTCAGGATAATAGGTCTCAATACCCGCTTGTACCAAGAAAGTGCTAGAGGACCGCTCCTGCCGAGGTTTCGCCATTACTGCATACCACTTTTGCATTTCCCACTTTCCCTATCTTGACCCTGAAATCACCCGCCAATTATCGCACTCTTTTATTGATACTCTCCGCCTACCTACGAAATAATAATCATCAGGTCTTACCCTCATCTTATTACTTCAGAACATGAATTTGAGGCCGACGAAGTGAGCCCCGTTGCCATTGAGCTTCCCAAACGGCAGCTTTCTGGTCCAGCGCACTTCAGCTAGGGTCGGAGTTTCTGCCATGCTGATCGGCGTCGGCACATATACCTTCATCACTTGTTCGATCGCTGGAACCTGATCCATCAATACCAGCATCCCTCCACTGCTGATGTTCAGTGAGAGTGCTTTCCCGCTGCAAGTCAACGCGGCCGAGGATTCTACGGTCGTCGTCATCTCATACAGTATCGGTCTCAACAACGCTGCCCGTTCACTGTGACTTTTGTGACTATCTGCCATCGGCCACTCCCACTCTATCTGTCCCACAACGCGCCTCCTCTGTATAAGGGAAGTATCTCCGTCCTCAGCCTCATGATGGTTCAAGATTTTCTGTCGGGGTATCGCCCATGCCATATCTCGAAACACTACACCCAACAAGCAAGCCCATTCCCCTCATTGTTCTTTTTCACACTATAGTCGGGACGAACAACATGGACAATACCGACGATGTAGGCCTCGTTGTCCCAAAGGTGGGTGTTGACTCCCCCAGAAGGGTTAGGTAATATTTCTTTTCTTAGCTTAACCTTCGCATGTCTTCGTGCTACCTTAGCAGAAGGCATTGGATTGTCTAGCATTGTTCTTGTACCGACTTCGAAAGACCCTTCCACCCATGACTGATTCGCCACCCCCCGTAGACTCATCAGATACCCTCGCCGATCAGCGCGTGGGCTCAGGGATCGTCGTCCTCTCTGCTTCCATGCAACTCCTGCATATGAATCGTCAGGCATCAGAGTTGTCAAAGCAGATTAATGCGGCAGAACATGGTGGAGGGAGTCTGAAATCTGCTCATGGGGTCCTGCCGGCTGCGCTGACAGAACTCTGCGGAGAAATTATCAAGGCCCTCCATGTCCGTACTGAAGCAAAGGATTGGGAGCAATTCGAGATCAAGCGTGTAGCAGGGAATCCTGAAAAACCAATCCTATTGCGTGGGTTCGGCCTACCGGATCGTGGTGGGGTCCAGTATGCAAGACTTGTAATTACACTGGAAGAGTTAGCGCGCCGACAACAGCTCAATACCGATCAAGCCAAGGAAAAATTTCAATTGACTAATCGCGAACAATCCGTCATTGAGCACCTTGCCAAGGGGTGGACCAACAAGGAGATCGCAAACGCCTTACAGATTACTGAACAAACCGTGAAAGAACACATCAAGCACATTATGAGAAAGACCAATTCCACGACCAGGACAGGAATCCTCGTTCACATCTTCAATTCCTAGCTTTAGTCACAGTTACCGTATCAAAAATACCATAGTGCGGTATCTGCAACACACGTATTAATCGGCAACATCAAAATTGTTACTTTAAAATCAATTACTTACGTGATGCGTCTTTGGTCTATCGATTGCATTATCCCACCAGTGAATCTGAATTGACTGTCGTGGATGATAGCAAGATCAAGATATTGGGATAGGACGAGGCCTGAGGTAGCATGAAAACTCTTCGTTTCATACTAATGAGTATTATGCTTTCAGTGGTTGGGTTCCAGACTGGTCAACCAGTACAAGCAGCCCCAATCGACAACGGAAGCTTCATGAGCCTGTGGGGCACCTACTCCCGTTGCCAAGCCACCACAGATCTCGACCAAATGAGAGAGAACGCATTGACCCTGACGAACGCAGCTAATCGCTCGCTCCACGAAGAGACCTTTGTTCTCCCCCTACCAGGCAAGCTTGAGAAGTTGGTGTCAACTCCTGCAGCCAGATTTGCGGTGGACGTGAAAGCGATGGCTGCAGCCTGTTCCTTGCGGGCAGGCTCTGCAGCCGTGGAAGCAGGAAAACTTGCCATTGCGAAAGATCTTCTCCGGACAGTCCTCAGTTACCAGCCCCAATCTGAGTATGCCTATTATGCCCTTCAGGCAAAGGCTCTGCTTTCTGAACTCGAGACGAACCCCATTGAGGTTACACTCAACCTCCCGTAGCTAGTCAGCCTCGATTCTCTTTCTAATCTCTTAGCCTCACAACAGAAATTTATCCGCCTGGGGCTGCTCATGAGCTATTCTGAAACCTGTTGCTACGCTCGTCTGACTAATGACGCAAATAGTCGGTCGTACTCGTTTGCTGAACGGGCCCAGGACACATCAGTGGTCATACCTGCCTC
>OELA01000240.1_pt1 | contig 10952 bp, 9 predicted proteins | sample 1503161 | NCBI WGS metagenome assembly OELA01 (sample SAMEA104379559, study PRJEB20068) | metagenome | biome: 1000743; feature: 77; material: 1998 | place: USA | collected 2012 | depth 25 m
AGCGAGCGAAGAGGCGAGGAGGTACGTACCGCACTTTGTGTGGGCCGTTCGCCGGTATATGGGTCTTGGCGAACGGAAAAACCCCTCTAGGGTTCCGGCGTCCAAGACAGTCCTACTCAGGATTGAGGTTCTAAGCGATGCGAGAACGCCGCTGGCGGACTTTGTCAGCATCCTGCTAGAACGCTATGGTGACGGAGACGACGATGCAGGGACGACAGGCGCTGTTGTGGATGGGGATCAGCTTCGGCATAGGGATCGGCTGCCTTGGGGTGGCAGAGCCACAGTCCTCGAAGGACAGCCAATCTGTTTCGTCGGTCGAAGCCAGCCGGGGACTGGATGGGGCTCAGATGGTTTTTATCCCGGCCGGTCCATTCACCATGGGTAGTAACGACGGACTCCCAAACGAGCGGCCTGAACACGTCGTGACGCTTGATGCCTATTCGATCGATCAGTATGAAGTCACTCTCAGTCTCTATCGGAAGTTTCTGGAAGCAGAGAAGCATGGGTCTCCGCCGACATGGAACGATGAGGCGGCGACGACGGTTGGGGATCGGCCGGCCATTGGAATGAAGTGGGAATCGGCGGTTGCCTATTGCCAATGGGCAGGGAAACGGCTTCCGACGGAGGCTGAATGGGAGAAGGCGGCACGAGGGACCGACAGGCGTCGATATCCCTGGGGAGATATGCAGCCGTTCGTCGACATTGCAAACTACAATCGAGGGGTATGGGTCAGTGAGGCGATTACGTTGGTGGCGGTCACCAGCGGTCTCGAAGGCATGAGTGTGCGGCATGGGCTCAAAGAGGGTGGGAAGAGCCCGTTTGGCGTCTCTCATATGGCGGGGAACGCGGCGGAATGGGTGGCGGATTGGTATGAGCGAGATTACTATCGAACGAGTCCCGGGAGGAACCCATCCGGTCCGGCTGCCGGTGAGAGGCGAGTCCTGCGAGGTGGGTCATGGGCGGATGTACCGTCTGCGTTGCGCGTGACGGCACGGTTTTCGGCTGAGCCGGATTTTGAAGATCGGACGATGGGATTTCGCTGTGCCATGAGTGCAACGAAGTGAGCGATCCCGGTCCGATATAGGTTGAAGAGTTGTAGCGATTCGGTAGATAGTCTGGCTCAGCCCGTGATGTCGATTCTCCGCATCACGACCCTGCTGAACTTTTCCTGCGACCAGTTCCATGCCTGAACGATTTATCACGCCCCTCATCATTGTTGTGCTGGTACTGGGGACGTTGTTGGCCCTCCGTACCACCAAGTCCCCTTCGCCGCCACCGGAGCCTGTCCCGTCGGCAGTCGCGCTTGCCCCCGAAATGGTTCCGCTGGTCACCGGAGACGAACCGATCACAGTGATCTTCACGAAAGCCGGCTGCACGGTGTGCCACATGGTTCCAGGCATTCCAGGCGGCGATGGACGTGTAGGGCCGGCCCTCCTGTTGGGGACCACAGGGCCCGCGCGATTGGCTGATCCGGCGTACCGGGGTCATGCGAAGACGGTGCATGAGTATGTGGTCGAATCGGTGATCGAACCGGGAATATTCATCGTGCCGGGATATCCGTCCAGCACGATGCCGACATGGTATGGTGCGAAACTCAGCGCCCGCGCGCTGGAGAGGATTGCGTCGTATCTTGAGCGGCAAGGTGCGGCAACGGTTCAGGAAGCGCGATGACCCGCGCCGCTGGATGACGAGGGGGTGAGCGGTGGGGTGACTATCGCTTGCGCAGAGGGGTGACGTTCCCTGAGGCTCGCCCCTGGATTTTAAAGGCACTGTCCGTGGGGTCGTTTGATTTTTTGTCGAGGAGCGCGTTGATCGCGTCGTCCCCTCTGAGGCCTTCGATCTTGATCTTCAACCGGAGATTGTTGGCGCTATCGGCATTGATCAAGGCCTGCTCGAGCGAAATCCTCTCTTCCTTATACAGTTGAAACAAGACGTGGTCGAATGTCTGGCAGCCTTCGTCCAATCCCTGTTCCATCGCTTCTTTGAGCAAATCGACCTCGGCCTTCTTGATGAGATCCTTAATGCGGGGCGTGTCGAGCATGATTTCCAGGGCCGGGGCCCGCTTCCCGTCAACCGATGGCACGAGTCGCTGTGAGATGATGGCGCGAAGATTGAGCGATAACTGGAGATAGATCTGCGCATGCCGCTCTACCGGGAAAAAGTTCATGATGCGTTCGATGGCCTGGTTTGCATTATTTGAGTGGAGAGTGCCGATGCAGAGGTGTCCGGTTTCCGCGAAGGTGATCGCCGCTTCCATTGTTTCCGTGTCTCGAATTTCGCCGATCAGAATGACATCCGGCGCCTGCCGCAGCGTATTCTTGAGCGCATTTTGAAATGAGAGCGTGTCGAAGCCCACTTCTCGCTGCGTGATCAGCGATCGTTTGTGATTGTGGACGAACTCGATCGGATCTTCGACGGTGACGATATGGCCCGGATGGACGGTGTTACGGTGGTCGATCATGGCGGCGAGGGTCGTGGATTTTCCGGAACCAGTGGCTCCGACGACCAACACCAGCCCGCGCTTTGTCATGGAGATGTCTTTGACGATCAGAGGCAAGCCCAACTGCTCGACCGTTTGGATCTCGGCCTTGATATGCCGGAAGACTAAACCGACGTTCCCTCGCTGCCGGAAAATGTTGACACGGAACCGGCCGAGCTCCTTGTAGTAGAGGGCCAGGTTCATTTCCATCTTCTCTTCGAATTCCCCACGCTGCTGACCGCGCATCAAGGCTAACGCGAGGGCTTCAAGTTGTTCATTGGTAAACGGCGGAGCGTCGGTTTGCTGTGTCGAGCCGTGGACGCGATAGGCGGGAGCCGAATCGACGGTCAGGTACAGGTCCGATGCTTCTTGATCCACCATGACTTTTAAGAGACTGCGGACATCCATCGCGATCCTCCGTGTGTCCTGCCGGGTATCTTATGCCGCGCCGCCCATTGGAACCCCGAATAGATTGGGATTCATGCTGCGCGATTGGGCTTCGCCTTTCGTGACGACTCCACGCATCGCTAAATCGTACAGCGCCATGTCCATCGTTTGCATGCCGTCTTTCTGACTGGCCTGCATGACTCCGGGAATCTGGTGCAATTTGCCCTCTCGAATGAGATTCCTGACCGCGGTTGTGGCGACCATGATTTCAAGGGCGGCGACACGCCCGCCTGCTTTCTTCTTCAACAGGGTCTGCGTGATGACCGCTTCCAAGGCTTCTGCAAGCTGTGTACGAATCTGGGACTGTTGGTTTGGAGGAAAGGCGTCGATGATGCGGTCGACGGTTTTCGGCGCACTGGACGTGTGGAGCGTGCCGAAGACCAAGTGGCCCGTTTCAGCAGCGGTCAGCGCGAGCTGGATGGTTTCCAGGTCGCGCATTTCACCGACGAGGATGATGTCCGGGTCCTCGCGAAGGGAGGCCCTCAGCGCGTTCGCGAACGAGAGGGTATGGACCCCCATCTCCCGCTGATTCACGAGGCATTTTTTCGTCTTGTGGATGAACTCGATCGGATCTTCGATGGTGATGATGTGGCCTTCGAAGGTGTTGTTCAGATAATCGACCATGGACGCCAGCGTCGTCGATTTACCGGACCCGGTTGGGCCGGTCACCAAGATCAGCCCTTTTTCCCGATCGCAGAGCTGTCGCACGATCGGCGGCATGCCGAGCTTTTCCATCGGAATGATCTCGGTGGGAATGTTTCGGAAGACAGCGCCAAGCCCGCGGTTTTGGATGAAGACATTGACGCGGAACCGGGCGATGTCGCCTAATTCAAAGGAAAAGTCACACTCGCGCTTCTCCTCAAAATTTTTCCGCTGGGTATCGCTCATCATGTCATAGATCAACGAGTGCGTCTCTTCCGTGGTGAGTGCGGGATGATCGAGTTTCTTGAGGTCCCCGTTCATACGGATCATCGGTGGTTCGCCGGCGCTGATGTGGCAATCCGACGCGCCCTCCTTTGCCGTGAAGGTCAGGAGCTTCGAAATATCCATGAAGAGGACTCCTCGGTAAGTGTAAGGGTAGTGAGATGATGGCTGTCGGTCTTCAAGCCTACGTGGGAGCATCATGCCATAGGGCAATCAGAAAGCAAGGAAATAGCCGGAAGCAGTTGCGTGAATTCTTCGGTGGCTTACGCAGAGAGGTGAAGGGTGTGATCAGATCAGTCCCGCCGATTGTCCTGCGCGCTGAAATGCGGTGAGCGCGTGGTCGATGTGGTTGGACGTGTGCTCGGATGTCACCGTGACGCGGATGCGGCTGGTATTGTCAGGAACGGTTGGAGGACGAATCGCCGGCGCATACACGCCTTCTTTGAACAGGTGTTCGGCAAACGAGATGGCGGTTTCGGCATTACCGACGAGGATCGGCATGATTGGACTGACGCTGTGGGATAAGCGGAATCCCAGTTGCATCAAACCTGAGAACAACTGTTCACGGTTGGCCCACAGGCGTGCACGTCGTTCCGGTTCTCGTTGCATGACTCGCAACGCAGCTGTGACAGCAGCAGCCGAACTCGGTGAGGGTGCCGTGGTAAAGATGAAGGACCGGCTTGTGTTGATGAGGAAGTGGATCAATGTCGAGGACCCAGCGAGATAGGCGCCACTACTACCGAAGGCTTTGCCCAGAGTTCCCATCTGAAACGGGAGATCTGCATCAAGGCCGAAGTGTTCGGCCGTTCCTCGTCCATGCAGTCCCATCACACCTGTGCCATGGGCATCATCGATATAGAGTTCGGCCTCATAGTTCTGGGCTAACCGCCAGAGTTCGGGCAACGGTGCCAGGTCTCCGTCCATACTGAACAGCCCATCGGTCACAATCAGGGTCCGCCGCGCTTTGCGTCGTGTGGACAGAAGGGACTGCAGGTGATCGGTATCATTGTGGCGATAGATTCGAAAGTCGGCTGCGCTCAGACGGCAGCCGTCGATCAGACTTGCGTGGCATAGACGATCGGCCAGGATCAACCCGTCTCGTCCGATCAGTGCAGGAATGGTTCCGATGTTGGCCAGGTAGCCGGAGCTAAATGTCAGTGCAGCTTCGGTCCCTTTGAACTGTGCCAGGACAGACTCGAGCTCTTGATGCGGTGGCAGCGAGCCTGAGATCAACCGAGCGGCGCCGGCCCCGGTGCCAAACCGTCTTGTCGCCTCTATGGCCGACTGAACAACTTCCGGGTGCGTAGCCATTCCCAAATAGTCGTTCGAAGCGAGTAGGAGGATCTGGCGCCCCGCCATCTCAACCACAGGACCGACACCGGAGTGGAGGGGAGTGATGTGCCTGGTCAGATGTTGCGCAGCCAATTCATGAAGTCGTTTCTCATGCATGTGACCCGGCCCATTGTTGAAGGGGGGAGAGAAAGTGCCTTCTGGTGACCGACACGTAACAGTTGCCTCATTGACAAAATCGTGACATCCTTAGTATAAGCGCGCACACAATCCGAGGAAACAGGCCTCACCCTCTCCGACGTATCCATCCATGAGTTACCGTATCAAGGTCCCGGCGAAAACGCTTCCAGTCGATGAAGCCCACATGTTGAGCTGGCTTGACCATACGGTCCATAGTTCACAGGGGTATCTGCGCCCCTTGCTCATCACTCTGGGAGTGGTAATACTCGCGGCCGCCGTGGTCGGAGGGGTCTTTTATGTTGACCACCAAGCTGCGCAGAAAGCGCAGGATCTGGAGCGTGAGGCCATGCGCCTCTTGACGGCTCCTTCTGCCAGCGATCCTCAGAAGGCTGATCAGGCCCTCAAGGAAGCGATCGCGAAGTATCGGCAAATTGTCGATCAATATCCACGAACCGCCACAGCACCACTCGCCTTGTATCATTTGGGAAATACGTTGGTCCAGGCCAATGACCAGAGCGGGGCTATTGAGGCCTACCAGCGATTTCTTGCTTCCTACAGTTCGAATCTCTCAATGGCGGGGTTGGTGCAACAACGTTTGGCGTACCTCTACTTGCTCAAGGGAGACCGGGACCAAGCCGTGAAGGCTCTCACCGGAATCTTGGAGACCCCCGGTACATTGAATCGGGATCAAGCGTTATATGAACTGGCGCGCCTGGAGGAATCACAGTCGCGTCCTGAGGCGGCGTTGGCTCGCTATCAGGAACTGATCAAAACCTATCCAAACTCTCCTTTCACCAGTGAAGCGACGATTCGAACCAAAATCATGGATGTCAAGAAATTGCAGGACTCCACGCCCGCCTCGACGTCGACTGCTCCAACCAGCGCTCCAGTACAGAAAACCCCGTCGGTTCCTTCTTCCTCACCGGACAAGAAGAATCCCTAGCGGGATAGCCGCGCAACTCAGGTGAGATATTCGAAATCAATGCTTGGGGAGTTGCGCCCATCGCGCACTCGAAAGGTTTGGGAAGAGGTGCATCCCTGGGCAAAGATGCTCTCTTGGCAGACTCAGGATGGGTGGGTGAAGTAGACGTGGAGGCTGGGCGGGCGAGCACAAAGATTATGTCAATGCGGGGTTAGCGGCTGATCATGAGAAAGTCGCCTGGTCGAATCGTTGAGTCGGAGAGATTATTCTTCGTCTTGAGCGTCTTAAGCGGGACATGGAATCGTTTTGACACTTTTTTCAACGTGTCTCCCATGCGGACTTTATACCAGTGAGCGGCCCCGGCGGTCACAAATTGAGCTTTCGCCGAATTCGGTGGAAACTTGTATGTCGGGATGTGATCAAGCAGTTGTTCCACTTTCACTTTCGTTCCCACGGGAACCTTCAGGTGGTAGGTCTCGTCGCCGGGGGGAGTGGCGTCTCGCCGCAACTCAGGATTGAGGAGCCGAAGCTCTTCATAGGGAATACCGGTGACATTGGCGATCGCCCGGAAATGGACGGGCCGTGTAATGATCGCTTCTTCAAATTGATGTGGTTCGGCAGACTCCTGAGTGAAGCCATATCGATCGGGGTTCCTGGAGATAATCGTGGCGGCCATGAATCGCGGCACATATTCTTTCGTCTCGCGCCGAATCAGTCGTGTCTTTGAAATCTCGGAAAAGCTTTCAACCCGGGCTTTGTGAAGCGCTCGCATCACCTTACCTTCTCCGGCGTTATATGCAGCCATCGCGAGTGGCCAGTCACCGAAGAGGTCGTAGAGATCGCGGAGGTAGCGTGCCGCAGCAACCGTTGACTTGATGGGGTCGCGGCGTTCATCAACGTAATGATCGACACGGAGCCCATAGGCCTTCGCTGTACCCTTCATGAACTGCCAGGGGCCGGTAGCTTTGGCCCGTGAGTAGGCGTGGGGGTTGAAGCCGCTTTCCACTAGTGAGAGGTAGACCAGGTCACTGGGGAGGTGAAATTCCGTGAAGATGGTATCGACAAGAGGCCGATAGCGGCTGAGTCGGAGGAGCCACTGTTCAAAGCGATCGTGGATGGCCGTATTGAAGTAGCGAATGTGGGCCTGGACCGAGGGGTCCAGGACAATCGGGACATTGTAGCTCACATAGGGTGTTTGAACTGCGGTGTTTCGAGGGGGGTCCTGTGTCAGGGACAGTTCGGCCGGAGGATTCAAGGCGTCTGAAAACCTCGCGGTCGCGGGTGAACTTCCCGCCGGGTTCAGCTGTAAGAGGTCTTCAGCCCTCGGAACGCTGCTCGTCGAGGCTGCGGGAGGGAGGAGGGCTTCCGGTGGCGGGCCTTCGGTATCGAGGGGGACCAGGTTTTCATCCGGGTCGTCTTCCGTCGCGGCATTCTCATCCGCAAGAGTCGACCGTTCAACCATAGATTCTGAAGGAGTTGCAGCCTGCGCTACCATAATGGAAGGAGCTGAGAAGGTGAACCACATTCCGAGGATGAGCGCCATCGGGAGGACGGCATGTCCTGGCCTGGGTGACATTATCGAAGGGCGGGGTAAGTCAGTCTTGTGTATGAGGTTCGTCATCGTCTGTGAGGCTAGACTATCGATGGACTGCGCTCGTGTCAAGGAATTGCAAGTGGCATGACGTCCCTCCTTCGTAGTACGGAGACCAGGCACACAGCATTCGGACAAGATTGTAAGGGGAGTTCTTGCCCGTATGAAACGACCTCAACAGTTTGAAAAATCGCATGTCTACACGATTCCTCGCCTTGACAGATTTTGGGAGGCAATGGTATCGTCCCACCTTCCCGCGTAAGATTTTTCACGATATAGCTTGAAGTAGGAGGATCAGTTAATGCTGAAACGGTATTTGCTGGCTCCAGGTCCGACGCCTGTGCCTCCTGAAGTGTTGCTGGCCATGGCGCGGCCCATGTTTCATCATCGTGCTCCCGAGTTCGATAAGGTGTTCGCGGAAGTCCGTGATGGACTCAAGTGGCTGTTCCAAACGAAAAACAATGTCCTCATGCTGGCAGCTTCAGGAACCGGAGGTATGGAAGGTTCCGTGTCCAACTTTCTCTCTCCCGGTGACAAGGCCCTCACCATTAATGGGGGAAAATTTGGAGAACGATGGACCAAGCTCTGCAAGACGTTCGGCGCAGAAGTGACGGAAATCAAGGTGGAATGGGGGCGTGCGGTTGATCCCCAGACGGTTGCGGATGCCCTGAAAAAGGATCCGGGAATCAAGGCGGTGTATGTCCAGGCGAGCGAAACATCCACCGGTGTGGCACATGACGTCAAGACCCTTGCGGAGATCGTAAAGCCCTATGGCGAGACCATTCTTGTGGTGGATGCCATTACCGCTCTCGGAGTGTTCGACATCAAGACCGATGAGTGGGGGGTTGATGTTGTGGTGACGGGGTCGCAAAAGGCGCTGATGCTCCCACCGGGTCTCGCATTTGTGAGCGTGAGTGACAAAGCCTGGAAGCTGGCAGAGAAAGTGAAGAACACGGCGTTCTATTTCAATTTCAAGAAAGAGCACGAGAATCAGCTAAAGAATCAGACTGCCTATACACCGGCCGTGTCCCTCATTGTCGGCTTACAAGAAGTGCTCAAGATGATGAAGGCGGAGGGGCTTGAAGGGGTATTCGGCCGCCAAGCCATGCTCGCGAAGGCCATGCGTGAAGGGATACAGGGCGCCGGGCTGGCCTTGTTTCCGAAAGAGTCGCCCAGCGATGCCCTCACTGCGATTTCAGCGCCGGAAGGCGTGGACGGACAGGCTATTTACAAGAATCTGCGTGTCCAATACGGTGTGACAGCAGCCGGTGGGCAAGACCATTTGAAGGGAAAGATTTTCCGGCTCTCTCACATGGGCTACATGGACCGCTTCGATATCATTATGGCGGTGGCAGCCGTTGAAATGGTCGTCAAAGGGTTAGGGCACCCCGTGAAGCTCGGGAGCGGTGTGGCCAAGGCGCAAGAAATACTTATGGTGTAGGGTTCAGACATCGGCGAACTCATGACGGCAGATGAATCGGGACTGTAATGAAAATTCTGATTAGCGATAGCCTCTCCAAACAAGGTGTGGATCTTCTCGAGAAAGCCGGATTTACCGTGGTCGTCAAATCCAAGCTTTCGAAGGAAGAGTTGTTCAGGGAGATCAAAGACGCTGATGGTTTGATTGTGCGGTCCGGGACGAAAGTCACAGCGGAGCTGATCGCGGCAGCCGAGAAACTGAAAGTTGTGGGGCGGGCCGGGTCGGGCTTGGACAATGTCGATACCCCTGCGGCCACCCGTCGGGGCATCGTGGTCATGAATACGCCGGGTGGCAACACGGTCACAACCGCTGAGCACACGATGTCGATGATCTGTGCAATGAGTCGACGGATTCCACAAGCGACGGCTTCGGTAAAGGCAGGCAAGTGGGAGAAAGACAAGTTCATGGGCGTCGAGCTCTACAACAAGGTGCTTGGCATCGTCGGAGTCGGTCAGATTGGGAGTCATTTGACGAAATTGGCCCAAGGCATCGGGATGCGAGTGATTGCCTTTGATCCCTATTTGGCGGCTGATCGGGCGCAGAAAATGGGTGTCGAGATGGTGGAACTGGCCGAGTTGTTTCGGCGGGCGGAGATTATTTCCGTCCACACGCCATTGACGCCCGAAACGAAGGGCATCATCAATGCCCAGGCCATTGCCACCATGAAGCCGGGTGTCATGATTGTGAATTGCGCGCGCGGTGGGATTATTCACGAAGGCGATTTGTTCGAAGCCTTGAAAAGTAAGCACGTGGCTGCTGCGGCGTTTGATGTGTTTGAGGAAGAGCCGGTGAAGGCAGACAATCCATTGTTGACGTTGGAAAATTTTATTTGTACCCCTCACATCGGCGCTCAGACCGCGGAGGCGCAGGAAAATGTGGCCGTCGGGATCGCGGAGCAGATTGTCGATTACTTCACCAAGGGAATTGCTCGGGGAGCCGTCAATATTCCGTCAGTCTCTCCGGAGTTGCTGCCGAGGCTTCAGCCCTATCTCTCTCTGGCCGAACAACTCGGCAAGTTCCAAACCCAGCTCTGTGAAGGTGGAATCGAGTCGCTGACGGTCGAGTACAGCGGTGAAGTGGCCACACTTTCGGTGGCGTCGTTGACGATTGCGGTCTTGAAGGGATTACTGACTCCGATCATGGAAGCTCCCGTCAATTATGTGAACGCACCGATCGTTGCCAAAGAGCGAGGGATTCAGGTGAAGGAAGTGAAGAGCTCCGATGCAGGGGATTTTACCAGCTTGATTCGTGTGCGAGTGGAGGCCGGTAAGAAATCGTACCAGGTGGCCGGCACGCTCTACCACAAGAAGGATCCGCGCGTCGTGGAGATCGATCAATTCAACGTTGAGGTTGTGCCGGAGGGTCACATGCTCTTGATCCATAACATCGATCGCCCGGGGGTGATCGGGATGGTGGGGAAGGTGCTTGGCGACAACCAGATCAACATCGTCCGGATGCAATGCGCACTCCAGAAGCGGGGAGGGAACGCGCTGCTTATCATTGGATCCGACGCAGCGTTCCCGGATACCGTGCTTGAGACGATTAAATCCAGCACCGACATTCTCTCTGTCAAAGTCGCGGCTCTGTCCTAACCCGCATGAACCATGAACACTTCTGCTGCAATCGCCGATCCGCTGCT
>OELA01000151.1_pt1 | contig 10908 bp, 8 predicted proteins | sample 1503161 | NCBI WGS metagenome assembly OELA01 (sample SAMEA104379559, study PRJEB20068) | metagenome | biome: 1000743; feature: 77; material: 1998 | place: USA | collected 2012 | depth 25 m
GGCCCACCTGAATTTCCACGGTTCAATCCGGTCTCGGTCTGAAATACGTCCTTGCCTTTCACGCCATTAAAGTTATCGACTTCGGCGCTGATCACGCCGGTGGTAAGGGTCCATAGTCCACCCTGTTCGGGATGACCAATGGCCACCACTCGATCCCCAATCCTGACCCGCCCCGATTCACTCACATTGATGACGGGCAGCGATTCGGTGACGCTATCGAGTTTCAGCAAGGCAAGATCCAACGGTTGTGAATAGGCCACGACCTTGGCACGTACCATGCGGGAGAGATCGCTCGTTGACTCTCCTGTGACTCGAGCCGGTTTGAGAAATACGGATAGACGGGCGAAGGGCTTTCCGGTCTGCTCGTCGATAGCAACGTGGGCATTCGTGAGAACCAATCCGTCCGATTGAATGATCGAACCGGTCCCGCCACTCCCCTTCTTGCCTCCATCCGGATACCCCATCACCATCACCACGGCTGGAGAGTCTCGTTCGTAGATCTCACGGGGCGATAAGTCCGTACCGTTGGCCGCCGTGCTCCATATCAAGGAGATGACGAACAGTCCCCCCCACGTCATCGACCTCATCATGGCCTCCTTCTTCTGGCTGCTGTGCCGCCCGTCGCGTCCATCGACTGTTGAACCATGTATGCACTATACGACGGAATGCTTGAGCGGACAACGCATTGACAGAAACAAGAGCGGTCTGGCAAGCAGGTGTGTGCCCTCATCAGGGCTAGCAGACTGAGGGAATGCCATCGAATACAACAGCACTTGGATGGCCGGCACGGCTGGACTATCGCGCATGATAGCGGATCGAAGCTGGCGGGACGGGTTGATCGGCTTAATCTAGATCAATCAAATGGACCAAAGAAACAAGAGACACGGGCAGGTTCTCGCGTCCCCGCGCCACGGTCTGTGCGGCAGGAAAACATACTAGGTATCTCACGAAGTGCGCCGATAGAACTCGGCAATCATCTCAACAACGTAAGTCTGCTGCGCCTCTGTCAATTCAGGATAGATCGGAAGAGACATCACTTCTTCTGCCGCCTGTTCTGACAGGGGGAAGCTTCCCTTCTGATGTCCTAAATCGCGGTAACAGTTTTGCAGATGCATCGGAAGCGGATAGTACACTTCCGTGCCGACCCCTTTCTCTTTGAGGAACGCGCGTAACTCATCGCGCTTCGGCGCGCGCACGGTGAATTGGTTATAGACGTGAAAATTGCCGGGCTGTGTTGGTGGAAGCATGAGGCGATCCGCATGCTTCGTCCGAGCAAACATCTGCTGATACCGTTCGGCATTCCTACGTCGCCCCGTGGTCCACTGGTCAAGATACTTCAGTTTGATCTGTAATACAGCAGCCTGTAGCGCATCCAGCCGGCTATTGATCCCCACCGCCTCATGGAGATAGCGGACCTGGCTTCCGTGAACACGGAGCATGGCCATGGAATCGGCAAGGGCCTTGTCATTAGTCGTGATAAGCCCTCCATCTCCGAACCCGCCCAAATTCTTGCTGGGGAAAAAACTAAAGCACCCCGTGTCTCCAAGCACCCCAGCGCGCTTCCCACCCTGTTCCGCCCCAATGGCTTGGCAGGCATCTTCAATGACGCGAATTTTTTTCCGCTTGGCAATCTCATTGATTGCAGCCATGTCCGCACATTGGCCGAAGAGATGCACGGGTATAACCGCTTTCGTGCGGGGCGTGATCGCGTGTTCAATCGCACCGGGATCAATATTGAAGGTGTCAGCCTGAATGTCCACAAATACCGGCTTCGCGCCCAATCGTGACACCGCGCTCGCCGTGGCAAAAAACGTAAATGGGATCGTGATGACTTCATCGCCGGCCTTCACTCCCATGGCCATAAGGGAGAGCAGCAGCGCATCGCTTCCCGACGCGCAACCGATCGCATAGCGAGACCCGATGTACCGGGCAATGGACTCCTCGAATGCCACAACGCGCGGCCCCAACACGAAGCCTTGTTCGTCACAGACGGCCTGCATCGCTGCCAGAATCTCAGCCCGGAGTGGCTGGAATTGAGCTTTGAGATCAAGGAGAGGAATATTCATGAATCAAATTTCTCGCCGCGCACAATACGCTATCCCCATTGCCGTTCATATGAATACCTTGGCCTTAGGTAGATTGCAAGCAGAGAATCAATGCTGGGGCTAGCGGAAATCCCGCCGATGAAAAATAAGGCTGGCGGTGAAAAGGAGGACTGCCGTATATGTCGATCCGTAGGCGATAATCAGCATCAGATCTGAGCCACTGACTTCGAGGTGATGCACGACATGTCCCTTCAAGTTGAACCGCTCGAGGTTCGGCAAGAGATAATAGATCCCGTCCAGGATCCCCCGGCTAAGATCGTCCATCTTCGCGCCGAATACTTTCAGATCCGCAGTGAGATGCCCAATCACATACATCGCGAGCGTGAAGATAGCGCTCAGAGTGGCACTGGTAAAGGTCGAAAACAGCAGCGCAACAGCAGTAATCACCATGAACTCGACGAAAATCAGCGCCAGCGCCTTGAAGAGCATTCCCTCGACGGGGACCCCTTGGGCATAGAGTACCAACAAGAGTCCCAGAGCCATGACTACCGTGTTGACGAACAGGGTGATCGTGAGGCCCAGATACTTTCCGAGCAGAAATTGATACCGCGCCACCGGCTTGGACACAATTGTATAGATGGTCTTCTTCTCGATCTCTTTGCTTACCAGTCCGATCCCGACGAAAATGGCAATCAACACCCCGAAGAAATTAATGCTCCCGAGTGCGATGTCCAGTATGAGACGGTGGAATTCCCCCAAGGTGAGACGTGACAAGACCACGGAACTGCCGATCATGAGCAGGGCGAAGACCAGTAGATTGTAAAGCAGCTTGTCTCGCAAGTTTTCCCGGAAGGTATTCAGCGCGATCGACAGGATTTTCATGCGCGATCCTCCGGCGGCCGTCGATGTCCTTCTACTTCCCGGATGAAGAGGTCCTCCAACGAGCCCTTCTGAGGATTGAGCGATACTAGACTCGCCTTCGCTGCGCGGATAATCTCCAGCGCTCCCGCTACTTGTTGTTGGCTCTTCAAGACCACCAGCATCCGATCCCCTTGCATCACCACTTTGTCGGTCAGCGGGCGTAAGTGATCTAACCCTTCGGGGGTCAGGCGATCCACGACCAGTTCGACTTGGTGATGCGCCCCTTGATCCAGCAGATCGTTCACCCGGCCACAGGCCACGAGGCGCCCCTTCAGGATCATCGCAACCCTGTCGCACAACACTTCGGCATCGTGCAAGATGTGGGAGCTGAACAACACCGTCTTCCCGGACTCTTTGAGACGCAAGATCAAGTCGCGCACTTCTTTTCGTCCGATGGGATCCAGTCCTGACATGGGTTCGTCCAGCACCACCAACTCCGGATCGTTGATCAAGGCTTGGGCAACCCCTACCCGCTGCAACATGCCTTTTGAGAACTTCCTAAGTTGAAGATCCTTCGCATGCGTCATGCCGACCAGATCCAGGAGTTCGTCGATTCGCTTGTCCAGACCAGCACCCCACAAACCGAACAAATGCCCGTAGAACCCAAGAAACTCCCGGCTCGTGAGATAGTCGTAAAAGTAGGGCGACTCTGGAAGAAAGCCCAGCCTGGCTTTGGTCTGTGGATCGCCCAGACCGCGACCGAACAACCATGCCTGTCCGCTTGTCGGATAGATAAGCCCCATCAACATCTTGAGAGTGGTGGTTTTCCCTGCGCCGTTCGGGCCGAGAAAACCGAATACCTCCCCAGGTCTAACCTCGAGGTTAATGCCATCAACCGCAGTCGCTTTCTTACCCCAGAACCCCACGCGGAAGATCTTAGAAAGTTGCTCTGTCTGAACCACGAGATCTGAGCTAGGCATCATGGCTCACTCCCATGTCCTCGGAAAGCTGTAGGCAGGATCTATCTTTGGAAAAAGATAGGCAGGTGGTTTATTCCGTTTATGAAACGTTCGGAGACGGTTTGGATGGGTTGAGCTGGAGACCAAACCCGTTTTCGGATCCAGCCGATAGATTCCTCCGAACGGTTCCTCAGGCAAATTCGCTATGGCTCCCTCCGCTACGAGATTCGCGAGGGTCTCAGGAAAGGCGTGATGTTGCATCCGATAGGCCTCCACAGCGCTCCCCAGTAGGCTGAGATCTCGTTCAATGATAACTTCTTTCATCCGATTGGCCAAGACTTCTCGCATGTCCTGATCTTGCGTCTCCCGTAACCGGGCTTCAAGAAACGCCAGTGCCGTATCCGGACTCCCTGCTTCCGCCGCCATCCTGGTAGCAAGCCCTGGTAGATAGGATGGGCCGTCCGGACGGCGAGCCGCCTCCATAATGTACTCCGCCCCCTTGGCCGGATCACCAAGCAGAAAATAATAGTTGTAGCCAAGCAGAAAGGGAATGTTCCAAACATCGGGATTCGCGCGGACCCCCTTCTCAAGCAACCGATTGCTCAAGTCCGGACGGTTGGCGAGATCGCCGAGAATAACTCCGCCCGCATAGTAGGCATAAGCATACTGCGGATCGAGCATGGTGATCACGTCCAAAGCGTGATAGATCCACTCATATTCGTCTGCGCTATTTCGTTTCTTCCCGATTACCTGCACGAGCCTGAGCCAGAGGATATCGGCCCCCAGGTGGTGATAACCGAGTAAGGCCGGCTTCAGATATTCGCCTTTGGGAAGCTGTGCGAGAGACTCTATCTGCCCGACTGTCCGATCTTGCCTTCGATCTAGTTCACCTTGCAGCCAACCGACGCCGACCAGCAAGAGGAGCCCCCCCACGCAAATCAGAACCTGATTCACGATCGGCGCACTGCGATGATGTAAGAAAGTCGAGACCACCATGAGAGAGACCGCGGCAGGATGGGTAAAAGGGAAGGTCCCGGCAGCCGCCTGGCTGCCGGGACCCCTGGACCCGACCTACAACTATTATCCTAGAACACGCCGGTTGTACAATCGAAAGCGCCAAAGTCAACCGTGGACTCCCAGGTTGACACTAACGCATCGCCATCGAGATTGCTTTTCGCAACCGCAACAAAGTTGTTGTTACCAATTGCTGAAGCAGCGGCAGTCATGGCAGCAGCGGCATAGAGCGGGCACGAAACACCTGTCGTATAGAGTCCTGGAGCCGCAACTGTCGTTGCATCGACTCCATACTGGAAATTCACATTGCCCGTTGCCTTAAATCCAATATCGGTGAACACACCGGACGTACCTCCGACACCAGCGGCGGTACACCAACCAGTCGCCACAGGGGCACTTGCTGGCTGTCCATTGCTCCAGGTCCATGGAGTCATTTTGATACCGACCGCAGCCACAGGCGAACCTACCTCTACAGCAATCCCAACATAACAGCCTCTCTCCGCCTGAAATGAGACTTCAGAAGTCTTGATCGCCTGGAGGTTGGTCTTCGCCTCGGACTGCCGAGACTTCATCTGATACTGCAGGAAGTTCGGGATGGCGATGGCCGCCAAGATCCCGATGATCGCCACGACGATCATCAACTCGATCAGGGTAAACCCCTTTTGCCCCTTCAACTGCTTAAACATCGTACTGCCTCCTTGTTGATTGTTCACTGACCTTTCCCCCTTCACACCCTGCTTCTTTATCTGATCGAAACTCAGTTCCGATTTCTGTTACCTAGCCCTATAGCAGGTTCAATGCCCAGAAAGTGAGCTAGTTGTGAAAAGTGGAACTGCCTTATATTTCAAGGCACTATGATTTATATCCTCTCTCAATAGAGACAGGGATCTGGCCGTCTCATTCCGGCTTTTGCCCTGATCTGCCAATAATTGTCGTCCGCTGTACAGAGTCTGGCGTGTTTCATTGTCTGTACATATAGGAGAGAAACATCCCAGGAGCCTTCACATCTGATTCATGAAAATTGACCATGGAAACAATCACCTAGCGTGACCTGGTTGAATCGAATCAACTGCAAGTAGAGAAGACTGAAAAGTGGTGGCTGTCAGTGAAATCGATCGAACAGAAGAGGATAAACCTGGAAACGGATTATTGAAGAGGCCGAGTAGTTGAGGTTACTGAGTGTGTATCTTGTCAGATACACGTTGTTTGGCCTGTTGGATGCGTTCTTCCTGCGCCGGATCGCCCATTCCCAGTTCACGGAATCGGTCCATCAACTTGTTATTGGAGGGGTCGAGTTCCAGCGCACGGAGCCAGGCCTCGCGGGCGTCGGACAGGTTCCGTTGCTTGGCATAAATGTCGCCAAGATGTTCATAGAGCACCGGATCATCTCCGGCAAGCGCAACCGCACGCTTCATCTCTGTCAAGGCCTCAGTGAACATGCCGGATTTAAACATGGCCCACGCGAGGCTATCGACATAGTATCCATTGCTCGGCTTAAGCGCGACAGCCCGCTTGGTCAAGGAAAGCGCCTGGTCAATTTTGACCCCCCGCTCTGCATAACTGTACCCCAAATAGTTGAGCGCATCGGCATGATGAGGATCCAGCCCAATCGCCGTTTCCATGACACGCACCACATCATCGAATCGATTAAGCTTGTCGTAGACTGTGCCAAGATTGAAATACAGATCTGCGCTCTTGGGGTTCTGTTTGGTGCCTTCCTCTAATACCTTGGCCGCCTCCTCGAACTGGTCCTGCTGCAAATAGGTCAACCCCAGTACGATGTGGGCTTCTGGCTGTTTTGCATTAATCGTAAGGGCTTGGGTCAAATGCGTGACGGCCTCGGGAAATTGCTTCAAACGATAGTACAGCATGCCGAGATGCAGATGCCCTTCAAAATAGGACGGCTCAAGTTGAATGTTAAACGTATACGTCTCGATGGCCTTCTTCGTGTCCTTGGATTCCTCGTAAAGATATCCAAGGTAATCTCTGATTTTGAGCTCCGTCGGACGCGCCTTGAGAATGTGGGTCAGTTGATCAATTGCCTTGGGATATTCCTTCTCTTCTCCGTACAGGAGCGCCAGTCGAAGCTGGGCATCGAGGTCCGAAGGATCTTCCGCCAGCAAATCATTCAATTCGTTCCTGGCCCCTTGATAATCCTTCGTGGCTATATAGACCCGAACCAGTTGGTGCCGGATGCCTCGGTTGCGCGGGTTCACAGTCTGGAGATATTTCCGTAGTACGGCGATCGCGCGATCCTGTGCCTGCCGTGACTCATAGATCGAGGCGAGCGCAAGATAGGCTGGTTCAAACGACGCATTCACCGCAATCGCCCGCTCCAAACTCGCCGCCGCCTCTTCCCCTTTCCCCGCATCGAGAAGTATGCGTCCCAGGTGATAGTAGCCCACGGCAGAGTCTGGAGCCCTCGCCAAACCGGCTCGAATGGTCTGTTCCGCCTCGGGCTGCCGCTTCAGATTCAGGAGCAATAGGCCCTTTGTAAAATAGGGATCTCCGGATGTTGGATCAAGCGCGATCGCGCGATCCAAGAGGTTGATTGCACGCTCTCCTTGTCCGGCGCTGGCCAAGATGCCTGCCATCTGCGTCAGCATCTGACCATCTTGGCCCAGTCCTTCTGCCGCTTGTTCCGCATAACGTACGGCATTGGACATATCACCGAGCGAAAAGTACAGACCGGCCAACCGGGCTTTCACAGATTGGGAGGACGGATCTGCCTTCAGCGCGGCCTGATATTCCTGAATGGCACGATCCACATCCTGCCTAAGCTCGGCCTGGTACCCCAGCATAAAATGATAGGACGCAGCGGCGTCTGGGGGTCGCTGAGCCGGTGTAGATACTTTCCCATCCTGAGGTAGTGCCTGGGCCTCTGGTGTCTTGGGTGCACCAGCACAGGCTGCCATCAATAACAGGACCATGCAGGAAACACACGTCACCTGCCAGGAAATCGTGAGGCAGAACGAAAGTGGATTCGAGTGTAATACCTTCATAATACGCACAGGCTATGACTGATAATGACTGACACGTCACGACACTCTGAGAGTATACGAAAGGGGTTCGGGCAGGGTCAAACGACTTCGCGATTGTCGAGGCTCTCGAACTTTGCGAAGCGGTCGTGGAAAAAGAGTTCTTTTCTCCCGATCGGGCCGTTGCGATGTTTGCTCACGAGAATATCGGCAATACCCTTCCGCTCAGAGTTCTGGTCATACACGTCCTCTCGATAGATGAACATGACGACGTCGGCATCCTGCTCGATCGCACCGCTCTCGCGGAGGTCAGCCAGCATCGGAACGGGCGGCTTCCGAGCTTCTACCGCACGGCTCAGCTGGGATAGGGCGACAACCGGCACGTTGAGCTCCTTGGCTAAGGCTTTCAGCGAGCGAGATATATCGGAAATTTCCTGCTGACGAGATTCCGAATCACTCCGTCCCTGCATCAGCTGGAGATAGTCGACGATCAATAGATCCAACCCCCGTTCGGCTTTCAAGCGACGTGCCTTACCCCGCATCTGCTGCACCGTGATGCCGCCAGTATCGTCAATATAGATCGGCGCTTGTTCCAATCGGCCTGCCGCCTCCGCGAGACGCCACCAATCCTCTTTCTGAAGCTTGCCGGTTCGGAGGCCATGTGAATCGACCCGCGCTTCCGAACTCAGCATACGTAGCACGATTTGCGGTTTCGACATTTCAAGGCTAAAAATTCCGACGACAGTCCCAGCGTGGATGGCGGCATGTACCGCCATCCCCAGTGCCAGGCTCGTCTTCCCCATGCTGGGACGTCCCGCGATGACCACGAGGTCGGAGGGTTGAAGCCCAGCGGTGATGTCGTCGAGATCGTAAAAGCCGGTAGGAACACCTGTGATATGTTCTTTTCGCTTTGACAGTTTGTCGACGAGGTCGAGACTTTCTTTAATGATGGAATTCAAGGGGGTAAACGACCGATCCAATTTCCCCTGGACGATGCTGAACACCGACCGCTCCGCGAAATCGAGCAGGTCGTCGACTGAGGAGGTGCCTTCATACCCGCGCGTGAGGACTTCCGTGGACGTATGGATCAGTTCTCGCAACAGTGCCTTGTCGCGCACGATCTTGCAGTGATATCGAATATTGGCGGAGCTGGCCACGCTCTGCACGAGTTCCGCTAAATAGGCGGCTCCCCCGATGGCCTCAATCTCGCCCTGCGCCTTCAATCGTTCCGTCAACGTGATCTGGTCGATCACTTCTCCAACGTCCGACAACTCCAGCATCGCACGATAGATCTTCCGGTGCGATGTGCGGTAGAAGTTGTCCTCGACCAACAATTCCATGGCCTTGGCCATCGCACTATTGTCGAGGAGTACTGCGCCGAGAACCGATTGCTCCGCCTCCAGATTCTGAGGGGGTAGTTTGGGTTGGGACAGATCGACGGCTGACATGGATTTCATGACCGTTCCTTTCCCTGCCTCCGAGACCGACGAGCCGAGGCCACCAGGTCTGCAAGCCCCATCCTCCTCGAAAGACGGCTCAGATTACCGAATCGGCGGCCAGGTACGCGAGCCCCGAATCGATCGAGCACCAATACTTCATCATGACGCATTCCTGGCGCACCGACTACCACCACGGCTCCGGCCTGCTGCGCCAACCCCGCCGTCACTGCGGTAGACACCAGCGCTGCATCACTCCCCTTCACGGTCTGCTGCGCCACGCGGGATCGAGTCCGACGCAACTGTGCCGCAACCGCCATCAGCAACCGAGTCGCTCGACGTGGGGCGACGACAAGATAATCCACTCGCCCTGAGACCGATCCCTCCCCGGGGAATTTCACGGTGCGGAAGAGCCGGTCGATGTCCAAGCCAAAACCGGTTGACGGTAGTGGCCGGCCAAATCGACCAATTAAGTGATCGTATCGTCCACCACCGCCTAACTCTGCCCCCATCCCTTCGGCAAACACGTCGAAAACGACACCATCATAATAGTCGAACCCCCGGAATTCCCCGAGATCCAGAAGCAATGAATCCCGGTGGCCTGCCGCACACAGTACGTGATATACCTGAGCAAGCCGTTCGAGCGGAGCGGCCAATGCCGGATCGCCGGCCGCGAGGGCCCGGCCGCGGGTCAGTACGTCCTCTTGACCGTACAGCTCAGGCGCTTCCCGAATAGTGCGCGCGGCCTTCTTGGATATTCGTTCGGTTGCAAGGACCTCTTCGAGCCTTGGGAGATCTTTTCGCGCCGCCGCCTGCTCAGCCAATTTCTGCCCCTGCGCCGACAGTCCGGATCGCATCAGAAGCCCCTTAATAAAGCCCACATGTCCAAGAGATACTTTGAAGGATTGAAGACCGATCGTGTGGAGACACTCGATCATCAAACCGATGACTTCGCTGTCACTGGTTACATCATCCAGCCCGATGAGCTCCGCTCCTACTTGAAAAATTTCCCGGCCGCGTCCGGCATGTTCCCGCTCGTAGCGGAAGACAGATGTCCGATAAGAAAGACGCAACGGCAACGTGGCGCCCGTGAGCCCCATTGCGACCGTCCTGGCGATCTGTGCCGTGGCATCCGGACGAAGCAGTAACGTCCGCCCCGTCGTGCGATCGACGAATTGGTAGCAATGTTCAATCAATTCCGGTTCAAGCCCCGGAGCCAAGACATCGAGATACTCGAACGTGGGAAGAATAATCTCTTCATAGCCCCAGCGGTTGACTTGAGCGAGCAGCTGTTCTTCAAGGCGGCGAACTTGCTTGGCCGCATGGGGGAGAATCGTCGCCATGCCCACGGGGACAAGCGAACGTTCGCGGAACGACGGGGCCTGTCCCGAAGAAGGACGGCGCTTCGGAGGAGCGGAGACCATAGCAGACTCGATGGATGGCGCGCGGGGGTTAACCCGCATTATTCATGACAGTTCGTCGCGAAATCGGTGAGTCGCGTCGCGAGACCGGCGCGCGGAGCCCGGAGAACCTGAGGCGTACTCGTGCAGTACGTTGAAGGTCCGAAGGGCGAGCCCACCGGCCGAAGGCTCGTCGTAGCAGCGGATCGGCGATT
>OELA01000398.1_pt2 | contig 10879 bp, 9 predicted proteins | sample 1503161 | NCBI WGS metagenome assembly OELA01 (sample SAMEA104379559, study PRJEB20068) | metagenome | biome: 1000743; feature: 77; material: 1998 | place: USA | collected 2012 | depth 25 m
ACGGAAAGTCACCGTGCACGGACCCTGACGCGTGACGCGTGGGAGAAGCGAGAAGGGCACGAGCCGAAGCGGGATCGTTACCTCTCTCTGGTGATCATCACTGACGTATATGTCGTGGGGGAAAAAGTGGAAGGAACAGCCACGCGAGACACCACGAAAAGTTCCTACTGTCTCTTCACAGTCTCAGGTTCTGGTCCAACTGCAAAGCCGAATGATGACCCAGGTTGACTCCCGCTTCTTCCCCGGCCACGCGGCCCGCTCTCAAGTTGGCTGGTATTGCAATACCCATCTTCGCAGGCCGCGGCTTTCTTTGATTATTCATCACCTCAACAAAAGCCTTCTTGTCGATCGAAAGATTCAGACGTTCGTTGAATTGTTTCTCCTCGCCGATGGTGGATGACACCCTGCCGTTATAGTCATGACCCGGAAAGACAATCGTACTGTCCGGCAGCATGAAGAGTTTTTTGCGGACCGAGTCGAACAGCTTGTCCGCAGAACCGTCCTGAAGATCCGTCCTGCCGTTGCTTCGTATAAACAGGGTATCCCCAGTGAACACTGCGCCGGGCAAGAAATAGCTGGTGCAGCTGTCCGTATGGCCGGGGGTGGCGAGGGCCTTGATTGTGGTGTTACCGAAACGCAGCTCTTGGCCCTCGTGCAGGAACATATCCGCACCCGTCACCGTGCCCTTCGCCCCGCCACCAAAGACGATTTGTGAACCAGTGCGGTCCTTGATCATCGAGGCACCGGTAATGTGGTCGGCATGGATGTGCGTTTCGACGGCATAGACAAGTGTCAGGCCCAGCTCATCGATTGTCTTGAGGTCGCGTTCGACGTTTTCAATGACGGAATCAATGATGACGGCCTTGCCGGAGTCGTTATCGGCAACGACGTACGTGCGGCTTTCCGCCCTGTCATCAATATCCTGGATACTATTCACATCCAGGAGAATGGTCACGGTATAGGGATCGCTTATAGCCACGGCATGCACTCCGAGGAGTTCCGAGTGTATTACACCCTTACGGCGCCACAAAGAAACGCAGCCATTCTACTTTTGCAGGACGACCCGATCTTCTCTATAGACATGTGGGGTGAGAAATACTGAGGGCCGCCACGCGCCGCGACATGTCGGATTGACCTGCCCGGCATACATCCGACAAGTTCAAGAAGGTTCCTCACGCTTAGCCGCCTCTAGATCCCGTTCGTAGGGTTCCATTTCAATCTGCTTCACCGTGTGCTGGAGACGAGCCCACTCTTCCGGCACCATTGTCACAAACTCAACCCCGAATTGCCGCCCTCGGATCCACCGGACTAGTGCTTGCTGAATCTTAATCGGAGATTCATGTTCTATCGCCGCGATCCGAACCTCCAGAGAGGCTCCCGGCTGAACGTCGGTGGGACTTTCGATACGACAACCCCTGATGGAGAGATCAACAAGGCTGCCCTCTCCACCGACGATACCGATGGAGGAAAAAGAACTGCGAAATTTGACGTGAAACCGGAGGTTCTTTCGTTGCTCCATGATGGCACCTCGCATGGGAAGGCAGGGCTACCCCTTTATATTCCCGATCGGACGCAATTCCACCACCTTTTTTGTAATTCCCGCACGATCGACGGATTCAACAACTTCGGAAATGTTTTTGTAAGCCAGGCCTGCCTCTTCCGCCAAGCCCGACATCGATACGGCTTTGACCAGAATACCGCGTTGTTTCATCTGCTGCTGCAGCTGCTCGCCGCGAACCGCTTTCTTCGCCTGCGCGCGGGACATGGTTCTTCCAGACCCGTGCATCGTCGACCCAAACGTGTCGCGCACCGCTTGATCCGTTCCCACGAGCAGATACGAGCCGGTCTCCATCGAACCGCCGCAGATGACCGGCTGGCCGGTCTGTCGAAACCTGTCTGGTAGTTCCGGACTCCCCGGCCCAAACGCCCTGGTCGCTCCTTTGCGATGTACGACCAATTCCCCTTCTGCATACCGTTCGACCTTGGCGATGTTATGCGCCACGTCATACACAAGTTCCATCCCCAATGCCTCGGCCGACTGACCGAAGATCGTCGCAAAGGCTTCGCGAATCTGGTGCGTAATCACCTGGCGATTGGCAAAGGCGGTGTTCGCGGCGCAATTCATGGCGGAAAAGTAGTCCTGTCCCTCGGGAGATCGAAACGGCGCACAGGCCAACTGCTGATCCTTCACGGCGATGCCATGGCGGCGCATGGCCTTCTCGAACACCTTGAGATAGTCACTCGCGACCTGATGGCCGAACCCGCGCGAGCCACAATGCACCATGACGACGATCTGCTCGTGGCCGGTGATGCCGAGTGCCGCAGCCGTGACCGGATCGAATATCCGCCCGTTTGAGACCACCTGGACTTCCAGATAGTGATTGCCCGATCCCAAGGTTCCCAGCTGGTTGATGCCGCGTTGGATGGCGCGGTCGGTCACGGCCGACGGATCGGTCCCTTCGATGCAGCCGCCTTCTTCCATGCGGGCGAGATCCCGATGCCATCCATAGCCCCGCTCCACACACCACCTTGCCCCATGGGTCATCACGCGACTAAAATCTTCCCGCGAGAGCCGAACGAACCCGCTTGCCCCGACACCAGCAGGCACTTTTCGAAAGAGCTCGGTCATGAGCCGTTCCAAGCGGGGCTTCACGTCGGCCAGCGTCAAGTCTGTTCGAATCAACCGCATGCCGCAGTTAATGTCGTAGCCCACGCCGCCAGGTGAGATGACGCCTTGTTCAACATCGAACGCCGCAACACCCCCGATCGGAAATCCATAACCCCAATGGCCATCCGGCATGCAGAGGGCGTAACGCACGATACCGGGCAAACAGGCGACGTTCGTGACCTGGTCAAACACTCCCCGGTCCATCGATTGCAGAATTCCTTGCGTCGCATAGATGCGGGCCGGCACCAGCATGCCGGGTTTTTCGGACATGGGGATTTCCCACAGTTCATCCGTAATCCGATTGACCGTCATGTCGGTGTTGAGGTTCATGTTGGAGCGGTCTATTTGGTCTATCTCGTCTGTTTGGTCTATCTGGTATATGAAGAATTTCTCAGCGCTCAGGACTCAGCACCTGCCCCATCTCGTCATACGTCGAGCACCACAGAGACCTTCCATCGACCGCCTGTCTGCTTAAGCTCGTAGAGGTGCTTCGTGACCCCCTTCACATCGGCATGGAGTTCCTGCGTCTGCCGGTCCACCGGCGCGCCGATCAGACGCGCCCGCAACAGCCAGACCTCCCCGTCCTCTGTCAGAGTGAGCGGCGCCTCCCGGAAGACCACTCCGGCTGCGTCCTTCCAGTAGACCACTTCCGACAACCAATCGAACAACAGCTCCGATAGGTCCGCAGCCCTCTGTTCAATCGTGCGCTCCCATTTTCCCGGTACTGTAGCGGGATTCGCCATGCTCTCGAGAAGCGCCTGCGTCGCGCCGCGAAAGACCTCCTCGGCTGACTCCCCCTCGGCCTCGAACCCGATATCGGCCAAGGCAACCTCTTCAAGAAATCGAAACGTCCAGGCCATGGGTGTCAGGCCGGCGGCATGGCACGTCGGACTCGTCGGATCAGGGCCTGGAGGAGGCTAAGACCCGGGATCGCCTGTCCGAAGGGATTGGGGACTTTTCCTTTGAACAACATCTTGAGACCCAAAGGCAGGACATGCAACAAGCCACGTAGCGAGAACCCGACCACTTTCAACGGCATGATCGCCTCGTTCAAACGCCCATGCTGTTCGACTAGATCGGTAAAGCCAAGGACGTGGCGCGCGCCGCCGGTATCCGTCAACCCGCGTTCAAGCGAGGCCCGCCGCAACCGGACTATCGCCTCCATCGGTTTGACGTCTTTTGGACAGACCTCCACGCAGAAGTTGCACCGCGTACAGTCCCAGATTCCATTGTCTCCTTGAAGCGCCGCCAGCCTCGTGCGTATCGACGCAGGAGACTCGCGCGGGTCGGAGAGAAAGCGATCGACTTTCGCCAAGGCTGCCGGACCGACAAATCCCTTCGAGACTTCGTGCACGGTACAGGCCGCGACGCAGGCGCCGCACATGATACAGGCATCCACATTCTGAAACTGCGGATTGGCATGTTTCATCTGAGTGGATACGCCATTATGCACCGGCCGAGCCACCGAGACGAGCCAGGGATGCACATCGCTGATCTTCTCCCAGAACGACGCCATATCCACGACAAGGTCCTTGATCACCGGCAAGTGACGGAGCGGCGCGATTGTGATGTGCCCATGTCGCTCAAATTCTTCGCGGAGGGAGGTGCGGCAGGCCAGTTTCTCGCTACCGTTGATCGTCATCGCGCAAGACCCGCAGATCGCGGAGCGGCAGGAATAGCGGAGCGCCAAACTCCCGTCGCACTCGTTCTTGATACGAATGAGGGCATCGAGGACGGTTGTCCCCCGCGCAACCTCGATGCGGAAGTCTTGAGGACGGGCTGCGGAATCGACCTCGGGATTGAATCGTTGGATCGTGAAGGTCAGGCGCATAACAGACGTGAATCGTGAAACGTAAGGCGTCAAACGTAGGAGTGCTATAACTCCTTACATTTTACGCATCACGCCCTGTTCAGTCCAACTCGAATGTCTTTGGAGAGTTCGTCAGATTGCGGCACCCGTCTTTTGTCACGAGCACCATGTCCTCGATGCGGACGGCCCCGAGACCGGGATAGTACAGGCCCGGCTCAACCGTCACGACGTGGCCTTCTTGGAGCAATGACCCGGTGCGGCTGATACGCGGCATTTCATGAATGTCGAGCCCGACACCATGGCCGGTCCCGTGAAAGTAGCCCTGCATGCGCCCATTCACCAGTCCTGTCTGGTACCCGGCTTTTTCAAACCTGGTGCAGATGCCTTGATGAATCCTCTTTCCATCCGCCCCGTCTTTGACTTTTGTGATGGCCTCTTCCTGTGCATCGAGGACCGTCTGATATAGGCGCTTCAACTCGGAGCTTGGAGTTCCACGTACGACGGTTCTGGACATGTCGGCGAAATACCGGTTGGTGGCTGAGCGAGGGAATACGTCGAAGATAATGCTGCGGTGCGCCGGTAATGGCCCACTACCTTCGTTGTGCGGGTCACAGGCCTGCTCCCCGCCTGCCACGATCGTATGCTGGGCGACACAGTCGCACTCCATCAATTTCACATTGATCAGTTTCTTTACACGTTCCGACGTGAGCGGCACCCCTTTGAACCACAGTTGATCGTTGCTGATCGAGGCCTGACGCAGCATGTCGTGGGCAGCCGCGACCGCCTCTTCGGTTGCGCGCTGAGCGGCCTCGATAAAGCGGACTTCTTCGGCGGTCTTCACCACACGCTGCTCGTAGAACGGTTCCCGTTTCGGGTGCAACTGATACCCCAGGGATTGGAACTTGACGGCATGGCCGAAGGGAAAGTTCACAGGAACTTGAATCTGCGTGATGCCGGACTCCCGCAGCAGGATATGGACGACCTCAACTGTGCCTGGCTCGGCGATGCCTTGCGTCTTGGCCCTCCCTTCAACTTCCGAATACGAGAGCACCCGATCGACGGACGACTGGCTCTTCGCCCGATCCATTTCGAGATCGCTCATTACGAGAATCCGCTCTCCCTTAATCTCCAGATAGATAAAGGGGTCCGGCGCAATAAACTTGGTCGCGTAATATAAATTGGCGTCGGTCTCGCTGGCAGCGATAAAGACGGTGGCACGTTGAGATTGCGGACTTGATGAGGCCTTCATGAATCGTTCTCGGAATCTAGCACGGGGGGTGAGGTCGGTCAAGGCACGGATGGAACAGGTTCAGGTGCAGGAATCGAGTCTTTGCCTGCACTTTTGTCCTCATCGGGCGTCATCAGATCTATCGGCAGCATGACCGTGTTCTTCAGGATGTCGAAGGCGAGTTGCGCCAGGCCCGTCACGCCGGTGGCGAACGACTTCATCGGCAGATAGGTCACTTCCGGATCTTCGATGGCCCCTTTGACAGAGAACAACGCCGTGGCAATGCCTTTACGATCACCGGCAAAAAGCCGTCCGAAGAGTGGAATCGTTTTCAGGAATTGCGAATATGATCCGAACGGACTGACGGCCCAGACCATGTCAACTTGATCCGTCGGCAAGTCAAAACTGCCTGCGGCGGTAATCTTGACGATCGGGCTGTCGATAATCAGATTCTCGGTTTCGCAGAGCCCATTCTGCACGAGAAACGTCGCCGTAATCCTGTTATAGGGCAATCCCTCCTTCTCCAGATCCACCTTCCCCTGCAGCACCGCCGGTAAATTCAGTATGCTGATGATTTTCCAGATCGCCCGCTCTTCGGATTTCAGTATGCGTCCGTTTTCGAGCAGGACATCCACCTTGCCGCTCAACGTGGGATACAGCCCATGCGGATTCTTCCCATGTCCGCGCATCGTCCCCGTCATCCGAGCGTCCCCCGTCATGAATTCTCCTTTAGGGCCAAGTAATTTCAGCACATCCTCCACCGGCAGACCCGTCGCTCGAAGCGAGATCTCCGCGTCGGCCGGCTGCTTACGCGGCAGTTGCACCACGACACGGCCGGCAACTTCTCCATTGGTCGATTGGCCGGATACACGATCCAGATCGAGCACGCCGTCTTGAATCATGATGCGGGCGGAGAGGCTCCCAAATTTGAGATGTTTGTAATGGCCGCGCGCAATCGATGCGGTTGCCTGGACCTTGCTGGTGGCGGCAAGGGTTTCCAGAAATTCCCGAATGGGCGACCGCTCGCCTTTCGGAATGAGGAGGTCGAGATCCATTTGATTGGACTCGATCTTGGCGGTAATCGTAGGTTTCACCGCCCAGTTGCGGACAGTCCCTTCCAACACAAGATCACTGTCGAGCAGGCGAAACGACAACCGTTTGATCTCTGCGCCGTTCTTCACGAGATGGACCCGCAAATACAGATCCTGGATGGGTCCTTCGGCCCCTTTGGCATTCATCAGACCGTTGGTCAGGGCGAACCACCCTGTGGTCCTCCACGTTTTCCAATCAAGGTCTTTCCCTTTCATGTCGAGCGACAATTCAACGTTCCCGGCCTCAAACCCTCCCTTCGCAATCCATTCCGGCACGCGGGACAATGCCAGCGTGCCGGTCGAAAGCGCCGCGTCGATGGAGAATCGTTCGCCCAATTGAATCTTGCCTTTGACCGGCAGTCGGATCGGCGGCACGATCAACTCGAGCCGCTCGAGCAGGATCCCTCCGGAGCTCTGTGGAATTGCTCCCTCGAATTCCACAGTCGCCTGGGCGCCGACCGGTTTTTCCACCAGATTGGGAAGCGTCACTTTTGATTCGGTCAGGACGACCTCGCCCCGTATGTGCGGTGACAGGGTCGGCCCGGTCAACACGACGGCACCGTTGATCAAGCCATCGATCACACCGGCTGAGATGGCCTTCGAGGGCAGCAATTTGACCATATGCTCCGCATCGCCTTTGACTCGAATCAGGAAGTCCTGAAAGGTACTGCCACTGCCCCCTGTGATGCCTCCGCTGACCTGTAATGCCACATCGCCAAACTGTCCCGTCACTTGATCGAATTGAGTCCCGCCTTCCGACAGCACGAACCGTCCTTGCAACGCCGTCAATCGCTCGGGCAACGACGGATTTGTCAGACTGACATGCTGAACGGTAATCTCCCCTCCGGCAAAGGTCACCCCGCCCGGCTGATTGAGCGGGCCGACCATACGAAACGTGGGAACAGCATCGCCTTCGATCTCACGCGAAGCGGCTAACAGACGCGAGAGCTGCTCCGACTTGACGGTCTTCGCAAGAAACTGAACGAGATCTGCAGCGGCCATCTCCCCAGTAATGTCCATCTCAAGCCAGGGTCCCGCTTCCAAAAATGAGACGAGCGCCTTACTTTCACTCATATGGATCGTGCCGTAGAGCCCGCTCAGTTTCGACACCCTGAGACGGCCGGCTTCAACCAACACCACCGCGCTCAAATCCTTGGAAGGCGTACGACTGTCGCCGATCAGGGCTTGACCCTGCGTTACGCGAAATTCACCCGTCAACGACAGCTGCGGGCCCGCCGCTACCGATCCTGTGACAGTGGCCGAGACAATCTCCACTCTCCCATCAATCTCCCGGTCCTTGATCACCGCCGGCAGCTGCGGATGCACCCACTCTGCCGGGATGGTCGTGAGCAACTGGCTCAATTGGATCGGGGATGCCGTAAGAGTCAATGCAAACGTGGGCTGAGGCGTGAGCAGCCCGGCGAGGCTCGCTTGACCTGCGAACTTCAGTTGTTCGAGGTTCGCGGACAGATCGGACAACACCACATCATAGCCCGCAACACCGGGCACAGCCCGAATGTGACTGCGCATATTGACGGCCCCCTGCACCTGTGAGGGAACCGGGCGTGGCCCGAAGAAGTCCGCCACCTCTTGAAGACTCAAATTGGCCGCTTCGAGTGCGCCGTCGAATTGGAGTGTCGTCTGCGAAGCAGACGGATCGTCGAGTGCCAACGTCTTCCGCTGGGCGGTGCTGATCGTCCCGGCCAGGGACATGGCAGACAGGCCCTTGTCGCCCGCATGACCGGCAGAGACCTGTAGATCCGCCTGTTGCCGTTCCGCTTTGATGAGTAGTGACAGCTCGACCGACTCCAGCGTCATCGATCGAACCCCGTCCGGACGCGCCTCGTCGATGATGAGCAGCTTCCCTTTTACCAGCGTCGCTTCACGGATATGGAAGATCCGGCTGAGCGTCTGCATCGCATCCTGATCGGCTGAGCCTCCCTGAACGACTTGATCGAGGAGATTCCAGTGCCCGCTGCGATTGCGCCGGAGCGTTAATGTCGGTTCTTCGATGAGCAGCCGCTTCCCTACCACCTGTTTGCGCAACAGCGGCAGAAACCGTAGAACCAAATCGAGCTTCTTGGCCGATAACAAGACGTCATCTGAGTTCCGATCGTGAATCGCAACTTGCGTCAGTTCTAACCGAATGCGGGGGAACAGGACCAGCTTGATGCGGTGGACGTCAATCTTGCGTCCGATACTCTGCTCCAGCTGCTGAAGGAAAAAGTCTTTGAGATAATCGTCGCCGGTTAAGTAGGGCGAGAATATGAGAAACGCGCCGCCGCCGATCAACAGAATGGTAATCAGGGCGACAACAACACGAGTTCGGACCACTCCTACTCCCTGGATCGATCAAGCCCGGTGGGTAAATCGCTTCGTGTCTGCGCGTGCGTCATCTTATCGAATCATCTGCATGAAATCTACTAAGTCTGTGTCTTGGCAGGGAATTCTCAACTTCTCATGTTCGAAATTCTGCTCCACCGATCCAGATATGAGAGGCTGCAGCGGACAAACCAAGAGGGCATAAGTGACACACCGTTGCTGACCTCTTCATGTGTGGCGTAGCCGGTTCTTGCGATTCATCTGGTGTATCCGATCAGACTGGTTTCATCACCACACCAGAGCCAACCGGCCTACTCTCCCGCTTCAAGCGGGTCTGAAACGCGATATCGAAAAGGAAATCCCCGGGCAAAGACGCTGTCTTGGCAGGCTCAACGCGAGCGGATGTGGAACGAGGCTGTGTCTAGGGTCTTGGGACAGCAGCGATCGGGTCCGAGGGGATTTTTGTCAGATCGATCACAAGTTCATCATCCGTATTGGCTAACAATGTATCCCAGAGACTGTGCCGTTGGGGGATCGTCGCCTCAGCTGGATAGAAATATAAGTAAAATCCTTTGGCGGCCGTCGGTCGCATGGGATAGCGCCGATCGTAGATCATCCCATAAGTCGGGATGCCATAGACGATCTGCCAATTCCCCAAAATAAAATGCAGCTCTGTGCCGTGGACATACAGTCCACCCGTGGTGATGACCCGCTTGACGGACGTTCGCGGTTGACTGAGATAAAACGTCACGCGTTCGTCCGGTCGGGCCTGGGCGAGGGCCTCTACGATCTGCTGAGATAAAAGGGCAAGTTCCTCAGGACGAAACGCCGGAATCAGCGGCGCCTCGCCCTGCAGCCATTTCTGCAGCCAAATCTGATGTTCCTTGACCGAGATGTTGCCGAGGATGCGAGCCATCTCTTCGGCCGGCATCACCTTCGGATGTGCATGCGCGCTGGGAGCCCACTCCGGTAGGACTGAGTCATCCACCTCCAGCCGTACATAGTTGACAGGATCTTCATAGACCGCCCGGTAGGGCACCATTGGAATGGCGCACGCGGAAAGGAACAGCAGTGCTGAGAGCTGAGTGCTGAGTGCTGAAAAGGAGATCAGTCTCCACACCCACGATTTGTTGATTTCTCTTTTCTTGCGCTCAGTACTCATAGCTCAGCACTTCAGTCTGTGACGGTGACCGTCATCTCAACCCGTTCCAGAGGATTATCCCTGCCGTCACGCTTCATATTCACCACCTTGTCCGCCACGTCCATCCCGCTGACCACTTCACCGAACGCCGTGTACTGCCAATCGAGAAAATTCGCATCCGCGACGCAAATAAAAAACTGCGAGCCGGCGCTGTCCGGATCATTCGAGCGCGCCATGGAGAGCACTCCTCGTTTGTGTGGTTTGCTGTTGAACTCGGCCTTGACCTTGTGCCCGGGTCCTCCCATGCCATGCGACGCACGGTCAGGATTCTTGCTGTTGGGATCGCCCCCCTGGATCATGAAACCGGGAATGACCCGATGAAAGGTCGTGCCGCTATAAAAACCCTCGCGGGCCAACTTCGTGAAGTTCTTCACATGCCCGGGCGCCACATCATGAAAGAATCGCACCACGATATCGCCCAGATGGGTCCCTCTGCTGCTGACGGAAATGGTCGCCCGCGTCTTGTCTGTCGGCTCTGACATCGTCTTCTATCCTTTCTTGGTTAGCAGGCTATTGAAAGCAGCCGCCAGCGGCGTTCTCGCATCGCTCAGAGGCTCAA
>OELA01000564.1_pt4 | contig 10858 bp, 13 predicted proteins | sample 1503161 | NCBI WGS metagenome assembly OELA01 (sample SAMEA104379559, study PRJEB20068) | metagenome | biome: 1000743; feature: 77; material: 1998 | place: USA | collected 2012 | depth 25 m
GTGCGGTAGGGGGAACTGCCGATGGCTCTGTAAGAAATATCTTGAGGCCTGCCAGCTCCTGTGCTCCAAAAATAAATCCCTGGCCTGGGTGGAACTGGAACCTCCCATGGAGGTTGGTTGGGTTATTGGGGTTAGACGTCACGAACTGTGGGCTCCCCAATGCAGTCACAAGTGTCAGGAGGCGACGGCTGTAGTCGAGCGGAGTTTCGCCACTGTTCGGCTGTTGCGGGAGGCCGTTGCGACTCAAGAAGACGTCGAACGGCGAACGAATAGGATTGCCGCCGTCGTCGGTTTGCGAAAAGCGCAAGCCGTTGACGTAGGCAGCGACCACTCTCACGACCGCGTCGAAGATCTCCTGGTCGCTGGCCGATAAGATCAACACTCGAAATGCCGGTGGCAGACGGAGTTCATCCGGAATGTTTGGGCTGGCTCCGGTGAATAGTTCTCGATAGGGAAGTCCGTCGAATTGCTGGGCGATGTCTCCGGTGCCGTCGTCGCCACGCATGACTTGTGCAATATGATGGATCGCCTCCGCCTTTTGCCCCGGTAACCAGCCGAAGTTTCGACCGGTAAATGTCCCGACGATGAGATCTTCCAACGTCGAAAACTCTCCGTCAAAGTGAAATAACGTTCCGCCTGGTCTGTCGAGTGAGGCATTCACCAGTGGAGGAGAGTTGCGCGGCGCGGTGGCTTTTCCATCCGGGCGAGAGGGAATTGGGCTACGGCTCACGAAGTCGGTGTAGGTACGCATATTATTACCCTGAGCATCCACAAATTCATCCACGAAGTGACAGGATCTGCAATTCATGGACATTCCGGCAAACGGACCAGCGACACCGGCTGGATGACCCTGGGTCACGACCGGATCGCCGGCAGGGAGTGTATCGTTCACTTTCCCTCCTGAAGTAAGATGTGCCTTAAAGAATTGGGCAAAGCGGGTTTCGACAAACAGCCGCTCTCCCACGGAGGCTTCGGCTCCTGGCGTCCCTGTCACTTTGGCTGAAGCCGGGGCAGAACTGTTGCTTCCGGCGCCGCAACCGGCGAGGAGAAGAGAGAAGACAACCCACGATGCCTTTTCGAAGAGATGACGACTCGCGCGGTGAGGACGCCTCAGAGAATACATGGTGGAACCTCCATTACTGCTAACGTGAATCAAAACAATTTCTCATCGCCGAATCGACGAGATCTGATCCCCGAATCGATTTCTGGAGCAGACACAATGCCTCGACCAATTCCGGGTCGAATTGGGTGCCGGCCGCGACCCGGATAATCCTGAGTGCGATGCTGTTTCGCGCAACGCGATTTGAGACCTCGGGGATGTGGATGGCATCGAAGGCGTCGGCAATCGAAAGAATCCTGGCTCCCAGGGGGATGAATTGTCCTCTAATCCCGAACGGATAGCCTGATCCATCCCATCGTTCGTGGTGGTGCGCAATGAGGATGGATGCCTCTTTCAAAAAGGAAAATGGCTCCAGCAGTGACGCGCCAAGCCGCGAATGGTTCTGAATGGCGACATAGGACTCAGGGTCAAGTGGATCCCTGCCCGCAGTGAGGTGGGCCGGAAGCATCAACAGCCCGATATCGTGGAGATAGGCGGCGAGTTTCAGATCGTGCAATTCGCAGAGGGTCAGATCGACCACTTGTCCGATCAACAATGAGATCGCAGCTGTGCGTCGGCCGTGGCCTGCCTGCCAGGGGAGGGCACGATCGATTTCCTTGCTGACCTGCCGGACCAGGATGCGTTCGACATCACGGCGAGACGCGAGTGGAAGCCGGAGGCGGTCGATCTTTCGAAGCATGGCCTGCATCGTGATGACCCCAGGGTGGATGTGCTCACAGACCTGCTGTTCCATCTTCAATTCTCCAAGAAAAACAAAAAGCCCAAGACCACATCGTGATCTTGGGCTCTGGGTGAAAAACCTCTGGCCGTAAACTGTGTGGAGCGTCGAAGCGTCCTAGCTCATTCTTCTGCCGTCTGCTTTCCCGCCATGAGGGGTTGTTTCAAGATCCACATCTCGTAGAGAGGGATGGTCATCATGATAAGAAATCCGATGGTCATGAGGCTATCCCCCATGAGCATGGTGAGCACGAATACGGGAGAGATGTAGCTGATGAGCCAGGGGGATACCAGGTCCAGCATGACGCCACCGAATGAGGCCCAGGTCGTGAGGACTTTCAGCCAGTTGCCGACGCTGGTGAGATAGAGCACATGGACCAAAATCATAAACACGACCGGCATCGTAAAAAGATGAAAGTGGGTGATTTCTGCCAGCTCTCTGAACGACATCGGTTCGCCGAATGTGACATCCGATCCCCGGTAATGACTGGCGATTCCCTGTGGCGAGAGGCCTGTCATACTGTGGGCCCAGAAAAATGAAAAGGTGAATCCTGCGAGCATCAGTAAGAGAAAAAACGTATAGAGTAATCGTATATGGCGATCCGAATCGCGGAGCCGGAATCGCTGATTAAAGTTGCGCATGGTGGGACGCTCGGTCCGCTTGGCCTAATTTCCGAAGATTGATGTGAAAAAGCCCTTGTCTGACTTCCCTACAGCGGCCGTATCGCTTCCTATCCCGGCCGGCCTCAAATAAAACTCATCGACCAGCACCAGGACCCGTTTAATTCCTGCGGTCATCGAGCGGACTGACATGGTGGCGCCGGAAATGTTGATAATATCCTTGTTGAGCCTGACCGGATCGGACACCGTCTTGCCCTCATACTGTACATTGAAGCGCTTGGTCCGCACCTCGCTGCCTCGCGCTTCGCGAAAGATGAGCAATTCGACGTTCGAGACATGTCCGCGCGCATCCACCCCGACCATATAGGTCATCGGCTTATGCTTACCGATGGTATTCTGCACGAGGGCATAGCCGTCTACCTGCGTGCCGGTCTCGCCGATGTAGATCTCAAAGGTCTCCTCGGGGAATTTCCAGCCGATGCGTTGCTCTATCGCGATCTTCTTATCCGTGGGAAGGCGCAACAGATCTTTTTTGACGCGCTCGGACTTTGGGAACATCAGTTTGAGCGCCTCGTCCTCGGTGAGGTAGACTTCAGCCATCGACATTTCTTGTTCCGTCAGATAGCGCTTGAGTTCACTGTCCCACACCCGTTCAGCCCAAGCCATGGCCGGGGACATGACAAAAAGGAGCGCCAGAGAGAGTGCGAGTAATCGAGTCATCATGCGGGAATACAGCCCTTTGCCTTCAATCTGGCATTGAGCAGATCGACGACTTCATCCGTCACCTCCTCCGAAGGATCTATGGGCCACCACCTCACGGCTTGAGACGTCACCCCCCCGCGTGAATGCCATCGCTGCCTCGTTTCCAAGACGCTCACAGAGGCCACGTCATCCATTCGTTTGACGGAGACCGTCATGCGCGCCCGCTCCTTGTTGCCAAAGCCTTCGCGTCCAAAGATGCCGAAGGACCGTTCTGAGGTGGGTGGGACGTCCAGCCAGCTTGTCTCGATCACACCCTTCTCTTTGTCGTAGGTCGCGATGGAATGTCCTTTCATGGTCTCAATCGACACGTCCCAGACCGTGTCATAGGAGCACACAAAATATTGCTCCCGGCTGCCGCTCAACATGGCGCAGCCGGCAGAAAGGAGCGTGAGCATGATGAGGGCTATACGGGATGTCGTCATTGTGCACATGTCTTCCTTGCTTCAGGCGATCCCTTTCCGGTGGAGAGGGATCGCCTGTGCCGGCTTAGAAATATGTCGCGGCTGAGATGACCAGCGCTCCATCGTGAATTCGTTGCTGGGTGATGGGGTTAAAGGACTTCGGCAAATACTGATAACTAATTTTGAACACAGCATCTTCCACCGGGCGATAGTTCAACCCGAAGGAGATCTGTTCCATTTCCCCCGAGTTCTCACCACGGTTATCCATATTCAAGTTCACCCGGTCATAACGAACCACAGCCGTGAAGGTGGATCCCTCTCCAAACCGCTTCGGCGAAAGTCTGGTCAGGAACGCCGGCATGAAGTGGTAGTTACCCTGAATATAAAATCCCGCCATCCGTTGTGGGGGAGCTGCCATAGGATTGAAGGTATTGAAGCCCGTCAGAAGGGTGCCGGGGGTAGCGCCGATGGTATTGCCCACGATCGCACGAGAGTTTCCCCTCGCATAGGCCCATGCCGCTTCACCAATGAGCTCAAAAGGTCCCTTCTGAAGGGTCCAGTCGATTGCCGTAATGCTCAGGGGGTTATAGCTGGTGGGCGATTGATTGCCGTAATAGCTCGATCCCGCAACTTCTACTCCGAGCATTGGACTATAGGCCACACGAGCGGTGACCGCTTTCCCGCTATTGATGTCAAGTCCGTCATCGGATGCACAGTTCCGTTGGCGAGCGGTTTTTGTGCCTTCCTGCTCAGTGATTCGCGGGGTGCCGTTCGCCTCATACCCGCAAGGACCGGTTGTATAGTAGAATTCATAGTCGAGCTTACCGGTTCGTCCAGGATAGAAGGTGCCATAGAAGCCTGCACCTGTCTCGGCCATGGTTGAGGGAATCACGAACTGGCTGACAAGCGGCCGATCGGTCAAATCGTTCAACGGCGAGTCGTGCAGGAGGTTAAACTTTCCAACCGGGAGCAGGATAATACCGGCTCGGAGGTTGAATGGTTCATTGACGAGATAATCCAAATGAGCAAATTCCAGGCTGATTTCGTTGCCGGCATTCTCTTCTCTAATTCCGTGCTCGATCTCAAGCTCAGAGGCGAACTTCACATGTTCGGTAACATCCGCATAAATGAACGGAATAAATCGTTGCTGGTCAAATCCGTTGGTCGTTCCGTTGCCATAGCCTTCTAGGACGCCCTTTCGGTGGCTCCGATACTGGATGTCCATGTAGCCGCCCACGATAGCCTTCGGCGCGTTCACGAAAGGCTTCGCATAGACCAATCGACCTGACCCGGTTGAACCGAAGGACAACGCCGCCTGTCTATCAGTTCGCCGTTCCTTTGCCACATCAGGCAGGGCACCGATACCTGGGTCACTCTCCTGGCCAACAGGACCTTCTCGTCTTTCCATAGCACCTTCGCGGCGTTCATGTTCCTGCAGCCGCTTCGTGACGGCATCATCGACTAATTTCTGAATCTCCTCAGGGGTCATGTTCTCAGCCCACACCGAAGTAAACGGCAAAGCTGCAATCACGAGAGCCCCGAGGATTGACCGGATCCTCATAGTGAACCTCCATCCTTGGAATATAGTGAGTGGTCTGACTCGGGACTCGCTGGTCTCTGGTCTGCTCTGCTCTGAATCGACAACGATAGGCTGCGTTTCGATGCACCGAAGTGAACTCTCCTTTCGTCGAGAGATCGATCATGATGTGACCGCGCTCCATCCTTTAATGGAAGTGAAGGGGATGACGATAATGCGTTTGCAGCGTTTGCACTTGAGTTCCAGCCCCTGTCCGCGCACCTTCGCAATCAGTTGGCCGCATTCGCAACGGGTCTCTCTGCAGCCGGTGGAGTGGTCAGTTGGAGAGGCCGCGCGAACCATTATCGAACATATCTCCTCTTAGATGAAAATGAGAACGATTATTAATATCCTATTCTCGCAATTGATGTCAAGAGAGGGTTTGAACGAAGAGATGTATTGGTCTTCAGTCTAATAGGAGGGTTATAATGGTCACGTATGCCGTATGGCTGGTTCAGACAATATCGACGATGTCTGTCTCTGGGTGCCCTCTGCCTGATGCTCTCAGGCTGCGCGACTGAGCTTCCCGTGACGGTGGCGGAGGCTGACATCTCGGAGACTTTGGTCGTGGGACGGGTTGTCACGATCATTACCGGAGAGTCGCAACGAATATATGCTCCGGCTCTTCGCTCCTTCGAGGTGGTCAATACGGAGAGCCTGGAACGATTTAAGGTCGATGTGCAGTCCGCGGATGGGTATTTTTCGCTTTCCCTTCCTGCCGGGCATTACGAGCTCAACCGCCTGCAGATCAGCGAAGGTCCGTTCTTGTCTATGGCGCAGCTCTCTGCGAGTTTCTCCCTCAAGCCGGACGGGATGACCTTTCTCGGTACCTGGCGATTCGGTATCGATTCTCCGAAATATGGACGCCAAGTTGTGGTGTCTATGATCCAGGACGAGCGGGATCAGGAACGTGCCCAACAATTCGTCACAGACACCTATCCCACCCTGAAGGCTCGGTCTCTGGCGATGCTGATTCCGGAACCATCGCATGAAGTAGCCCGCTTATTTGAAGTCATGCCCTATCCCCGCAATTCAAGGTATTTCCGTCGTCATTGGTGGTAAACACTCACCGTGTGGCGCACCCTTTTCCCGATATTATTCTTTGGTACATTCTCCGGGCTGGGGACGCTGCTCGTCGGGTGCGCTGGTTTTCCCATGCACGCAGAACCCGTCGTGGTGAAACGGGTTCAGATGCACATGGGCACGCTGGTGACGATCACCGCGGTCGCCCGTAGCGAGGCGATTGCGCAATCTGCGGCGACCGCAGGGTTTGCTGAAATTCACCGGCTTGAAGAGCTGCTGAGCACCTGGATTCCTACAAGCGAATTGTCTCGTGTGAATTTCTCAGCGGGGGTCATGCCGGTCCATGTGAGTCCCGAAACCTTGACGGTTGTCCAACGTGCGATGCAGGTTGCGGAGATGACCGACGGCGGATTCAACATCGCCATCGGCCCGGCGGTGGACGTCTGGAATGTGACGGAGGGTCAACGAATACCGACAGAGGCTGAATTGGATACCCTTCGTCCCTTGGTGGATCTCCAGGCGGTCCATCTCGATGTGCGGGAGCAGACAATCTTTCTTGAGAAAGCAGGGATGCGAATCGATGTCGGGGGAATCGGCAAGGGTTACGCGGCAGATAGAGCCGTCGAGGCATTATGGGAAGCAGGCGCGATTGCCGGAGTTGTGGCACTGTCAGGAGATATCAAAACATTTGGTCGATTATCGGATAACAAGATGTTTCCCGTCGGCATTCAACACCCGCGAGAGGATGGATCGGTGCTGGTCTGGATGGAGTTGCAGGACGAAGCGATTTCTACCGCAGGGGATTACGAACGCTTCTTTGAACGGGATGGGGTTCGGTATCACCATATTCTCGACCCCCGGACGCTTCAACCGGCGCGCAGCTGCCGGAGTGTGACAGTGATTGCCCGAGAAGGGGTCTGGGCCGATGGGCTCGATACAGGCATCTTTGTGATGGGACCGGAGCGGGGAATGGAGCTCGTCGAACAGCTGCCGGATGTCGAGGCGATCATTGTCGACGCTGAAGGTCGTCTACTGGTGTCCTCCGGCTTGAAGCAGCGGATTCGCCTGCCTGAGAAGCCGTTGTGTCGAGACGGGGTCTGTCAGTAGGAACGTACCCGTGGCGGCCTATCGATCCAACCGGTAACTCATCGGAATCTTGATCGTCATACCCGGCTGCCCCAATGGACGCGGTAGGTGAAACGGAGCGGCTTGCCGCAGCGTGTCAATCGCAGCTTTGTCGAGACCTGGGTGTCCCGAACTCTGAAAGACTTCCACCTCGCCGACGTTTCCATCTTCGTTGATCACGGCTTTCACCACGACTTTCCCCTCGGCTCGATCGACCCGAGCTGAAGCGGGATAGCGTTTTAATTCTTCCACACGACGTAAGATTGCTTCAGAGAGCCACCCGAAGTCGCGCTTAGCCGGTGCGCCCGTTGGTGCCGGGGAAATGGCTGCCATCTGCATTGGCGCTGGAGCCATATCAACTTGTGAGGCCTGTTCGGGGATTTCGGGCGGGTGGTTCGATGGCACTGTTTGAGCGGCAGATTCTGCAACGGCTGCCACCTGTGTTTCGTTTTGTTTCACAATGGATGTGGACTCGGCGACCATCGCTGTCACAGGTCTAGGAGCATTTGCCTTGGCTGTTGGTGTCGAATGAGTCTCGGATTGTGAGTGAGTTGTTGGTTGCAGTGGACGCACATCAGGCAGCACAGGGGTTATGATCTCTTCAGCAAGCGATGAAGTTGTTTGTTGGGCATGCGGCTGAGGCGGCGGCAGCGTCTGTGTCGGCGGAGTCTGCTGCACTGGGGGAGAGGGAATCGAGGTCGTCGACGGAACGAGCGGATCCGGCTTCTGGTTCCGGGGTGATGTCGTTGGTTGAACCGGCTGTGCCGGCGATGTCATGGCGACGTCCCATGTGAACGCTTCGTCCTGTGGCGCGAGTGGGATCTGCTTCACGAGCAGAATCGCTGCGAGAGCCACTGTGCCGTGCAAGAGGAGGGAGACGAGCCATCCCTGGACGTAAGCATTCCTCTGACCTTCGGGGCGATGGGGCCCAGCAGCAATCACAGACGAATGACCTCCAAGCTGACTTGTTGAAATCCCAGTCCGCGCACTTCATCCACCACGGACACGAATCGTTCGAGCAAGGTGACTTTATCCGCCCGCACGACGACTGCTGAATCTCGGGGTTCCGCAGTCAGTGCACCCTGGAGGCCTCCTTCGGGAACTGTACGGTCGTTGAGGAAGAGCGCGCCGTCGGCGGTCAGGGTGATGATGATAGGCGCATCTTTGCGAGTGCCGGCTTCTTTCGCTTTTGCCAGATTGACAGGAATCTGTCCGCTGCTGATGAACGTGGCCGTGGTCAGTACGATGACCAGCAGTACCAGCATGACGTCCACGAGGGGGATGACGTTGATCTGATCAATGTCTCGTTGCATGGTGTTCCTTGTGTAGGGCGAGGATCTCGGCCACCTTCCGTCTGAGCACATTATTCATCACGACGCAGGGAATCGCAACGAACAATCCGACCGCCGTGGCTTTTAGCGCGAGGCTGAGCCCGATCATGATGGCATTGACGGCCATGGTGCCGGAGGTGCCCATGGTATGAAATGTGAGCATGATACCCAGCACGGTACCCAGCAAACCTATATAGGGGGCGTTTGCGGCCACTGTGCCGATGACGACCAGGTGTTTGGTCAGAGCCATTTCCAACCCCAGGCTGTTGGGATACTGGGCCAGATCGACACGGCGGTAAAAGAGCCACCGTTCTACTGCGATGGCCACTGTCCAGACACTGAGAGCCAGCAGGAACCCGATGATTCCATAATCAACCACGGTTTGTAACGCGTTCATGGCGAGGCCTCACTTTCACTGAGTGATTCACGGATCGGTAGGGCAGGAGACCGTCGTGAGGGTCTATCAATGCCAGATCATGAAAAAGGCTGTCAATGCTCTCCTGCGATTGGTCGAACTGCGGTAGACACCTCTCCGGGACAATCCTCTCGCCGAAAGAGTACGGTATGGGTCGCCATGACACGAAGTTCCACCGGAGTCCCGGCCTGATAGACGCTTGTGGAGCCTTGACTGCTATGGACGATTTGGCCGGATGGGAGACTGACCGTGTACAGATTTTCCGAGCCACGGAACTGGCGAGAGAGGATGCGTGAGCGGGCGTCTTTCGTGGGGACGAGGTGAATGTCGTCCGGCCGAATCATGACGACCACGGCGGTGCCATCCTTGCACTCGAGCGTGTCGGGAAACTCTCCCAGTTCGGTATGGACCATGCCCTGGGACACGGTCCCAGGAATAAAGTCTGCCTGACCGACAAAGTCCGCCACGAAGGGTGTGGCCGGCATGTGGTACATCATTTCCGGTGTATCGAATTGCTCCAAGCGGCCGTGGTTGAGGACAGCGATGCGATCGGCCATTGCAAATGCTTCGTCATGGTCGTGTGTCACGAGTACGGTCGTGGTTTTTGTCCGGCGCAAGAGGTCGTGTACCTCTTGGCGCATGCGTCCCGCCATGTCCGGGTCCAAATTGCTGAACGGCTCGTCGAGCAGCAGCACGACTGGATCCTGGACGAGGGCACGAGCCAGCGCGACACGCTGTTGTTGGCCGCCCGATAATTCGTGCGGATACCGCCGCTCGAATCCCTCCAGCCCGGTGAGCCGCAGCATACCCTGGACCCGTGACGTGCGTTCGCTCCGAACGAGATGGCGGAGCCCAAAGGCGATGTTGTCCTGCACGCGCAAGTGAGGGAAAAGGGCATATTCTTGAAAGACCATCCCGACGCGCCGGTTCTCCGTCGGGATCATCACGTCCGGCGACGACATGAGTTGGCCCGACAAAAACAGTTGCCCGGAGCGAACCGGTTCAAATCCCGCGATCGCACGCAGAATCGTCGTTTTCCCGCATCCTGAGGGGCCGAGCAGGCAGAGGATTTCCCCTTCTCGTGCCGCGAATGAAATTCCCTGGACTGCGGGACGACCAATTTCGTAGGCGCAGGACACCTCGCGCAGTTCCAAGACCGATGAGGCTGGTGTAAAGAGGTTGCCCTGGAATGCAGGCTTCAGGGAGGGGATTGGTCTGGTGGAATGGTCTGAGGTCACGGAGTCAACGTTCCTCCCTTTAGGCGGCGCGCCAATCTTTTGAGACTAACAAGGCCAGTGCCGGAAGACTCAGTAAGACAATGAGAAGTGCGGAGGGAGCGGCGAGCTGAAAATACTCCTCGCTCGCTTCCATCCAGACTCGAATAGCCAGGGTGTCGAACCCCACCGGCCGTAACAAGAGCGTCGCAGGTAATTCCTTCATGGTTTGTAGGAACATCAAGACCCAGGCGACGACAAATCCATTCCGGATGAGCGGCAACGTCACTCGTCGCCAGGTCTCCCGTATTCCAAGCCCAAGTGTGCGTGAGACTTCCTCCAGATTCGGCGACATATGCTGGAGCGCCGGCTCCAGCGATTGGAGCCCGGCCGGAAGAAAATGGATGATATAGGCCACGATGAGGATCAGTACCGAGCCATAGAACACCGGGGCCAGTTTGGTGAAGAGGACAAGGACAGCCAGTGCCGCCACCGGTCCTGGGAGCACATAGCCGGCATAGGCAGCTTGCAGGCAGCTGAGGTTCAGCATCGT
>OELA01000256.1_pt3 | contig 10855 bp, 10 predicted proteins | sample 1503161 | NCBI WGS metagenome assembly OELA01 (sample SAMEA104379559, study PRJEB20068) | metagenome | biome: 1000743; feature: 77; material: 1998 | place: USA | collected 2012 | depth 25 m
GAGATGGGGGTGGGGCCTTCCATCGCATCCGGCAGCCAGACGTGGAGCGGCACTTGGGCCGACTTGCCGACTGCGCCTGTGAATAATAAGACGCAGATGAGTGTGAGCACGGAAACGTCCCAGGTTCCTCCAAACGGACCGAGGACATTCATGACGTCGCCTGCGGACTCGTGCGCACGAACAAAGATTTCTGAATAGTCGAGTGAGCCAAAGCTGTACCAAACCAACAGGAGACCGAGCATGAAACCGAAGTCTCCGACCCGGTTCACGATGAAGGCCTTCGTGGCGGCAGAGCAGGCAGCCGGACGCTCATGCCAATGGCCGATGAGTAAATAAGAACAGAGACCGACGGCTTCCCAGAACACGAAGAGCTGAAGCAGGTTGTCCGCCATGACCAACATCAGCATCGAAAAGGTGAAGAGGGCGATGTAGCTGAAGAAGCGGGCATAGCCGGAATCTCCGTGCATGTACCCGATCGTATAGATATGCACCAGGGAACTCACGGTCGTGACGAGCAGCAACATCACGGCAGTGAGTCGGTCGATGGAGAAACCGATGTGAATATCGAGCGGGCCCGAGGTCAGCCAGGTGTAGAGCGGGAAACTCGTCTGATGGCCGTCGGCCACATCGAAGAAGACCATGAGCGCGAGCAGCCACGACACAACGACCGCCGGGACGGCGACAAGATGGGCCTTGTCCTTGATCCAATGACCGAAGATCCCGAGAATCAGGAAGGCGGCAAAGGGAAGCAGTGGAATCAGTGCGTAGGCCATCAAAGGAACGTTCAATGCTCAATGCGTACTGTCGAATTCAAGGCCCATAATCCACAATCCATTCCGCTCACTGAACTTTGAACATTCATCATTCAACATAGTATCCGGTCCTACCATTTCAGTAATTGAAATTCGTCGATGTTGATCGTGGATTTTGATCGATACAAGGCAATGACAATGGCCAACCCGACCGCGACTTCTGCTGCTGCGACGGTGAGGGTAAAGAAGACGAAGACCTGCCCTGCCACATTGTGAAAGTATTGCGAAAAGGCGACGAAGTTAATATTTGTCGCGTTCAACATCAATTCCACCGACAGCAAGATGATAATGATATTCCGCCGTAGGAGTACCCCGATGACTCCCGTCAGGAACATGATGCCGCTCAGGACAAGGTAGTAGGACAACGGGACCGTCATGATTCCGCAGGCTCCACCAGGTCTTTCTTGGCGAGAATGACCGCGCCGATCATCGCGACGAGTAAGATCAATGACGCCACCTCGAAGGGAAACAAATAGGTGGTATAGAGGACGTCACCGATCGCCTCGGTATTACCGGCTCCGCCGACAGCCGTTTCTGTGCCGGCAGCCACGACAGGGGTTGTCCAGCCCTTCATGGCCGTAAGGATGATCGCCTCGATGACCAAGGCCACTCCCACTGTCGCAGCGATGGGCCATTGCCGATGGTAGCGGACATCCTGTTTCAAGTTCAGCAACATGACGACGAAGAGGTAGAGGACCAAGATGGCGCCGGCGTAGACGATGATTTGAACGGCTGCGAGAAATTCAGCGTGGAGCGTGACATAGAGCCCCGCCACGTGAAAAAACATGATCAGCAGCGCCAGCGTACAATAGATGGGATTGCGCAGCGCGACGACGAGCACCGAGGTCACGGCGATCACGAATGCAAAATAGAAAAAGAATGCCTGTTGCATCAGACGGTTCCCTCTACGCCCCGAGCCGGAAATTCAACACATCGCCATTCTGACCCGCACCGAGCATGCCAAGATCGCTTCATGATCCAAGAGCGCACCGAATAGGCCACACGAGGCAAGCGCACAAGACGAATGTGCACGCTCTGGTTCCACCCGCCGTGCATCTCCTGCCCGTCCCGCCCGCCTTACGCGGCCATCTTCCTCGGCGACCTCGAACAGTGAAGAGGGCCGAGCGCAGGCGATTCAGTCAGGTTTTTGCGGCAGGTGCTTAAACGCGACGTTGAAAAACGCCACATTCGGGTGTTGGAGATCCAACTGCTTCTCGCGAACCGGGAACGACCGGTCGCCGATTGCAAGCAATTGTTCCTTATTGAGGTCCAGTTGCCGCTTGTCGTACACCGACCATTCGAATTCGCGTGTCATACCGAGGGCATCCACCGGACAGGCATCGACGCACATCCCGCAAAATAGACAGCGGGTCATGTCCATGTAATATTCTTTCGCGTAGCGCTTCGTCGGCTCGCCCGGCACTTCCGCGCTGACCACGCGGATCACCCGCGACGGGCAGGCCGCCTCGCACAGATCGCAGCCGACACATTTTTCTGTCCCGTCGTCGTATCGCAACAGGGCCAGCATCCCGCGATAGTTGTCCGGCAGCGTCCGTTTTTCGTGCGGATATTGCAGTGTGATCGGCTTGTAGTGCAGGAGGTGTGACATCGTCGCTTTCATCCCAACCAGGAGCTCGTAGAAGGTGATCGTCTTGACCCACGTTTTGAACGCCATGATTCCACCCTCCTCGGCTGATCAAGTGTCAGCCGCCGACTGCATCGAGTTTCACATCCGAAGCTGACAGCTCTTCTGCTCTACCGTGGGAAAATATACAGGGTGATCGCCGTGATAATGATGTTGGCCAAGGCGATCGGCAACATGACCTTCCAGCCGAACCGCATCAATTGATCGTAGCGCAGTCGAGGCAGCGTGGCCCGTATCCAGATAAACATGAAGAGGAAAAAATAGACCTTCGCCGCAAACCAGGCGATATGTTCCACCCAGGCCAGCTGTTCGAGGCCGATATACTCGAAGATCGTGCCGGGATAGGGAGCATTCCAGCCACCCAAGAACAGCGAAGCGGCGACGCAGGAGACGAGGACCATGCTCGCGTATTCCGCGCTGACGAAGAAGGCGAACTTCATGCCGCTATATTCTGTAAAAAATCCAGCCACAAGCTCGCTCTCGGCCTCCGGCAGATCGAATGGAATACGATTGGTCTCGGCCACGCCGGAAATGACGAAAACGACAAAGGCGAATAGTTGGGTATGGATTGGGAAGTATCCGTCGGGGCGTGCTCCCCAGATAAACCAATGCCAGAACCCTCCTGCCTGGGCTTCTGTGATCTCTACGAGGCTCAGAGACCCGGCCAAAAGCAACACGCCGACGAGGGCAAGCCCGACGTTCAACTCGTAGCTGATGACCTGAGCCGCGGCGCGCAGGCCTCCCAGCAGTGAATACTTGCTGTTGGATGACCAGCCTCCCAGGATAATACCGTAGGCGCCGATCGAGGCAATCGCCAGGATGTACAAGATCCCGATGTTGATATCGGCAACGACGAACGGTTTGATCGTAAGCCCATAGATGTTCAGAGTCATGTCCGGACCGAAGGGGATAACGGCGAATCCGATCATGGAGACAACCATGGTCAGCATCGGAGCCAGGGCAAACATGGCCTTGTTCGCGCCGGCCGGCACAATGTCCTCTTTGAAGAACAATTTAATGCCGTCGGCGAGCGGTTGGAGTATTCCATAGGGACCGACTTCCATCGGGCCCATACGATCCTGCATCCAGCCGAGTACCTTCCGCTCAGCCAGAGTCATCACCGCGACGGTAAACATCACAATACCCATTTCCGCCAGTATCTGGGCGAACGATACCGCAAGTCGCAAGCTTAATTCAGTCACAACAGCACTCCAGGATAACAAGTGAAGAAACCATGAGTTCTAGTCTTCTCACGTTACTTTCGTCACGGACACAGTCGCCGTCCGGAAGGATGGGACTTTCGTGTCCGGATCGATGACACAATCGAAGAGTGGGAGAGCCTCCTGCGCGAAATGGTCGGGGAACCAGGCCAACCCCTCGGGCACCCGATCGAATACTTTCACCGTGGTCGTGAATTCGCCCCGTTTGTTCGAGAGACGAACTCGATCTCCTGCCCCGAGCGCAAATCGGGCGGCATCCACGGGATTCATCTGTAAGTACCCGCTCGGTTCGATCTGCAGCAGTCCCTTCGAACGGGTCGACAGTTTCCCTGAATGAAACAGGTTCTGGACCAGCCCAAGCTGGACCGTCCCCTCTTGACGTACGACTCGCTCGGGCAGCGTATATCGAGCCGCAAGATCGTGGCGGTAGCCCTCGGTCACGTATCGGTCAACGGCGACAGAGTCCACCGCGGGAGAGGTCGGTGCTGGACCGAGCGATCCGTAGCCGGGAATCACCGATCGGATCTCTTTGAGGATCTCTTTGGCCTCTCCATATTCCAACGGCGCGCCGAGAAAGACTGAAAACGCCGACAGGATTTCCCAGTCGGGGCGGCTGTCCCCCACCGGATCGATCGCGGGCCGAACGGCCTGCACATGGCCCTCCGTATTGGTGAAGGTCCCTGATTTTTCCATGGCAGAGGCTGCGGGAAGCACCACGTGGGCGAGCGCAGCCGTTTCCGTGAGAAACAGTTCCTGGCAGACAAGGAGATCGAGTTTGCCCAGGGCCTCTTTGACTCCGATCTGGGGAGGAAGACTCCCGACAGGATTTTCTCCAACGACGAACAGAGCCTTGATGGTCCCGGCGCTCGCTCGGTCGATCATCTCGATGAGCGTGGCGCCCGCTGTCAGAGGGGACTCTTCTTTCCAGGCACGAGTCATCTGCGCGCGCGCGCCCTGATCAGTGAAGTCGAGCGCGCCCGGCAGCAGTTCAGCAACCGCTCCCATTTCAACGGCTCCCTGATCGTTATTCTCTTCCGCCAGGGGAGCAAAGCCGCAGCCCTTTTGGGTCAATTTCCCTGACAAAAGCAGCAGATCGAGAAGATTGAGACAGACACCGTATCCGCCTTGGCTCCGTAACAGGCTCTGGCCCGCGAGCACCACGACACGGCGCCCTCTCGCCAGGGAGGCGGCCATTTGAGCGAATGTTTCGCGCGATACCCCCGTGCTCAGGGTCAGATCGCTCCAGGTCAGTTGCTGGACCGCTTGAGAGACGACCGAGACGTAGCCTGACGCCCGTTGACGGAGCGCACTGTCGACATGGTTATCTTCAATGAGAGCCTTTAGCAGGCTCAGGACGGCTGCCCCGAATTGAGACGGTGCCACGCAGACATGCTGCTGCGACAGAGTGGTGATATTGCTGATCGTGCCGATCGCAGGCTGGAGCGCCTCGATCGTCAACAATGCCGCGTCATGTTTCTTCACGGCTTCTTTTACTTTAAGCCCCGTAATGGGATTCGCTTCGGTGATGTTGGTGCCAACGAGGAGAAGCACGTCCGCTTCCGTAATGTCTTCAAACGATACGGTCCAGCGATGCGTGCCTTGCACCCGTCGCATCGCCTGTACCCCATTGATATGGCCGTATCGCGCGCTACTGTCGAGGTTATTGGTTCCGATCGTGAGGCGCATGAACTTCTGGAACAGATAGAGTTCTTCGTTGGTACAGCGGCCGGAAATCAGTCCGCCGAAGGCTTGCGGACCATGCGCCAGCTTGAGCCGGTTGGTCTGTTCTGCCACAAACTCCAACACCTCTTCCCAGGTGACTTTGACCAGCACCCCGTTCCGTCTGATCAACGGATGGGTTATCCGGTCGGGATGGCTCGCCGCATGAAATCCAAAAAACCCACGCGCGCACAGGTCGCCGTTGTTCCGACCGCCGCCATGGGCGCTGTTCACTTCGATCAACTCCTGGTCCTTGGTTTGGACCGTGATCTGGCAGCCGTCACCGCAAAATGTGCAGATGGTGTCGGCACGTTTGAGCATCCAGGGACGGTATTCGTACATCGAGAGCCGGCTGGTGATCGCGCCGACCGGGCAAATCTGCACGCATCCGCCGCAGAATTCGCAGTCCAAGGGGTGAGCGCCGAATGACTTGATTTCGGTCATTGTCCCTCGTCCGATCGGGGCGAGAGCCTTGACGTCCATGACCTCGTCGCAATAGCGGACACAACGCAAGCATTGCACGCAACGATTCATCTGAGTTTCAATAAGGGGACTGAAATATTCCTTTTGGAAAATGCGCTTGGTCTCGGCAAACCGGCTGGTCGCGGTGTACTGATGGGAAAAATCTTGAAGGTCACACTTCCCGCCCTGATCGCAGACCGGGCAATCCAGTGGATGATTGGCCAGGATGAATTCGAGCACCGACTTGTGGGCGTCGTTCACAACTGTCGTCGCGGTCCGAACCGACATGCCGTCGGTCGCTACGGTGCTGCAAGAGGTTTGGAGTTTTCGCACTCGTTCGATTTCGACCAGACACATGCGACAGTTCGCATCCGGCTTGAGTTTCGGATGGTAGCAGAAATGCGGAATCATCACGCCAGCTTGGCGAGCGGCTTCGATCACCAACGTGCCTTTCGGCACTGAGATGGAGATGCCGTCGATCGTCAAGCGAACCGTTTCAGTCGTCGTAGCCATCGTTACGATTGTGCCATGAGCCCTGTTATTAGTTAACGATAACTGTTAAACGTGCGAGGCAAGCCATTCCTTTGCGATTCACGTCTTCAATGCCTCGCGACGATCGGATCCAGCTTGATGAGATTCGCTGCCTCCGCTTCCTGAATCAACGTGACGTACTCAGACCGCCAATATTTAAGTGTGCTCATGATCGGCGCCACTTCTGCTTCGCCGAACGCGCAAACCGTTCGGCCTTCGATGTTCTTGCATAGATCGACTAAGGTTTCAAGGTCTTCCATCTGCCCTCGCTTTGCGATGATTCGGCGCAAGGTTTGGACCAGCCAAGAGCTTCCCTCGCGGCAGGGACTACACTTGCCGCAGGACTCATGATAGAAAAACTCCATAAGACGGAGCGCGGCCCACACCATGGGTGTGCCCTCCTCCATCACGGTCACCCCTCCTGAGCCGAGCATGGAGCCGGCCGCTGCAACAGATTCAAAATCGAGTTTGACATCGAGGTGGTCCTGAGTGAGGAATGGCGCTGACGCCCCCCCCGGGATAAAGGCCTTGAGCGGCTTGTCGGAGCGCATGCCTCCGGCATGCTCGTAGATCAATTCGCGGAATGTGACGCCCATCGGCACTTCGTAGTTCCCCGGCTGCTTCACATGGCCGCTGACGCAAAACACTCTGGTGCCGGTGCTCTTCGGTGGGGACCCGATCGATGCGAACCATTCAGGGCCCCGGCTGAGGATGTGAGGTATATTCGCCAGGGTCTCGACGTTGTTCACCACGGACGGTTTGTTGTAGAGGCCGTTCGTCGCAGGGAAGGGGGGTTTGAAGCGAGGCAAACCGCGTTTGCCTTCAATCGACTCCAACAATGCCGTTTCTTCTCCGCAGATATAGGCCCCGGCCCCCCGGTGCACCCACACATTGGCGGTAATTCCTGTGCCCAGGATGTGTGTGCCGATATAACCGGCGATCCGCGCTTCGGCAATCGCCTGTTCCAAGATCTTGGCCCCTAGAACGAATTCTCCTCGTATATAAATGTAGGCGGACTCTGCTCCAATTGCGTAGCAGGCAAGCACGATACCTTCCAACAACTGGTGGGGGTCTCGTTCGATGAGTTGGCGGTCCTTGAACGTACCCGGTTCGCTCTCGTCCGCGTTGCAACAGAGATAGCGCGGCCCCTCATAGTCCTTGGGCAGAAATCCCCATTTCACACCGGTCGGAAAGCCGGCGCCGCCGCGCCCCCGGAGACCCGACTTCATCACCGCCATAGTGACTTCGGTCGGCGGCACTTTCCCTACGACCTTGCGGAGTGCCTGGTAGCCGCCTGCACGCTCGTATTCTTGGAGCGAACCGGTATAGCCTGGCTGCATCATATTCTTGAGCAAAATCAGTTCGTGTTTAGGCATCTCAACCTCAACTCGCGAGGGATGAAGCTATCCCCTCACTCCTCACAATTTTACGCCTTACTGTTAACCGGTTCCGGCCACATGAACGGGCCCGACTTGAGCGAGCAGGTCCCGTCCTTTTTCAGATCGGTCAGGATCCGGTCGAATGTGTCTTCTGTGAGCCGTTCGTAATAATCTTCGTTGACCTGCATCATCGGCGCGGTACCACAGGCGGCAAGGCATTCGACCGCCGTGAGGGTAAAGAGTCCGTCGGCCGTCGTCTCACCTGGTCCGATTCCGAGTTTCGTCTTGACCCACCCGATCACGGTATCCGACCCGGCCAGCGCGCACATCAGGGATTTACAGACTTGAAGATGAAATTTCCCCACCGGCTTGAGATTGATCATTGTATAGAACGTGGCTGTCTCATAGACTTGGGGTGGGGTCAGACGCAAGAGCCCCGCGATTTCCTTCATCGCCGATTCGGACACGAAGCCCGCGTCCTGCTGCGCCAAGTACAGCAATGGAATCAACGCCGAGCGCTTCACCGGATACCGGCTCAGAATCTCATCAATTTCCTTCTGATACTTTTCTTTCAGCATCTGGTTCCCCTGTCCACCCACTCACGGTGAGGGAATGGAGGGTGCCCTTTACTGCGCGCGTCCAACGAGGGCCTTCCGAGGCCGCGCGTTGCGCGAGCACGAGGGCATCTTCCTTCCCTCACCTATCACATTCTCCCATCACGACGTCGTACGTCCCGAAGATCGTGATGATGTCGGAAATCAGGTAGCCTCGCGCCATGTGATCAAAGGCGCCCATATGAACAAATGAGGGCGAGCGAATCTTCAGTCGATAGGGACGGGCGCTGCCGTCGCTGACGATGAAAAATCCCAATTCGCCTTTTGGCGCTTCTGACGCACAGTAGGTCTCGCCCTTCGGCGGCTTGATCCCCTGAGTATAAATGATGAAATGATGGATCAAACTTTCCATGTCCCGCATGACCAGCTCCTTGGGCGGCGGGATATATTGCGGCGCCTCGGCTATGATCGGTCCCGCCGGCATCTGGTCGAAACATTGTGCGATGATCCTGGCACTCTGCCGCATCTCTTCCATGCGGATCCAGTACCGGTCGTACGTATCGCCGTTCTTGCCGATCGGCACATCCCAATCGACTTTGTCGTATACGCCGTAAGGCTCGGCCTTGCGGACATCGTAAGCAACACCAGACCCGCGCAAGACCGGCCCCGTGCATCCGAAACTGATCGCGTCCTCGGCCGAAAGCACGGCCACATTTTTTGTGCGGCCGAGCCAGATGCGATTCGACGCGATGAGGGAGTCGTATTCCTTGACCTTCTCGGGAAAGATCTCGAGGAACGCTTTCATCCGTTGGACCAGCTCGGGTGTAAAATCGCTATCGACGCCGCCGATGCGATAGTAGTTCAAGGTCAGCCGGGCTCCACAGAGCTTTTCGAACATGTCCAACAGTACTTCGCGCTCCCTGAAGGTCCAAAAGAACACGGTCATGGCGCCGATATCGAGGGCCTGCGTGCCGAGCCAAAAGAGATGCCCGATGATACGCTGCATCTCGGCCACGATGGTTCGGATGTACTCGGCACGGATCGGCACCGTGATCTCGAGGAGTTTTTCCACCGCACGCACGTATGCGTAGTTATTGGACATGGCACAGACGTAGTCGAGCCGGTCCGTGTGCGGAATCATCTGCATGTACGCGAGCCCCTCGGCTAACTTCTCGACACCTCGATGCAGATAGCCGAGGTCTGGCGTGGCCTTCACAACCCGTTCACCGTCCAACACAAGCACGACACGTAACACGCCGTGGGTGCTCGGATGCTGTGGTCCCATGTTCAGCAACAATTCCTCTTTCCGTTGGGAGCCGGATACGCCAGGGTCGGCGCCAAAGGCGTTTCTCTGCTGCTCGGTGACTTCGCTCTCAGGGACGTCGCGCGAGGGTTCGTCGAATCTCGGAATGAAGTCGAACTGGCTGCGCCAGCCGCGCCCTTCGGTCGGGAAGTCTTTTCTCAGCGGATATCCCTCGGCATAATCCTCCGGCAACAAAATGCGCCGGAGATCGGGATGGCCGGAAAAATGAATGCCCATCATGTCGTACACTTCGCGTTCCAGGAACTCGGCTCCTTTCCAGACTCCAGTGACCGATGCGATCGTCGGATCGTCCTCTGCAATACGCGTCTTGAGGCGAAGACGCTGCCCAAGGGGAAGTGAGTGCAAGTGGTACACGACTTCAAACCGCAGCTGATCTTCGGGATAGTCGACCGAGCAGATATCGGTGAGATGATCGAAGGCTCCTTCCGGTGCATCGTGCAGATAGCGAGCAATATCCAATAGATGCGTGGCGGCCACGGAAACCGCGGTCTCGCCACGTGCGGCATCGACGCGGGTCGCGAGGATCGCGTCGGGGAATTTTGTCTTTAGGCTGTCGAGCAGAGCTTGCATCGTTCTTGTTCGAGGGAAGTGCGAGAGACGCGCAATGCGTCGGTCATGCACATCTCGCTTTTCTTCTTCATCTCACGGCTTATCTCACAAAGACTTTCTCCCGCTGAATCTTTTCCTGTAACTTTAACAGCCCATCGAGCAACGCTTCCGGGCGGGGCGGACAGCCGGGCACATAGACATCGACTGGAATGATCTGGTCGACGCCTTGGACCACCGCATAACTGTTGTAGTGGTTGCCCGAGGTGGCACAGGAACCCATGGAAATGACATAACGTGGTTCCGGCATCTGGTCGTAGATGCGACGGATTACCGGCGCCATCTTGCGCGTCACTGTGCCGGCGATGATCATGAGATCGGCTTGTCGTGGCGAGGCCCGAAAGACGCCGGCGCCGAAACGATCCATGTCGTACCGCGACGACACCGTCGCAATCATTTCAATAGCGCAGCAGGCTAGGCCGAACGTCATCGGAAACAACGCCGACTTCCGAGACCAATTCACGAGCGCGTCCAGATTGGTCGTCAGAATATTCGCCTCGAACTGCCGCTCTAAAAGGCTCATCTGTTCTACTCCACCATTTCCAGAAGGGGATTGTCGGGATGCCCTTCATTGCGCGCGTCGAACGAGCACATTCCTATCGT
>OELA01000286.1_pt1 | contig 10793 bp, 12 predicted proteins | sample 1503161 | NCBI WGS metagenome assembly OELA01 (sample SAMEA104379559, study PRJEB20068) | metagenome | biome: 1000743; feature: 77; material: 1998 | place: USA | collected 2012 | depth 25 m
GCCTCGCCTCTTCGCTCGCTGCGGCCTTGCTGGACGGACTTTTTGAGCGTTCTCCTTGGGGGGCCTTCTCTCACTCTAGACGTGCAGGCCGTCGAAGTTCTGGGGAGTGGAAATTATTTTTCGTGCCCCGTTAAGATCGTTCGGATTTCGCGAGTATTCAAGCTATGAAATATCAGGTTGCAAACATCGAGGATCTGCGCTGGCTGCTGGGCCATACCGGCGGGTTTTGTGGCGGCTATGTGACGGATGTGCAGGTGTCGAAGCGACGGCTGTTGGACGAAGCGTCAGGCCGGGAGGTGCCGGCGGGGACGACGGTCACGGTCGTAATCCGCTACCGCATTCGCCAGATGGCTCGTGTGGCGAAAATCACGATGACCGGCGTGACGGACTTTTCGATGTTTGAACAGGAAGGGGCCGATTTCTCGACATTGGGGGTGATACAAGCGGAACTGACAGACGGGAGGCTGCGTTTCTGGTTTGATCCGCAGGGCGAACTCTATGTGGTGTGCGAGGAAGCGCAGCTAGAGGAAGTGGCAGCGCCGAGTCTCGAACCCCTCTCGCTGGAGCAGGTGGCTCAATGGACATTTCAAAGTACGATGCCGGACTGGCCGACGGTGACGTGGGTATTGGCCGAGCTGGACGCGGCAGGTGTTCCCTGTATCTGGCGGGCCATCGCGTCGTCCCCCGGGCGTCACTCTGCCATTCAGTGGGAAGGAGAATTACTCCCGGCGTCGATGCAGGGTGCTGTCGATGCGAGAGGGGTGCACTGTATGTTGTACGGACCGCATGAGGGACCGGGATTCGGCATGGTACTGCGGGTTCGTGGGGTGCAGGATCGCCGTACCGGTCAGGTACTCTCGCTCTTGGCGGATTTGGTCGCCCAACGGTTCTCCGGCCAGTGTCTCGTGGGCAATACGATCATTCCCGGCGGAGAATGGCAGAATTGGAAGTCATTCGAACAGTCACGCGGAGCTGAAGAGTAGCGCATTCGCTGAAACGGGTTGAGGATTGTCTCTGGCCAGGAAGGATGGAGATGGTGGTGCGTTGTTCGTTACAGTAGATAGGTCAATATCGGTCAGGTTCTTAGACTAGTGCCTCTCCGGGGGCGTGTTTCGGCAGATGCGTGCCGTTGATATGTGTGAAGGCCGGGGCGCCATTCCCATTTTTCACGCCGTTGATGTGTGTCTTACCGTTCACGTATTTCGCATTCACACATTCCACCAAGGCCCAGAGTCGAAACGGATTCACATTTTGCTTCCGGGAAACGTGCAGCGGCGTCCCTTCCAGCACGGTCTCAAGCGCCAGGTCTGTCCGCCACCCTAAGTGCTTGGTGATGGGGGACAGCACTTTTTCCATGGCGGCGATGAGTTTATTGTCGTTGGCGAAGTGATTCAGCATGATGATTCGTCCGCCGGGTCGGCAGACGCGAATCATTTCGCTCACGACTTTGCGGTAGTCGGGGACTGCGGTGACGACGTAGGCTGCGACGACGGTGTCAAAACTATCGTCCTTGAATTCCATCGCGCCGGCATCCATTCGATGCAGTTCCACATGGTCCATCCGGTGTTCTGCCGCCCGCTGCTTCGCTTGGTCCAGCATGCCTTCTGAAAAATCGATCCCGACGATCTGACAATGGCGGGGATACATCGGCAGGGCCAGTCCGGTTCCGACTCCGACCTCCAGGATTTGTTCATCACGCTGGACGTTCAAGTTCTTGATGACCGACTGTCGCCCCTCGTGAAAGACCTTGCCGAAAACCCGATCGTAGACTTTGGCGTAGGACGTATAGACACGCTCGATCTTCGCTAATTCCATATCACCTCCGACTCCATTTATTAAGGCGACTTACGCTCCTCGACACGCGAGGGATGAGCCGACTGCCGCAATGACCGAGGGGGAAAATGTGCGGCGGAGCACCTGAATGGAGCGAGGGGACCCGCCTGAACAGCACTCGGGCTACTCTAGCCAACTCGATGCAACGAGTCAACAGATTATGTTGCTTCCTCCGCTTGATTCACTTGCGGCCCCTATGGGATAGGTACCACTATGCTGTTCGCTGGTTTGTTTGCCGGTGCATTATGTCTCGGTCTCATTCTCGGAGACTGGCTCTACTTCATGCGCCTCACGCCTGATGCGAGTCGGTACGGATGCGGGGTTGCCCGCACGCATGACCGATTCACTCATACGACCATAACGCAGCTGGCTGAGCGGTTTGATGCGGCTGGTTTCTTGATGTTGCCGCATGGAACTGCCCGGCTCTACCAGGATCTGAACCAGATCGTGATACGCCAGAAGTACAGGCTGTTTGCCATGGGATTTCGAACATTGTGGCCGTTAAAAGGGCTCATCTTCCTCTCTCCCGAAGGCGACGCGCTCTCGGTGCTCTGCCGAAAACTCACTCCCTGGTCTTCGGCTCTTCTCACCGGTTTCTGGTTTATCCTGGTGGCTGTCGGTACGGCGGGAGCTCTGATCTCCTTGTTCGTCGAAGGGGAATTGGCGGCAGTCGGTGGAATGGTCTTGGCGTTGGGGATTCTCGGGTTGGGAGTTGTATTCTTACTGTCCGGAGCGATTACGGTGATGTTTGCATATCGGCTGGAGAATGCCCGGCTGATGGTGGTGTATCAAGAACTTCGGGAGGTGCTTGAAGGAACAAGATCGCCGTCCTGAATTAAGCCGGGTCTGTCTGGTCTATTTGGCCTATCTGGTTTGTCTGGTTCATCGAGTTAGTCTGGTTCAACCAAACCAAATAAACAAGAGAAACGAGATAGACCAGACAGACCGAACAGACCAAATGAACAAGCTTAGGTGAGATACAGACTCAGGAACTGATCGTATTCGGCAGGGAGATTCAGGCTGGCCCGGTTGCGGGCCAGGCCAGCAATGATACCGCGATGCTTCTTGCTGAGTCCGGATGATTCAAAGGCCTGACGGAAGTGCCGCCATCGGGCAGTCGAGTCGGTGGCCAGGCGTGCGCGCTCTGATTGCGGCAATGCGTGGACCGAAGTCGTCAGGGAACGAATCGCGCTCTCGACGCTCTCATAGGGCGGCGCCAACTTGAGTTGAGCATAGAACGTTTCGAGGTGATGGCGGAATTCCTCTCGAAGCGCCAGAGTATGATCAATTGTAGGAGGAGTCGATTCAGACATGGTGGTGAGCCGTATGATACGGGAAGTGTCGTCGTTGCGACAATACGTCATCCATGTGGATGTCCAAGAAGACTTTTCAATCACCGGATACAAACAGCCGCGAAAATTCTTGTGCCGCCAGGGACCGGTTACTGAGCCGGTGTTGGTGCGGCCTTGAGCGGCATGGGCGTCCAGGTTGCGCCGGCGTCGGTCGAGCGGTAGAGGCCGCTCCCATTCGTGCCGGCGTAGAGGATGCGCGAATCGCGCGGGCTCATGGCGAGGGTGCGGATGTTCAGCGAGGTCAATCCGTTGTTGGTCGGCGTCCAGGATTGTCCGCTGTCGAGACTTTTCCAGACTCCCCCAGGCCCTCCGATATAGAGTGTCTTCGGCTGGGTTGGATCCAGGAGGATACTGCTGACGAACAGATCGGGGAGCGATTGCCCTATTCGCTCCCATTGTTCTCCACGCGTCGCAGTGCGGAAGAGGCCCTTCGTGGTTCCTGCATAGACGATGTCCGGGTTGACGACATCGAAGACAATGGCGTTGACCCCCAAGGCCATCGCCCCCATCAGTTCCTGTTCGGGAATGAGCCCGTTGTTGATTTTCTTCCACCCCATCGCGGCGCTGTCGGACCGATAGACCCCTCCTGTCGTTCCCGCATAGAGGACCCGGGCATCGCGGGGATGAATAGCGATGGAGACGACGATGTGGACTTCTTTCATCCCGGCCATGCGTTCTTCCCATTCACGCCCACCGTCTTTGGTATAGAAGGCCCCGACGGTTGTGGCGGCGTAGATCTGCTCATGGTCTGTCGGGTCAAAGACAAATTGATTGATAAAGGATACGTGTTCTTTGAGACCGACGTTGTGGGGCATCCAATGTTGCCCGCCATCCGGACTCTTGTAGACGGCGTCGGCCATTGTCCCGGCATAGATCGTCGCGGGGAACTGAGGGTCGATTGCGAGGGTCGTTACGCGTCTGGCGCTGAAGCTCGGAAATCGCTCCCACAGCCGGCCCTCGTCGCGTGACTTATAGACGGCATCGTTCGTGGCGACATAGAGAATGTTCGCGTTCGTCGGATGCAGGGCGATGGAGACGATCGCCTCGCTCTCCTTTTGGCAACCGACACAGAACAGCACCACCATCAGAAAGGCGAGCTGAGCGAGCCGAGAGGCGGTTCGAATCTGCATGGGTGTTGTGGGTGGAGGCCTAACAGGTCATGGACAACAGATAAATATCATACAGGATGCTCAAAAAGGCCGGACTTCTCACCCGCCCAACCCCGGCGCGCCATGACGCACCGTTCCAGGAGCAAGGCCGCAGCGAGCGAAGAGGCGAGGAGGTACGTACCGCACATCGTGTGCGGCCGTTCACCCTTACAATAGGTCTTGGCCAACGGAAAAGCCCCTCTCGTGTTTCCCACCTCCGAGAAACTCAATGTTGAGCCTCTGAGCGATGCGAGAACGCCGCTGGCGGACATTTTCAGCATCCTGCTAATCATAGGATTCAGCGATGCGTCAAGGCAACCAAGTCCTGTTACAACTTATTAGGGATGCGTTCAGCGTAGCCGGTCAGCTCCATGTAGCCCTGTGCACGGGCGGCCCGTCCTTGAATGGAGCCAGTCGCTTCGATGGCGCCTTCCCAATAGGTGACTTGCGTACTGCGCGTGGTGGAGAGTTCTTGGTCGGCCATGAGCGGAACAAGGTCGAGCGAAAGTTGTTGCGAGGGAATGGTCAGGTGCCAACGCTGCGGATATCGCCCATGGCTGGTCTGACTGGTCCAGTAACTCGTCGGCTCCAGGGTGAACTCACTGACCGTAAGATGGTGCCCATGTCCGTCGCGGTCAATGAGCGTACCGCTTGAGACCGGATCGGCCGATCCATCCGTCCGGCGGAGGCGATAGAGCATCAGTTCCCTGTGGTCGTCGAGTTGCAGACAGAACCAGTCCCATCCGACCAGGTCTTTGCCAAGGTCGGCGGAGCCGAACTCATGGTCCATCCAACTGTTCCCGGTGACGTCGAATCGCTCGCCGCCTACTGAGAGTGTTCCGGTCGTGGCCAGTCTGGTGAAGGAATAGTAATGGGAGGCTGCGACCGAGCCTTTACGGCTAATCCCGCCTGTGCCATGCACGACGAGTGGTTTTTCCGGCGAGACCGTAAGTTGAATGGCCAGGTCGCCCTCCGCTGCATGGAGAATCTGCGTGCCGGGAGCGGACAACGGCGATTCCGCGCTCCAACGATCGATCCAGACATTGAGCCGATCACTCGCCGCGCCGGCCTTGCCCAACCCGGCCCGGCTCATCTTCTCCGCATAGAGAAAACGACCCTTGCTGAGATCGCTCACGGCGAAATGGGCCAGATACAGGTGTGTGACGGCCCACTGTGACGGCAGGGTCTTCGTCTGCTCGCGCGGCATGCCACGGCGGAAGAAGGTCAGCTCATAGCCGAAGGGTCGGCCATCCTTCGCCGTGAGCTGGCCGGTGTAGTACCACCACTCTGTGCGATACTCCTCATGCGCTCCGTGATCGCGCGGGAAGGTATATCGATACCCTTCTGTAGCCAGTCGGAATTCCTCTGTCGTATCGGCTGCGAGTCCTGGGATGACGACCAGCAGACTGCTCGACAACACGAGTATCTGTCGAAGCTGGCGCCACAATTTATCCATGTTGGATGGACGCTCCGGAGGGATAGAAATCGTTGCGTGCGCTTATACCATGCTTTGGAAGACAGCACAAATCCCCTGTGTTGATGCGGGTTTTATTGAATTCTGTCGGTGAAAGATGCGTGGTTCGCGCCGTTGACAACTTTGTCGGCCATCAGCTATCGTGGGCCATGCAGACCGATCACGGGCGAGAACCTCACGGACGCGACCAGCGCGACACGGTGACGCCGTTTCCCATTCCCGCGCGGATTCCGGTATTCCCGCTTCCGAACGTCGTGCTGTTTCCTAAGACCTATCTCCCTCTCCATATCTTTGAGCCGCGCTACCGCGCCATGGTCTCGGATGCGGCCATAAACGGCCAGTGTATCGGTATGGCCCTGCTGAAGGATGGGTGGGAAGCGGACTATTATGGCCATCCACCCGTATTTCCCCTGGGCTGTGTCGGTCGATTGGCCAGCGTGCAGCCGCTCGCCGATGGTCGATCCAACATTCTGCTGCAAGGGCTTGAACGGTTTGAAATTGAACAAGAATGGTACGACAAGGCCTATCGTGAAGCCACGATTTCCGTCGCCGTTCGGGGGACAGAGGCGTCGCTGGATCCCATGGTTCGCCGGCGCCTGTTCAGCTTTCTGGAATCGTATCTCCAGTCCCGCGCAGACGTGCCCACATGGCAAGAGATCTTTCGGGAAGAAGTAAGCGATGAGATCGTCGTCAATACCCTGTCCACATACTTAGAGTGTACGCCCTTGGAAAAGCAGTTTCTGTTAGAGGCCGAGAGTCTCCATCAACAAGCCTGCCGTCTCAGCGATCTCATCGAATTCATGATGCATGATCAATCCGGTGCGAAGGGCTGGGGATGATGGATCGTGCCGTCGCCATCCAGGTATCTCACCTGACGAAATCCTATGATGGCCATACCGCCGTTTCCGATCTATCCTTTCAGGTATATTCAGGCGAAATTTTTGGTTTGCTGGGACCGAACGGGGCAGGGAAAAGCACCACGCTCAGGACGCTCATCACGTTGCTGACACCGACGTCGGGCACCGCGAGCGTCTTAGGCCATGATACGGTACGTGAGGCGGATGCGGTTCGCAAACTCATCGGTTACGTCCCTCAAGAACGGGCCATCGATCGCTTTCTCACCGGCCGCGAACACCTTGAACTCCTCGGCGCCCTGTACCATTTGCCCAAAGCCGAAGCTACAAAACGGATCGCCGAATTGCTGAAGCTCGTGGAACTGGAAGAGCCTGCCGATCGCGCGGCAAAAACATACTCCGGGGGGATGAAACGAAAGCTCGACATTGCCTGCGGGCTCTTGCCGGACCCCAAGATTTTGTTCCTCGACGAGCCGACGTTGGGTTTGGATGTGCAGAGCCGGCTCCGAATCTGGGACTATGTGCGGATGTTGAAGGCCCGCGGCATGACGATCGTGATGACGACGAATTATTTGGATGAGGCGGACCAGCTCTGCGACCGGTTGGCCATCATCGACGGGGGAAAGATCAAAACACTCGGATCGCCTACTGAGTTGAAGGTTGGACTGGGGGGCGACATTGTGTCGTTGACCTTGAAGGACCAGAGTAAGATAGCCACATTGGTGTCGGCTTTGACGAGACAGCCAGCGATGCGAGCGGTGAAGGCCACGCCGACCGGCCTGGATATCCGGGTCGAATCGCCGGAGAAGGCCCTCCCTGCGATCCTGGAGTCCGCCAATCGGTTGGATTGCCAACTGGAGTTTATCGAATACCACCGGCCGAGACTGGACGACGTGTTCATCGCCCATACGGGCCGATCGATCAAAGACGAATTGCCGAAAGAGAATGTTGAGTGATCTTGGATATCTTGTCTGAATACTCAGCACTCAGCACTCAGCACTCGTAACTGGAGCGAAGCGGATGAGCGAGTATTGGCAGGAAATTCATGCCTTGACGATGCGGTGGGTCCGGCGGCTGAGCCGCGAGAAATTCAGCATGCTGTTCACGCTGGTACAGCCGATGCTGTTCTGGCTGATCTTCTTCGGCAACCTGTTCCAGCGGGCGGCGGATATGCAAGTGACGCAGGCCCCGGACTACATCAGCTTCCTAACCGCCGGTGTGGTGGTGATGACGGTGCTCAACAATGGACTTGCCGGGGGCGTTGATCTGCTGTTTGACAAGGAAAATGGGTTTCTGGAGCGGTTGATGACCACACCGATCCATCGAAGCTCCGTGATCCTGAGCCGCTTTATCTTCGTCATGACGATTACCTCACTCCAAGTGCTGGTGATCATCGGGGTGGCCTTTCTGTTCGGTGTCCAGCCGGCGACCGGACTTCTTGGTATTGCCGCCATCCTGATGATCGGGATGCTCTTTGGCGTCGGCCTCACTGCGATCTCTATGGCGATGGCCTTTTCGGTGAAGAGCCACGGGGATTTCTTTTCGGTCCTGGGATTCCTGTCGCTCCCGATGATATTCTTGAGTTCGGCCCTGGTGCCCTTAGCGGGGATGCCTGCGTGGATGGGGTTCCTGGCGCGCTTCAATCCGATGACCTGGGCGATCGACGCGGTGCGGCCCTTGATCCTTTCCGGCTGGACTGAAGCACTGCCCCATGTCGGGATGGTGGTCGTGGTCATGGTGATTTTTGACGCACTCTGTCTCTACGGAAGCGCCAAAGTGTTCCGCCGCGCGATGGGCTGATGAGCGGGCGTTTCGGGAGTCCCCCCCATGCTGATCAATGAGAGTCAAATTCGTGCCCTGATTCGACTGCTCGCCGATGAGGACGAAAAGATCGTCCGCACGATCAGCGGTAAACTCATCGACATCGGCCCAACGGCAGTTCCGCTGCTTCAGGAAGCGGAGATCGAACAGCCAGAGATGGCCCATCGTCTTGTCTCGGTGCTGGAGGAAATCCGCGGTGGAGATCTCGAGGATGAACTGATGCAGCGGGCGGCGTTGCCGGACGGCTCGATGGATCTTGAACACGGGGCCTTTCTGATCGCTCGGTATGCCTATCCTTCCCTGTCAGTCACCTCCTATGCGCGACAGCTCGATGAGATGGCGCAGGAAGTGCAGGATCGGATTGGTCCGCGAGCCTCGGGAGAGGAAACGATCAAGACGTTGAACCGGTATCTCTTTACGGAGCAAGGCTTCAAAGGCAACACCAAGAATTACTATGAAGTGGAGAATAGTTACCTCAACTGCGTGATCGACCGACGAACGGGTATTCCGATCAGCCTATCGACGGTGTACCTCCTTGTCGGAAAGCGGCTGGGTCTTCCGGTGCACGGAATAGGGATGCCGGGTCATTTTCTCGTGAAGTACGAATCGGATCGCTACAAGGTATTCGTCGATTGCTTCAACGGAGGCGCGTTGCTGACCGAAAAGAATTGTCAGCGGTTCCTCACCGAAGCGGGTTATGGATTCGATGAGAAATACCTTCAAGAAAGTCCGGTGCGCGCGATTCTCTCCCGCATGATCAAGAACCTGTTGGCCATCTATGCCAAACTCGATGACCCCCTCAAGAAGGCCCGCCTGACGAAGTTCATTGAGATCCTTGGGTGCGACAACAAGGAAGGCGGACTCTAACCGCAAGCGCGAAGCGCGGGCGGTTTGTCTGGTTCATCTGGTCTGTTTGGTTTATCTGGTTAGAGTCGATCAACCAAACAAACCAGACAGACCAAATAGACCAGACAAACCGTCTAGAGTTTGATCGTCATCAAGTCCTTTCCAACGAGAATGTGTCCTCCAAACGATTCCCCTGCCTGTTCCCGCACATTGTATCGTTCAGTAATCGGATAGAAGTGTGAGAGCACGAGCCGGCCGATTCCGGCCTCTCTCGCCACTTGCCCACATTGACCCGCATGCAGATGGACCGGGCTTGGCCGACTTGCCGGGAAGGAACAGTCCAGCACGGCAAGATCGACGTCTCCACAGAGGCGCACAAGGCTATCGCAGTATTGCGAGTCGCCCGAATAGGCCAGGGCCTTCCCGCCATATTCGATTCGATATCCGAGGCAATGGAGGTTCTGCGTGTGGGTCACGGTTCGGGGGATCACTTTCGTGTGTCCGATCGCAAAGGCCCGATCGGACACCTCTTTGAAATGAACGGCAAAGGGTGCGCGCATGAACCCAGGCAGCGTGGAGAAGAGGGTTCGAAAGAATCGCTTCGTACCGCGTGGGCCGATCACCGTGAGCGGTGGCCGCGTTCCTCCCTGGTATTTCGTGAAAATCATCGCATCGAAGAAATAGGTGATGAAGTCGGAAAAGTGATCGGCGTGGTAATGGGAGAAGAGAATGTGGGTAATCCGATGCCGATTCATGCCGGTCTTCATGAGATTTGCCAATGTCCGTGGGCCAAAGTCCAACAATAATGTATGGTCGGTGCGAACGAGATAGCCCGAGGCCGCTCGTGTGGGGTGGATGTTTGTGCCGGAGCCGAGAATGGTCAACCGCATCATGCAAGTTAGGTCCAGGGTGAGATTAAGGTTGAGCCAGGCCGAATGTGTCTTGTCTCATACTCAACCTTCGCCTAAGCCTCGACCTCTTTTCGGAAGCTATCCCGTAGACGAAGCAGCAACGTCCTGGCTATGTCGATCTCTTTCTGGTTCAGCGCCCGCTCGAAGAACGGCTTGATGAAGGCGATATGTGCGGCAAACGTGTGGCGGAACATCGTGTTTCCCTTTTCAGTCAATCGGATTTTGACACAGCGGCGGTCGCCTTTCACGGAGTCCCGTCGAATGAGTCCTTTCGCCACGAGCCGATCGAGGACGCCGGTTAACGTGCCCTTGGTGACCAACGTGTGGGCCGAGAGTTCGGAGCAGGTGAATCCATCCGTGTCGCCCAGTGTCGCAATCACATCGAACTGTGAAGGGGTCAAACGTAAGGACTTGATATGGCGACGATCGATCAGCTCGAAGGCCAAATAGGCCTCCACGAGCGGTCGCAATACTTTCAGGTAGGGATCATCCTTCAAATTCGGCAACTCCATGGCGGAAGAATAGTCCTCACTAGAACGAATATTCAAGAGGGG
>OELA01000153.1_pt1 | contig 10710 bp, 13 predicted proteins | sample 1503161 | NCBI WGS metagenome assembly OELA01 (sample SAMEA104379559, study PRJEB20068) | metagenome | biome: 1000743; feature: 77; material: 1998 | place: USA | collected 2012 | depth 25 m
GCTACCGGCTTCTACCATGCCATGCTCGACCCCCCACCCGCCTATGACACTCCCCTATATAAGGTGAGCCTGGACGCCGCCCCCCTCCAAGACCCACTTCCCCCTCCCGCCCTCATCACCGTCAGCTTCTCCGGCCAGGGCGCCCAGGCTCTCTACGCGCTCACCGGCAAGCGCATCCCCGGCCTCCAGCTCGTGCAGGCGACGGTATGTTCCCCTATTACGACTCAGATATCGGTAGGCGAGGTGATCCAGCTGGCCAACGCCCACCACTTCCAGACCCAGCTACCCGAGATATCCGCCGCCATCATCCGCCGCACCTCCAACCTCAACTGGCGCAACGTGGCGGTGAACAGCAGCCGCATACTGACTGGGGCCGCCCTAGTGCTCGTAACAGGAGGCACAATCGCCTCCACTCCTGCTTGGCAGGTGGGGATGGCACTCGCTCATACTGGATCGGACGCCCTGCCCGGCCTGTTCAGCTTGGGTACGCCTGATCCATCCCCGTTCCTCAACTCGGTAGTCCCCGCCGACTCCCAGCTAGACTTGGTGGTGCCGACTGGGTCCGACCGCCGCTGCCGTAGTATCATGCTCACTGCCGTCTACGGTAAGACTACCCCTGTGTTGACGGGGCCTGTGCCATTGCGCCCCCCGCTCTAAACCGCGTACTATAAAGCACGGCCATGAAGCCCCTCACACTTGACTGGAGCAACTGGGTCTACGGCGTATTCGCGGGCTTTATCGGCGGCGGAGCCAACGCGGTGACTGGCGGCGTCGTAATCAACATGGTAGACGGGAAGGACTTCAACATCTACACCCCCAAGTTCTACATCATGGTGGGGATGATGTTTGCCGGCAACGGGCTCATGTCGATGCTGATGTTCCTCGCCCAGCACCCGCTGCCCGCCGTCAAAACCGTGACTACGGTGGAAACGACCGAAAAGCTGCCGCCCTCCACTACCGTAGTGACCAAGGTGGAGGAGACGGTGATCAAGCCCGCCGACCCCCCTGCTAAGCCCTAGTCCACTACCTTCCCCATAAACCGCATCATTTCATTACGCAAATCGTGTACTCCGGTATGCAGCCGGTCCAGCCTGCCGAGCGCATCCCCCATCTGGATCTTCAACTGCGCCAGCGCCACCTGGGTGTTGTGGCCTCTGACTTCCTCCATGTCATCCTCCACGTGCTTCAGCCGCTGCACCAGCCTGCCCATGAAATAGGCCACCACGATGATCCCGGTCGAATTCAGAAACACCAGAACTTGTGCGAATATACTGCTCATTTCATTCAGCATTTGGCGGGGCGAGATGTGGGGTCCACTGTAGCGGCCTAACGCTATTGTAGACTGAACAGGGAGGCCAAATGCCCTTCACCGTGATCTCCATCCTGATATTCGCCGTTGTGGTAGCCGTCGTTTATTGGATCTGGACCCTGCTCCCCCTGCCACAGCCGGCCAAAAACATCGTCCTCATCCTATTGCTCATTGTCCTGACGATCTGGCTGGTGGGGCTCGTGGGTGGCGGCACATGGTTTGTCCATAGATAATCCGCTACTATAGATCGACCCCCTAGTGAAGGTGGGGATACGGATGGCGAATCCATTCAAGCGCCTGGATGTGCTGATTATCGACCTGTTCGGCTTAGGCACCCGCGAGATCAGCCGCAAACTCGACCAGCTCCAAAAATCCGTGGACCAGTTACAAACCGACATCAACCTCATCAAATCCGTCCTGCTGGTCGAGGATACCCAGGCGGAAAACATCGCAATCTCTCTCGGCTCACCAGCCGATAAACCCTAAAGGAGAACCACCAAATGGCAACTATCAACACCGACCAGAATTTTCCCAATGTAGTCCTCTCGATCACCGACTCTAAGGGCCGCCCCGCGAAAGTAGACGGCGTGCCGGTATGGGCGTCGTCGGATGAAACCGTCCTCACCGCCACTCCCTCTGCCGACGGCATGAGCGGCGTGGTCGATACCGTAGCGCCCGGCACCGCCCGCATCACCATCACCGCCGACGCCAATCTCACTGGAGACGTGGAAACCATCACTGGCGTCTCGGAGGATGTGGTGGTGTCGCTCGGCCCCGGTAGTAAGGCGTCAGTCATTGTGCTCAACCTAGGCACTCCTGCCGACAAGCCGTAGTCAGTAGTTTGGGGGCGGGCGTATAATCCACATATGCCCGCTCGATCGCAAAAGCAGCAAATGACTATGGCAATAGCTGAAAAAAGCCCCGGCAAGCTCTACGGCAAAAACCGTGGACTGCTGAAGATGTCCCGCTCCCAGCTCCACGATTTTGCCTCCACCAAACGCTCCAAACTCCCCATGCGCGCCAAACCGCGTTAAACTACTTTTTGTGCCCCACATCCCCGCCATCGAGCGCCTGGACATGCTGCTCGACGACAATGGTCGCACCAAGCCGCTCGACCGCTACATAGCCGAAACCAGAGAAGTGGAAGCCCTCAAGGACGCCTATATCCGCTCCTTATCCGACGACATCCGCCAGCAGCTGATGTTCGACGACAGCCCCCAGATCGTGGCCTTCCTCAACGACCTGTGCAGCCCCCGCCAGAAGCAAAACGTTTACCAGGTGGCCCGCAAACACGGCATCACCCCGCTCGTGCTGGTGGGGGTGATGGAGCGGTTCTATAAGCACCAGGTAGTGCATAATTATTTTCGAGCTGGCCCCGCCGCCTCTCAAAGGGTGATCGCCGAAGCCATGCCCCCACCTGTCGCCTGCCAGACCTGTGGTGGGCGCGGCAGACTCTATTTCCCGCCCCAGACCAACGATCAGGACAAAGTGGTGATGAAGGAGATGGTGCGCGACTGCCCGACGTGTAGCGGCACCGGCTCCACCATGCAGCCGGGGTCAATCGAGGCGCAGAAGATCATCTTCAAATCCATGGGGGTGATCGACTCCAAGGAATCCCAGGTACAGGTGCAGGTGAACAACTTCAACGGCGTGGAATCGGTGCTGGATGAGATCGAGCGCATGAAGAAGAAGCGCCCCGACCACCCCGAGATCGAGCTGACGGCGGATGGCGAATAGCCCCCACTTCTCCGACGCCGAGTTGTGCTGCCACCACACCGTCCGCACTGTGGACACCAACGGCATCTCCACTTTCGCCCCCTGTGACAAATTAGGAGCAACCCAGGAACTCGTCGATGCCTTGGAGCAGTTGCGGCTGATCGTGGATCGGCCTATTATCGTGAATTCCGCCTACCGCTGCCCCCAGCACCCGCTCACCCTCCTCCTCCCCGGCTCCATGCACGCCAAAGGACTAGCCGCCGACATCCGAGTGCGGGGTATGACGGCGCGCGACCTCTATAGGGAAGCTCAAAAGGTGACGGCATTTCACGGCTTTGGGGTAGACGACCGCCGCAATTATCTCCACGTCGATCTCCGCCCCTCCGACCATGTGGCATTGTGGACTTATGGCCCCGACGGCGAAACGCTGCCGTGGACCGAGGCAGTGTAATGCTGGCGTTTGCCCGTGCTCTGCTGATCCTTGCCCGCTATGTGAGACGCGCCGCTATTGCCCTGGAGGAGATCCACCGCCTCTACCGCCTCGACCTAGACTCACGCGGCCTGATCCCCCCTACCGCCTCCGTAGCCGACCCGGTAGAGGTGTCCTACCCCGGCGATCGCCACCACCCCTCCGACCCCTTTGATGGTCTATGAAAGCGAGGTGATGTGAAGTGAAAGCGCCCTTTTGTACTGTCTGTGGGATGTACCACGCGAGCTATGGATTTACCTGCGGGGGAACCCCAATGTTTAGAGAACCAGACAGCACAGTGCTCCCGCGCCCCGGCGTGGCAAGGCATGCGGGATAAGTAGGACCACGCTGCTCAGATGGTCTATAATCCAACTAACGTTGTGGCAAGCTGTATTCTCATGCGATTGCGGGCGTAAGATTGCAGGGCGCGAGGTAAGCTGGACTATATGACCCTGGTCACTTATGCCCGCACCTTTTTGCCCCTTCTCCTATTTCCCCTCTCCCTACCCGCCATCAACAGCCTGGTGCTCTATGAAGTAGACGGCACTACTCAATCTAGCCGCCCCACCGAGTTTGGCCGCGTATTCGCCGACTCCGAAAACATCGCCCAATGCCCCCAAGCTATCGTCGACGGCACCCCCGTGGGAGCAGGTAGTTGGCAGGCGGACGTGAAGACCCGCTATGCGTCGGGCAACGCCAAGTTCGCCATCATTACCCTCAACACCAGCTTTACGGCTAACCCTACTAGCGGCTCCTCCCACACCGTAACGTTCCAGAACGCTACGTGCTCCAACACCCCGCTCTCCCAGGCCCAGATGCTGGCCTTCAACAGCGGCAACTGGGCGGCCCAAATGGAGATCGGCGTCTCCGGCAGCAGCTTTAATACCAGCTTTGAAAATGGTACTATCTCCGACTTCTGCTCCCCCGGCACCTTCAACGCCGGCCCCCCAGAGTCCTGCTCCGGCTCAAACGGCGGCAACACCGAGCCTAGCGGCATTGCGTCCACCACCGTCGTCAGCAGCCCCGTCCACTCCGGCACCAAGGCGCTCAAGCTGCAAATCTCGACTCCGAATACTCCCACATCCGGCGAACGTATGTTCCGCTGGCTGGAGCCGCGCGCCATGCAGAAGGGCTACTACTCGGTCTGGATCAACATCCCGCAGCGCTACGTCCTCACCGGCAACCCGGTCAACGGCCACTTCGTCAACCTATTTCAATTTAAGACTGCCGACGGCATCAGCCGCATCGACCCCATCTGGGCGCTCCACATCAACGACGACGACCCCGCCCACTGGTATTTGCAGATGATATGGGGGGATGGTGGGTTTACCGGGGCTGGACCCCACTCTGGCGACCCGGTCAGCCGAAAAGCCTACACCCAAGCGATCAAGGAGCTACCCGTCGGCTCCTGGGTCCACCTGGAAGCCTACTTGTCGCAGTCCAACGCGTTCGGCGGCCAGCTCACGGTTTGGCAGGACGGCACCCAGATCTTCAACTTCACCAGCATCAAAACCAGCTACAACAACTGCGCCTACAACTCCTGGTGCGCCGACGACGAGTGGTCGGTCAACCTCTACTCCGACGGCCTGACCCCCAACCCCGCCTACATCTATGTGGATGACTTTCACATCTATAGCGTGAGAGTGAGAGCGGCGGATATGCTGGGGGGAACGGACCCGGCGGGCGCTCCCGAATGTGGCAACAACTATTGGCGGTCAGGGCCGGTTGTCACTACGGTAGTCGTACAGGACTGCACGTCCACAACGACCTATGACTTCGGCTGGACTTGGAACGGCACCACCATGGCCTCCCCCGTCACCGGCAATGCCTCCACCGCCAGCCTCCACCCCATCTATGTGCTGTCCTTCTACGCCGCCCAAAACATAGTGAAGGTGGAGAGCATCCTGGAAAATACGTGGACAGGCCGCTACCAGGACCAGAAGTATAACTTCCGCCTCGAATCTGGCTCCCCCCTCACCATCTCCTTCGACCACGCCTCCACCCTCTTCACCCACGTAGGCCGCACCCGCTGGCGCAAGATAGGATGGAGCGGCACGGCGCCGGGGAAGATACGGATCGACCACAACTTGGCCCATCTAAGCTCTACTGGTGCCCTCCCTAACTACGACCTCACGCGCCGCGCCTCCGTCACCACCTCCAACCCCGGCAACTACGCCTACTCAATCGCCAACTTCATAGCGGGGGACCGCGCCGACATCTGCACCACGTGCGCCACAGCTGGCCTCGGTCCTGCTACTCCCTGGGGAGGCGACTACTCCCAAAACGGCGAAGGCGCGATTCTGCAACGTGAGGATCTGCTCTATCTCTACAACATGAATGCCTCGACATCATTCGACGGCAGTAGCTGTGGCACCCCCAACAGCCAATGCGCTTCCGCCTGGTATATGCTGACTGGCGAGAGTGGAACCCTCGACACTACGCTCCCTGCTATCTCCGGGGGCGGCGCCGGCACTTGGAACATGATCACCCACGTCCCCTACCATACGCGCGAGAGCCGCTCCGGCAGCTTCTACTGCGCGGGCCGCGCCGACAAAAACGCCAGCTTGGGGGCAGCCTGCGGGTCCGCCACTGGCACCGCTACGGGCCGCACCTTCTCCCGCCACGCCTACCCTACCGACCAGAACACCCCCGGCTCCCCCCCAGTGGCAGCGGTAGGGACCAAGACTAGCGGTGGCTGGACCTACGATATCGCCCACTGGCTGGACTATGCCTACCCCGCCTACCTGCTGACGGGCGACTACTTCTGGCTGGATGAGGAATACTCCGCTGCTGGCAGCATCCTCAGCTTCACCTCCTCTACGGTGCGCTTATTCGGCAGCGCCAGCTTCTTCAGCGCCTTCAACGTGTCGGCTAATGGCTACCGGTCAGCCGCCTGGCCCCTCCAGACCGTCGCCCGTGTCGCCTATATAGCTCCCGACGGCACCGTGGAGAAAACCTACTTCACCTCCATGCTGGATTCTACTTTAGGTGTCTACGAGGGCATCCTCAATATCACCGGCACCACGCTGACTCCCACGGCGGCTGATACGAATGGCTCCATTACTAATTCCACTTGCGCCGGCTTCACCTACAGCACTCCTACCTCCGCCTCCACCGCCAACCGCTGGAACCTGGGCCATTGCGAATGGACGCAGGCATCGCTCAACAGCTCCATCGTCCCCGGCATCAATACGCTCCACAACCTGGGCGAAATCGGCTGCTCCTCGACAGGCGAGGTGCTATCGTTCTTCAACACCGCCGTCTCCAAATCCAACGCCCCCATCTGGCAGCGCAACCAGCTGGGGCTCGCTCTGGGTCACATCAACGAGCTAGGCTTTACTGAAGTCCTCCCAACGGCCCAACACATCTGGAAAACCCCGGTCGAGATGGTGATGGATGTCGCCTACAACCCCTTCCTAGTCGGCTCCTACAAGACTCCCACGGCGGGAGTAGCCCAGGTATGTGGCAACTCGAATGGTGCTTTCTCCTCCAACACCTACTTCCAGACGTGGGCCACCACGCTTACCGGCTACCTGTCCACGGTGCAGGCGGTCAACGGCTTCAACTCCACCCAGGATGCCATCAGCGGCAACACCCGGTGCGGCGATCATGGCTATTCTGGAATAGCCAGGGCGGCCCTGACGTTTGCCAAAAACAACACCATCGTCGGTGCCTGTTCCCAGGGTGCGTGCTCAGCTAATGATGCATGGACATGGGGATCGGCCAACATCCCCTACTTCAACACCTTGGCCCAGCCGCCATCGACCAATTGCTCGACGAGCGATTTCCAGATCAAGCTCGCCTTGGCCCCGCGCTCCACCACCCCGCCCAACGGCATGAACGGCAAGGTAGTGATATCGGGAGAAGGCGTGATAAGGTAAGACCACGATGAAACGCTACATTCCCATAATTGCCATCTGTTTGTCGCTGCTGGCCCAAGCGTCGGGAGTCACCGTCACCGCCTCCATGACCGGCACCGGCTCCACTATCAATGCCGACATCACCATCCCGCTCGCCCCCAGCTCCATCACATGGGTGTGTACGCCGGCATTGCTGCAAAAAGGCTCCACGGTGAGTTGCGTGGGGACGCTGGATCAGCCGGTGCCAACTGGTATGACGGGCACCATCACCCTCACTGCCCCCGCCAACTTCACGGTTGCCCCGGCCACAGTCACTGTCGCCGCCGGCGCCTCCACCACTCCTCCTGTTGTAGTGGGCCGCCCATAGCCCTATACTTGTCTCCATGGTCCACGCCCTAGCCGATCTCACGCTCAATGGCTCCGTCCAGCCGCTTACCGCCACCGCCACCAAATGCAACTGGGTGATTCTACAAGGCGTGGGATCGAACGCCGTGGTGCGTGTGGCAGACTCGAATGTCGCTACCGGCAGGGGCGGCATTATCACGGCGACTGGCGGCATCCTGACGCTCCCCCCCGTGACCGACAACAACGGCTACGATCTCTCCCTGATCAACGTGATCGGCACCAACAACGACAAGATCACCATCTTATATTTCGTGAGGTAGACCCATGTTCACCAGCTGGTATCAGGTGTGGAAGTTTTTATTCGGCTGCTAAGTGTATTCGCCCCTTATCGTCGAGCGCAACCTCCACTCCCTCAACATCCCTCCTCTCCGCCGCCGGACTGTATGGGAATGCCGGGAGTTCGTCGATGCCATGGATAAATCCCTCGACCCCTCCACCGGCCTCCTCACCCGTGGCCTGACCAACGGAGAAGCAGCGTTCATTAAATCGGAAACATTACTCTGCCAACATGATTTCCGCTACTGGGCCGAGCGCTATGGCTATATGGAGCTGGACGCATCTACGGGCGGCGGCATCGGGCTAGCTACTTTCTGGGCCTCTCAGAACCGCGCTCTCGATCTGATTGCCAAGCGGGAGGAGGAATCGTGGGCGAGCTACGACAAACATGGATTTGGCGAAGGCATCCTGACGGTATGGCATAAAGCGCGGCAGCTGGGGGCGACGGCGATTATGCGGCTGATCTCGCTCCACCGCATGACGCTCCACAAATCCACCCGCCTCATCGCTGCCTCTTTGGACGAGGACAAAATCCACGAACTCTACACACGCGACAAAGCGGTGCTCGACAACCTGCCGTTCTTCTTCAAGCCCAAAGTGGAGTTCGACGTAAAGGACCAGCACCTGTCGCTCGACCTGATCAAGTCCCGCCTCACCTACCAGCAGGCCAACCAGCAGGCAGGCATCGGCACCGGCAGCCAATTCGATCTGTTCCACTTTACGGAGGTAGCGATGTGGAGCTGGGCCGACCGTCTGAAGTTCGATTTCCTCCCCGCCGTCCCCAAGCACCCTAAAGTCTTCGGCGCCCTCGAATCTACAGCCAATGGCCGGGGCAACTTCTGGCACGAATTCTCAGAGAACGTCCGCAAACGTGAGTATGGGTATGAGTCGTGGATCTACATCTTCGCCCCCTACTATATTGAACCCACCAAATACCGCCGCCCCGCCCCCGACGACTGGCGTCCCAACCAAGTCACTATCCAGCATGCGGAGATGGTGGAGCAGACGAGCCCCGACGTGATCGGCGTGACGCAGCGGTTGACGCGCGACCAGATGTACTGGTGGGAGACCGAGCGCGAGATGTATCGCAAGGACGGCAGTCTGAATGTGTTTCTGACGAATTACTGCGTCGCGGGAGAATCAAGAATTTCTACTCCTGACGGGATTGTCAGGATTGATTCCAAGCGGCCAATTAGGGCAGTCGAAAGCGGGCAGGTTTCGGCTTGGATGGATCAGGGTATAAAGCAAGCCGTGGAGCTAAAGACCGCGCTCGGTAGAAGGCTTGTGGCGACTCCGGATCATGAAATTTTTCTACCAGACGGGAAGTCCAAGCCGATCGGCATGCTTCTCAAAGGTGAGCCGATTGCTCTCATGCCCCCCGTTTTTCCCAAGAATCGCTGTACGCTCTCGTGGAACCCAATCCCGGCTCAGGTAAACAGCATCACTATAGATGAGGCTTGGGGGAAATTTATTGGATATTTCATGGGTGATGGTTGTTTTTATCATGAGATGATCGACATCGCCTGTACAGCCAAAGACGAGGACGTGATCGAGGATGTTGCCACGCTGGTTGAACGCATTATTGGCAGCAAGCCATTGCGTGAAAAGCACGGACAGGGGTGCGTGTCTGTCAGATCTTATTCCAAGCACTGGAAGCCGCTTCTTACAGCGATGGGAGCCATTCGTGTTTACGATAATCCACGGTCTGGCTGGACTCGTAATGTCTGTGTGCCGGAAGTTATTTTCAAAAGTCCAGAATCTGTTGTTTCTCGGTTTCTCTCGGCGTTATTTGAGGCAGATGGACATGCCTACCCGTATTGGGCACGCACTTCTCTATCTGCATCGAGCGGGACATTTCTCCGGCATGTTCAATTGCTACTGCTAGGGTTTGGTTTGAACAGCAAAATGAACTCGATCCATGGAAAAGTAAAGGAAAAGGCTTACCAAGCCCACTTACTAGCAATGGGGTCTGCGGCGTCGGATCTATTCCATAACCAAATCGGTTTTATTTCTGAGCGAAAAAGGGGTGCGTGCGTAGGTGTAGCTAGTGGCAGAAAGCCTGATGGCCGTAGGCGCATAAATGAAATGGTGGATACGGTCCTAGACATCGTTCCCTACGGGACGGTTCATGTGTACGATTTAACAGTGCCGGATTCTCATCGTTTTGGCGCTAATGGCTTGCTTGTTCACAATTGCGCCACCCCTGAAGAGAGTTTCCAGCATTCCACGCAGTCGGCACTCCCCATAGAGACTATTGAGTGGATGCGGGCCACGAGCGTGATCAAGGGTATCCCCTATCTCCCGACCGACCTGAGCTTTCGCGCATGAGCAACTTCCCGGCTACTTATACTATCGGCTCCTCTGGCTCTCTCTCTCGCATGGAGACCGCGGAATGGGACGCCGACCCAAGAGGAATCTTGTGGATGTGGGAACCCCCCTCTAAGTCCGCCTCCTACTGTATGGGAGTAGACGTGGCAGTGGGGCGGACCGGGTGGAACCGTTACAACCGGGTGAGAGAAGACAGAAAAACGGACAATGGAGCGATAGAGATCCTGCGTATAGGCCGCAACGGAGCCCCCGATCACCAAGTGGCCGAGTTCGCCGCCCCCGTGGACCCCTTTGAGCTGGGGGACGTCGCCAACCTCATGGGCCGCCTCTATGCCGGTACCGAGGAC
>OELA01000052.1_pt1 | contig 10695 bp, 10 predicted proteins | sample 1503161 | NCBI WGS metagenome assembly OELA01 (sample SAMEA104379559, study PRJEB20068) | metagenome | biome: 1000743; feature: 77; material: 1998 | place: USA | collected 2012 | depth 25 m
TTCCTTGTACACCTGCGGTTTCTACGAGTTCCTTTTCATGAGCAACAGCGGTAGATTTGCGCGTGAAGAACTCCTAAACACAGCTGATCCTCTTCGCATGTCATGTGGTGATGAGGTGGCTTTCACGTTACTGGAGATTGTCGAGCAACAGGCGCGATCGAAGGAGATCGATGCGGCGCTCGACACGGCGAGCAGAATTGCATATTCGACAGACTGGTCAGCCGCTATAGAAGCCATCGCAATCGGTCAATTCAATGCCGGAGACCAGCGTGGCGCTCTCCGCACAGCCAAACTGATTCCCCATGAAATCAACCGCAGCGGTGTCTTGATGCACATTGCGTTCGAACAGGCACGATCGGGAAACCTGGAAGGCGCGATTGAGACAGTCTCTCGCATCAAAGCGCCTTTACGAAGAGATGCGGTACTGCTCGGGGTCGCATTGATCCGAGCCAGGGCCTGTGACGTTTCGGGAGCTTTTGCCGCGGCACGCAATATAGGGAGTGAATCAGCCCGAACAAGAGCTTATAGGGAGATCAATCAAGTATGAGGAAGCAGATGGCTGCACTGGCTTGCCACCGTGAACTTACGATGACGCTCCACTAGCGCACTTGGCGCCGGGTCACCTACGCGCCGGGATCCAGGGCTTGGAACAACGGTACCCTCGTCTGCAGACAGATCCACACTATCCCCAGAACCGGATGACCAGAAGATAGCCGTGCAATCTTTTTAGGTTGCCGTGCTGCAATTCGCTCCGGACATCGGTTGATGCTTCGCGCGAAGAAGGTTGCGCAACCTGATAACCACTTCGATTGAAACCTGTCCGGTGGGAGAGTGAAGTGCTACGGATAAGTCGTTGACGCGGCAACAGGCATCGGTGCCAGGAACAGTTTCACCGTGCTGGGCCTTGGCCAGATGGCGCTCCTGGCATTGAACACCTGCATGCAAAGGATAGCAGCAGCGGCCCCTTTTCCCGGTTGATGACCCCCGTGGGTTTGGGAGAAACAGCGCCTTTTGATCCCAAGCAGCGGATGATGTGACGGGCGATCGTCGAAGGCTCAGCTCACGACGGATCGGGGGCGGCTCGTGCTGAGTGGGTAAAGAGAGATCGTGCGGATGCTTCAGTGAGCCAGCGGTCGCTTCATCCCAAATTGTTTCATCCGGCTGCGCAATGTGCTGGGCGGGAGGCCCAGCCGCGCCGCTGCTCCATCGGGCCCTTCGATGTGCCAGTCGGTCAAAGTGAGGGTCTGCAGAATGTGCCGACGTTCGACTTCGTTGAGGTCAGACGGTGGCGACGCCGTGAAGGAGGAGACCTGCGCTCCCAAGACATGCTCGTCGATCCGCAACACAGGTTCATGAGAGAGAATCAGGGCGCGCTCGATCACATTTTCGAGTTCTCGGATATTGCCGGGCCAGGGATAGCGCATCAACCGTTCGAGTGATTCCTGATCGATTTCCTTGCACGAACGGTTGAATTTCACGGAGTAATGTTCGAGGAAATGTCGGGCCAATAATGAGATATCCTCCAGGCGATCCCGTAGCGGGGGCAAGCCCAGAGGAAACACGTTCAGCCGATAAAAAAGATCGGTGCGAAAAGTGCCGTGCTTGACGGCGGCAGTTAAGTCGCTATTGGTGGCGGCGATCACGCGCACATCAACCGGCACTGGCTGTTTCCCTCCCAATCGGTCCACCATGCCGTCTTGTAAGACGCGGAGCAGCTTGGCCTGGGTCTCCAGCGGCATCTCTCCAATTTCATCCAAGAAGAGGGTGCCGCCATCGGCCAGTTCAAAGCGGCCTTCGCGCGCGCGGTCAGCCCCGGTGAATGCGCCTCGCTCATGGCCAAATAATTCGCTTTCGACCAGCCCAGCCGGAAAGGCGGCGCAGTTGACCCGAACCAAGGGTTTCCGGTGCCGTGGACTCCAATCATGGATCGCTTGTGCAATCAGTTCTTTGCCCGTGCCCGTTTCACCCATAATGAGCACGGTCATAGGAGAAGGCGCCACCTCGCGCGCAAGCGCCAGCACATTCTGAAAGGCCGGGCTCTTCCCCACCAACGAGCCGCTGTTCTTCGTGAGTTTCAGTTCCTCGATCAGATAGACATTCTCTTTGGCCAGTTGGTTTCGCAATCGATTGATCTGTTCGTAGGCTTGGACATGATCGATCGCATAGGCGATCTGCATGGCCACTTGCGTGAGAAACTCCAGATCCCCCGGGTCGGGAACTCCCGACTCGATACTGCCGATGTTGAGAATACCGAGACACTTGTCTCCTACGATGAGCGGAAGATTGATTATGCGTCCGAGGCCTTCTTGAACGTACCATTTGTCTTCTGGAAAAACTTGAACACGCTTCAGATCTGGACGAATGTTGACAGTTTTATGATCGTAGGCCCACCCCATACCGCTTCCGATTCTCGGGATTACTGCATCGCGTTGGAGCACAACATTCGCTACCGTCGTGGCAATAACGTAAAACTTGAATCCGTCGGCCTCCTGATCGTACAGGGTGACAGTCGCCCGTGCCCAAGGAACCACTTTAGTGATTTCGGCTGTAATCGCTTCCCAGAGGCTCTGCATCTCTCGCTGCGAATTGAGTACCACAGCGACAGCCAACAGGGCTCGATAATTTATTTCGATCCGATCCATAGGCGTATTCGTGTCCATGAGCCTCGTGAATTGAATCACAGACCCTACGTGCATGTCTATCACGTCCCAGTGGAACCCTCGATCACCCAAATCAGTGGGAACACATCCTGATCGTCCGGCTCCATCTCCTCCCCTACTCCGGGAGTTGATAGCCGTATAGACTGAGGATTCGCGGCGTCTGCCTGCCGGTGGAAGAGGACGAAAGATTGATCAAGTGGTAGACGTTCAAGTAGACTTGCTCCAGCCTGCATGTTCAGGCGCGTGCGATGATGCACGGCAGTTCGCAGCCGACTGATTCGTAGGCTCACCGATGTGAGGGCAACAGGCATGAGCGACGACGACCAGATACTGAGAGCGTATGCCACCATCACCTCGATTCGGGCTAACGTCCCGGAACGCCACGAGGTCGAAGAGCGGTGGGTCAAAGAGTTCAACGTGGCCATTGCAAAACTTGAGAAGTCATTGGGCATTGACCTAGAGGAATTCAAGGTTCCTCAAGATGCGCTGAAACGATTTGTCGCTTCGTGCAACAGCATGACGAATGACGTGACGTATCTCGAAGGTCTCTGGTGCGAGCGGGCCATCCTGATGCAGAAGCTGGATTCAGTACTGGTATACTTCACGGGCTTGCAAGACCAGGAAGACAATAAGATTGGATTTCATCCATTATAATAGGGGTCATGAAAACCGTGTACGCGATGCTCTTACCCGCCCAACTTTCTATCGATGAACGGAAGCAGACCTGGGACGTGATGACCTCTCTTTTTCTTTTCCTTCATACGCAAACAGCCGGAGGATTTTTCGCTGCCTGCAAGCCTTCCGGTCAAGAACAGTCACGGTAACCACATCACCGTCAGGTGACCCCGGCTGCGGAAATTCCAGAAGGATTTCGCGAGGTCGCGACCAGGAACGTCGCATTGGGAGGGGTGAGAGCCAATGGGCTTCCCCCCTTGCACACCCCACTAACGATAGGTTGACAGCCGGAAATCCAATCCTTGAGAATGATCCTATGGCGGGAAAGATCATCATCGAGCGGCTGGAGTTTCAGGGACGCTGTGGCGTGACTCCCGAGGAACGTCGGCGGCCTCAGCCGTTGGCGGTGGACCTGGAATTGGAATGCCAGACTGAACCGGCGTCGACGTCGGATGACGTCCACCACGCGGTCGACTATGCGCAGGTGGCAGATCGGGTCGTCGAAATTGGGGCGACACAGCATTCGGCCCTGCTGGAAACATTCGCGGAAAAGCTCCTAACTCTGCTCTTTGCAGAATTTCCCATTGAACGGGCCAAGATTTGGGTACGGAAGCTTGCGCCTCCATTGGAGCATGTGACCGGCTCGGTGGGCGTGCAACTCGAACGATCACGGCTGGCTCACCAGATTCAGGATGCGGGACCAACTCCGGCACGATTTCTCACACAGCAACTTCACCGCCTGCCGAAAGGCAAGGCGCTCGACGTTGCGGCCGGCCCTGGACGCAATGCGCTCTATCTCGCCTCACATGGGTTTCACGTCGATGCGATGGACCGCGATGAGCAGGTAATGACCCAACTTGCCGCCACAGCGAAGCAACGAAACCTTCCTAATCTCAGTGTCCGTACGGTAGACCTCGAACGAACAACCGATGTACGACCGGAGTTTCCGAAACAGGAATATGACGTCATTATCGTATTCTTCTATCTTCACCGCGCGCTGTTTCCCGCGCTCATCGAATCGCTGAAGCCGAACGGAGTCTTGATCTACGAAACCTTCACCATCGACAACTACGTGCGCCATCGCCATCCACGCCGGTGGGAATTTTGCCTTGCGCACAACGAATTACTCCGGCTCACGTCCAATCTCCGTGTACTGTCCTACGACGAGGGCGAGCACGACGGCAGCCATGGACCAGGATCTGCCTTCACCGCACAACTCGTCGCCCAACAGACGGGCCCCAGCAGCCTGCCGCACGAGACGGCATGAATCGCCTCGACCTCCATCTCCATACGACCCACTCCGATGGAAGCCTCTCGCCGACTGATGTCCTACGCCTTGCCCACAAAGCACACGTCACCGCGCTCGCCATCACGGACCACGACATTGTGTCCGGCATTCCCGAAGCCATCACAGCTGGTGCTGAGCTGGGAATTGAAATCATTCCCGGTGTAGAAATCAGCTCATCCTTGGGCGATAGTGAGCTCCATATCCTTGGCTATTGCCTGCGCTGGCAAGACCCGGAGTTGAATCAACGATTGGCCGCCTTGCGCGAGAGCCGGCATCACCGCAACCCGCAGATCATTGAACAGCTGCGTGCATTGGGCTTGGACGTGACCTATGAAGAAGTGCGAGCCCTGGCCGGTACGGAGTCGGTCGGCCGACCGCATATTGCACGGCTCTTAATGGATAAAAAGTACGTCACGTCTGCCAAAGACGCCTTTGAGCGATATCTGGCGGAGGGGCGCCCGGCATATGTGGCGCGTAAACTGCCCACGCCTGCTGATGCCATTGCCTGGATTAGAGCGGCCGGCGGCGTAGCGGTGCTGGCTCATCCGACCTGGGCGAAGGTGTCTGGAGAAGGGCTGAGTACACTCCTGACGACATTGAAAGCCGAAGGCCTCGGCGGCATCGAGGTCCACTACAGTACCCACACAAAACGACAGACGACGGAGTACCTCGACCTGGCCAAGCGGCTGAGCTTGCTGGTAACCGGCGGAAGCGATTTCCACGGCATCACCAAACCGGACATCGAAGTCGGCACAGGCCGGGGTGATTTGAAGGTCCCCGAGAGGCTGCTCGATCCGCTCAAAATGGCCGCAGCGCAGGCCTAACGAACGCGAGCAGGCTGTCAGTTCCCCTCAGCCCTGGATTGCTCCCGACTACACACCTGCTCATTATCTCCCAATTCGTTGACTCTCCTATCCCATCCGCTACACTTTGAGACGTTCACGGACATTCTCAAAGACATCTATGCCGAAATCCTGGTCTTGGATCGCTCCCTATACCTTTGCCATCCTGGCTGTGCTCTTGGCCGGCCCATTGTTGAGCACCCTGGCATTGGTCCAATCTATCTCCGTCCCGTATCTGCAGCTGAGTGGACCTCATGCGATTCGATTGGGTTCAAGTCTCCTTGCGCTCGCCATCCTCTGGGTCCTCGCCTGCGCTGCCTCTCAATACATCCCGGGCCACGGCCACGGATCACGCTTTCTCCGTCATCTCGTCATTCCGCTCACGACATTCATCGTCATCCTCTTCGCCAACAAAGCGTTGAGGAGCACGGGTCTGCCACTGATCGAACAGATCGGCTCGTCTCGATTTGCCTTGGGCTATGCCATCTGCCTCGTCGGTTCCGGTCTTTGGCTCACGGCAGCCTGGATCCTAAACCGGAGTTCGCTTCGCGCAGCATTTGGTCCTCCCAGCCAGCCACAGCGCCAAACGGCACATGTGCCTTCCGAAGACACGGACGCAGGGCAAGAAAAAGCGGAGACTCCGTCCGAACCAAAGAGTACAGCCGCCACGTCGGCCATCACGAGTTCTACACCGGGCATGCTTGGGCGCTACAGAGTATTAAAAGAGCTCGGACGTGGAGCTATGGGACTCGTCTATCTGGGAAAGGATCCGACGATCCAGCGTTTCGTGGCCATCAAGACCATGAGACTCGACCAGATCGATGGCGACGAGAAGCTACAAGACTTCAAGTCACGCTTTTTCCGCGAAGCCGAATCCACCGGACGTCTCTCCCACCCCAACATCGTGACCATCTATGATGCAGGAGAGGAACACGATTTAGGGTACATCGCGATGGAACTCATCGAGGGAACCTCTCTAAAACAGTGGTCCCGGAAACCCAACTTGATGCCGGTCAACGAGGTCCTCCTGACCGTGGCCACCGTCGCGGACGCCCTGGATTATGCCCATCAACAAGGGGTCGTTCATCGCGACATCAAACCGGCGAACATCATGCTCACGAAGGATCGCGTCGTGAAAGTCATGGATTTCGGTATTGCAAAAATGGCCTCGAGCAGCAAAACACAAACGAATATCGTCTTGGGTACGCCGACGTACATGTCGCCGGAACAAATCGCAGGGAAGAAGGTGGACGGCCGGTCGGACGTCTTTTCACTCGGTATCGTGCTGTTCGAACTTCTCACGGGGCAGCTGCCGTTCACGGCCGACAACTTGTCGGCTGTGCTGTTCAGCATCGCCCATCATCCCCATCCCGCGATTCAGACCTTGAGACCGGACCTTCCCCTGACGGTGCAGGAGGTCGTGGATCGTGCGTTACAGAAAGAGTTGCCTCACCGCTATCGGCGCGCGGAGGAATTTGCAGTCGAGCTCCGTGCCTGTGTACAGAGTCTTGCGGCCTGAAGGAGGTGTCGTCTGGCCCTCGAACGAGTACATAGTGCCAAATCCGATACCGGACTCAAACGACCGCACAACGAGGATCGCTTTGTCGCCGATCCTCCGCTTGGACTCTATGTCGTCTGTGACGGTATGGGCGGCGGCAATGCTGGTGAGATTGCCAGTACCCTCGCAGTCGAGGCAATTCGCACACATCTGGCCGAAGCGGTCCAACGCGCAGATCTACCGCTGATCGGTTCCTGTGATGCCACGGTGTCTCCCAGGGCCAATCGTCTCGCCAGCGCGATTCGTGCCGCGAATGATGCCATCCATCGCGAGTCATGGAGCAGGCCTGACTATGTTGGAATGGGGACCACCGTGGTCGCCGCATTGCTTCATGATGAGGTGCTTGCCATTGCCCATGTCGGAGACAGCCGGCTCTATCTCATTCGAAACGGGGCCATCCAATCCCTCACCACAGACCATTCCTGGGTCACCGAACAGATGCTCAAGGGATTCATCACGGAAGAAGAGGCCGAGCGCTCACCCCGCAGAAACATCGTGACGAGAGCCCTTGGCGTCGAGAACAGCGTCGATGTGGAATTGACGGAGGTGCCGGTCAAGAGTGGAGACATGCTGTTGCTCTGCTCGGATGGACTCACCCGTGGCGTCCACCCGAACGACATTCTTCACATCCTCGGCGGACCGGACAGCCTCCCCGCCATGTCCGATCGTCTCATCGCCATGGCGAATGAAGCCGGCGGCGACGACAACACCACCGTGGTCATCGTGGCCCTGCGAGATGACCTCCAAGCCGGACTGTGGGAGCGGCTGAAAAAATTATTTGCCGCGTAACGAATCACAGGGTCCTAGCACAGAAGGGAACACCATGCCGGATACTCTGCCACAATCGGCCAAACTGCTCGTCAAACTTCACGGGAAAGGCTCTCAACAAATAGAACTGACCCTTGAGACGTTGACGATCGGTCGGAAGACCGACAATGTCCTCGTGATCGAAGACCCCGCCGTCTCAGGGCATCATGCGCGGATCGTGAAGATTCAGGCCGTCTTCTTTCTCGAAGACTTGAAGAGCACCAACGGCACCTCCCTCAATGGCCGGCCAATCACCCGCCACCAACTGCGTGACGCGGATGTCATTACCATCGGCCAACACCGGCTGGTGTTCCAAGAGAATGTGGCGCCTAGCACGGCAGCCCCCGCCCCATTTGTTGACCTGGACCAAACCACGGTGCTCAGAGGAACGGACCGCACGCCGGACGGACCGACGCTCACGGCCAAGGTCTTGGTCATTGCCGGGAAAACCGATCGGGTGGAATACCCACTCACCAAACAGGTGAACGTCATTGGGTCACAAGACGGAGCGGTCATTCGGTTGACCGGCTGGTTTGCCCCAAAATCTGCGGCGATAATTGCGCGACGAGGCCAGAGCTATTCCATCAGTCCGTCTCGTGAAGCAAAGTATCTGCTCGTGAACGGGACGGACGTTGCTGGACAACAGGAACTCAAAGACGGGGACCAAATTGAGGTCGCAGGCTTGAAGCTGACGTTCTGTATCCTCTCAGGAACCAGGTAGGTTGCGGAAAATTTGGCAGGCCCACACTTCGAATTGCGCCCTGCTCGCCTCGTTAATCACGCAGCACAGTCTACGCGCCGACCGAATATTCAGTATCTTGCCAGAGCGCCTCTCCCTGATACGCACCCGACTATTTGAAGAAGAACGTGGCCTTCGGAAGGGCCTGGTAACATCGGTCAGAAACCTCCTGGTCATGCGACTGTAGGCATTGGAGGATCTCCCCGCTCCCAGGTTTGACTGCGGTGCAGAACCGTTTGACATCCTCACGGCATGCCGCGATCAATCGACTCCGGTCCTGCTTCCACTTGACGAATCGCTCTTGCAACTGGCTTTGGCACATCGGCGGAAGCTGTTTGGCACGCTGCTTCAGACAGCGTGTGCGGGCAGCACCATCCAGAGAGTCGGGACACAATTGTTCTATATCGGCTTCGCACTTCAGCCTGGTCGCCTGCACCGCCGAAGGGGCCAATCGCGTGACAACCGGAGCGTCAACATGTGAGTCGGTCGATCGTTCATCTCCAGGCCTCACCATGGCTGCTTCTGAAGGCAGCGGAGGAGAGGTGGGGATGGTTAAATCCAGCGTGGGTGGCAGAGACGGAGAAGACGATGACACTGGCGCCTGACGAGACTCAGCAGGCAGTTCGGCTGAGGACAATTCTTCTTCCGAGGGAAAATTGGTGGCCACCGTCACCCACACGAGCCCAAGGCCAAGAATGGTGACGATGCCGGCAATGGTACCGCTCGAAGACTGTTGCTGAGCCATGACTGCTCCCTATTCGACCAGACCCAGCATAGGATAAGCAGTCAAAAAAATCGACGAATTGTCCGGTTTCTACCAGAAGCCTGTCCGGCATGGGAGCGCGCGATAGGCGAGAGGAGCGAGACTCGCGAGAAAGGCACGATTCAAAGTTCGATGTTCCGGGCTCGAAGTTCCGAAAACCTCGAACTTCGAACCTCCAACCGTCATGAATAATGCCGGTTAGTTATCTGGGGTTTCGACGATGTGATTTTCGAACCTGGTGCAACCCTCGGCGAGCAGCCGATTGGTCAACATTTCTCCAGGCCATTCGATGGGTAAATCCGCCGTGAAGATCCACACATCAGGAGAGGTCCACACAGGACCATGATCTTCAGGAAGTTCCGGATCAAATAGATCAGTCCAGACCGGCATGTACACACCGTTCCCGCATTGCGTATGGAGATGTACGATCGTGCGGGCACGGACGAGCGGGTCGAGATCGCGCCAGACCGCTGCAGTCTCATCCGCCAGTCGATGGAGCCGCACAGCATTTTGCGCATCGAACATGGCATAGGCGGCGTAGACCGGTGCATCGATCATATCGGGTGCCAACGCCAATTCGGGACATTGCGCCACAAGGCCTTCAAGGAGAGCCCGACGATGCCGATCCTCCAGCGAGTCGGGCAGTCCAGAGTCCGGCACACCGATCAATTCAAAAAAGAGAAAGGCGGTACTCTCGACAGGCGGATACAGCCGAGCAGCGATGGACGTGGCCCGCTGGGAATCCGCCACTGTGCTCAAATGATCATTTAACCCCTGGAGGCTGAGGGGCTCCAGCGTCGAATCAGTCAAGAGGCGCGACTCGACTCGCACCACCGTTCCGGCAGAGAGCCGGAGATGTCGATGCAATAAATCCGCTGTCGCAACCGGGTCGATCTTCAACTTGAGTGGATGGGCCAGATTGGCTTGAAGAGGAAGTTCCAGTGCCGCCATCACGGCATACGACAATTTGTCATCGGCCGGCCCATCTATCAGAACGGAGCAGGAGGCCTCCGCGAGGAGATCGAAGAGCCATTCCGCCATGTCCTCATCCAGCGCCGCCAGCACCGTTAAGAGATCATACTCCCGTCCCTGCTCCAGGAATGCCTGCAACGTATCGATCGCCGCGCCCGTATCGCCATGATCATGGCGCCGGGCATTGATCAAATGCACGAGATCTCTTGTGAGGGGGTCAGGGCGCGACCAACTCAACATAATATAGACAGGCTCCCACTGCGCAGCCGTACAGCGCTGCTATCCATGTTGCCAAACTTTTCTTGTGGTAGCAAGCGCTCCAACAGTTTATCTCCAAAGGTCACGATGGCTCACGAACCGATGACCTTCACCAACACGCGTTTTCGTCTCA
>OELA01000063.1_pt1 | contig 10583 bp, 9 predicted proteins | sample 1503161 | NCBI WGS metagenome assembly OELA01 (sample SAMEA104379559, study PRJEB20068) | metagenome | biome: 1000743; feature: 77; material: 1998 | place: USA | collected 2012 | depth 25 m
ATTCTGATCGTCACAGGCGAAGCCTCGGGTGATCTCCATGGGGCCCATTTAGCCAAAGCGATCATGGCGCTCGACTCGACGACCGAGTTGGTCGGTATTGGTGGGCCTTCGATGCGGGCGGCCGGTGTGAATCTTGTCCCGGGCGTCCCGCAGCTGGACGTGATGGGATTGATCGGGCTGTCTGCTGTCCGAGCCATGCTCCAACGCGTACGCGCGATTCGGCGGGTGCTGAAAGCAGAGGCCTGGGACCTTGTCGTGCTGATAGACAATCCAGGGTTGAATTTTCATTTCGCCAGGGTCGCCAAAGCCGCCGGCCGACGGGTGCTCTATTACATTGCTCCACAACTATGGGCCTGGCGGCCGGGCCGCATGAAGTGGATTCAGCGCCGGGTCGATCATGTCGTGGTCATTCTCCCATTCGAGCCGGAGCTCTATCACCGGGCCGGAGTTCGATGCACGTTCGTCGGCCATCCATTGCTTGATATGGTGGCGGCACATTATGATCGCGCCAAGCTTCGCAGAGAATTCGGCCTGAGCGAGTCCGCCCGCGTTGTCGGATTGTTGCCGGGGAGCCGCGTGAGCGAAGTCGAAATGCTCCTGCCGGTTCTCCTCAAGACGGCGGCTCGACTGGTCCTGGCCGAACCGGGAACGCAGTTTATCCTGGCGCAGGCCTCCTCAATTGACGATAATCTGATCCAGACCCTGCTCCGGGACAGCCCCGTGCCGGTCCGAGTGGTGCACGATCGAGCCAGTGAGGTGATGGCGCTCTCCGATGTGCTGTTGATTGCGTCGGGGACTGCAACCTTGCAGGCGGCGGTGGTGGGGACTCCCATGGTGTTACTATACAAGACGTCGCCGTTGACCTATCGGCTGGCTCGTTGGCTGATCACGGTGAAATGGATCGGGCTCGTCAATTTGGTGGGAGGCCGACTGATCGTACCGGAGTTGGTTCAGGAGGAAGCGACGGATGAGCGGTTGTGCCGGGAAGTCTTACACCTCCTGCGCAATCCTTCGGCATATAATGAGATGAAAGAAGGGCTGAGACAGGTTCGACAATTATTGGGAGAGCCCGGCGCCTCCAGCCGAGCGGCACAGGTGGTATTGTCCGAATGTCGACTCTAGATCGCTTGTTCCGATTGCTCCGCTATCTGAAGCCCTATCGGGTTCGATTGGGCGCGGCGTTTGCGTGCTCGGGATTGGTGGCGGCCTTTTCCGGCGCCTATGCTTGGCTCGTCAAGCCGGTTCTCGACGAGATTTTTATCAACAAAAACGAAAGCCTCTTGTTGGTGCTTCCGATCGCGCTCTTCGTCGTGGCGGTGCTCAAGAGCGTCTTCAACTACGGGCAAAACTACCTCATGAGCTATGTCGGGAATCGGGTGATCACCGACATTCGGCAGGAGTTGTTTGGGAAACTCATCCGGCTGCCCGTTCCCTATCACGATGTGAATACGTCGGGGCGGTTGGTGTCCCGTGTCGTGAACGACGTCACATTGATGGCGAACGCGGTGGCGGGGGTACTCAAAGACATCTTTCAGCAGGGCCTCACGTTTCTGGCCATGATGGGCGTGATCTTCTATCAGAATGCGCGGCTGGGAGCGCTCTCCGTAATCGTCATTCCCTTGGCGGTGTTCACGATGGTCCGGATGGGGAAGCGGTTGCGGGCGTTGGCGGCAAGCGGCCAGGAGCGGATGGGAGATATGGCCTCCACCCTTCAGGAGACGCTATCCGGCATTCGCATGGTGAAGGCCTATGGACGCGAAGAGTCGGAAGCGGAACGATTTCACCAGAGCAACCGCTCGTTTCTCAGTACGACGATGAAGGCGATTCAGGTGTCCTCCCTTGGGTCGTCGCATATGGAAGTGATCGGTGTCGTGGGGGTTGCGGCGATAATTTGGTATGGCGGGTTCCTCGTGATCAACGGTTCAATGACGCCGGGGGCATTTTTCTCATTTCTGACTGCGATGTTCATGGCCTATGCGCCGATTCGGAAACTATCCGGTTCCAATAATCAGATTCAACAAGCATTGGCTGCGGCGGAGCGGGTCTTCGGCGTCCTGGATCTCAAGACCGAACAGGAAGCGGAACGGGGCCAGTTGGAGTTGTCGCGGGTGACACAGTCGGTGACCTTTGACGATGTGACGTTTCACTATGAGAGCCAGGCGGTGCCGGCTCTCAACGACATCAACCTGACGATTCGCGCCGGAGAAATGGTGGCCCTTGTCGGCAGCAGCGGCAGTGGAAAGACAACACTGGTCAATTTAATCCCGCGCTTTTACGGACCGACAGCCGGCCGTATACTGATCGACGGGGTCGACATTCAGTCATACACGCTCCGCTCGCTCCGGTCACAAATCGGGATGGTGTCGCAAGATGTCGTCTTGTTTGACGACAGCATTCGCAACAACATCGCCTTTGGACGTGAACATGCCACCGACGAAGAGATCATCCGGGCGGCCCGATTGGCTTATGCCCATGACTTTGTCGAGCGTTTTCCGCAGGGATACCAGACGGTAGTGGGTGAGAAAGGCGTCAAACTCTCCGGAGGGGAACGGCAGCGCTTGGCCATCGCCCGGGCGATCTTGCGCGACCCTCCCTTGCTCATCCTCGATGAAGCGACGTCGGCATTGGACACCGAGTCGGAACGGGTCGTCCAGTTGGCGCTCGCCAATTTGATGAAGAATCGCACGACCGTCGTCATTGCCCATCGGTTGTCCACCATTCAACAGGCAGATCGGATCATGGTGTTGGCCCGAGGCTCGATAGTTGAAGTGGGGACACATGACGAGCTGCTTCGACGCGGGGGACAGTACCAACGGCTTCATGCGATGCAGTTCCAGGATGTGCCAGATGCATAACCCCGCCCTGAAGCGGGTCGAGACATGGGTGAAGCTTTCTGTGCTCCCGCCGATCGGGGCTGCCGTGATACGAGGGTTGGGGTGGTCGATGCGGATGGATTCGCAGGGCCACGAGCCGGTGGATGCGTTGTATCGCCAGGGCCGGCACATTATCCTCGCGTTTTGGCATGCGCAGCAGCTCATGATCCCCACAGGCTATCGCGGAACAGGGGCCAACGTGTTGATCAGCCAGCATCAAGATGGTGAGATTATCGCGCGCATCATCTCCCGATTCGGGCATTGGGCAGTCCGTGGATCGAGCACGAGGGGGGGAGCGTTCGCCCTGCGTGAATTGATCCGCCGTGGACGCTCCGGTGCTGATCTTGTGGTGACCCCCGATGGACCCAAGGGCCCTCGCCAGGTTGCGAAACTCGGCGTGATCCAACTGGCGAAAGCGACCGGGCTCCCGATTGTGCCGCTGGCGTTTAGCTGCTCAAAAAAAAACTCTTCGCGAGCTGGGATCGATTCATGGTCCCATATCCATGGTCCCGAGGCCTCTATTTGTGGGGCGCCCCCATCTGGATCCCGCGAGATTCCGATGAACAGGCATTGGAGAAGGCATGCTTGGAGCTTGAGACGGTCCTGAATCGACTGACGGATCAGGCGGAAGAGGCCGTAGCCAAGCGAGACGAGGGATAGTTCGAAGTCCGAAGTTCGAGGTTTTCGGAACTTCGAACCCAGAACTTCGAACTACGAGTCACGCCCTTCTCGCTTGTCTCGCTCTTCACGCGCTCTGATGATCCATGGTTGATGGCTGACCACTGACAGCTCATATGTGGCGTCTCTTCTATAATATTCTCTTGCTGGCCGTTTCGCCGGTCATCGTGGCGGTTCTGCTGGCCAAGCAACGATGCCGCCGCGGATTGCTGTACCGGCTGGGATGGAAAACAGGTTTGTTTGGTTCATCTAGTTTGTCTCGTTCATCTGGTTTTCTCGACCAAGAGAAACCAAATAAACCAGATCAACTAAACAAACCAAAACAACCGGTTATTTGGATTCACGCCGTGTCTCTCGGTGAAGTGGTCGCGGTGACACCGCTCGTGATCGAGCTGCATCGCCGTCATCCCGAGTGCCGCCTGGTGGTCTCGACGGTGACCGAGACAGGACGGGAAGCAGTCGAACAACGGTTGGCCGGCGTGGCAGATCACTGTTATGCGCCGCTCGATTTCCCCTGTGTCGTGTCCCGCTTTATCGAACAACTGCAGCCCCGCCTCTATCTGTTCGTCGAGACGGAACTCTGGCCCAATCTCTTATGGCATCTGCGCCGGCGTGGAGTACCGACGGCTCTGGTGAACGGCCGGCTCTCGACCAGGTCCTTTGCGCGGCAGCAGTGGGCGCCCGTGCGATCATTCTATCGGACGATGTTGCAGACACTCAGCCTCTGCCTGATGCAGTCGGACCGGGATGTCGATCGTATCATCGCGCTGGGAGCAGAGGCCTCGCGAGTCAGGCGAACAGGGAATATTAAGTTCGATCAGCCGATACCAGCCGTGACTGGGGGGGGAGCGGCAAGGGCGTATCTTGGGCTTCAGGAGATGGAGCAGCTGTTTGTGGCAGGCAGTACCCATCCTGGTGAAGAGGAGATGCTCGTGGAATGCTATCGGGCCCTCCTGGCACAGTGTCCCTCCGCAGTCTTATTGCTGGCTCCCCGGCACATTGAACGAGTGGAATCGGTCGAGGCGATGATTCGGGCGCGTGGGATCGCCGTGCAGCGACGCAGTACCATCGGTCAGGGCGCAGCGCAGCGGCCTACCGGTCCTCGCGTTGTGGTACTCGATTCCCGGGGCGAATTGGCCGCGATCTACCGGGAAGCGGTCGTGGCGTTCGTCGGAGGCACACTCGTTCCAATTGGTGGACACAACTTACTGGAGCCGGCTCAGTGGGCAAAGCCTGTGTTGTTCGGTCCCTATACCGACCATTGTGCGGAGATTGCAGATCTCTTGATTCAAGCGGGAGGCGGCCATCGGGTTCTCCAGGCGGAGGACCTCACTCGACAGGTGGTGGCGCTGTTTTCTGATAACAAGGAACGGGAGCGGATGGGCCGGTCGGCTCGTCAGGTGGTCGAACAGAATCAGGGAGCCTTGCAACAGACGCTGGAGGCCATCGACAGACTGCTGACGACACAGCAAGGCAGCAGCGGGTCTCCTTATGCAGACCGGTCGCTTCCTCTCATGGCAGAGAAAAGCGGTACCTACTCAGGTAGATAGGCTGAAGGCTAGAACTCAGGTCGATAGACTGAAGACCGAAGGCTTTTAGCCTTCAGCCTGAACCCCTGGTGTAATACGAAGAATGCTCAGTCCTGGGAAAAAAGTCAGGTGGTGGCTGATGTGGGCCGCAATCCCTTACGGGGTGGTTGCGCGGCTGCGTGCATTGCTGTACGACTGGGGCTGGTTTGCTCAGCGGAAATTGCCGGTCCCTGTGCTGAGTGTCGGAAATCTCACGTTGGGTGGGACGGGGAAAACGCCCGTTGTAATCGTGCTTGTCGATTGGCTTCTGGCACAGGGGAAACGGGTGGCGATTCTCAGTCGGGGGTATCGGCGGACAAGCACGGTTCCCTATCTCTTGGTGTCGGATGGCGAGCGTCTGCTGGTCAGCCCAAAAGAGGCCGGCGATGAGCCATTCTTGATGGCGCAGCGTTGCCCTAAGGCGATCGTCGCGGTTGGTGCCGATCGGTATGAGCTTGGTGACTGGGTCCTGAATCGATTTCCGGTCGATTGTCTGGTACTCGACGACGGGTTTCAGCATCTGGGGCTCTATCGTGACGTGAATCTCCTGCTGGTCGATGCCACGGATCCGGAGGGGCTTGCGGCTCTGGTTCCATCCGGCCGGCTCCGGGAACCGCTCCAGGCGGCGGCGCGCGCCACGGCGATTGTGGTGACGAGAGCGGACGTGCCGGCGCAAGTGACAGAGGTCTGTCGCAGACTGCAGGCGACGCTCGGAACGATGTCTGATCCGATCCAGGTGGTCTTTCGTCCGGAGAGTCTCGTGTCGGTGGTGACGGGATCGTCGCAAGCACTCTCTTGGTCCAAAGGAAAAACCGCACTGCTCTGTAGCGGCGTGGGACATGCCGGATCATTTCGCTCCCTTGTCGAACGGATGGGGATCAGGATTCTTGATGAAGTGGCCTATGCCGATCATCATGACTATACGAGCCATGATGTCGACCGGCTGAGAGCCAGGGCGGCTGAACTCCGGGCTGAACTGATCGTGACAACGGAGAAGGATGCCTGCAAATTGGCTTCGCTGCTCCAACGTACCGATAGCTGGTGGGCAGTCAGACTGACCACGTATGTGAGCGCGGGGGAAGAACGCCTCAAACAACTCGTGTTGAGTCGACCGAACCGCATTCCGGCGGAGGCCTGTGGATAGAGCAGCCATCAAACGAATTCTTGTGCGTGGACCGAACTGGCTTGGCGACGCGGTGATGTGCGAGCCGGCGCTCCGTGGATTGCAGCGGCTGTTCCCCGAAGCGCAGATCGCGTTATTGGTCAAACCGGCTGTGGCCGATTTGTTCGCGGGCCATCCGGCATTGACACGTGTGCTGACCTACGACAGCAATGGAAAGCATGCGGGGCTCCCAGGTAAGTGGGCCTTGGCCGGCCAATTGCGGCAGCAAGGTTTCGATCTCTCGGTCTTGTTTCAGAATGCGTTCGAAGCGGCGTTCCTCACGTTCCTGGCTGGTGTGCCTCGGCGCTACGGGTATGCGACAGACGGGCGAAGTTTGCTGTTGTCTCATCCGGTCGCTCCGCCGGATCGCCGCGCGCTCGTCCATCAAGTCCGTTATTATTGGGATCTGCTGAAACCCTTGGGTCTCACGGGTGATCCCCCTGCCCCGGAACTCGTCGTATTTCCGGAAGAGGAACAGGCGATGGCAGGGCGATTGGCCCAAGGTGGATTGACCGCATCGGACGTCGTCATTGGGATCAACCCCGGCTCGACCTATGGCGAAGCGAAACGCTGGTTCCCGGAACGGTTTGCCGAGGTTACGGAACGACTGTGCCGCACGATGCGTGAATCGCGTGAGCAACAAGTCAGCGTGGTCATTTTGGGGGCCAAGGGGGAGGAGCATTTGGGCCGTGAAATAGCCGCGCGCCTGACGTCCCGATCTCTGGTGCTGTCGGGGGCCACGACGATCCGGGAACTCCTGGCGGCGCTCAAAAGATGCGCCATGCTCCTCACAAACGATACCGGTCCCATGCATATCGCCTCCGCGTTCAGGGTACCGGTCGTGGCCATCTTCGGGCCGACCGATTGGCGAACCACATCGCCTTTTGGGGACATTCACGCCATTGTGCGAGAGCCGGTCGATTGCGCTCCCTGCCTGTTGCGGGAATGTCCCATTGACCATCGATGCATGACAAGGGTTTCTGTCGAGCAGGTCTATGAAGCGGCGACACAACAGTTATCTGGTTTATCTCGTTTGTCTGGTTCATCTGGTCTTTCTGGTTCAAACGGAATAAACGAGACAAACCAAACAAACCAAAAAAACCAGACCAACCAGAAGAACGTCCTTGAGGGAGTCACCGTGTTCCTGGATCGGGATGGAACGTTGAACTACGATCCGGGCTATCTGAAAGTTGCCGCCGATCTGAAGTTGCTGGCGGGGGTCGGACCAGCGCTGGCGCGATTAAAACGGGCCGGGGCGAGATTGGTGGTCGTGACTAACCAATCCGGTGTCGGCCGTGGGATTGTGACACTCAAGGATTTGGAAACGATCCATGCCAGATTGCAGGGACTGTTGGAACAGGAGGGTGCAGCATTGGATGCGATCTATTTCTGCCCGCACCATCCGAACGATGGTTGCCGCTGCCGCAAACCGAACGTCGGCATGGTGGAACGGGCCGTGTCGGAGTTGCAACTGGACCTCCGGCGTTCCTATTTGATCGGCGATCACGCGCGCGACATCCAACTGGCGAAGAGGGTGGGCGCCAAGGCGATTCTCCTCACACCAGCATTGGTGGACGCGCAGGCGTTGGATCGGCTGAAGGCTGAACAGGCTCTGCCGGATGCCGTGGCCAAGTCTATGGCTGAAGCCGCCGACTGGATTTTGGAGGACGCCAAAGACACATTTCAGGTAGAAAGGCTGAAGGCGTTTAGGGGTTAAGCATGCGGGATCACACACAGCTTCGGGCATTTGAGCTGGCTGATGAAGTAATCATGTTGGTGTATCGAACGACCGCAGGGTTCTCAAAGGAAGAGATGTTTGGATTGACTTCTCAAATACAACGGGCAGCAGTTTCAGTTCCTTCTAACATCGTGGAAGGTTGCGCTCGTGACAGTGAGACAGGGTATCTCAGATTTCTCAATATAGCCTTCGGGTTGTTGAGGGAACTACATTATCAAATGAATTTGTCGAAGCGCCTGGGCTTCTTGCCCACCGAGAGTTCATCTCTGCTTGAACCATAGGTCATAGAAACCGAGAAGGTGTTGAATGGCTTGATTCGTGCTTTGCGAGATAATTCATAGTCTTCAGCCTTCAGCCTGAACACCTAACCCTATGTCCGACTATCGTCATATTTTATTAATCAAGCCGAGTTCACTCGGCGACATCGTGCATGCGATGCCGACCTGTGCGGCCATTCGCCGGGCCTATCCCAAGGCTCGACTGACCTGGCTGGTCAAGCGTGAGTGGGCTAGTCTGGTAGAGCGCATCGACGGAGTCGATCGGGTGTGGCCGGTGGAGTCGACTCTCACCGGGTGGCTGTCTCAGGTGCCGCTGCTTCGGACAGAAGGCTTTGACCTTGTCGTCGACCTTCAAGGTCTATTTCGGAGTGCCGCCATCGGCTGGTTCAGCAAGTCTCCTCTGCTTGTGGGATTTGCCAATGGGCGAGAGGGGAGTCCCTGGTTCTATTCGAGGCGCGTGCCGGTTCCACAGTCTGAGATGCATGCGGTCGATCGCTATCTGCTGGTGGCCGAAGCGGTGGGGGCAAGGGAATCCGGTACGCCTGAGTTCCGTTTTCGCGTTCCCAACAGCGATCATGATGAGATCGATCGTCTGCTGAGCCGATCCGGTGTGACGCCTGGAACGAGTTGGGTGGCGATGAATGTCTCGGCCCGGTGGCCGACCAAGCGATGGCCGGCCGCGTCGTTTGCCGAAATCGCAGATCGGCTGCAGCAAGAAGGATTCGGCGTGGTGGTGATGATCGGCGGTCCGGAGGAACGAGCGGATGTCGCTGCGGTGAGCGCGATGATGAAGACCTCTGCCGTCGATCTAGCTGGAGCCACGACGGTGGGGTTGCTGCCGGCACTTCTGAGCAAGGCGTCGCTGCTGGTGACGAACGATTCAGGTCCGATGCATATCGCGGCGGCGGTTGGTACGCCGGTCGTGGCCTTGTTTGGGCCGACGAGTGCGGTTCGGACCGGTCCCTATGGAGCAGGCCATGATGTCTTGACGGGGAAGGTACCCTGCAGCCCCTGTTTCAGCCGAACGTGCCAACACACCTCGCATCTGGCCTGCCTGACTATTATTACTCCGGATCAGGTATTATCCGCTGTCAGGAGCCGTGCGCGCCGACCGGTGGCCAAACCTTCGTGAACATCTTCATTTCGGAATCCAGTACGGCAGTCGGTGGGCAGGAGCTGGCAGTGCTGCTCCACGCTGAAGGTTTGGTCAAACGCGGGTACGATCTGCGCTTGATCCTGGAACCGGGGAGCCCGATCGCCAAGATGGCGGAGGAGAAGAAGCTGGCCGTCACGCTGCTGTCGATGCGCCGTTCTCGATATCCTCAAGCGATTACAGAGTTCTGCAGCTTGATGCGCCGTTATCGACCTGCGATTCTCCAGGTCAACAGTTCCCGCGACAGCTGGATCGGCGCCATTGCGTGCCGGTTGGTCAATCCCAGGCCGAAAATTATCAGGATCAGACACATCTCGAACCCGCTGAATCGTAATATGACCACGCAGCTGCTCTATCGCCGCCTGCTTGATATGGTGGTGGTCACGGGAGGGGAGCGGACCAGGCAAGGACTCATCCAGCGGGATGGTTTAGCTGCCGATCGAGTGGCAGCCTTTCCGATCGGACTCGATGTCGAATATTTTCGGCCCGCTCCTGCCGATCCCAACCTCCGGCTTGAGTTGGGTCTGCCGAACAGTCAATTACTGGTGGGGATCATTTCCTATCTCCGAACGTACAAGGGGCATGAGTATTTTATCGAAGCCGCCAGACGTATTGCGGAAAAACGCGACGATGTCACGTTCATCATTGTCGGCGAAGGTCCGGAGGAGCGGACGATCCGGGCGCTCATTGAGCAGCTCGGCTTGAAATCACGGATCCGAATGATGGGCTTTCGTGACGATCTGTTGAACGTGTTCCGCTCGCTGGATGTCTTTGCCATTCCGTCGGTGGAAGGGGACACCATTCCACAAGTGCTGATGCAGGCACTGGCCATGGGGGTACCGGTGGTGTCGACGACAGTCGGGTCAATCCCCGACGTGGTTATTCAGGGAGAAACGGGATTCGTGGTAGCTCCTCGTGACGGGATGGCTCTTGCCGAACGCATTCTTCAGTTGTGTGAAGACGCAGGGCTCAGGGCTCGCATGGGAACCAACGGACGGACATTGGTGAAGCGTTCCTACTCGATCGATAAGATGTTGGATCGAATGGAAGCGGTCTACCGGAACCTCGCTCACGATCACCGGGCGTAATGTGTCGCACCTCGTACAGCTCCAATCGCACGGATGACTCAGGCC
>OELA01000398.1_pt1 | contig 10582 bp, 16 predicted proteins | sample 1503161 | NCBI WGS metagenome assembly OELA01 (sample SAMEA104379559, study PRJEB20068) | metagenome | biome: 1000743; feature: 77; material: 1998 | place: USA | collected 2012 | depth 25 m
TTCATCCCCAATTTGTTGAGGCTGGGTTTTGTTCCTGCGATGGTCGCAAGGCCTTCGTTATTCCGAGTACTATCGGACTTCATGAGCGAATGCCCGGACTCCGTCACGGCCTCGGAGGCATACAGAGAGGTGACACCGACCATACAGGAAACAAGTCCATGGAATCCGAATGCCAGCACGAGCGCCCTGCCAAAGGGCTTCGCGATACGGATGGATTCAATCTCACGTCGCCTGGTCCACTTCATGCTTCCTTGAACCACGACGCGAGTCATTGCCGCCCTCCTGTTTCATCGCAACTGTGCACGGGCTCGCACCCAGACATCGGAACAAGATAGTGGAGCAAGACCAATGCCCCTGAGCAGGCTCTCTCTGTGCATCACGCTGAAGCCGGCAATATTACGAGCATCAGCGGAGGGTCATTAGAAGGAGCGACTGTTTAACCCTACAGAATGATGGCTGTGGGGTGGGTCGCGTCTGTTCAGGACTGCCCGGTGGGGATGGCGGAATCAAACAAGGAAGAGTACGTATGCAGAAGACGGTGCGCTGCACCGATTCTATTTATTCGTCAGCAGATAATCGAGTCGTTCGACCCTTACAACCGGCATAATCACGCCGACCCCTTCTTGGTCGTGCGAAAAGTCGTACACCACTGATTCGTCAGGAATGAGCCGTCCGGTCATTGCCACCGTGAGATCGACCGACTCGCCTCGCGCAAATCGTTGCTCGAATTCATGCCGCAGCGTCGACGACACCTTCACCACAAGATTGCTTGGAAGATCCTCGCATTTGAACCGCACGACGCCCCACCGAGTAGGCGTAAGTCTCGGACCGAGCGCAATGCGAAATCCACCAGCCTCCGCGTCATACCGTGACAATTCACCGAACCAGATAAAGGTGATGCGCTGTGTCAACGCGGAATTGCCTGCGCGCTTTGCATCGCGCTCCCGGTTCAGCGTAAATAGTCTCTCATCATGTCCAGGGTCGTCATGGCCATGGCCGTAGACCAGATCCCAGTCAGGCGGGGTTTTATCCAGTGCTTCGAGAAACTGTTCAAGCGACCGAGGCTCGATGAGGATATGGGAGTCCTGCGGCAGGATGGCATGGAGATCCTTGGGCGCAATCGTCAGAAGGGGTCTCGTCCCGAGAGTCTCTTCAGCCCGTCCTTCTCCAACCGATCCGACGGTCAGAAGCAGAACGGCGATACCCCAGAGAACCCACATGAGAGCGCGATCACTCCGTTGCGGCGGCAACGGCCCGCTCGAAACTCGTGCGGAGATCGGCGACCGCCTGCTGGTCATCCGTCAACATTCCAGATTCGATCAAGAGGGCCACACGAGGGTGCGGATCGATGCGGCGCAAGGCCTGGGCGGTGAATCCGCCTGACTCAATCACCTTTTGATAGATGCCCATCCACGAAGCCGTCACGGCACGCAACCCGGCATCGGTGGGTTTCATCCGGCCAAGCCTTACTTGATCAAGCAATTTGATGAGCGGGTCGGACTGGGAGATCATGATCATCCCACGCCGCAGAGCCTGTTCGTCGGAATCCATGGTCAATTTGTGGAGCAAGAACCGGGGCCACGCGGGTCACCGCAACTTCCGCAGGCTCCTCCACCATTCCCCGGCAACACCCAGCCATCTGTGCCACCGACACCGAACGAAGAGATTTGTTTCTCCAACTTCGTGGTGTGACACTTTGGACAGGCGGCTTGCGTTGAGCCATACACCAAGAGCTCGAACCGATGATTGCATTCCCCGCAGACATATTCGAAGATAGGCATGGATGATACTCCTTATGCTGGAGGTATTATAAGATCGGACCGGCCACTTCGCAATCGGCTAGGAGCTTTATGTACCAGGAAGAAAAAACCTTCACCTTTCGATTCAGCCTTGAAGCCTCTTTTCCCGATGATTATGAAGGCGATGAGGAGAACCAGGCCTGGGTGCACGAGTGGGAAGCGCGCATCAAACCCGATCTGCTCAAGGTGCTTTTTGAATCGTTGCGTCAGCACAAGGCCTGGAAGGCACATGTGCGCAACCGCGGGATATCCCCTGCCGATGAAATTGAAATCGTGCTCGCACGGGACTTCTCCAAACCAGAAGGATTCAGCCTGTTATCATGATGCCCCCTCCCCTTGGTGCATATCTCCATATCCCCTTCTGCCGGCAGCGATGTGACTTCTGCGCCTTCTATCTTGAAATCCATCGCGAGGGCCGTGCAGAGACTTTTGTCCGATCCCTTATTCATGAGATCCGACTGTCGACCCATCAACACGTGGCCGTAGGCCGTCCCGTCCAATCCGTCTACCTTGGAGGCGGCACACCGACGGTGCTCGCCGCAACTCAACTTCTCGAGATCCTGTCAGAAATCCGCACAGCTCTCACCCTTACCCCAGACTGTGAAGTCACCGTTGAAGGGCACCCCTCGACCATCTCCAAGCAGGACCTTGCGCAACTGCTTCAGGCCGGCACTACCCGCGTAAGTTTCGGCGCAGAATCGATGGATGATGGCGACCTGACTCGAATCGGACGGCCTGGTGCCGTGTGTGAGACAGTCACGGCGGTGACGCAGGCCAGAGAGGCCGGATTCAACAACATCAATCTCGATGTGATGTACGGACTCCCTGGACAAAGTTTGGATAGTTGGCAACGCACCCTCACCCACTGTCTTACATTGGAGCCGACACATCTGTCCTGCTATGCCCTCACGGTCGAAGAGGGTACGAGGCTCGCTTCCAACATCCAGCGCCGACAGAGTCCTGTTCCAGACGAAAGTCTGCAGATTGAAATGGATGAGGCCGCTCAACAGATACTCAGCGACGCCGGCTATGAGCGGTATGAAGTGTCGAACTATGCCAAACCGGGATATGCCTGCCGACACAATCTGCTCTACTGGACCAACGGCGAATACCTTGGATTCGGCCCGAGCGCACAGTCCTATCTTGCCGGAACAAGATTCGGCAACGTCGCCGACCTTGCGATCTACAACACATCCCTTGCGGAAAGCCGCTTGCCCTTTGAAGACCGCAGTAGACTTTCGGAAAAGGAGCAACTCCGCGACGCCGTGATTTTCGGCTTGCGGCTTATTCAAGGGATTCCCACACATCGTCTTCATCAGCATGCCACGAACTACGGGCATACGGCAGTCACCGCACAGTTACTCGCTGAACAGTTGATCGAGGAAGACGGTGAGCGCAGCAGACTTTCGGCACGAGGCCGCCTGCAGGCGGACACCATCGCCGGACAGTTGTACTAGCAGGACTCTGGTTCATCTGGTGTATTTTGTTTGTCTCGTTGTTTGGTTGAACCAGATAAACAAGAAAACCAGACAAACCTTCTCTCACCATTGGCCACCTTGCTCAATTGACTTTGTCCTTTGGCGGGGTGGAAACTCAACAGAGATCACAGCGGAGTTGCCATGCCCGTTAATATGGATCCTGCCAAGAAGCGGAAAAGACAGCCGTTGCCACTAGAGGCACCTTCACCTCCCCCCCAGAAGGACATAACTGTTCCGACGCAAGCGACTCAGTTCGGTGAAGAGACGGAAGAGGATCGGGTGAAGGCACTGGCGGAGGCGGAGCAGACGAATCTGTGGGATGCCACGGAAGTCATCGACATGGATAAATTCTGACGCGAATGCCCCACGAGACTGACGGGAAAAGCAGAATACTCGGAATCAAGTTTTGTGCGCCGCACCCGCCATCTTTCTAGCAGGCTACGGAAAAATCTGTGCGTACGCAGGATGCTCAAAAAGGCGACTTTTCTCACCCGCCCAACCCTGGCGCGCCAAGACGCGCCTGGTCCCAGGCAAGGCCGCAGCGACTGAAGGGCCGAGGCGTACCCTCAGGGGCGCACGGTGCGACGAATACCTGTGCGCGCCGCCGAGTGGTGAGGCGACCGGGTCCCCGTTGAGGATTTCGATGACCCGAGAACGAAACTGGCGGACTTTTTCGGCATCCTGCTAAGCGGGTAGGAAGAAAAAGGCGATGGCCAATATCACGTAGACCCCGACTAACATCACGCCTTCCATCCAGTTTGATTCTCCGTCTATCGCCACGAATCCCACGATCAGAACCGAGATGGTCACAGCAGCGACCTCGAACGGCGTGAAGACCAGATCCAACGGGGCCCCGAAGAAATAACTGGCAAAGACCAGTAATGGTGCAACAAGCAATGCAATCTGCAAACTCGACCCGACGGCGATACCATAGGCGAGGTCCATCTTGTTTTTCAGTGCTACCATCACGGCCGTAGAATGTTCGGCCGCATTGCCGACAAGGGCTACGAGAATGACTCCGACGAAGACTTGTGTGAGCCCGAGTTGCTGCGCCGCAGGCTCAAGCGCACCGACTAACATCTCGCTCATCAGAGCCACGAGTGAGGTCACCACAGCGAGCACTATAATGGAGGCACGTTTCGTCCAAGGTTGTTCTCCGAGGTCCGAGGCATTATGAGCATCTCCAGTAAACAGATGGCGATGGGTCTTCAAGGTAAACAATAAACTTGCAATGTAAATTATGAATAATACACATGAAATTATGAAACTTAGCCTTTGCTCGATTACGACACCACGATCCGCAGCTGTGAAATGAAAGAGGGCGGGGATGATCAGCGACACTGCGGCCAGAAGCAAGAGACTGGCGCCCATTCCAGCAGCTGTCTGGTTAAACTTTTGCCGCTCGTATCTTATTCCGCCTGCAAACATGGAGACGCCGAGTACGAGTAAGATGTTGCCCACGATCGAACCGGTGAGAGATGCTTTGACAACATCGTGCAGGCCTTCTCGCAAAGCCACCAGCGCAATAATCAATTCCGCGGCATTGCCAAGCGAGGCATTGAGCAGCGCACCGATGCCGGCACCGACATGGGTCGTCAAATGTTCGGTCGCTCGTCCCAAGAGGCCCGCCAGTGGAATAATGGCAAGTCCAGCTGAGACAAAGACCAGCAGTGGATCGGCTCGAAGGAGTTCGAGCACGATGGTCACCGGGACAAAGATGAGCAGGAAATCAAGCCACGACGTGAAGAGATATCGCACGCGCAAACCCTAGCATGACGATGAAGCTTTGTCGATGAATCAACCCCGAGCACCCCGCGCGCTGTTCTACCCCTTTCATCTCTGCCACCCGGAGACGATGACACGGCTCCTGACTCGCTTTGCCGCCGTCCATTTTCGCGACTTCATGGCGCTGCAGTTGACTCCCCTGTCCGGGATGACAGCGTTCCAAGACCGTATGGGCATGAGTTTCCCTGACCTCATCGACTCCGGACGTCTCGTGCAAGGCTATGACGTGAGTGGACCCCTCCCACCGACCGTGGCAGCGACCATCGATCGGGACATTCACGATCCAATTTGGCGCACGCATTTCCATACCACGCTTTGCCGGGACCGTCGCTTCCAACGTGGACTATTCGAGCCGTCCCACAGCCTTCGCATCGGGGACAGTCTCGTGCCGGGTCCTGCCGCACTTCTGCACCTCATGGACGACTCGTTCAGACGGCATGCGTATGACCTCGGCCTAGTGATGGGATTATCGAACAGAAGCCTGACCCTTGAAGAGGGATACCAGTTTGAATATGGGCTCGCCCTTGTCAAAACATCTGCCTCACTCGTCTACACCCAGACGCTGGCGCTGGCACACCAACTCCAACCGGTGACAGACTCTCTCTCTCACTTTGGACTCTATGCACAATCCTGTATCCGAGAGCATTGGCCGAGAACCAACCACTTGCTTATCAGGACAGGCTATTAAAAGTTGGAGCCAAGTCTGCTAGAATTTATTCCCATGGCCGGCATAAACACCCCCTTGGCTCCGCCCGCCCCGACAGAGACCACGAGCCTCGAGACCAGTGCTGATCTCAATGCGCGCGTGATCGTGTTCAACTGCGAGTGTCATACGTATGAGCAGGTTATTGCGCTCTTTTGCCAATACATTCCGGGTATGAACTCCACGAGAGCCTTTGAGCTGGCATGGAAGATCGACCATGACGGGGAAGCCATCGTGTTCGCGGGCGGTCTGGAACAAGCGGAAGAGATCGCGGCAAAACTGGCGGGAGGAGGTCTACGAGTCGCCGTGCAATAGTCGCAGTCTACTTCTTGCGTTTCTTCTGGGCGGCTTTGGTGGGTCGAACTTTTGGTTTCTGTTTTGGTTTTGCCTTTGGCTTCGTCTGTTTTTTCGAGACGGCGGCACCTCCCGCAACCTTCGCAGCTGCGCGTTTCTCTGGAGCGGGCTTCGAGGGTGCAGTCTTCTTGCCGTGGCTCCCCGACCCACCCTTCACAGGCTTCCCTTCGGCGAGCTGAGCCTGAAGTTTGTGCGTCGCGGAGGTTTTATTCATTTTTGTCACCATGTCGCCGCTATAGATCCGCACTTGATAGAGCTCTAAGAGCTTGCCGATCGCTTTCTGGTCGCCTTTCTTTGCGGCATTGAGCAACCGGCGGCGATGATTCATCTCTTCTTCTTCGGTATGGGATGCAGCCCGTCGTTCCATGTCTGTCCTTTCGTTCTACGCGGGCATGAAACCCGCGCGGCGCAGTATACGCGAAATGTTCAATGTTTTCTATAGCCTATATAAGCCACCAGGGTTGTCGCTCGAGACAGGTGGGAGGGCGAGACGGACGAGAATTCAAGACTGCTGGAATTTGGACCCTCACGCTTCATATTTCAGCTCGTGCATGATGTGCTGCTCCCCCCATCTCGCGCAGCACGCCTTTTCGACGGGGCCTGTCCAAGGCGCGACTGAGAGCGCTTGTGGCATATTTCGGCGCAAGCGTATAATATTTTTTCATTTGATTCACGAAGGAGACGACCTCATGGAACAACATCAAGGGAAACAGGAAGAGCGTACGATCGCCGACGATCCGAAAGCCCGAGAGATGCTTCGGCAAGCCTTTGAGAAGACCGCACGCTGGCCGAAAGATTTTAAAGGGTTCACCGCCGATCTGACCGTGAATGTGAACGGGAAGGAAACCGGCGGACCCGTCATGGTGAAAGGACCCCGTGAGGTGTCGGTCCAACTGGGCGATGCCGAGGTACAGAAGTGGGCGCAAGAACAGCTCGGTATGATCGCCGTGCACCGTGGCGCGAGAACCTTCGAGGACTCGGACGGGAAGTATTCACTCACGATGGAAGAAGATGGACACCCGTTCGGCACGAAACTGATCATCCACGGGTCAAACTCGTTTTACCGCCTCAAAGACCATCGCATTACCCAGATTAATCGCACCATGGCGCATCCCGGTATGACCCCCTTGGCCTTTACGATTAACGTGGAAGAGAGTGCGACGACTCAAGACCAGAAGAATCTGACGACGAAGTACAGTGTGTATTATTCCTCACCCAGCGACGGAAAGCTGACCAACGTGGAATGCTTCACCGACACCCACGTGCGCATCGGGTCATCGGATCTGCCGGCTACCCGCCGCATCATCTCATACGAACAGGGCGAAGTGATCGTGAAGAATCTGACCTTCACAAATCACAAGCTGATCTAGCAATCTCCACTCCCATCGCCTCTCCCTCTGTGAGGGAGAGGCGACGGGAAGCCCGCATGCACGGAGCCCGATGGATCTTCGGACAGCATTCCCCCATAGCATGAGATACCAGATGGAGGGTTACGTCCATCTGGCCCGGATGATCGATAAATGCCGCGCCGTACTGGCGGGCACCGAGGGCGAATACATCTATCCCTGCCCTATGGATGAGCGGCTCATGGAGTTCGCAGGAATCTCCGCCGATCAGTTCACCGCATCCGTGAAGGCCAATCCATCAGACAAAGCCGTGGCGGACTGGTTCACACGAACGGCAAAAGCCCATGCTCCAGCCGAGTTGGACGCATGGAACCGCATGATGCTGACTCGCGGTCCGACCACTCCCAAGAAGCGAGCGTCCTTCAACAAGCTCCGGAATCAGATTGATCCCTCGCGGACCGACCTCACGGCCTGGGCCGACCTGCAGGACCTGGAGGAAGGCCGGACAGTACCGAGACGCTCGTGACCGATGCTACGGCAGTCAGAGTCTTTTGCAGGACAGTGACGACCGCCCTGCTCGTCGTGCTCGTCACTGTTCAGTTCGCCCTACCGACATCCGGTTGGGCTGTCGAGCGCGCAGAGGCGGAAGAGACCGCTCGATTGTTGGCCAAGTTGCTCAAGGCCGGGCGGGCGGTCATTGAGCAGAATCAACAGTTGATTGACGACCCGCAGAAGGGGGACAAGGGATTGACGCCCGAGGTGTTTGAACAGCAACTCATTCAGGAATTCCGTCAGCAGACCGGCATCGATCTCTCGAAGCTCCACAGCACCCCTGCGTCGTTCTCGCTACCACCCCAAGCAAAGGAAATGTTGCCGGCCTTCGTGCTCGCCAGCAAAGAAGTAATCCGTGAGGCCCAGGTGGTGATCAATCAACGGGGGATCGGGTACAAGAACTTTATTCCGGCCACCTATGGCAGCCGGGCTGCCGCACGATTTTCAAAACAATCGCATGTCAGATTGAAGCAAACCACCCTGCACCCGCGCAATCCTAAGAATGAACCGGACGACTATGAAGCCTCAGTGCTAAAGTGGCTGGCAGGACGCCCACGAGCCGAATCCTACGTGAGTGAGTTGGCCGATGAAGGACGTACCTTGCGGGTGATGATGCCGATTTACTATCAGAAAGACTGTCTGGCCTGCCACGGTGAACCCAAAGGCGATCTGGATATCTCCGGGTATCCCAAAGAAGGATATCGCGAAGGAGACCTCGCCGGAGCCATCACGGTGGTGACACCGCTGGCCGGTGGCAGCGTGAACCGTTAAGCATCAACGTGAATCCTTCTCGAAAGATACAAAGTGGAAATGATACAGGAAACGATTTGAGGTGAATGACGTCCCTCTCACACCGGATTCGGCGCGACGAATACTAATACCTTGAGGCGCTCACCTGTGTGGTTTTTCACTCCATGCTCTTCACCGGCCGGCGCCAAGGTCCCCTGCCCTGCGCTCAGCATCTGTTTCTCTGAACCGACCTGAAACGTGCCCTGGCCCTCAAGCACGAGATAGACCTTATCCTGCTCGCCGTGGATGTGCCCCTTCTGTTCCTGCCCAGGCTCAAAGCAGTAGATATCGCAGAAGAATCGTGGCGTCTGAAACATGTTATTCTTCTTCATCTTATCACTGCTAAATAGCTGATAATCAGAGATATTTACAACGTTCATTCATCAACTCCTTCGGAAGTACTACGGATGCGTTTGACGACGTTCACGGGTGGCGAGAATGGAGTCGACCGAGATGACATGATGCGAGAGTCCCAAGTCCTTGGCCGGAAGTCCCATCGCTAGACCGAGCAACTGCGGCACATGCAAGATCGGTAAGTGGAGCTCGCGGTTCACCGCACGACCAGCTCGATCCTGATAAATATCCAAACTCATGTGACAGAGAGGGCAAGGCGTCACCATAAAATCGGCTCCCTGCTCCTTGGCTTCGTTCATGTGCATCCCTGCCATGGACACGGCAATGGCTTCCTTTTCAAGAATGATGGGAAATCCACAGCATTTGGTTCTTCCGGCATAGGCCACCGGTTGGCCACCGACGGCTGTGATGACGCGCTCAAGGGATTGAGGATTCTCAGGATCGTCAAATCCAAGATCCCACGACGGGCGTAGGATATAGCAACCGTAAAACGGAGCGATGTGGAAGTCCTGCATGGGCATGGAGACCAGAGAGCTCAAACGAGCCAGCCCAATGTCCCGCACCACAATCCACAAGAGATGTTTGACTTGGACACGACCGTGATAGGTCAAACCGTCCGGCGCGAGGAGAGCGTTGATACGGTTCAGGGTCCCCGGCTCTGTCTTCAATCGTCGATTGGCGGCACTCATGACCCCTTGGCACGTGCCACAGATCGTCATGACGTCCAGGCCAAGTACCTCCGCCTGCGCAAAGGTTCTGGCGTTGAAAACCAGCGCCATGTCGGGATGTGCTTCTGTCACCACACCGGCGCCGCAACAGGCGGCCGACGTCAGTTCGACGACCTCGATCCCCAATTGGCCGATGATCGCCCTCGTCGATTGATAGAGTTCCGGTGTCGCCCCTTGGGCCGCACAGCCTGGGTAGAGGGCATATTTCATGGATGTACCGCTACGGGAGATGAGACTTGGCCCGATTAAAAGACTCTCGAAGATCGTCCATCGCAGCCGACGTTTTTGACTTCACCTGCTCCCAGGAAGAGGCCGTTGCGGACTGAATCTCCTGCGCTTTTTTTTCGGCCAGGTCCTTTTTCTTTTCTAATTCACTGACGGCCTTCTGGATGTCTGCTCGTGCTTCCGCCGACGCATGTTTGACTTGTCCACGGAGCTGCGCGATACGCCCTTGCATCTCGTCCAGCTCCGTTTGGACCTTTCGCTGAAACGCATCCTTCTGTTGAATCGTATAGTCCTTAGTGGCCGTCACCGCTTCCTGCGTTTCTTGAATAACCTTGTCACCCGTCACCGGCTTATCCGACGCTCCAACCGGGACAACAACGAAAATGTTGAGCAACCCGATTCCCACCGCCCCCCACAACCTTCCGACATGATTGTTCATAGCAATCCCCCCCATTCCACCGATGTACAT
>OELA01000106.1_pt1 | contig 10464 bp, 7 predicted proteins | sample 1503161 | NCBI WGS metagenome assembly OELA01 (sample SAMEA104379559, study PRJEB20068) | metagenome | biome: 1000743; feature: 77; material: 1998 | place: USA | collected 2012 | depth 25 m
ATCTTTATTCTCTTCGAGTGCGATACGAATCAAACGTTGGAGTTCTTCGTCTTGATACAGTTCCCACCACTGCATATTCGCCAAGGAAGGCAAATCTTTCGATTCTTCGGCCATGCGAAAGGTGTCGGAGGTGGGTATGTCGGGACGAGAATAGTTTGGCCCTACCGCGCACGCACAGAGAAGCAACGAACAGACTGCGAGGACGAGGCTGCGCATGTCACTCTCCTCCTTCTATCCCTAACGGAATTGTGCCTGTTCCAGGACGGGGAGCCACTTGGTCAGTACCGCGCCGACTCAGCTTCCGAACCAGCACAAAAAAGAGCGGCACGAAAAAGATGGCCAAGAAGGTCGCGGCCAGCATGCCACCGAACACCCCGGTGCCGATGGAATTACGACTGGCTGCGCCGGCACCGCTGGCGATGACCAGGGGCACGACACCCAGAATAAAAGCCATGGAGGTCATTATGATCGGCCTGAACCGGATCTTGGAGGCTTCCATTGCGGCATCGACCAGGGAATGTCCGGCTTCATAGCGTTTGTTCGCGAACTCGACGATCAGAATGGCATTTTTGGCAGAGAGTCCGATCAGCGTGACCAATCCGATTTGAAAATAGATGTCGTTGGACATCCCCATCATCCATACGGCGCACAAGGCTCCGAACACACCAAAGGGCACGGCAAGGAGCACGGCAAATGGTACAGCCCAACTCTCATATTGTGCGGCCAGCACAAGAAACACCATCAACAAGCCGAACCCAAAGACAAACAGCGATTGCTGCCCAACCATCCGTTCCTGGTAGGAAATCCCGCTCCAGTCGATTCCATATCCTTGGGGAATCAACACCTCCTGGGCCACTTGATCCAGCGCATCGAGCACCTCTCCGGAACTGTACCCCGGAGCCGCTGCCCCCAAAACCAGGGCCGTGTTATATCCATTGAAGTGGGTGACCGGATCCGGTCCACTGGTGAATTCCGTTTCCACCACGGTATCGAGCGGAATCATGGTGGATTTCTGTCCATTCACCGCACGGACGTAGATCTTGGCGACGTCCTCGGGCGTGGATCGAAATTGCGCCTCGGCTTCCGTCTGCACCCGATAGACACGGCCGAATTTGAGGAAATCATTGATGTAGAAATTACCGAAATAGGCCTGCAACGTGTCGAACACTTCGGAGATCGGCACGCCCAACGATTTGGCTCGATCCCGGTCTACATGGGCAAAGATTCGCGGCGCGCTGACGCGAAAGCTGGAGCCGACCGCTCCGATCGCCGGGCGCTGTCTGGCTTTGGTGAGAAACTCTTGGGTCACGCCGGCAAACTTGTTGAAGTCCCCGCTGCTGGGATCTTGAAGCTGGAGGGAAAATCCGCCCGTGGCGCCGAGTCCTCGGATCGATGGGGCGTTAAATGCCAAAATCAGGGCTTCGGGAATCTTCGCGAATTCTCCATACGCGGCGCCGATCAAGGCCTTCACATGGTTTTGCGGTCCCTTCCGTTCGTCCCAGTGATGCAAGGGCAGAAACATCGTCGCCGAGTTCGGCCCCCTGGTGCCGAAGACGAAGTTCTGGCCGGACAACGCATCGGTTGAATGGATCGCGGGAACCGAGAGAAAATAGTTTTCAATTTTACTCAGCACCACATCGGTCCGTTGCTTGGACGCACCGTCAGGCAGCTGGACGATCGTGATGAAGTAGCCCTGATCTTCTTCCGGCAAGAAACTGGATGGAATCTTCCGGAATAGTCCGACGGCAACGATAGCGATGATGCCAAAGACCACCAGGGATATGACCGAGCGGTTGAGGACCGTCCCCACGACGGCCGTATAGCGGACCTGCGTCCAGCCGAAAAATCGATTGAAGACACCGAAAAAACCTCTGTGCCGACTGTGGCCTGGCTTCAGCACCAGAGAACAGAGGGCCGGACTGAGTGTGAGGGCAACTAACCCGGAGATGACGACGGAGATGGCAATGGTGATGGCAAATTGTTTGTACAGCTCCCCCGTGATACCGCCCAAGAAACCTACCGGCACGAACACGGCGCAGAGAACGAGCACGATGGCGATCACCGGTCCCGTCACCTCATCCATCGCCTTCTTTGCGGCATCCTTCGGCGAGAGCCCCTCTCCCATGTGGCGCTCGACATTTTCCACCACCACGATGGCGTCGTCGACGACCATCCCGATGGCCAGGACCATCCCAAAAAGCGTGAGGGTGTTGATGGAAAATCCGAGTGCCTGCATGCCGGCAAAGGTACCGATGAGGGAGACCGGCACGGCCACACCCGGGATCAGCGTCGCACGCCAACTTTGCAGGAACAGATACACGACGAGGATGACCAACACCATCGCTTGTGCCAGGGTCTTGACCACTTCTTGGATGGAGACTTCGATAAATTTAGTCGTATCGTAGGGAATGTCGTAGGAGACCCCGTGCGGGAAGCTCTTTGATACAGCCTCCATTTCCTTTCGTACTCGCTTCACCGTATCGAGGGCATTCGCGCCCGGCGACAGGAAAGTCAATAGAAACACGTTGGGTTTCCCGTTCCACCGACCCTCCAGACTATAAGATTGAGCGCCCAGCTCGATCTTGGCGACATCTTTTAAGCGGATCATCGACCCGTCTGGGAGCGCCCGGACGATCATCTCCTCGAAATCCTTCACATCCGTAAGACGCCCCTGTGTGATCACCGGGATCGTCAGTTCGGTACCCCGTGGCGCCGGTTCCCGCCCGATCGTCCCAGCTGGAAAGTCCCGATTTTGTTCGCGGACCACGTTGGCAATGTCGGTGGGCGTGATGTTGAGTTGTGCCATCCTGGTCGGGTCCAGGATCAAGCGCATCGAATAATTCTGCCCACCGAAGACCACGGCGTCTCCGACGCCATGCAACCGTTTGAGATTGTCGATGACGTTGAGGAGCGCGTAGTTGGAGATAAAGACGGTGTCTTTCGTGGGATCGCTGGAGCTGAGTGCGACGACCGCCAGCAGGTCCGGCGACACTTTCTTGACCGAAATGCCTTGGCGGACAACTTCCGGCGGCAACTGGGGCTCCGCCAGCTTCTGGCGATTCTGGGTCTGCACCTGAGCAATATCGATATTCGTCCCTATTTCGAACGTGAGCTTGATGGTCATGTGCCCATCATTGGTGCTGGTGGAATCGTAGTAGAGAAGATTATCAATGCCGGGAAGCTGCACTTCGATCGGGCGTGCCACGGAATCCGCGATCACTTCCGCGCTCGCACCTGGATAGTCCGCCTCGATCTGGACGACGGGCGGGGTGATTTCAGGAAACTGCGCAATGGGCAGGCCGTGTAAGGAAACCAGCCCCACGACAACAATCACAATGGAGAGGACCGATGCGAAGATCGGGCGATCGATAAAAAAGTGCGAAATCATTTTGCCGGCTCCGACTTCACATCTGTCGGTTGGCCGGAAGCGGCTTGGTCGGATTGATTGTAGGGAACGGTTTTCACCGGCGCGCCAGGGGCGATCATATGGAATCCCGCGATGATCACCCGGTCTCCCTCGTGTAACCCGTCTTCGATGGACCACTGACTGCCGCGCCAGGACGTAGCCCGGACAGGACGGATCTCCACTTTGTTGTCAGCCCCGACCACAAAGACAATGGGTCCCTTGGGTCCCTGCTGGACCGCACTTTGAGGAACCAGGATGACACCGGTTCTCACAGCGCCCAAAATGCGGACCTTCACAAATTGTCCTGGGAACAGGGCGGTATCCGGATTAGGAAAGGTCACGCGAAAGTCCCTCGTGCCGGTAGCCGAGCGCACGCCGACTTCGAGCAAATCAAACTTGCCTTCATGGGGATAGGTACTGCCATCTGAAAATGTGATGACGCCGCGCAGTTCATAGAGTGTCGCGCCTTGGATCCGATTCGATGCGCGCTCACGGAGGCGTTTGAGGACAAACGTTTCCGGGGCGCTCGCGTTCACATACATGGGGTCTAACTGGTGGATTGTGGTCAGGAGATCGGTCTGTGCGGAAATGAGCCGCCCTTCGTAGAGCCGACTCCGCTCAATCCGGCCGCTGATCGGCGCCATGATGAGCGTGTTGTCGAGATCGAACTTGGCTTTTACCTGATCACCCTTGGCTCCTTCCAGCGCCGCCTTGGCAGCCAATTCCTCCGCCACCGCATCATCCACATCTTTTTGGCTGACCGCCTGTTCCGCCAGCAGCGGTTTCACGCGAGCAAAGTTTTGCTTGGCTTGCACCAGCCTGGCCTCTGCCTGCGCCACCTTGGCATTGGCGCTGCTCATCGCCGCTTTGAACGGAATCGGATCAATCTGATAGAGCCGGTCGCCTTGCTTGACGTCGCGTCCCTCCGTAAAAAATCGCTCTTTGAGGATGCCCGTCACCTGGGAACGGATTTCGACCGGTCGCGACGCTTCGGTCTGACCGATGAATTCCGGTTCGTCCGGCATCGTTTGGGGCGACACGGTGACCACCGGCACCTCCGGGACAGGGCGAGCCGGCGTGGAGGCCGCCTCCTGCTTGCAGCCAAGCCAGCTAGTGACCAGTATGCTTGCCAGGAAGATGGCAGCCCATCGACATGTTCGCTCGCGACTGGACCTGGCGATGTTCTGCGTACGAATGGCTGCGTTATGCATGATGGATTCTGTCCTTACCCTAAGGGAGCGGTGATTCTATCTGTTTGGGATCAAGGTCAACAAGGTCCATCTCCCTGGTCATCTGCCCTTTCGACTCACGCGAGATGAACCGGTACAGCCGGCTTTCGCAATCTCCTCTACAAGACATCTGGTCAGACAACCGGCCGCACGAAACTCCGCACACCCTTCCCACATTCGAATCAAGAGCGCTTTACCTTTCGCATCCACGAATGTTACGCCGGTCAAATCGACCATGAATCCACCTGATGAATCCGCTGCCAGCTGACGCCAACAGGTATCCAGTTCATCGACCCAGGGACCCGCTAGCCGCCCTTCCAGGATGAGTGATGCGGCTTCCGATGCCGGATCTCGGTGTTGGGTAATTTTCAGCATCTCTTTTCCCCTTCATGGTGCACTACTGGCAAGGGCCGTTCCAGCAACACCTATCGGCCATGACCAGCTAACTAATTGAAAGAGCTTGGAGATTTTGCCGTGTTGTTAATCCGATAGAGTGACTGACGACGATGTCCTGCCGCTATCCCGGCACTCGCCGAACCATCGGCAGAAGCCATTAGTATGGACCATCAAGTGAACAACCATGGCATCTTTCATTACATTTGGAACTGTTCGTGTGCGCTCAACTAGCTACCAGCTGGAAGGCATCGTACAGTGTTATCTTGGCAGCGTCACAATCACCGAGCGGGTGGCTCAAGGTAACTAAAACCTGTCGCCCTTCTCCTTCACTCCCTGGAATTTTTGCCGGAATAACACACACCTTTTCACCTCGCCGGAATTCGCATCAATTCTCAATAAGACGCAAGACTGCTCATCGTCGCCGCTGCCGAAGAACGGCATAAAATGCCGGCACCTTCACCACTTCACCGGTCAAAAGAGTATGGACGGTGTGAACCTGACTCCGGCCGGTGCTACACACCGTAAAACGATCGGGTGGAAATAGCATGGTTAAATCGTTTTCATTCAACATGCCTGGGGTTATTCCGTGCTGGAACACCCGTGCAAGACCGGGAGGCGCTCCATGCTGCTCAATCAATTGGGCAAAGTAGCGTTCAGCCGCTGATGACAATTCGATCATGTACAATATTCCATTCGCTCCAAGCAGCCGCTCGATACTCTGTATCGCGGTCGCGTGATCCGCAGGAGACAGCTGATGCAACACCGTTCGCATGTAGAGATTGGCATCGCCAATTTCCTCATGGAGGACTTGGGCATCCTCAGGGCACAGCACGTCAAGCACACGGTACGAGACATTGGGCGCACCATTCTTCGTTCGGGCAATCTCAACCGCTGCAGGGGAAATTTCAGTGCCAATTACCTTGGAAAAATGATCTGCAAGAAAGCGCGTTTGTGTGCCGTTACCACAACCCAGATCAAGCAACGGAAGCTGTGGGTCTGCATAGCCTTGAAAGAGCCCCAAATCTTGTTGAGCGGCATGAACGGGATCGGCATCCCAAAATATTTCACCAGGAGTTCCGCTCAGCGTGCTCCAATAATTCTCCCACGATGTCAGATACCGATTCGCCGTTGCCATAGCCTGCTCCTTATGGTTGATCGATGAGTATCGGAATGACACACCCGCGCTCAGGCAGATGCCTTCGTTTAGGCCTCGATCGCGATCGCGTCACGAATTGACGGCAAGAACGCCTCTGCCGGGAGGATGTTGTACCGTCTTCGCAGCTCCTCAACCTGTTCTCCCATAACCGGCCAGTAGTCCCACCCGTTGTTGAGATCCACATTCATCGCCGCCCCGCGCCGAATCGCGATCATGGCATTCTCAGGGTTGAAGAAGCCGGTGCGGGCTTTCGTGATCGGCGTCATGCGGATACCCACATGGAACTGCAGCAGGACAAAAAAGACGAAGAGCCAGGGATCGCGACGCTGGAAACCTGCGCTGAAACAGGCCACTTGAACCTCTCCCTCCGGGTCCGTCCCGTAGCCGGATAAGACGTGCGCGCAATCGTGAAACAAAATGGGTTCCGCCGCACCACCCTTTTCACCCGGCAGGGCGAATCCGTTCCCGCGACAATAGTCCCAATAGGCGCGTCCCAGTGAACCGGAAGGATACTGTTTCATGGCTTGATAGCGGGCGGCGAGCGCCGGATCCTCATTCCTGCCGATCATCCCGCGCATAAACGCATAGAGGCCCCTGATTCCCTTTGTGTTCCAGATTTCTTTGACTTTGTCTCTCAACCAGAATCGGCGCGCCAGATCGAGGCGCAGTTGAAAGATTTCCCCCTTGAGCACATGCCGCAGGTCCTTCACCTCAGGAGCACTGACCTCCAGCGACTGCGCGAATTCCTCGACGAGGTTCGTCTCCTGCGTATTGACTTTTCCGTCAATGAGAGACATCACAATGAGTCCCTGTACCAGTTGCTGCCTGAGCTGAGGATCGGGAAATCCCAGGGCCAGATCCGCCGGCGTAATAGGACAAAGCTGGTCCACCTCATGTGTCGTACCGAAAATCCGTTGGATCGATGCCAGCAGATTCAGTTCCGAATCATCGAGTACCCCATCAGCCAGCGCGACAGTTTTCATCGCTCGCAACCCCCAATAGGCCTGTTCCTGGCTCGGTATCTTCAATTCCATGGTCTTCCTTCTTTCTTTCCTTTCTTTTGTCGTGGCTCCGCCCGACAGTCGACCGGTCAGACCGTAACCGTGTGTCCCTCAGAAACCCCCACGATATCTCCGGTTGCCGACGTCATCGCATGCCAGGCTTCTATTCCACCAACGAGCGGCCACACACGCGTCAGACCCTTTTCACGAAGCTTCCTCGCCGTCCGGATGCTCGATATATCCATCGGGCATGCGCAATAGAGAATCACGTCACGGTCTCGTGGAAGATCGCGATACCCTGCAATTACATCTTCCACTGACAACGTCAGCGACCCTGGAATGCCCGGAACTTCCCGACGAGCAGCCTGAGATCGCAGGTCGATGATGACGGGGGCCTCTCCTGTCGCAATTTTCTCCGTCACCTCCTGAACAGTCAACCGTGGCACCAGACGTTCCACGCGATACCGGTGCAGAACCTTCGCGATGACATACGCCGCGACGCTTCCGAGCAGAATCAGAGCCATCGCCGGACCAAGATGGGCCACCACGGATACCGCCTGCTCGAGTTGGTCGCTGAACGCATAGCCGACCCCAATCCCGGAAGAAACCCAGAGGACCGTCCCCAAGCCGTTGTACATGAGGTACTGAGGCAGCCGGAGGCCTACAACTCCAGCAAGCGGTGGGGCGATCGTGCTCAGACCCGGGATAAATTTTGCGACGATTAAGGAGCGAACCCCATGACGCGTAAAGAATTCCTCGGTCCGGCTCACACAGGACCTTGGTTCGAACGAAATACGGCAGAGCCAGTTCAAAACTCGACGGCCTCGACGGCGGCCAAGTTCGTACCACAATTGATCTCCCATCACCGCTGCGAGGACCGCTGCCCCAATCGCCATCCCTAGCGACATTTGACCAGTTCCCACCAATGCACCGGCGGCGATAAGAAACAGAAAGGCCGGGACAGGAAATCCGATCTGCTCCGCAAAAACAACGACGAAGAGTACGAAGGTCCCGTGTTGCGTCAAGAACTGAAGAGTTTCGTTCATACCTGCCCTCACGGACTGAAAGAAATTTGATGCGAGTGTCTTACGTTGTTCCTGGTCTTCTATGGCAATGATCGTTCCACAGAAGCTGTCTATTGTCGCAACAGGCCCAAGTGTGGAAAAACAGTGAAGATCCCGCTCACCCGAGTTGGATGAGAGGAGATGAACGAGACGGCTGTGACGGGAAGAAGCTGCCGATATCTCGGCAGATGCCGAATGATCGGCGAGGCTATCGAGGTCGGGAAATGTTGAGCTTCTGCATCTTGGATTGCAAGGTCGTTCGTTTCATTCCGAGCCTGGCAGCGGCACCAGAGGGACCGCCGATGGTCCAGTTCGTCTCGCGAAGTGACCTGAGAATATGCTCGCGCTCGGCTTGTTCAAGAGTCGTGGCCCCCGACTGTGTGGTATGACTCGGCGTCGTCCGCTTCAGTTCGGCGAGCGACACAACGAGATCAGGCCCTTGAGTAAGAATCACCGCTCGCTCGATAAAATTCTCCAGCTCCCGCACGTTGCCGGGCCAATGATAGGCTTGGAGCGCTTGCATGGCCTCCGACGGAATCGTCTCGATACGTTTCTTCATCCGTTGGGCGAATTTCTGAGCAAAGTGTCGAACCAACAAGGGAATATCCTCCACCCGTTCCCGCAGGGGAGGAACAGTAACCGGGAAGACCTTGAGCCGGTAATACAGGTCACTGCGAAACGCCTGCTCCTCCACCATTCGAGCCAAGTCGCGGTTCGTTGCGGCGATCACGCGGACCGTGGCGCGAATCGTTCTGGTGCTCCCCAATCGTTCGAACTCCTGTTCCTGGAGCACCCGGAGCAACTTGACTTGTAATTCCAACGGAATCTCCCCCACCTCGTCGAGAAAGATCGTGCCGCGGTCCGCCAATTCAAACCGGCCGATCTTGGAGGCAATCGCGCCCGTAAATGCGCCTCGTTCATGTCCGAAAAGTTCACTCTCCAATAGCCCAGTCGGAATCGCGGCACAATTGAGCTTGACGAACGTGCGTTCCCGCCGATCGCTGCGATTGTGGAGCGCCCGCGCGACCAGTTCCTTTCCACTGCCGGTTTCGCCGAGGATCAGGACGGTCGAATCAGTTGCCGCGACAGTCTGGATTTCTTTCAGAAGCAGCTTGAGAGCCCGGCTGTCACCGACGATTTCCTCGAAGTTGTACTCCGTCTGGATTTCCTCCTCCAGGTACAACTTTTCCTTTGCCAGCTTGTCCCTCAACGATGAGATTTCCTGATAGGCCATGGAGTTCGCAGCGGCAAGCGACACCTGCGCGCCGATCCAGCTCAGCAATTTCGCATCGTCGTCGGTGAACGCACCCTCCTGTTTGCTGACGACGCTCAGCGTGCCCAGCACTCGCCCGTGCGAAATAAGAGGAACGGCGCAACCCGATTTCAGGCCGGCGGCGGCACCTCGCTTAATGATCTCCGCAGGAAACTCGGAGAGGTCGAGGCTTCTAATCAGCACGGTCTGCTGAGTCGTGAACGCCAACCCTTCCGGGGTCCCTTCCAACGGAATAGGATCACCCGCTTCGGTAAAGTCTTGTTGGCTGGGGAAGTCCAGCGCATGAGTTTGCAATTGGTGAGTCGCGGGATCGTAGAGACAAAACCAGGCGAGATCGTGCGGGATCACACGTCCAAGGCAACCGGAGATCGCTTTCAGGAGTTTTGGCAATTCGAGGTGTGACACGACGGCGTTGTTGATCTCCAGCACCAAGCTGAGCCGATCTCGCTCTCGAGCCAATGACTGCTGCGCCGCTTCCGTGCCTGTGAAATTGAGCACGTTGTCCACGGCCACGGCAACCTGCTTGGCCACCTGACCGAGTAACCCCAGGTTCTTCTCTCCGAAAGCACGGGGCTCCAGACTTCCGAATCCGATCGCGCCGAGGCGTCGCATGGCCGTCGTCAGTGGAAACAGGCAGACGGATTGGACACCGATGTCTTTGAGTGCCGCCATCCCCATCGTGAATCGAGTTTCCTCAGCGAGAGACGGAATGATCAAGGGTTGCTGGTGGGTCCAGACCCAGCCGCTGGAGGACTCCTCGATCGGGAGTTCCAGTCCATCCAGTTTGGTGGTGAGGTGGTGTGCCGCTGCTGTTTCCAATACATGGACCTTCATCAGATTCTTTGCGGGATCGTGAAGGATCAACCCGATAAAGTCGAAAGCAGCGATCGCCGGGAGACGTTGTGCGAGATCTCGAAAGAGCGAGGACAGGTCGCGATG
>OELA01000575.1_pt4 | contig 10417 bp, 9 predicted proteins | sample 1503161 | NCBI WGS metagenome assembly OELA01 (sample SAMEA104379559, study PRJEB20068) | metagenome | biome: 1000743; feature: 77; material: 1998 | place: USA | collected 2012 | depth 25 m
TATTAGCCGGATGGGCGAGATATGTGAGAGGGTCGAGCCTCAGGCGGATTCGTACAGGCGGGGAACGCGGGAGCCTATCCCACAGAGGACTTCATAGGGGATTGTGCCGATCCAGTTGGCGACTTCATCAGCCCAAATAGATTCCTGTCCCTGTTGACCGATCAGGGTGGCGGTCTCACCCACCTGTACCGGTGCGAGATCCGTCACATCCACCATGATCATATCCATGCACACCAGTCCCACGATCGGTGCGCGGCGTCCCTGAATCAAGACCGATCCGCGATGGGAGAGTTGCCGGCTATAGCCGTCGGCATAACCGATCGGCAGCACCGCGATGCGCGTCGGTCGTGTGGCGACAAACGTCCCGTTGTAGCTGACGGTTCCCCCTCGCGGAATGGTCCTCAGTTGAACAATCGTCGTCCGCAACGAGAGGACGGGTTTGAGATCGGGAGCGGGGACTGAGGCCGGCAGGGTGTGGTACCCATAGAGCATAATGCCGGGGCGTACGAGTGAGAAGTGCGCGTCGGGAAATCGGACGATGGCGGCACTGTTTGCCGCATGCACCAATGGGATGGTGAGACGCCGTTGTCTGATCTGTTCCAGCATGGCACGAAGTACGCCCAGTTGCCGTTCTGTGAAGGCCATGTCCGCTCCATCTGCGTCGGCAAGGTGGGTCATGATGCCCTCGACGTGGAGGGGATTGCTCACGATATGGTTGTCGAGGAGAGAGAGTAGTTCTTCCGGAGAAAACCCCAGCCGACCCATCCCTGTTTCAACTTTGAGGTGGATAGGATAGGGAGTCTGCTGCGAGAGAGCGGCCTTGACCAAGGTAGGAAGGATCCGGCCATCGCTGACGATCGGGGTCAGCTGGTGAGCGACCAGGTCCGAGACCTGTTCCTCAAAGAGCGCACCGAGCACGATAATAGGAGTCGAGAGGCCGGCTTGGCGGAGTTCGATGCCTTCTGCGAGCGACGCCACGGCAAAACGCCCGATGCCAAGGCGGGCAAGCGCCTGAGCGGTTCCCACGGCTCCATGCCCGTAGGCATTGGCCTTGACGACCGCCATAATCTCACAGCCGGGTGACAGGTAGTGCGTGATGCGGGAGAGATTATGGGCGAGGGCCGCGAGATTGATGGTGGCGTACGTGGGTAACAAGGTCGAGAGTGAGATCACACTTCCATGATTTCGTGTTCTTTTTTCTTGACCACGTCGTCGATTTTGTGAATGTACTGGTCGGTGAGTTTCTGCGTATCAGCCTCGGCCTTTCGCAGCTCGTCTTCCGTTAACTTGGCATCTTTTTGCAGTTTCTTCAACTCTTCGTTCGCATCTCGACGAAACCCACGTACAACGACTTTCGTGTCCTCGCCATGCTTTTTACAGATCTTGCTCAGATCTTTGCGGCGTTCTTCGGTGAGGGGAGGGAGGGGAATACGAATGATCTTTCCGTCGTTGGATGGGGTGACGCCGAGGCCCGACCCGGACAGGGATTTTTCTATTTCCTTGATCAGACTTGGCTCCCAGGGCTGGATCGTAATGAGGCGGGCCTCCGGGGTCGAAATATTCGCCACCTGCTTCAGCGGGGTCATCGTGCCGTAGTAATCGACTCGAACGCCGTCGAAGAGGGCGATCGACGCTCGTCCGGTCCGTAGGCTTGCCAAATCGCGCTTGAGATGCTCCAGTGCGGACTCCATCTTCTCCGTAATTCTGTGGTGTATGGCAGCAGGGTTTGGCATGAGAGACTCCCTGGAAAGTCAGCGTCGGTCGGGTGTGACCATGGTTCCGATCTCCTCGCCCGTGGCAACCCGCTTGAAATTACCGAGTTCCTTCAGGTTGAAGACGATGAGCGGAAGTTTGTTATCCATGCAGAGGCTGATGGCTGTGGCATCCATCACTTGCAAATTCTGATTTAAAATCGAGAGAAAGGAGATCGTCTGATATTTCTTGGCTGAGGGATTCTTCACGGGATCGGCGTCATAGATGCCGTCGACCTTAGTCCCTTTCATGATGACTTGGGCGCCGATCTCCATCGCCCTGAGTGCCGCCGCGGTATCGGTGGAGAAGTAGGGATTCCCCGTGCCGCCGGCGAAAATGACCACGCGTTTTTTCTCAAGATGGCGAATGGCTCGCCGGCGGATATACCCCTCTGCCAGCTGGCGCATTTCGATCGCGGATTGGACCCGCGTCATAATGCCGGCGCGTTCGAGCGCGTTTTGCAGAGCTAAGGCATTGAGTACGGTCGCGAGCATCCCCATGTAGTCGGCGGAGGCTCGTTCCATGCCGGACGCGCTGGCGGCAATACCCCGGAAGATGTTGCCGCCGCCGATGACCACGGCGACTTCGATGTCGAGTGCCACAACGGAAGCGATTTCCGAGGCCAGGCCTTCGAGGATGGAGGGTTGGATACCGTAGCCCTGCTCACCGGCCAACATCTCTCCGCTCACTTTGAGGAGGATGCGCCGATAATTGGCAGAACTCATGCTTCGCCTAATTGGTACCGGGTGAAGCGGCGAATGTTCATGTTCTCGCCTATTTTGGCAATCTTCAGGGCAAGAAGATCCTTAATTGTGACGGCAGGGTCCTTGACGAAGGATTGCTCGATCAGACAGCTCTCCTGGAAGAACTTTTCCAACTTACCTTCAACGATCTTCGGCCATGCCGCAGGGGGCTTGCCCATTTCTCTGGCCTGTCCTTCATAAATCGAGCGCTCTTTCTCAATGAGCGAGGCGGGAATATCTTCTCGTTTGACATAGGAAGGTTTCCCGGCAGCGACCTGGAGGGCCAGGTCGTTGACGAAGATCTTAAATTCTTCGTTCCGAGCGACGAAGTCGGTTTCACAGTTGACCTCGATGAGCACACCGATTTTCCCGCCCATGTGGATATAGGCATGTACGAGGCCTTGGTTGGTCTCGCGGCCGGATTTTTTGAGTGCAGCGGCCAAGCCTTTTTGCCGCAGGTAATCGATGGCTTTCTCAACATCGTCGTTATTTTCGGTGAGCGCTTTCTGGCAATCGAGGATGCCAGCGCCGGTCTTTTCTCTCAGTTCTTTGACAAGCTGACTTGATCCAGCCATACGTAACGGTCCTTCTCGCTAAGCAGTGAGTGTGGTTGTTGACGCCTGCGATGCCGGACGTTATGAAGCCGGTGCGCTCGCGAAGCTGACAGCCGCGACCTTATCTCCTACTGGAGGAATGGGTTTGAATTCCGCTTCTTCTCGTTGTGTCCGTAGATGGGCTCCTTCAATGCAGGCATCGGCAATGCGGGACGTGATGAGCTTGATGGAGCGAATGGCATCGTCGTTTCCAGGAATGGGGAAGGTGATGGAGTCAGGATTGCAGTTCGAGTCAAGGATCGCGATCACAGGGATCTCCAACCGGTTTGCTTCCTGCACGGCAATGTGTTCGATGCGTGTGTCCAGCACGAATACGGCACCTGGAACACCGCGCATGTCCTTGATCCCGCTCAGATGCTTCTGGAGCTTGACGATCTCCTTCTGCATCTTCAAGACTTCTTTTTTCTTCAGCCCGTATTGGCTGGGATCTGCCAGCTTGGCCTCCAGCTTTTTCATTTTATCGATGCTCTTCCGGATGGTCTGGAAGTTCGTGAGCATTCCGCCGAGCCAGCGTTGATTGACGAAGAACATGTTGGCACGTAAGGCTTCTTCTTGAAGGATCTCGGCGGCCTGCCGCTTGGTCCCGACAAACAGGACCGATTGGCCGCCGGCAACGGTGTCGCGGACGAAGGCATAGGCTTGTTCCATGCGGGCCAGTGTTTGTTGAAGATCGATGATGTAGATGCCGTTGCGTTCTCCAAAGAGAAACTTTTTCATCTTTGGGTTCCATCGATTCGTCTGGTGCCCGAAATGGACACCTGCCTCTAATAATTCCTTGATCGAAACCACTCCCATGCCTTCACCTCCCCTCAAGACTTGCAGAGCACCTATTGACACAGGCGAGGGGGTGTGGCCCCCTTATTCTCAAGTCGAGCGACGTCCGTGACGTCGATATGAATTTGATACAAGTCCTTCACGCACATGATTGTACGAGAAAGCGGTCTCCTGACCCTGTTACAGCCTTGGCACGCTAGCATGATGACGGTCAGTTTGCAAGACCAGCGCTCCCTCTGCTTGCTGCCATATTCAACCGGGTGTTAAGATCCTTGAACGATTTGGAGGGTACCGGTGCCGAACATTTTGCTTTTAGTATCGCCGAGCTGTGGGGCCTGCCCGTCGGCGAAGAGTCTGTGGAAACAGTTGCGGGTGAAATATAGCTTCAGCTACCGCGAGGTGGATATCACCACAGAGGATGGACGGAGCCTCGCCGATCGGCATTCGGTCAGGGCGGTGCCGGCCACCATTATCGATGGGCGATTGACGTTCGTCGGCGTGCCGAGCCGGGAAAGCGCAGAGAAGGCCCTATTGCTCAAAATGAAATCCCGCGAGTAGTGGAAGGACCGTTCTAAATGGATGAAGACGAAGGTTGTGAACTACCAGAGCTCCCAGTCATCGACAAGGGACCTCCGCCGGACTGTCCCATGTGCGGAGACCCTATGGGGTTTATCGACGGCGACTGGTGCTGTGTGGATTGTAACGGTGAGCTGTTGGGACCGGAAACCGGCTAGCCTGAGGAATGTTAAATGTTCAATGATGAATGTTTAATGATGAATTAGCGTTGATTCGACATTCAAAATTCAACATTCCACATTCAAGACTAGATGCTTCGCATCGTCACCGGGCCTTTTCATCCAATTCTCGAACGTGCTCTGATCGAAGACCTTCGGTCCTGCAAGACCGGTGATCCCTTTGCTTCGCTCGCCGTTATTGTCCCCTCGGCCTCTCTCGTTGAGCATCTGAAACAGTCGTTTATCCGTGACAGTCCCCGCTCATTCCTCAATATCCATGTCCTAACGTTCCACCAGTTGGCCCTCCGGTTGCGTGATGACCTCGATGCGGCACCCGAGGCTGGTTCGCAAACGTCCCTGCAACTGGTCGACGATTTCTTTTTCGAGCAATTGGTCCGGCAAGTTGTTCGGCGCAAGCTCCCAGGGCTCGAACCGCTTGCGCGCTTGCCTGCTTCACCGGGAACATGGAAAGGCTTATGGGCGACGGTACGCGACTTAAAAGACGCCGTGGTCGCCCCAACGATGGCATTGAAGGCCCTCACCGAAGGAGTATTCGAGGAAGATGACCGAACATGGCTCCGATCCCTATTTACCTTGCATGCGGCGATCATGGAAGCCGGCCGGTCGCTCGAGGTTGGTTCCCCGGATGACCTGGCTGCCTCACTGGGCCGAGATCTCTCAGGCGTTCCATTTCTTCATGGGCTGCAACGTCTGTTCTACTATGGCTTCTATGACCTCTCGCAGGTCCAGCTTTCGTTCTTCGAATCGGTCGTTCGTGTTACACCGACCACGTTGTACTTTCCGCTACAGAATGGCTCGGCCTTTGTCTTTGCGCGCCGATTTTTTGAACGTCATCTGCTCCCCCTGGCTGACACCCATGAGGATAGGAGTCGGGAAGGGGAGCGAACTGGAACAACGGAGCTGGTCGAACTTTCCGTTACCAACGTGATAGGGGTGGAAGAGGAGTTGGCGGCGGTCTGCCGTGAAATCCTCACTCTGGTCGAGGTGAACGGCTATCATTTCGACGAGATCGGTGTAGTTGCCCGTACCCTGGATCCGTATCAGGCCCGGTTGCAATCGGTGTTCGATCATCATCTGGTGCCGTTCACGTCAACGGCCGGGCGGCCGCTGTCGCGCGAACCTCTGGTGAAAACCCTCTTGCGCCTTGCCTCACTCCCACTGAATGATTTCGACCGGGCGGCCATGCTGGACGTGGTTACGTCACCCTTCTATGTTGCCCAGGAAGCGGGCTCCGCGAGCGCGAATCTGAGGCCTGATCTCTGGCGCTCCCTCGTCTACACCCTGGGTATTGCCAAAGGGGAAGCGGAATGGAGGCGCCTGGCAGACCCGGCCAGTGTGGCGATTCTTCGCCATGCCGGAGCGGAGCTTGATGAAGATGACCGGACCATGGTCGGGACGTCCGGAACTTCTCAGCTGACATACTTGTGGGATATCGTTTCGCGACTGATTCACGATTGCCGCACTCTTCCTGCGCAAGGATCGATAGGCACACTGACCGACGCATTTGTCACACTGGTGAAATCTCATATCCTGGTGCCTGCCTTGTTTGATGGATCTTCGGCGGATCTGACAGACCCGACCGAACTCACCAGGGTTGCCTCCCTTATCCGAGTATCGTTGGCTCGCCTACAGCAACTGGACTCGCTGGGGGGAGATCTCTCCTGGGAGGAATGGATTGAATTGTTCCGGCGGGTCTTGGACGAGACCAGCATTCCCATCGAAGCGGACAGTCACCAGGGTGTTCAGGTGCTGGATGCCATGACGGCCCGCGGCAGAACGGTTCGGGCGCTCTTTGTTCTTGGCATGAATGAAAAACTCTTTCCCCGGTACGTCCGTGAAGACCCATTTCTTCGGGACCGTCAACGTGCCGTCCTGGAATCGACCCTGGGCTACAAGATCGATGAGAAACTTGCCGGGCATGAAGAGGAGTTGCTCCTATTCGAACTACTCAGCCGCTCGGCAAGTCATCGGTTGTATCTATCCTACCAGCGAGCCGACGAGGCAGGACGTGTCATGGCACCGTCCAGCTTTATCGCCATGGTCCTGCGCGATTCGCGATTCATCGGGAGGCCGGAAGTGACGGTCCCTCGACGGCTGACCCAGCGGATCAGTGAACAACCGGCAATCCAAGACCTATTACCGGCTGAGGAATTGACCTTGGGCTGTCTGTTGCAGGGTCACGATGCGCGACCCGTATTCAATGCAATGGGACGGGACCAGGACCTCTTTGAACAGGGCCTCGCCACACTGAGAATCATCGAGCGAGAATCCCCCGAGCTTGGCCCGTTCGACGGTATGGTCGGCGTACCGGCACTTGAGTCATCGGAGACAGCGAAGCGGAGTTTTTCGCCCACCGCATTGGAACGGTATGCGACCTGCCCCTTTCAGTATTTCGCAGAAAAAGTTCTTCGAATGAAGCCTGTGCAACGACTCCATCACGACCACCTGCCTCCCCTCATGCTGGGAACCCTTCTTCATGAATCACTTCGAGTAAGCTACGAGCGATTGGTGCTGCTCCGGTGGCCGGAGGACAGGCTGACTGAGGCCAGGGTGCAATCCACGGTGAATGAAGCCGTAACGGATACGTTTGCCGCTCATGCGGCAAGCCAGGGGACGGGGCATGCGTTACTCTGGACATTGGCCCGCGAACAGGTGACTGGATTGGTTGCGGCCGCCGTCATTTCCGACCAGACTGAGTATGGGTCAACCGGATTTCGTCCTTTTGCGTTTGAGGCCGCCGCTCAGGGCAGCGTCCCGCTGGAGTCCGAGACGTCCTCAGATTCCCTCAAGATTCACGGCACGTTGGATCGTGTCGATTTTCGGGCTGAGCCTCCGGCGATCCGTATCGTGGACTATAAGTTTAAACAGGGGACTGAGATCACCGCCGTGGATCGGAACCTTGCCCTGTCGGCGGTGCGAGGATTTCGGCTGCAACCGCCTCTCTATGCCCGCATGACGGTACCTTCGCTGCCTGCACCAACCGAGGTCCACTTGCTCTTTCTGGCTCCCCAGTGGAAGCAGCCTATCTCCCGCTCAACGTTTGACGCAGGCCTATGGACCGGCCATACCGGTGACATGATTCGACGGACACTCTCCACGTTGATCCAAGGCATCACACGCAAAGAATTTTTTATTCTTCCCGACGGCTATTGCGACTACTGCGAATACTCCGGTGCGTGCCGACGCCACGATGCCATGGCCTGGTGGCGCTCGTACCGGTCTCCCCAGGCACGAGTATTACGCCGGCTAAGAAGGCAGAAAGTACACGATGAGTGATGCGCTGATATTGGCGGACTCCCAGGATCGGCTCCTGGCGGAGACAACCTGGGACCGCAATGTCGTGGTGGTTGCGGGAGCCGGGACCGGCAAGACCACGATCCTGGTCAATCGGATTCTTAACCTCCTCATGAGAGAGCCGAACCCCTTGGCCATCACGGAGATCGTGGCCCTCACCTTCACCAACAAAGCCGCGACTGAAATGAAGCAGCGGCTTCGCGCGCAACTCCTTCATCTCACCGATCAGACCGATGATACAATCGCGGTCATTTGTGCCCGTTACCATCTTTCCACTGAACAAGTAAGCGAACGGGCCAAGATGGCACTTGAGCAGATGGAAAAGGCTCAGATCGGCACGTTGCACAGTTTTGCTGCCCACCTCTTGCGGCTTCATCCTATGGAGGCTGAAACTGACCCACTATTTCAAGAGGATGACGGATCACGATTCAAGGAATTGTTTCATTCTGATTGGGTCCGTTGGCTGGATGATGAACTCGGGTTGACCGGACCACAGCATGATCGCTGGCGACGAGTTTTGTCCGTGGCCAATCTCGACGATCTCCATCAGTTTGCCACTGCCCTGGGCGGGGACCTTGTAGATCTGGATGAGCTGGAGCGTCAGTGTCAATCCCGCGCCCTGGAGGGCGCGTTACGCGACTGGGTTGTCACCATGCATGGCCGTGCTGCCACCCTCCTTGCTGAACAGGATCGGCCGAAACGGCGGAAGGCTGAACAGATGCTTGCGGCTGCAGTGCAGTTGCTGGCGTTGCTGTTGGAGCAAGGGCTCCCGGGGTTCGATCAGATCACTGAGGATGAACGGCTTGTCCTGAATAAAGATCTGGGAAAGGCCCCCGCCGGATGGGAAGAGGCCGCGTTCCAGGAAGCCGCCTCCATTATTGGGCTGGCCCAAGAATTCCTCACTGTCGACCAAGGATATTTCCAAGAGGTGGTGACGCTCGTACGACCGTTTCTCGATCACGTTCGTCATGGATTTCACAACTCCGGGTGGATCGCATTTGACGGGTTATTGGCCCGGGCCAAAATACTGTTGCGCGACCATCCCGCCGTCCGCGCGCGGATCAAACAAACCTATCGGGCCATCCTGGTCGATGAGTTTCAGGACACCGATCCGGTGCAGTATGAGATTATTCTCTACCTCGCTGAACGGATGGGGAGCCATCAGATTGCATGGCAAGACGTGGACTTAGAGCCGGGGAAATTGTTTATCGTGGGAGATCCCAAGCAATCGATCTATGCCTTCCGCCGGGCCGATATCGAAGCCTTCGAACGAGTGGTCGCAAAGATTCGAGCGGGTGGGGGAGGCGTCTATTCTCTGGTGACGAACTTTCGCAGCGACGGGACCGTACTTGATGTCGTCAACAACGTCTTTGACCGGCTTTTCCAACCGGCAGACCATGTTCAGCCGGCCAATGAACGGCTGGCAGCCAGGCCTCAGCGCAAGCCGGAAGTCTCAGTGTCCGGTGCACAGCTTCGCCTCGTCACGCCGGGGGAAGATGACGAGGAGTTCGATGTCCAGGCTGCGACCAGGGCGGAGGCGGAAGCGTTAGCTCGCTGGCTCAAGGAGGAGCTTCTCGTCGGCACGACGGTCACTGATCGCGATCGACGCCCAGGACCACTCCAGCCAGGCCATATTGCCTTGATCTTCAGAAAGTTGACTCAGGCACAAGTCTATCTCGACGCCCTCCGCCGATATGACATCGCTTATATCACTGACGGAGAGAAGCATTTTTATCGGCGGCAGGAAATAATTGATCTGGTCAACCTCCTCCGAGTCATCGACAACCCTCACGATACGATTGCGCTCGTGGGAATCTTGCGCTCACCCCTTGGTGGCATGGCGGACCGGGACCTACTGGCCCTCCAGCGGAAAGATGGGTTGGACTACCAGCAACTGGAACGGTTGTCCGACTGGAGCCATCCACAGGCAGGGATGGTACGGAGGCTCTATGAACGATTGGCCGAATTGCACCAACTTGCTCCATTACGGCCTGTGTCAGACGCCATAGATCTGATCTTCGAACGAGTACCCATACTCGAGTTGGCAGCGGCATCGATGCACGGCGAGCAAGCCGTTGCCAATCTTCGGAAGATCCGGGATATGGCTGAAGCGCTTGCCGATCGGCCCCATCTTACCTTGACGGGGTTCGTTGACCTGATGATGACCAGAGTGTCGGAACAGCCGGATGAGGCAGAAAGCGCACTGGCTGAGGAATCATTGGATGCCATTCGCGTGTTGACCATCCATAAGGCTAAAGGATTGGAGTTTCCCGTGGTCATTCTTCCAGGTCTGCATCAGGGGTCAAAGAACCCGCGAAAGGGTCCGTCCATCCATCATGATTGGTCGAGCCGGTGTTACAGCCTGCAGATGGGTGGCCACTCCAATCTCGGAGCGGTGCTCGTGGACAAGAAGATGGCAGCGCGGGAAGAGGCGGAGCAGCGCCGACTCCTCTATGTCGGGATGACACGGGCCCGCGATCTGTTG
>OELA01000013.1_pt1 | contig 10407 bp, 7 predicted proteins | sample 1503161 | NCBI WGS metagenome assembly OELA01 (sample SAMEA104379559, study PRJEB20068) | metagenome | biome: 1000743; feature: 77; material: 1998 | place: USA | collected 2012 | depth 25 m
CAACGTACCCCTGAGGGTACGCCTCCGGTTTCGACTTGCCTGCGGCCTTGCTGGACGGCCATTTTGAGCATCCTGCAAGTCACAATGATTTTTCGAAACCTGCTACACACAAGAAGGCGAATCGGTGTCAGGAAGGCTCCACTACCAACGGTGGCCCCAGTAGCCCAGTCCATAGTAGCGCGGGCCATAGAAGAACGGAGGGTAATAATATGGCGGTCCGTAGATCCAGGGGCTTCCCAGGTAGAGGCCGAAGCCGACAGAGGGATAGGTATAGATGGGAGGGGCTGCTTGCACAACCGCTGGTCGTTGGGCCAGTTGGCGTTGCAGGTCGGAACTCGTGGAGGCCTGGCGGTCGAGCTGAGCTTTTAAGCGATTGACGGTCTCTTCTTGGGCTTTCATTTTTTCTTGAAGGGCCGCGATCTGGTCGCGTTGCACCTCCTTAAAGGCCTCCACACAACGGATGTGCGCATCGCCGGTATAACTCGAACATTCCCACGGTGTCTGCGACTCGCTCGCCTGGGCCGGTAGTCCGGCCAACAACATCCCGATACCGATCGCTCCGGCGAGGAGCCGTGGCCACAGCCTTGCTGCCTTCCGACATACGGATGGCTGAGGGATTGTGCGATCGTGCATGGGCCTTCCTCTTTGTATTAGCCTACCATGCAAGTTTCCAGTGTAACAGGGGGTGTTCACAGGATGCTGAAAAAGTCCTCCAGCTGTCTGGAAGGTTCAGGCTGAGGTCAAGGCTGAGAAATAAGTCTGATTTCCGCTCGACCTTAACCTCGACCTCAGTCTGCATCTGTCGTTGCGCCCTTGCCGAAGCCTCGCTAGAATCCGTCCCATCATGCCCAACCCGCATTCATGATTCTGGGATTTGTTATTCTCTATCTGCTCCTGTCAGTGGGGGTCGGACTGGCGGCTGCCAGACGGGTCCATACTGCGAAGGATTTTGCGGTGGCCGGTCGGAGCCTGCCGCTGCCGATCGTGATCGCCACGGTCTTCGCCACGTGGTTTGGTGCGGAGGCCGTGCTCGGAATTTCCGCCACGTTTGTCAAGGAAGGGCTACGCGGCGTCGTCGCCGATCCCTTCGGATCGAGCCTCTGCTTGGTCCTGGTTGGCTTGTTCTTTGCCCCCCGTTTCTATCGCCTCAATCTCCTGACCGTCGGCGACTATTATCGTCTGCGGTACAACCGTGTCGTCGAGGTCCTCTGTGCCGTATGCATCGCCGCGTCCTATCTCGGATGGGTGGCTGCGCAGTTCAAAGTGTTCGGACTCGTTCTGAACGCGGTGACGGGAGGGGCGGTGAGTCAGCCCGTCGGGATGGTGATCGGCGCGGTGATCGTCCTGGCCTATACGACCTTCGGTGGCATGTTCTCCGTTGCCATTCTGGACTTTGTCCAGATTTCCGTGATCATTGGAGGGCTGCTTTATATCGCATCTGTCGTCAGTGGGCTGGTCGGTGGCGTTGCTGTTGTGATTGACCACGCGGCCTCGGCCGGCAAATTGGATTTCTTTCCACCGGCGTCGTTCGCAGCATGGATTCCTTTTCTCGGGGCCTGGGTGACCATGATGTTGGGATCGATCCCCCAACAAGACGTATTCCAGCGCGTCACCTCGGCGAAGGATGAGCGAACCGCAGTGCGCGGGTCCCTGCTGGGCGGCACGCTCTACTTCTGTTTCTGTTTTGTGCCGATGTTTTTGGCCTATGCGGCCACGCTGGTCGATCCGGCTCTGTTCAATAGGCTCCTCGCTCAGGACTCTCAGCTGGTCTTGCCGACGTTGATCATGCAGCATACACCGGTACTCGCACAGATTCTTTTTTTCGGAGCCGTCCTCTCGGCGGTGATGAGCTGTGCCAGCGCGACGCTATTGGCGCCATCGGTGATACTGAGCGAAAACGTGATCAAAGGGGCGCTGCCCCATCTCAGTGACGGAGAGTTTCTTCGGGTCATGAGATTGGTTGTGGTGGTGTTTGCCGCCCTGGTCCTGACCATCGCACTCACCTCCACCTCCAGCATCTATCATCTTGTGGTGAACACGTACAGTGTGACGCTCGTGACGGCTTTCGTTCCACTGTGTGCCGGGCTATTCTGGTCCCGGGCCACGACGCAAGGAGCCTTGTGTGCCTTTGTGGCTGGGTTGCTGACCTGGATAGGGCTGGAATTGTTCGGTCCGTCCGATTCGGTCTGGCATCCACAACTGCTCGGCCTACTCATGGCGGCGACGGGGATGGTTGTCGGTTCGCTACTGCCGCAGAAGATCAGCGCATAGCTGGACGCTGAATTTAGTCTGTCTGGTCTATCTGGTTTAACCAAATAAACGAGACAGACCAGATAGACTAGACAGACCTGTTCCTGTATCGGTTATGCTGTGGTGAGGTCCCCGCATTATGAAGAGGTCTGTCGGGTGGGTGACATATGTGAGCCTGGTCCTGGCCGGCATTGTGGCCGCGCTGGGCCTTGTCGTCGCGATCTATGGCGCATATTTGGCCACCTTCCTTGAACTGCCTAAGAGCGATGATCACCCCCCTCTGCGTCTGTACAGCGGACCCTTCCTGCTGCAACCCAATCTTTCGCTTATACAGAGCCGTCTTCTTGAACGGCTGCAACGGCTAGGCTATCGACAGGTGAAGGTGACACAGGCTCCTGGCGATTATGAGCTGACCGAGGAAGCGCTGACCGTCTATCTCCATCCGCAGCCGGAAGGCTATGTCGGCGCGACCATGGTGAGGTTGCCGTTGGATCAGGGCCGCGTGACGGATGTCCTGTCTCCGCTGGAAGGCACACCGCTCTTTTCCATCTTTCTGGAACCGGAACTCCTGAGTGGTGTGCGTGGTGAGTCACGCCAAGTGCGTGAATGGATTCCGTTGGCACAGATTCCTCCACTGATCATTGAGACGGTCCTGACCATCGAGGATCGCCGGTTCTATTCCCACTTCGGTATCGATCCGATTGCGGTAGGGCGGGCGATCTGGGCCAATTTCACCAAGGGTGGAGTGGTGCAGGGCGGCAGCACCATCACGCAGCAACTGGCGAAGAATTTATTTTATTCGCCGCAGCGGACGATGGGACGGAAATTCAAGGAGGCTTTGGCGGCGTTGGTGCTGGAGGTGAAGTATACAAAACAGAATATCCTGGAAAGCTATCTGAATGAAATCTATCTCGGGCAGGCGGGATTCGTCTCGATCTATGGGATGAGCGAGGCGGCCCATCGCTACTTTGGCAAGACCCTTCAGCAATTGACGGTCGACGAGGTTGCGATGGTTGCCGGGCTGATCAAGGGGCCGAATAGTTATGCGCCGACAAAGCATCCTGAGCTGGCGAAGCAGCGGCGCGATGTGGTGTTGCGGCGGCTGAAGGAGATCGGTCTTCTGACGGAAGAGGCCTGGAATCGAGCCGTGAAGGAACCGGTGCGAGTCACTCCACCGGAAGACGTCCTGACTGATGCGCCCTACTTCGTCGATGCCGTGCTTCGAGAGGTGGAGGAGGCCGGCGTGGTTCCCATACCGGAGGGCTCGAGGATCGACAGCACGCTCGATCCGATGATCCAGCAGGCGGCCACCGAAGCGCTGGAGAGAGGTCTGGCCAAGTTGGAGAAGACCTATTCCCATCTCAGCAATTCGCCGGACCCAATGCAAGGGGCGGTGGTGGTGCTCGATCCCAAGAACGGGTCTGTGCTGGCGCTGGTAGGAGGGCGGGATTACCGACGAAGTCAATTTAACCGTGCCATTCAGGCACGGCGGCAACCGGGCTCTCTCTTCAAACCCTTCGTCTATCTTGCGGCGCTGGAAGCGGCTCGTGAAGGGCAGGTCGGCCAATTGACCGCGGCCAGCCTGTTGGCGGACGAACCAGTGACTTTTGAGTCGGGGAGCGGCCCCTGGTCTCCGCAGAATTACGACAAACAATTCCATGGACCGATTACCGTACGGAGCGCGTTGGAACAGTCGCTCAATGTGCCGGCGGTTCAGGCGGCCAAGACCGTGGGGACCAAGCCGATCGTGCAACTGTTGCATCGTCTTGGCGTGACGAGTGCCATCGGTGATGATCTTTCGTCGGTGGCCTTGGGCAGTTCGTCGGTGTCGTTGCTGGAGATCACGGCGGCATATGGAGCGATTGCCAACGGAGGCATTGCGGTGAAGCCGACGGCGGTGCGATCGACCAGAGATCGGCAGGGAGACATGGTGTGGAATACCGTACCGAACCGGCAGCAAGCCACGTCGCCTCAAGGCGCCTATGTGTTGACGTCGCTCCTCGAAGGCGTCATCCAGCGGGGCACGGCGAGCAAAGCGAAAGTGCTCGGACTCCAAGGCACGGTGGCCGGGAAGACCGGCACAACCGATGGCTATCGCGACGCCTGGTTCGTCGGCTATACGTCTGACGTGGTGATCGGAGTGTGGGTGGGATTCGACGATGAACGATCGCTGCGTCTTACGGGATCGCAGGCGGCCTTACCGATTTGGATGGATCTTGCGCGTCGTGTCATTCCGCCCAATGTTCCTGCATTCGTAATGCCCTCCGGTGTCGTCACCCGTGACATCGATCCGAAGACCGGGCAGTTGGCCACGTTTCAATGTCCTGAGCGGGTATCGGAAGTGTTTATCGAGGGCACGGAACCGAGTGTGTATTGTGAAGTGCATGGGGGAGGAATTTGGGAACGGCTCAGACATACTTTTGGATTCTCCTAGTCCTTGCCGGGAGGAATAGTGTAAGCTGGCGTGAACGATCGGGTGAGAAGGGGGAATAACGCATGAAGAGCAATAGCTTTGCTGGAGATGACAACATCACCCTCTTGGCCAAAGGCGTGTTGTTGAGAGGCGAGATTCATGTGGAAGGAACCGTGCGGATTGATGGCCGCCTCGATGGCGACATTCAGACCAAGGGGCAGGTCATCATCGGCGAAGATGGACTGGTGCAGGGGACGATTACCGCCGGTACGGTGATCAGCAGCGGGCGCATCAAGGCCAAGGTGACGGCGAATGAGCGGGTGCAGTTGATGAAGACCGCGACGCTCATTGGAGAAGTCCTGACGCCGATACTCATCATAGAAGAAGGGGCCAAGCTCCAGGGTGTGACGGACATGGGAGTGACCGCTTGGACCGACGATCTTCCGAAGTTGTCCGGCAGCGTCAGTGAGCTCTCCGCGCACCGGGCCAAGCAGGTCGTGATGCTTGATAAAGAGTCCAGCGGAGATACGCGCCGATAGCTCTGCCGGTTCTCTCCTGTTCCTGTCCAATCCATGACGAAGCCGCAGCTCTTTACCGCCGTGTTCTTCGCGCTCCTGCTGTTTCTCCTGTATCAAATCGCCTTGATGTTTCGCCCGTTTCTTTTCCCCATCATCTGGGCCGCGCTCCTTGCCCATCTGACATTCCCACTTCACGTACGGCTCACGACATTCGTGCGCGGCAACGAGATTGTATCGGCATCCTGTCTGACCCTCTTGGTTCTGGCTCTCGTGGTGATTCCAATTTCAATAATGGGTGTGTTGCTGGCCCGCGAGGCCAGTACTGCCGAGCAGACCATTCGCGAATGGGTCTCGAGCGGAGCACTCCATACGCTTCCGGAGCAATTGAGCACATGGCCGGTCATCGGAGGACTCCTTCAGCGGCTGAGTCGCAGCGTATTACTGACGCCTGATTCTCTGGAACAGGGGCTTCTTTCTGCCGCAACGTTCCTGAGCCGGTTCTTCATCGACCAGGTCGGCGATCTGCTGAAGAACGCCTTTCTGCTGGTGACGGATTTCTTTCTCATGCTCTTTGCCCTATTTTTTCTCTTCAAAGATGGGAAGCAATGGTTGGCGTCCCTTCAGGAAGTGATTCCACTGGACGCGTCCCATAAGCAGCGGATCGTCGATCGGATGGATCAGACCATTCGTGCCGTGGTCAAGGGGATGGGCCTGACCGCCATCGTGCAAGGTCTAGTGGCAGGGCTGGCCTATGGACTCCTCGGAGTGCCCTTCCCGGTCGTTCTGACGGCAGTGACGGTACTCCTCGCCCCGCTTCCCTTCGGCGGGACGGCATTGGTCTGGGGCCCGGTCGTGTTCTATTTCTTCTTGGTCGGTCCGCTCTGGAAGGCGCTGGTCATGTTGGGCTGGGGCATCGGTGTGGTCTCGATGATCGATCAGTTTCTTCGGCCCTGGTTAATCGGACAGGGGGCCCAGATCCCCGTATTCTTCCTCGTGTTCAGCGTCCTCGGCGGGTTGGCACTCTATGGCCTCATCGGGCTCTTCGTCGGTCCGGTTTTGGTGAGTCTGTTGATGACCATCATCCAGATCTACCGGGAGGAATATCAAAACGCTGATACAGGCACACCCACGAGTCCTCCCACTCCCTCTTAACAGGGCGAACACCGTGATTTGGTTTGTCTCGTTTGTTTGGTTGAACCAGACTCACCAGATGAACTAAACAAACCAGATAAACGAGATCAACTCGTCTTGCCCACGTTATTCCAGCGGAATGGTGATGGCGATTCCGCCCATCACGTCATTGAGTTTGAAGTCCCGTTTGGGGCTGAGCAGATGACCGTTGTGGCAGTCGACGCAGGCCGGTGAGATCGCGAGATCGGGATAGATCGCCTGAAAGTATTGTTTGCGTCCACTGGTCACGATTCCGGTGACCGGCACGGCGGGATTCTTCCGGAGAGACTCCAGCGCGTTGCGCTCCAGATCGCTTGCCGGAGCGTTGCGCCGGTAGATGGGCCAGAGACCGATCAGCCGATACCGGATCTCGCTTCCGTTCTCGGCCGCCAGCTTGCCCGAATGCTGGAGGAACTGCGCCGGCAACATGAGAGCGTGTTCCTGTTCCCAATGTTCGGAGGCCGTGGTGACGCCTTTAGCCTGGAGTCGATTGACGATTTCCGTCGTGTACAACGTGCGGTCGGCCTTGATGACGTCATAGATATAGGCCGCCACTTTCTCCGGCGGGATGCCGGGCGATCCCTGGCGCTCCTTTGCTGATAGGTCGGCGGTCCCCCACCACAGCCCGCACATTAAGAGGGTGAGGGCTGCGGCGTAGAGCGGGACGTTGACTCGGTGCATGAAGCCTCCTGTGGGGGCGGCAGAGGGGGGATGACCGGGAGGGTTACGATGCACGAGGTGCCGCTCGCCTCCTGGCTCTCAATCCTGAGATCCCCTCCGAATTTTCTGATGATGCGGCGCGCGACGGTCAGGCCGAGTCCGGATCCTTCGCCCTGTCCCTTGGTGGTAAAGAATGGATCGAAAATTTTCGACAGATACTCTTTCGGAATACCGGGGCCTGAATCCGCGATGGTGGTCACGACGGTTGTGTCGGTCAGGGACGTGGAGAGACGCAGGATGCCCCGGCCCTTTACCGCCTGAATGGCATTCATCAACAAATTCGTAAACGCCTGTCTCAGTTGGTCGGGGAGGGCCAGCACACAGGTGTCTCCCGCATACGTTCTCTGGATCGCGAGCCCCGAGGCATTCATGCTGCCTGTCAGAATCGCGACGGCCTGATCGAGTTCCCGCTCGAGGTGAACCGGTTGCCATTGATCCGACGTTTCCCGGGCGGTGACGCCGGTGAAGTCTCGAATAATCGAGGCCATTCTGCGGCCGTGCTGGACGATGTCGCGGGCATAGGATTTGACGAGGTCGGGGTTGCTCTCTTCTCCGATGGCTTCTCCCAGTCCGAGAATTCCGAACAGCGGATTGTTCAACTCATGTCCAATCCCGGCGGTGAGGGTTCCAAGGCTGCCTGATTTCTCGGCCTGGATGAGCTGGTCTTGAAGGCGGCTGTCGTCAGTGGTGTCCCTGAAGACGAGGCCGACTCGATCCTCTCCCTGATTTCTCCCCGCCATGTGGAACCATTGATAGTGATACCGCCGTGGACCAATCTGAATTTCGTGCCGGTTGCCGGCTTCCCCCATTCCCTTCACGGGGGCTAACGGGTCGCGGGCGCGGTTGCCGGCCGCAACATCCTCTGCCCCCGATGCTGTCGCAAGATTCTCTCCGCCCCGCGTACGTCGGAATTCTTTTCGCAGGTGCTCTCGTAGCGCGGCATCGGCCGGGAGTATCTCGAACAACGGGAGTGAGTGGGTCGAATCAGATTTAGTGTGAAAGGAGTCGCGCCCGACCCGGTTGATGTATTGCACCTGTTCGTCTTGATTGACCATGATGATCGGGGTTGGGACCGCATCCAGGATCTGGTCCGTCGAGTGAATCAGGGATTCCACCTGTTGCGTTTTGATGGCCACTTGATCGGTCAGGCCGGCAAAGGCCGCTTCCAATTGGCGATTCATTCGATTGAATTCGTCCGCCAGATCCTGGATTTCATCGCCGGTCTGAATGTCGATGGGCTCTCGAAGCTCGCCGCGCCCGATCGATTGTGCCGCGGCCTGTAATCGGCGCACCGGCTTGACGATGCGATTGGCTGCAAGGTAGCCGAGAGAGGTCATCAATCCGACGGCGATCAGGCTGAATATGGCCATCCAGGTGAGGAAGTGACGAATCGGAGCAAAGAGCTCGTCTGATGCTTGCCAGACGAAGGTGTGCCAGGAGCCCTTTCCCTGGTCACTATTGGTAGCTCGGCTGGTTTCCGGCATCGGGGCGAATCCGATAATCGAGGTCGATTGTCCGCCGTGGCCATCGCTCGGCGCACTGACCCAGCCCGGTTGAAGCGGTGTGACGAGGGGAATGAGCTGTGCATCGGAGAGTTGGACGCCCGTCGGCAGGATGGGGCAGCTGACGACGATCCCGCGATGGTCGATCAGCATCACATGTCCGGTCTTCCCGAAGCGAATGGGCGAGATCGAAGGCGAGATCAATTCTTTTGCGTCGATCACCCGATGAAGGACGCCGACGACGCCATATCGGATGCGATCCATAATAGGAAGCGAAATACTGATGGCATACGTTTGCGCACGTTCGTCGAAGTGCACATCTTCGATGAAGAGCTGGCCGACCCCGCGATGGGAGGCGCCTTTCCACCAGGTCGTATCTTTGTTGGCAAAAGGCGCCAGCGTCGTCGACGCGGCAACCAGATTGCCCTCAATGTCGGTGATGTACAGCATCTTGGTGGCAGACTGGACCACTTGCGGGATCAGTTGATCGGCTTCGCTCTTGGCCCCTGAGAGATATTCCTGAATGAGGCCGGCCATTTTGCTTCCCGTGATGGCCTGGACTGCAGCGGGATCTTTGGCCTCCCAGCCTTTCTTGAGCGTCTCTATCGCCCGTCGCTCATTGTCCGTCACGTCCAGCAGGGCATCGCGCCGGTGCTCAAGTTCGAGGACGATCGACGGGTCTGCTGCAATCCGTGATGACCGGCCGACTTCGTCCGACATCAAGAGATCAACCTTTCGTGCTGTCTCCTCGGCCAAGGCCTTGAAGCTTTCGCCGCTGACAACCTGGATTTCGCGAGAGCCCTGCCAAAAAGCCAGACCGAGCCCCACGATGAGCGGAACCACCCCCACGAGCAACATGGACAGAATCAGTTTGAGTTGGAGGCCCCACCTCGTGTCGGAGTGAGACGGGGGAGGTGCGGGATTCATGACACACCTCCTTCTCCGGACAGCCCGCTGTTGGGGAAGGTCAAGGTAAAGGTCGTTCCCTTCTCGACCTGACTGTCGACGGCGATCACGCCGTGCATTTTGTTGACGATCGTTTTGACATTATAGAGTCCCAGCCCTGTGCCTTTGCCGGGAGCCTTGGTCGTGAAAAATGGCTCGAAAATTTCGGGGATTTTGTCCGGTGCGATGCCGCATCCCGTATCAGAGATTCGGACGTCGACTTCTCCATCGAGGAGGCTGGTTTCGAGTGTCAGTGTCCCACCGGCCTGTTCCATGGCATGGACCGCATTGGTAATGAGATTGACGAGGACGTGCAATAACTCATCCGGATTACCATTCACAGCGGCGCCGGGCTGGTAATGTTTGACCATTTCAATATCGTGAAAACTCGACGCGTAGCGTGCGATTTTCAGGGCCTCGTCCAGCTTTCCATTGACAGACACCAGCATATCCTCGTGAGGGGATGCGCGCCGGGAATAGCGGGTGAGGTCCCGGCAGATGGCGCTTGTCCGTTTGACGGCTTCGATAATGTCCCGGGCTTGCTCGTGGACGGCGTTCAGGTCGCGTTCCTCCGTGAGGTTTTCCGCCAGGCCTAAAATAAGTTGCAGGGGGTTGTTGATATCATGCGCAATTCCCGCGGCAAATGAGCCGACCCCCGCAAGCTTTTCAGACTGGAGGAGTTGGGCTTGGAGCTTGGATTCATGCTGGACCAGCTCCCACAGCAGCCGGGATGATGTTCCACTGAGGATGTCGGCGGTCGCGGGTCTGTGCGCATGCAGATACGCCTTCATTTCAACATCGCCCGTGACATCCATAATCAGACTCGCCCCATGATTACTGATCAGGTCCGGAACATTCGTGGTTACGGGAATCCGAAGTTCCCGTGCGC
>OELA01000037.1_pt1 | contig 10315 bp, 11 predicted proteins | sample 1503161 | NCBI WGS metagenome assembly OELA01 (sample SAMEA104379559, study PRJEB20068) | metagenome | biome: 1000743; feature: 77; material: 1998 | place: USA | collected 2012 | depth 25 m
CGCGGAACGCGCACGATAAGAATGTGCTCGTTCGACACGCGCAATCGAGGACCGACCAAGCTACCCTTGGGATGGGAAATGGAGGGTGCTCGTGCAACGCGCGGGGCGTAAACCAGGCGAACCGATCTATCTCAAGCGCCATATACTAGGCCTCGCCCTCGCCGTGATCTCCCCTATTCTGCTGCCCCTCTTGTACCACCACTACATCGGACCGCTCAGCTTTACCACCAGATTTGTTGCAGCCTTGCTGATCGCTCTCATAGGAAGCCTCGTGCTCTATTTCGCCTATCGATCCTCGGCTCAGAACGAACCGTAACCGTGGTCGCAAGACTCATTCCCTGTCCCAGAAGTGGCTGATGAAACCTACCGTCGGCATCGCGAAACATGTTGCACTTCTATTCATGATCTCGCTATTAGTCAACGCCGGCTGTGCCACTCCATTGAAACAGCAGCTGACAACCGTAGGACTGCATTGCAGCATCACGTGGGATAAGACAGACGATCAGAAAGTTACCGGGTATCGGCTCACGGTTATCGACCGGAGCAACCAGGCGAAGAAAGAGGTGCGCTTTATCCCCGCACCTACAACGAAGATATCCTGCAAGGACGCAGGCGCCAGCTATGAAGGACTGTGGGACGTGACCGTGCAATCCTGTTACGACACATCAACGTGTGGCTCCCCCAGCGGGGTCGTACCCATGCATATTACCGGCAAGTAACCGAAGCACTGGGCCGCCGTCTACGCTTCTTGCATCCGCACGAACTGGCGCGCGTCGATCAGGTCCTTTCTCGTACAGAGCTGCTTCCCAAGCAACAGGTGTTCCAGCGCCGCAATCCGCGCGGTCATCTCCGGTAAGACAATATCAACCTGCTCGCGCAGGTCCTGTAGCTGCCGACTCAACCCCGGCTCCCCTCGCTTTGCAAAAGTTTTCTTGTTTACGAGATCACCCGCTCGTTCTTGCACCCGCTTTCGGGGAACGACTCTCTTGATTGACATATTTCCCTCCAGGTTATGCTTCCTCCTCTGTCCAGCTTTACAGGGCCGTTCTGACAGGATGCCCACCCCCGTCACCGATAATCCACCGTGATATCCGCATCGGTTATGAACAGTAGGATCATCGGCACTAATATACAAGACTCACCACTAGCTCGTATTGTTGGTCCATGACCTGTTTCTGATAAGTAGATAGAGGCGAACGTTCAACGGAGTCAGGACGATTTCCGGGTAGAGGACATTTCTTCCCGGACTTTTTGGAAGACTTCGGAAGCGATGACTAAGGCAGCCGTCAAGAGGCAAGAATCCACCCCGTCCGCTAGCTATTAATCCTATTACTCCCACGTTGTGCCATCAGTTCTTCTCCTCTGAATAGCAGGGTGATTTCTCTGAGGAAAAGCGGTATTCTTTAGAGCCAACCAACGCACCGCAACCATATCTGTCTCGAATTGTTTCGGCGGGAATCGGGAAGGAAACCATGAGTTCAACACCGAGCACGAGTGCATCCCATCAATTTAAGAAACTCCTCTTGTCGGAACAACTGGAATTTATCTGTGAAGCCCATAATGGCCTCAGCGCAAAAATCGTTCAAGAAGCAGGCTTTCGAGGCATTTGGGCCAGCGGCCTCTCCATCTCGGCTCAATTCGGCGTCCGTGACAACAACGAAGCCAGCTGGACCCAGATACTTGAGGTGCTGGAATTTATGTCCGATGCAGCCACGATTCCGATTCTCCTCGATGGCGACACGGGGTACGGCAACTTCAATAACATGCAGCGGCTCGTCCGCAAACTTGAGCAGCGCCACATCGCCGCAGTGTGCATTGAAGACAAACTCTTCCCCAAGACGAATAGTTTTATCAAGGGAGACGCCCAACCCATGGCGGACATGCAGGAGTTCTGCGGCAAGATCAAGGCAGGCAAAGACGCCCAGACCGATCCGGACTTTTGCATCATTGCCAGAGTAGAGGCCTTCATCTGCGGCTGGGGACTCGCGGAAGCCCTGCGTCGGGCCGAAGCCTATCATCAGGCAGGCGCAGACGGCATTCTCATTCACAGCGCCCTGTCGGTGCCGGACGAGATCCTGTCGTTCAAACAGGAATGGGGGAATCGATGCCCTGTCGTGATCGTGCCAACCAAATATTACGCCACGCCGACCGATGTATTCCGGCAGCATGGGTTTTCAATGGTGATATGGGCCAATCACATGCTCAGGGCTGCCGTGACCGCCATGCAGAAAACTGCGCGAACCCTCAAGGAGCAGGAACACCTCCTCTCCATTGAAGACAAAGTCGCGCCGGTCTCAGAAATCTTCCGCCTCCAAAACGCCGCAGAACTCCAGGAAGCTGAAGACCGGTATCTGCCCCGTGGCGCTGAAGATACCCGTGCGATCGTGCTGGCCGCATCCCGCGGTGATGAATTGGGTGAGCTCACCGAACACCAACCAAAAACGATGGTCAACATTCAAGGCACACCGATCCTTTCCCATATTGTCGACGCCTATAATGCAGTCGGCATCAAGGATATCGTGGTAGTCAGAGGATATAAAAAAGAGGCCGTTAATCTACCAAACCTTACCTACGTCGATAACGAAGATTTTGCTGAAACCGGAGAACTGGATTCCCTCCTGAAAGCTCTCCAATCCAGAAAGGGTTCTGTGCAGAGTACGATCGTTTCCTACGGGGACGTGCTGTTCAATAAATACATTCCCCAAACACTCTGCCAACAGACGGATGATTGCGTGATATTCGTCGATAGCAACTGGCAGGAGCAGACCAGCTATACGCGTCTCGGTGGGTTTACCGAATGCACCATTCCTAATACGAGAAAAGCCTTTAACGCCAGGATCTACCTCAAGCAACTGGGAAACAACATCGCCAAAGAATCCATCCACGGGGTCTGGATGGGGTTCCTCAAAGTCTCGCCCAGCGCCGCCGGACACATCACCAATATCATCGTGGAACTCCTGGCCAAGCCGGGAAACCGCAAGGCCGGCATCCCCCAGCTGCTCCAAGAGCTCTTGAAACTGCAGTATCCAATCCGAGTGCTCTATACGGCAGGCCACTGGCTCGACATCAACAGCCTGGATGATGTGGTACAGGCAGGAAGCTTTTAGTCTGTCTGATGGGTCTAGTGTATGTGGTTCTGCTGGTCTCTTCGATCTATCCAGTAAAACGAACCAGAGAGACCAGATCACCTCCCCATAAACGCCAAATGGCCACTCAAATGATTACGGGACGACTTTGATGTCGATCGGTATAGTTGTTGAGGTACCGACCATCGTCGTAAAGTACCCTCCATTGGTGTTCCCCCCCCAGCATTTGACAGCACTCTTACCTTCTAGCACGCAGCTGTGCATGAGCCCGGTGGTCACCTCACGGGCGGATCGTACACCGATGACTTCATCGGGGACAAAAATGCCCTGTTCATGAACCGGGCGGGTCGTGTCATCCTTTGTACTATAGCCAAGTTGCCCCGTTTGGTTGAATCCCCAGCAGTTGACGGTTCCCTGACGTAACAATGCACAGGCATGAAGAGACCCGCCGTCAACCTTTATCGCGGAGGAAATACCTTTGGTTTCTTCGGGGACTAAGGACTCCTTACTCGTTCCATTCCCCAGTTGGCCTTGGCGATTGTCCCCCCAACACTTCACCCTCCCACTGGTGATGACTGCACAGCTAAAATTGTTCCCCGTACCGATCGCCGCCACCGACTGCAAACCAACGACATCGACCGGTACGAGTGCGTCTATCTTTGTGCCGTTTCCCAATTCTCCCCATTGGTTACTCCCCCAACAGCGGACGATGCCGGTTTTGAGAAGAGCGCATGTATGGCTGAGCCCAGCGCTCAAAGCCATGGCAGCAGTCGCTCCCTTCACCGGCACCGGAATAGTGGAATCGATCTGAGTCCCATTACCTAACTGACCGTGATCATTGCGACCCCAACAAGCAATCGACCCCGCATTGCTGAGTGCGCAGGCATGAAAAAATCCTGCCGCCACCTCTGTGGCAGAATGAAGGTCTGTGACCGTCACGGGCATGATTGCCTTGTTGGTTGTTCCATCACCGAGTTGACCATATTGATTGCCTCCCCAACAGCGAACGGTTCCATCCGCCAGACTTGCACAAGAAAAATTCAGCCCCACGGCGATCTGCCGAGCCGCATTGATGTTGGCCACTTGCACCGTTCTTCCATAGTCCTCCGCGAGTTTGCCATTTCCCAGCCGACCATCGCTATTGTTTCCCCAACAACGGATCGTGCCATTACTGAGAACAGCACAGGTATGGCGCCCTCCCGCTGCGATGGACAATATCGTCGGAGGTTCCGCGCTGTGGACAAGGGAGAACGATATCAACACGACGAGCCCCGCGAGGATCGTAGCAAACGCGAGAAGTTGAACCCCCTTGAACATGCTGTACATTTCCAATTTCAAGCAGACCACAAAACCCCACGAGTCATGCTTACTTCCGCATACCGACATGGATTTAGGAGCCTGTTGTTTTGAAAATCGAATGGGCTGGAGGATAGGAGTCTCGACAGAGTGAGACAACAAGCCCCTGTAGGCTTAGATACACCGGTACACCGGGTCCCCGTCCCACGGTATCAGGACCCGCCCGGGAAGCCCGGGAGCCTCCCCCCACTATGGTTTCTTCACACACCGGAAACCGGGTGAGTATTGGCTCCGGAACGTCGGCGGATCCCAGTACCGATCCGCAGAGCGCAATGCCCGTACACTGCTATTCCAAGAACCGCCACGAATCCCTTTGAACCCGCCCGTAGTGGGCCCTTCCGGGTTCCTCTGCGGGCTATTCTTGTAATAGTCGTGATCATACCAGTCGCTGACCCATTCCCAGACATTCCCAGCCATATCATAGACGCCATAGGGACTCTTGCCCTCCTCGAAGGATCCCACCGGCGCCAATGCACCATTGTTGATCGACCCCGACTGTCCATAATTCGCATGGCGTGACGTCGGTGGCTCGTTGCCCCACGGATAGAGGCGGCCGTCCGTCCCTCGCGCCGCCTTCTCCCATTCCGCCTCTGTCGGCAAACGCTTGCCGGCCCATTTGCAATACGCGGCCGCGTCCGCCCAATCCACATTCGAGACCGGTCGCTTCTTATGCGAAAGCTGATTCATCGTCTTCCAGTCTGAAGGAGCATTGCCTCCTGCCTGTTGCAGAAACTCTGCATACTGCCCCACCGTCACTTCATGTTTGTCGATCAAAAATGAATCCAGATAGACCTGGTGCGGCGGACGTTCGTCCACATCTCCCGTCGGACTCCCCATGGTGAATTCGCCTGCAGGCACCAGCACCATCGTCGGATCTTGCGATTGAGCCGAGACCGTCTTCGCGTAACCCTGTTGTTGCCCTGTAACAACTTCCAAGGGCCCCTTCTCACCAGTGACCGCGGCCATCGCAGGGTACGCAGCGAGGCCAAGTACCGTGACCAACATCAACATGCTTCTCATGCACCGCCTCCACAATAATATTCTGCTGAACGAGCCTTCAAACCCTGTCCTTACAGAGCCCAATGGGCGGAAACTATAATGCCTCGCACCTCAAAAAAACAACCAGGTAGGGAGGTTGAGTGAGACAGGTATGCGACGCCCGGCGAGCGGAAAAGGCGGACTTGAAAAGATGGACTAGCGCTTTCATATCAGGCATCAACCAGCGTATGAGGTTTGAAGTTGCCATGATACATATCGCGAACTTCAGACTTCGACCCCTCTGACGCATTACCCCATCCCTGACTCTCGTGCAGATATCCGCGATCTCTATTCGAGCATTGCCGAGACCCGTGATCCGATAGACGACACCGTAAAACTCGTACCGGAATGGGCGCGCCATGGGAGGGAGTCTCATCCCCCTCTCCCTGGACGATATCAACACCCGCTCGTCTCTAAGGATTTTTGGCGCACCGGAACCCGGTGAGGCCCTGGTCCGTCGGCGAGATCAAGCTCCGGTTCGCTGAGCGCAGAGCCCGCGCATTGCCGTTCCAGGCCCCGCCACGGATCACTTTGGTCCCACCCGTTGATGGTCCTGTCGGGTTCTTCGACGGCGCGCTCTTGTAGTACCGAAAGTCATACCAATCACTGACCCATTCCCACACATTTCCTGCCATGTCATAGAGACCATAGGGACTCTTGCCCTGTTCGAACGATCCCACCGGCGCTAATACGGCATGGTTGTTCCAATCGGTCTTCCCAAAGTTCGCATGGAGAGGTGTCGGCGCATCGTTGCCCCACGGATACATGCGCCCATCCGTTCCCCGCGCTGCCTTCTCCCACTCCGCCTCTGTCGGCAGGCGCTTGCCGACCCATTTACAGTAGAGAGCCGCATCCACCGAATCCATATTCGCGGCCGGGCGCTTCTGATGGGCAGTCTGGTTCATGATCTTCCAATCCGATGGTGCTTCGATTCCTTTCGCCTGCAAAAATGCCGCATACTGCTCTACCGTCACTTCGTACTTATCCATCATAAATGCATCGACATAGACCTTGCGTTCCGGCTGTTCATCCGAATCGCCCGTCGCACTCCCCATGGTGAACTCCCCTGCTGGCACCAGTGCCATCGGCGATGACTCCGGTGGGGCCGCCGAAGCCATCGACGGGTAGGCTACGAGTCCGAACAACGCAACCAACACCAGCATCCTGCTCATGAACGCCCTCCGCATAATATTGAAAGAACTATGACACTTTGCCCTCATTCAACCCAATGGGCGGGAACTATACGGCCTCTCGCCTCAGAAAAACAACCGTAGAAGCTGGACAAGTAAGATAACCGGGAAATGTGTCTCAATCCCCTATCCTGAGCGGTAACTTGACCATGTAGCCCCTCGATGTTTTGCGATGCAGAGATGATTGTTTCGTCGACTGCGAAAGGATCGATCATTCAATTTATTGGGTGGTGGCAGTCCAAAGTTTCACAGCTATCCAGAGGACTGCTGCAATAGCCAACAGCAGCACGATGGTCCCACCGATGATGCCTGCCACAGACAGTCTGGCCTGTTGCGTCTCTCGATGCGGTTGACTCGCAGCCCGACGCCGTAACTCTGCATTCCTCGCATGACTCCGAAACCAGATTGAGAAGAGATCGCCGGCAATGGGTATGGCGCCGACGACTCCATTGATAAGGAGATTCAGGCTCATCCGTGCAATGACGATCTGAAGCACTTGAAGCCGCGCGGTCAGTATCAGGATGACGGTTCCGATGAGATTGGTCAGGATATTGCCGAGTCCGGGGATCAGGCCAAGCAACGGATCGAGCCTCAAATAGATCCGTGTGCCGGGAATCCTGACGGTCGTATCCAGAATCTTGGCTAATAATTCAGCCATCGCCACGGGGGCTTCGCATTGAGAATCGGAGGGTTGGAGACACCGGGGGGAAATGGGACTGGGTCAGTCACAAGATAAATTGGAGAACAATTCCGGACGAGAAGCCTGATAAGTCGACGGGTGCTGAAAGGATCCGCCCCTAGGCGACATACAAAGGATAGGTCATATCACTGTGGTCATCCCGGCCCGGTGCCACACCATAGGATGGAGGACTCTATGCGCCCACTGTCGATTCGATCCGGTCACGCCCTGGTAAGACGATTGGTCCTCGTACTATTCCTACTGTTCCCTTGGCCTGCGCTAGCGGAAGAAGAGGCCACACTTCCCCTCTCCAAAATCTCGCTCTATTCCAGCGGCGTGGGATACTTTCAGCATGACGGTACAATCAGCAGTCGGGCACAACTTAGCCTGCGCCTGGATACGAATCAGATCAACGACATCCTGAAGAGTTTGGTCGTGCAGGACTTCGGCGGCGGCAAAGTCTCGACCGTCACCTATGGTTCGCGTGATCCCGTGACCAAGACGCTCGGCAGCTTCGGTATTAATCTGAACGGCAACCCGACCCTGGGGCAAATTCTCATTCAAGTTCGGGGAGAACCGGTTGAAATCGCCGCCCCCAATCCCATTATCGGCACATTATTGAGCGTGGAAAAGAAAACAGAATCGATCGGTGAAGGTTCGCAACCCCGTATCGTGGAACAGGATTATGTCACGCTCCTGACAGAAGACGGGTTCCGCTCGTTCCCACTGGCGTATATCCAACGTATCAAACTGATGAATTCCGCCTTGAATGCTGAACTTCAGCAGGCGCTGGCGGTGCTCGCCACGAATCACGATACCCAGAAGAAGACGGTCTCGATCACCTTCGACGGTACCGGGAACCGCCAAGCCCGTGTCGCCTATTTGACGGAAACCCCCGTTTGGAAAACCACCTATCGACTCGTCTTGGACGAGGACAAGGCGCCCTATCTGCAAGGCTGGGCCATTGTGGAGAATCAGACCGCACAGGACTGGCGCAACGTGAAGCTCTCTCTTGTCTCTGGACGGCCCATTTCCTTCGCGATGGATCTGTATCAACCGCTCTACAATCCACGTCCGATTGTCCAGCCTGAGCTCTATGCCAATCTGAGACCCCAAACGTACGGCGATGCCATGGACGAACTCAAACCGATGGCTTCCGCTCCCGCTGCCCGCAGCGACATGAAGAAAGAGCGCTTGCTCGGCAAGTTGGCACAAGGTTTTGCCGGCGGTCGGGCCAATGCTCCGACAGCAGCATCCGTCGCGGCGGAAATGGAGATGGGAAGCTTGGAAGAAGGCGTGGCCTCCCTGGCCATGACCGAAGACAGGGGCGAACTGTTCGAATATCGTATCGACCAGCCCGTCACCCTCGCGAAACACACGAGCGCACTCCTTCCCATCATCGGCCAAACGCTGCAGGGGCACAAAGTGTCGCTCTACAATCAGCGCGTCAATGCGAAACATCCACTCAACGGGTATCGGCTCAAAAACACGTCGCCCCTGCACCTCATGCAAGGGCCCATCACACTGTTCGACAGCGGCACCTATGCGGGCGACGCCCGCATCGAAGATCTCCCCCCAGGCCAGGATCGGCTCATCAGCTATGCGCTCGATCTCAAGACCGAAGTGGAGCCCACACTCGAAGGCGGCACGCAAGAGCTGGCGACGGTCTCACTCAAGAAGGGCACGATGCTTATCTCACGCCGTATGATCGAAGACCGGACTTACTATGTGAAAAGCCGTGATGCCAAGGCCAAGACCGTCCTGATCGAACAGCCCTATCGTGCGGATTGGAAATTGGTCGAGCCCAAGGAGCCGACAGAACGCACGCGCGACCTATATCGATTTAGCGTCTCGGTCGAGCCGGGGAAAAGCACGACCCTCCGAGTCAAAGAGACGCTTCCCGTTCAGGAGTCTCTCGTATTGATGAACAGCGGCATCGACCAGATCGCCTATTACCAACAAGCGAAGGAAGTCAGCCAGAAGGTGAAAGACGCCCTGCATCACGTGGTGCAATTGCGCAGCAAGCTGGATGACACGCGCGCCCAGCGGACGCGCCTAGACCAGCGGACCGCCGAGATCACAGCGGAGCATGGCCGCATCCGCGAGAACATGCAGCGGCTCCAGCAAAACTCCGAACTCTATAGTCGCTATGTCAAGAAGTTGGACCAGCAAGAAACCGAGCTGGAGAAGTTACGCAAAGACATCGAGAATCTCAAGAACACGGAAGAAGAGCATCGGCGAGAGTTGCAGAACTACGTGATGAATCTGGACGTGGTGTAAATTTACTTTGCGAAGAACTGTCTGATTTGGTCTGACGGCACGCAGCCGACGAGCAGGTCACCTTCCGGCGAAACCAAGAGGGGAACCCCGGCCTGGCCCGTTCTGTGCCAGGCCGATTCCCATTCTTGAGCGACCTGGCGACTCGCAGTACCGGTCGAATCCATACCCTCAGGCGAGCCTCCCGCCTGCTCAACCAAATGCCTGAGCACGTCCGGATCGGAGATATCCTTGCCGTCACGCCAGAAGGCTCGATACGTCTCACGTACAAACGACATCCCCCGTGATCGATCACGCTGTAGCAAGGCCACTGCCTGTTCGATCGCCGGTTTCGTATTGGGCTTACCGGGAGGCAGCGCGATAGGCAAACCCGGCGCCAGCCGCTGGACGACCGTCACTTCGTGGCGCAGTTCGGCGCCCAACATTCCCTGCCAAGGTTTCATGGGGCGCGGCAGATGAGACGCATGCTGCACACCGCGCCATTCACAGAGCGCAAGCACGTTCTCTTCGTGCAACCGTTCGTGCAACGCATAACAGAACGGGCAATTGAAATCGCTGTAGAGAAGGGTTCGTGACTCGACCAATTTGACTACTCTCCTAGGAATTCCTCCGGACTGTTGTTGGTGTATTGCGAAACGGTGCTGACGCGCTCGAACACTATCCATTATCATGAATGACTGTCAAGTTTC
>OELA01000051.1_pt1 | contig 10307 bp, 9 predicted proteins | sample 1503161 | NCBI WGS metagenome assembly OELA01 (sample SAMEA104379559, study PRJEB20068) | metagenome | biome: 1000743; feature: 77; material: 1998 | place: USA | collected 2012 | depth 25 m
TTGGCGGAGGGGGCGAGATTTGAACTCGCGGACCCCTTGCGAGGTCTCCAGTTTTCAAGACTGGCACGTTCGGCCGCTCCGTCACCCCTCCATACCATGGCTTGCCCCGACCCGGAGCCCGTATTATTGTTTTTGGCGACGGGACAACGCCTTGAAGTATCTCATTCTTTCTTGATCAGTTCCATCCCTCCCATGTACGGCCGCAACACTTCCGGTATCATGACGCTCCCATCCGGTTGCTGGTAGTGTTCGAGGATGGCCACGAGTGTGCGGCCGACGGCAAGTCCGGACCCGTTGAGGGTATGGACAAACTCCGCCTTTGCATCCTTCTTCCCAGCTGTGCCCTTATACCGAATATTGGCCCGCCTGGCCTGAAATCCTTCAAAATTGCTGCAGGAGGAGATCTCCCGATAGTGGTTCTGAGAAGGAAGCCAGACTTCGATATCGTAAGTCTTCGCCGCAGAGAAGCCCATATCGCCGGTACAGAGGGTGATGACTCGGTAATGAAGTCCTAATCCTTGCAAGATCGCTTCGGCATGGCCGGTCAACCGTTCCAGTTCTTCATACGACTGTTCCGGTTTTGCAAACACCACCAACTCCACTTTGTTGAATTGATGGAGACGAATGAGCCCTCTGGTGTCTTTTCCATAGGATCCTGCCTCACGGCGAAAACAGGGGGTATAGGCCGTATACCTGATCGGCAGGGCACTCTCGGTGAGTGTCTCGTCACGGTGGAGATTGGTTACCGGCACTTCTGCCGTCGGAATCAAAAAATAGTCTTCGTCCCGTAGACGAAAGAGATCCTCTTCGAACTTGGGCAACTGGCCGGTCGCGGTCATACTTGACCGATTCACGAGGAACGGTGGTAAGACCTCCCGATAGCCGTGCTGTGTCGTGTGAAGATCGAGCATATAATTGATGAGAGCCCGCTCGAGTCGTGCGCCGGTGCCTGTCAGAACCGCAAATCGCGCGCCGGTAATTTTTGCCGCCCGGTCGAAATCCAGAATCCCGAGCTCTTCGCCGATATCCCAGTGGGCTCTTGGCTTAAACGAAAACTGCTGCGGTCTTCCCCACAGTCTTTCTTCTTTGTTGTTGCTGGAATCTATCCCAACAGGAACAGAAACGTGTGGAAGATTCGGAATGCGGAGATTCAAATCGGTCAGTGTTTCTTCAATACCCCCCAGTTCGTCTTCGATCCTCTTGATCTGTTCGCCGACGGCCTTCATCGCAGCCATGGAGCTATCCGCCGGCTGTTTCGCTCGCTTCAGCTTGGCAACCTCATCCGACCCTTTTCTCAGTTCGTGGCGAAGTTGTTCGACCTGGCCGGTCAAGGCTCGACGTTGTTCGATCAGCGTGCGAATTCTATCCCACGGGACATCGCCGCCACGGGCGCCTAGCTGTTCCAGGATGGTGTTTAAATTATCGCGGAGCGTGCGGAGGTCATACATGCCCGTGTTTTCCAGACAGCGGCTGGAACTTAACATCGGGGTGGGGGTTAGTCAATCAATCCTGCCGTGATATCCCGCCTTGGCAGGCGTCGTTTGCCCCGTTGACAGGAGCGGACGGATCGAGGACCATATTCCGATGCGCACGGTGATGAATCCACCTAATCCTTTTGAATCACAGCACCGGGATCTCCTGGAGCCTGCTCCCCATGTGCAGCTGCACATGTTTGAGGATGCGACCCGTGACATTCTCAGTCGGAACGAGAGCCCCGATTTGCCGTTTCGATGGAGCCTCAACCCCTATCGCGGCTGCTTCCACGCCTGCTCATATTGCTACGCCAGACCGACGCACGAGTACTGGGGATTCGGCGCCGGGACTGATTTCGAGTCTAAGATCATCGTGAAGCGGGAGGCTGCAGCTTTGCTCCGCCGGACGTTTGAGAAGCCCTCGTGGAGGGGTGAATTGATTCTGTTCTCGGGAAACACCGATTGTTACCAGCCGCTGGAAGCCTCGCTGGAGTTGACGAGGGCTTGCCTGGAAGTTTGTGCCGAATATCGGAATCCGGTCGGGATTATCACGAAAGGAGTATTGGTGTTGCGCGATCTGGATGTGCTCCTTCGATTGCAGCAGGAGGCGTCGCTTCACGTGTATTTCAGCATACCCTTTTCAGACGATGAGGTGGCACGCAAGGTTGAACCCCATGCACCTTCCAGCCGCAAGCGCTTCGAGGCCATGGCGATCTTGGCGAATGCCGGGATTCCTACCGGCATCTCGCTGTCTCCGATCATTCCCGGTCTCAACGATGAGGATATGCCTGATCTGTTGGCCCGGGCGAAACAAGCCGGGGCAGTGGAGGCAATGGCGACATTGCTGCGGCTGTCTGGCCCTGTGGAATCGGTGTTCATGGAACGAATGACGGCGGCATTTCCAGATCGAATTACCAAGATTACGAATCTGATACGGAACGTACGTGGTGGAGCGATCAGCGAAGGGGCCTTCTTTGAACGCCACCGAGGCGCAGGTCCCTATTGGACCATGATCGAGCAAATGTTTGAAATCTCCAGACGCAAGGCAGGTTTGTCTGCGTTCCGGGGCGAGATTATTCCCGCCACCTTTCGCAGGCCGGGGACCGAACAGACTGCGTTATTTTGAGGCAGGACAGGGAAAGGAGGGAGGATGAAACATAATCCTGGTTTTCTGAAGTTAGTGGATGCGGCCCGAACGCGGGTCAAAGAATGTACGGTGGCGCAGGCAAAGGCCAGGCTCGATCGGGGTGAGGTTCTGCACTTTCTCGATGTGAGAGAGGACCACGAATTTGCAAAAGATCATGCGAAAGGTGCCCGTCATCTGGGAAAAGGGGTGATCGAGCGTGATGCGGAAACCTGTATCCCCAATAAAGACGAGGCCATTCTTTTGTATTGCGGAGGCGGCTATCGGTCGGTGTTAGCCGCGGATGCGCTTCAGCACATGGGCTATACCAATGTGGTGTCGATGGATGGGGGAATCAAAGCCTGGCGGGATGCGGGCTATCCGATGGAGCGTTGATGGGACCTCGGAGGGTCCGAGGTCCCATCCACGCCGCGGCACGAATGTGTGTCCGTGTCCGAGGAGATTACTTGCTGTTGACTCGATCGAATTCCTTGATGACCTGGTCGGTAATATCGATGGTGTCCTTATGGTAGATCACAATCTTGACCGTTTGTTCGCTGCCCTTGTCGACAACCAGAGCAAACCCGGTTTTCTCCGCCACGGTTTTTGTGGCTGAAGAAATTCTCTTCATGTAGTCGTCGACCAATTCCTTCTGTTTCCCCTGCAGTTCCTGGTTATATTCCTGCGCGCGTTTCTGGTACTCCTGAACCCTTGTGCGGAATTGAGTTTCTTTTTCTTTCTTTTCGGTGTCGCTCAACTTCCCGTTTTGCTCCTTGAGCGTCTTCTCCGTCCTGCGCAACTCCTCTTCATCCGCGGCCAATAACTTCTGTCGGGCGGTGACATATTCTTTGAGCGTGTCCAAGGCTTTTTTGCCGGCTTTTGATTTCTCCAGAACGGCCTGAGGATCGACGATGCCCATTTTGAAGGGTTCGGCAGCCTGTACGCCAGGGGGGGATGCAAGTAGCAACATGCCCGCGGCGACCAAGGGGAGGGTCATCCGTCCCAAATTGATTCCCAGTGTGTGCATACACGCGCTCCTTGTTGGTAAACGATGCGAATTCTATAACCGTTGCGAGAATAGCTGGGGTGTCAGACTCTGTCAAGCGATCGGTTGCGCGAAGGCAGCATGAGGCTAGACGAAGTATCGGCTGGTGTCGAATTTGTACTCGGTATTGTCGATCAAGCGGATGATCTCGTGTCGGAAGTCGCCGGCTTCATTTTTTTCAGTCAGGTCCACTTCGCGCCCGTGATCGATCGGGTTTCCCTGGGGATCGGTGATGACTTTGACGAACGGTCGTTCGGCCTGCGTCTTGTCGGTAGCGGGTTTGAGCACGACTGCCAATTCGCTTGTCTCCAGCATCACCAGGCTGCCGATGGGGATGATGCCGACACAGTTCACGAACAGCTTGAGGAGCACCGCATCAAATGACTTGCCTGATTTTGAGAGCATCAGGTTCAACGCTTTCGAGGGGGACATCGGTTCGCGGCGGTAGACGCGAGAAGAGGTCATGGCATCGTAACAATCGGCAATCGTCACGATGCGACTGGAGAGACTCTGTGTCCATGGAGCCGCCAGTTTGGGATAGCCGGAAAAGTCGTAGTTCATATGGTGCTCAAACGAAGCGGCGGCCATGCGTGCCGGTACCTCGCTGAGACCGCGCAGCTTAATGAGGGCCAGCACCCCTTCAGTCGGGTGAGTCCGCATGATTTCCCACTCTTCATCTGTGAACTCGCCCGGCTTATTGAGAATATCCAGAGAAATCGCACATTTTCCAACGTCGTGAAACAATGAAGCCAACCCCAGGTCGGCAAGGTCTACCTTCGGATAGCCGACTCGATTGCCGAGGGCCATGGACAGCAACGAGACATTGACCGAATGATTATGTGTGTACTGATCGTGGCAACGAAGAGTTGTAAGGCCGAGGACCGCGGTCTCGTCATCCACCATGAGATCGATGATGTTTTGGATGGCCCGTTTGGCCTGTTTGAAACTGATCGATCCTCCTTCACGGGATGATTGCGTCAGAGCTCCGACTGATCCAGCCACTTTGGCATAGCCATTTTTGGCGTTCATTATTCGCTGTACTTTTTGATCGGCGCTTCCTGTGCCGTCTGAGCCTGTCTTCCCCGGTGTTCCGGAGCCCGTGCCTTTCGTCGATCCGGAACCCGTGCCTCCCGCCGTTTCGATTCCGGTTCGGATTTGCAGTTGCCGCTGTTCTTCTATCTCAATGCCGACGATTCCCCGTGCTGTGATTTCTTTCCGAATGTCGTCGATGGTTTTGTTGTCAGGATCCAGGCTGACAAAGAGCGCGGCGAATTCACGGAGATCCTTCGACTCCACAGTCAACGAAAATGTGATTCCGCCGATCTTCAATTCGTTCAAGGCGTCGATGATGCTGGTGGCCACGGCCATCTGCTGCGCGTTCACTTTCAAGTGACTATCCCCGAGAAACAGGAAATCGTTCTGCAGACGGAGCGTGACGGGTTGGTCGTGTGCCATGGTTTTGATCAAGGTCAACATGGCCTCGACCGGTTTATCCAGTGCTGAGTTGGTGCGCTCATAGATGCGGGAGGTCTTAATCAAGACGTTCAACTGCGTGACCAGCTGGATTCCCAGCATGACCATCTGTTGGTCGAGGATGTCCCTGGCCTCCGAACCGCGGGCGATTTTCTGGGACAGAGACTTTTCGTGTATCAGGATTGGCTGGGATTGTCCGAGTTCGGCCGGGGGTTCTTTGATCTCGCTATCACTCACGGCAGTCGCTCCTTACTGTGATACAGCTTGCTTAAGATGCTGTTGTCGTTGGGCCTGGGCAAGTGCCGCCGTGCAGGCTTGTCGTACCGTGGCGCCACCCTTTTTCTGCCCCAGATCAAGGACGGCGAGCGCGGCAGGGGTAGCCAATTTCCCCAATGCCTCAGCGGCGAGCGCGGCGAGCTCCTCTTTTTTCTTACGGTTGGTCCAGGACCGTTCCGTGATCAAACTTTCAAAGTACGGAACAACCTCGTCGTGACTGGTGAGGCGCATGGTTTGGAACACGGCGCGTTTTTCACTGAGGGATCGATCCATGAATACCTCTGCCGAAACAACGGATGACCAGGCGGAGTAGGGGGTCTTATATTGACCGGTCATGAGCAATTTAAGCGCTGCAAACCTGATCGATTCCTCGGTATCGGTCAGGAACCCAACCAGTTTCATTCCGTTCCCATTGGGGCGGAGAATTCCGATCGCTCGCACCACGTCCTTCCGTACCTGAACGTCCGGGTAGCGCACCAGTTTTTCGACGGAGTCAGCAAAGCGTGGATTATTCCATTTGAGCAGGATGGCCAGAAGGTTCCTGACATAGCGGGGCCGGCGGTCCGACAGGCCACGAAGCACATGATCCGGTTGATCTCTGGCGAGCGTTACCAGGGCATCAGCCACGATAGCCTGATGGGTAGGAGCCTCCAGGTTTGCCAAGAGCGTGCACAACGCGGGAACGGCAGCCGGTGCCATTGACAGCAGAACTGTCGGCAGGCCTTCTGTGCTTGAGTCAGGAATCTTGTTCAAATAGGTCTCGATCATCTTCATGCGCTCGGGTCGGCCTAGGTTGTCGAGCAGGGCCGCCAGCTGTTTTTTGTGATCGTCGCCGAGATCCGGTCTCACCTCAGCGGTGGTCTGTAGCAGTCCCAGTACGCTGTCGAGAACGAGCCATTTGCCCTGAGCCGTCAATGAGTCCAGGATGTTTCCCCACAGGTCGAACAATTTCGTCAGGATCGCAGGAGATTTTTCCGAGGCCAGAATGGCAGTGAGCATATCCAAGAGGTATGTGATGTTATCCCTGACGCGCTCAGCCTCCACCTCTTTCGCCAAATTGGCTAACTCCTCACCAGAGACTTCGTAGCCCACATAGCCAGACTGAAATCGGCTGGCCTGTCGGCCGGTTCCCCCTCCGGTCCCTCTTCCAGTTCCTCCTCCGGCACCCTCTCCAGTCCCCGTTCCGCTCCCTCCCCCGGTTCCTTCTCCGACCGGCGTCCCACCATCTCCGACTTCTGATCCACTACCTCCGTCAAACCCTGTTCCCCCTCCCTTCCGTGCGCGGGCCTGCTCCCGATCAAGGAGTTCTCTAAGGCTCGTTTCCGGTGCCGCCATCATTCCGGCCGTAGGCAGGGAGAAGACATCTTCCCCTCCGGCCGGAGATTGCGAATAGACATCCTCACTCGTGGAGGCTTTGGCGATTTCTTCAGCGGTGACCAAGGTGATGGTGGAGAGGTTCTTGGCCCACAGACGAGTGACAATATCGTCGTCACTTTCTTCGGGATCGAGGCTGTCCCATAGCGAATCGAGCAAGAAGGAAAGGTCTTCTGCAGCAAGGCCTTCAAGGAATGCGAGTTCTCGAATGCCGTCGGCATAGAGCTTGAACGCGACGCTTTCATTACTTGAATCCTGCTCGGATCGGTAGACGACTTCACCATTGAAGTACAGCTCGGAGCGTTGGACAAGAAACGCCAATTTGGAGTAGGTGGCGAGGTGGGTTGTGAGACCCTCGAATAACTGTTGGAAGAATTTCTGCGCCACGGGGTTCGTGGTCCCGTAGGTCCGGCTGGACTTCGCGGTTTTATCCAGGAGTGTGAGGACTCGCTTGACGGAGGCCATCTCTGGATTGGCCGGCTCTTTTGTAGATGCAAGTGGCAGTGCGGAGTCGTCTGTATCCAACTCTTCCATGACATTACTCGTACCCTGGGGGTGCGGAATCGTCAAGAAAATAGCGGCTCTTGACGAGGCATTTCTGAGGAATGACCGAGTGATTACAGGGTTCTCCCTCCACGGACGGAAGGGCATTGTGAACCCCTAGGCCAGGCCGGTAGAATCTGACTAATCTTGATGATGACGTCGGGCCACATTGTGTGTTTTGGAGACAGCCTGACGGCAGGGTTTCAATCGCCCACGGCCGACAATCCCCAAGGCAGCGAGACCCCCTACGGACGATTCCTGCAAGAGTTGACAGGACCTGCCGTACGCGTCTCTGTGAGCGGTGTCTGCGGTGAACTCACCGCTGAAATGGCGATGCGATTTCGGTCGGCTGTGCTTGTGCACCAACCGACGCATGTGGTGATTCTTGGCGGCACGAACGATCTGGGATGGAACGCAGCACCGGCAGACATTATGCGCAACCTCCTCAAAATGTATGAACTGGCCGCAGCGGCCGGGATTAAGCCGGTACCGGTGACTGTTCCATCGATCAGAATGGGTGACGATCTTCGCAGTGAAGAGGGACGTCGGTGGTTTGCAGAGCATCTCGATCGGCGGCACCAGCTGAACGAGTTGATTGTATGCTACGCCGAATCGAAACGGTTGGCAGCCTTCGACCTCTTTGCCGCAACGGTAGAGCCCGAGACTCAACAACTTGCGGCTCGGTACTCTAACGATGGACTGCATCTGACCACGGCTGGATATCGACTGATTGCTGAGCGGTTGTATCAGGAAGTGTTTGCGGCAACGCCGATCAGTGGGTTGTGATATGAGGAAGTCATGATGCGTGATGTGACTGATCGGGATTTCGATCAGGTCGTGAAACAGGCAGGTGTGCCGGTGCTCGTGGAGTTTTGGAAACCAGGGTGCGGGAGTTGCCGGGCGCTGATGCGTGAACTCGAGAAGTTGGCGTCCGATGTCACTGGGAGAATGCTGATCGTGAAAATGAATGTCGAGGAGAACTTTCAGATTCCAGCCGAATTGGAGGTTCGGTCGTTGCCGGTCCTGGCCCTCTATCACCAGGGAGAATTCGAGCGGTTTATCGGCGGGCTGGGAACCAGAGAGGAGATTTTCAAGCAGTTACGGCTGATGTGACACTCGGCGCTACAATGTCCGCCAGGTCCGGCCATCCTTTTCAATGAGGCGATTGGCTTCGACCGGCCCACAGGTTCCTGCCGGGTATTCAGGCAACCACCGCAACCCTTGCCGCTGCCACCCTTCCAGAATCTTCGTGACCCATGCCCAGGAGGCTTCAACAGCGTCGCGACGCATAAATCGAGAGGCATCGCCGGCCATCACGTCCAAAAGCAACCGCTCATAGGCTTCGGGCGACGGGCGGCCGAAGACATCGCTGTACTGAAAGTCCATTTCCACCGGGTGTGTCTGCGCGCGAGTTCCCGGCACACGCGAGACGATGCGAAGCGAGAGCCCTTCCTTCGGTTGGATGCGTAAGGCCAACACGTTCGGCGGTTGCGGTTGCTGGGCGTTGGTGTTGAACAGGATTTGTGGGATGTCCTTGAATTGGACCGCGATCTCGCTGGCGCGATGGGGGAGGGCCTTGCCGGTGCGTAAGTAGAAGGGTACGCCGGACCAGCGCCAGTTCTCTACGAAACATTTGAGTGCGACAAAGGTTTCCGTCGTAGAATCGGGATGAATCCCGGTCTCACGACGATAGCCAGGGATAGGTTTGCCCTGGGCCATCCCCTCACTGTACTGGGCACGGGCGGTGACGTGCTCGACGTCCTGATCGGTGATCGGTCTGAGGCAACGAAGGACTTCCATTTTTGCATTGCGCACCACATCCGGATCGAGCGAGTAGGGGGGCTCCATCGCAACCAGGCAGAGCAGCTGCAGCATGTGGTTCTGTACCATGTCGCGCAAGGCACCGGCTTCTTCGTAGTAGCTGGCCCTGGTCCCGACGCCCTCCGTTTCGCTCACCGTGATTTGGACATGATCGATGTACTTGTGGTTCCAAATCGGCTCGAAGATGCTGTTGGCAAACCGGACGACCATGAGATTCTGAACGGTTTCTTTTCCCAGATAGTGATCGATGCGGAAGATCTGCGATTCATCGAATACCCGGCCCGTCACGCTGTTGATAGCCTGGGCCGAAACCAAATCCCTGCCGACCGGTTTTTCAACGATGATGCGGGCGTAGGGTATATCCGCTCCCGGCTTCGTCGCCAATCCGGCTTGCTCAAGCCCCTCGCACACGGGGGCAAACGAGCTGGGAGGGATGCTCAGATAGAAAATCCGGTTGCCGGGTAACTGAAAATTCCGTTCAATCTCTTCTGCCCTGGACTTCAGCTTGGCATAGGTGTTCGGGTCATCGTTTCCCCCCGACACGTAAAAGAGATGTGGCGAGAAGTCTTTCCACTTGTCCTCTGTCAATGCCTGCCGGGAATGTGCCACGACTCCCTCACGAACCGTGGCACGGAATTCCTCGTCGGTCATCAACTTGCGACCCAGGCCGATTACGGCATAACTTGGCGGAAGGAGCCCGTCCAAGAGCAGGTTGTAGAGGGCAGGAATCAGACGCCTGCGTGCCAGATCGCCGGACCCGCCGAAGATGACCAACGTACAGGGCTCGACAGGAGGGATCGATTCCTGTGATGGGCTGATGTCGATACGTGAACTATTCGGTGGCATAGGGCTCCGGCGTTACCAGACTGCGGAAAAACTCAATTGGCACACAAAGCATCGTTGGAGTTTTCCTTCAGTCACCGATGTGTAAAACGTTTCAGGATGCTCAAAATGGCCAGACTTCTCACCCGCCAAACCCTGGCGCGTCGAGACGCGCCTTGTCCCAGGCAAGGCCGCACCGAGCGAGGATGTGAGAGGTAGGCACCGCACTTTGTGTGTCCGTTCGCCCATATAATGGATCTTGGCGAACGGAAAATCCCCTAACGTGCTTTCGACCTCCGAAAGACTTCTCCTCAACGTTGAACCTCTGAGCGAAGTGAGAACGCCGCTGGCGGACTTT
>OELA01000388.1_pt1 | contig 10291 bp, 14 predicted proteins | sample 1503161 | NCBI WGS metagenome assembly OELA01 (sample SAMEA104379559, study PRJEB20068) | metagenome | biome: 1000743; feature: 77; material: 1998 | place: USA | collected 2012 | depth 25 m
CGCGCACGATAAGAATGTGCTCGTTCGACGCGCGCAGTCGGGATCACCCCAGCCACCCCACGTGAAACAGTAGAGGGTACAGTGTATGGGATTCTCGGTGTCGTTGAAGTTGGATCTTGGTGTGGCGAGAACTGGCGGGTGGCGCATCTATGAGAGAGAACACAGGGAGGTGCGGCATGCAGAACGTACGTCGTTCGGGTGCATGGTTGATCGCAGGAGTCAGTCTTTGTGCGTTGGGGTTCCTCCTTTACATCGGGCAGCCGTTTGCAGCGAAGGCTCAAGAGCCGAAACGGTTCCAGTATAAAATCATTGAGGTGCTTCCCGATACCGAGAATATGCAAACCAGGCTGAACGAATTTGGAGCGGGCGGGTGGGAGTTGGTGGCGGTCTCGATGGGGAATATGACGGAGCCGAGGCTGATCTTTAAAAAATAAAGAAGTGCGGGTTAGGGAGGTGATTCCTTTGCTCCCGGAACCCCCACTTCGGAAAGTGGTCGTTCGCCGGCCGCAGTCGGAATTCGCCTCATTGCCCCGCACGAGATGGGAGTAGGGGAGAGAAGGTGCTCGTCCGACGCGCGCAGTTGGGATCATCCCAGCCACCCCCAAGTGGAAAGGTAGGGGAGAAGCGCATCAGGTTTAGGTATCGTTGAAAGTAGATCTCGGTTTCGGTCACAACTGCCGAGTGCCGCGTCCGTGATCCAAAATACCAAAATACAATGACGCTAGACATGCTTTATAGATGTCGTCGGATAGCATGAACCAAGGTGAGGGGTGAAGTGAGCAAGAGAATCTTTGTGCTCGGCGCAGGTTTTACAAAAGCCTTTGCGCCGGAAATGCCACTGATGCAGGACAACTATTCGGTCGCTTCGTCGAAAGAGCAAGGCGGGGCAGAGCACTCTCAAGGAATGGGAAACGCGGTACAACAAGGAATGTTTCTATTACGGGTTGCGCGTGCTCCCCGAATTGGCGAGAAAAGGGTAAGACAAGACTGACGAAATCCCCTCGCATCTAGGTCTTGTAGAGTGCTTGGAAGATTTCCGTTGCCTTGAGCCGTATCACGTTTGAGCGAGTTGGGAGCAAGCGGATGGGAATTGGTGGCGGTCTCGATGAAGAATGAGGTGGCGGATAGCAGCAGTTGAAAGAATTTCTTTTGACGGTCAGAGTCGGAATCACCACACTGACGACACGAAGTAGGGGAAGGGGGAGTGCTCGTTCGATCGAACGCGTCGTACCAAATGCCGACCTTCCGAAGGCACATTGACTTGGACTCTGGTCACCCACTCCTCAGCAGTGACCTGAGCGAATAGCTTGTTCCCAATCTCGCTACTTCTTAGCGACGCAGTATGTCGTTTCCGGAAGAGGTGAAAGGCCTCCTCCCACACCTTCTTTAAATTCGGCGATTTCGGCCCCGGCTGTCTGCCACACATGGAGGCAGTCCGCGATTAAGAAGGGCACGGTTTTGGGCATGCCCTTCACCAGGAGCGGTCGTCTGCTCGTGGTCGTGCCCACAACGATGAACCGGTTCCCCCTCATCAGATCCAGTGGTTCAATCTCTCCTGTATAGAGAAAGGCGAATACATAGTCGCCGGTTCTCGTAACTTCTTCCGTTTCCGTGGGTCCATACACGGGATAGTTCACGATGGGAAGTTGTGCCGCGACAATCACGATGCCCTTGCCGTTCTCGGTAGCTTGGACGATCCGGCCTCCCAGCTGGACTTTGATCCCTGCATCAGATTTCCCTGACTCATTCGTAGGACTGGCGTCACGCCACGCTTCAAAATGAAAGGTCGGAGAGACCTTTTCCATGACTTCTGGTGGAAAAGGCGTGTTCGCAGCACACGCGGACAGCACTGCACACAGGGTCAGAGTTGTGAGCCGTGAAAGGTGCATAACATTCAGGAGACTCACTCCTTTGTGAGATGGCTTCTTAGTTATATTCGCACTCAACGTTGGTGAAACATGCAGACTGTCGAGAATAACGGAGGTGTGCGCTGCAGTCGCTAATTCTGTCTCCGTCAGGCCTTCCCCTAACTCTCTATGAATCAGACCTTTGAGATCCACGACAGTCCCTCCCATGATGAATCACGTAAAGGTGTGGACGCTCTTCTCAGTTCCGTTTCATTTGTTTTTGGATCACCCAAGGCCGAAACGGAACCCTCTGAAAAATCTCTGATCGACGAATCGCACCACGGAGAGGTTTTTGGGCAGGCCAAATTGAACCGACTCTGAAACAAGGCCACGTAGTAGTCTGTCTTTGTACTGTCTGCTGACTGTCATGATCGTGCGCCGCGTCTTGGGGGTTATCCAAAAAGTTGAGTCACGCTCCATGCCAGGAAGAGGAGATATGCAATCCCGAAAAATATGGGAAAGCTGAATTCGCGGCGGGCCCACCATTGCCGGTGTTGGCGGAGCGCCCAGGTCGGGCGTAAGACCGGCGGATCGTTCTTGTCGTCTTGAAGAGACTGATGGTGGTCCCGGTACTGGCGAAGTTTGATAAATAACGGTGGTTGTGTCCAATTCGTGTGGAGTTCAGTGCCTTGAAGTTGCCATTCCCATAGGGCTATTTGGGCAGAAAATCGTCCGAGTACGATGGCCATTTGCAGGACCATGAGAATACCGAATACGCAGAGAATCATGCCCAAGAGCGTAAAGAGAAATGTGGGGGGTTGGCGGGCGAGGATAAACCCGATCGCCGCGACAAAGATGGAGTTCGCCGTCAAGTAATCGGACAACAAACTATGGTAATCGCGGACTCCTGATGTCCAGAGATTGACAAGAGTCCCGTACGTCTGCCGAAGGCTTTCCATGTCTATAGAGTGAGGGTCTCGATCCATTCATGCTCCGGATTGCTCTGTGGTCGGGGAATTCACACGCGTCAAAGATTGAAGCGGGGACAACGGTGGCTCAACCAGGTGTCCAGGGAATTGGGGAAAGATCACACAGTCTCGAACAGCGTAGGTAAACAACCGCGCCACCACTGTGACTTCAATCTAATTGTACGACCGTGACAATGATACTCGGGATGGTAGGCTCACCATCTGGTGCGATCGCCTCTAGTCCCATGCCTTCTTCTATGGTCTCTGCTGCCATCACAATATTCAGTGTATCGCCCCTATTGAGAGGCAACACAGAGTTCATCATGGCAACCGTCTTTTCCTCGGGATCGATTAATACAGCCCGTATGTTCGAATTCGGCACATCGATGTTATTCACCCTGAGCCAAAGATCGATCCACCGGGGAGTGGCACCTCTCACCTTACCAACCTGCGGCCCTGCGATGATAAGATACATGCCGGACTGTTTAATGATGATATCGCCTTTGTTGAAATCGACCGTATGGACTCCTCCGCCGGCATCTGCTTGCGCATCCAGTAGAACCTCAACAGGTTTTAAGGTCGAAATTCTTTGAGTTTTACCGGATGAAAATTGACCAAATGCCTTCCGGTAATCACGACCGATTAGATTTCGCTCGTTGTCATCACGTGGCGCCATTTAGTGTTTCACCTCCTCTGCCAGATCATGTTCGGAATCAACGGTGGAAGTTCCATAGGGGTCTTCGATGATGTCTTTGAACGAACGGGTCTCACGGGAATAGGTTTGAAGTAGCTCGATCAAATAGCTCACCTTCATTCTGCACACATCATATTTGGGGAACTCCATCGTACCGTCCGCTTTTTGCTCCACAGATATTTCGCCAAGATAGTTACACACACCATCCACCCTCTTCACGATGTCAGGGTCAAGAACATCATTCGCGGCAGTCAGGATACTCCGCACCGATTGCAACACACGCCCCAACTTTGCTTCATCCCTTCTGAGCTCGGAGAGCGTCACAGACCGCATCCACATTGGTTTCTCATCATCTGTTAATCCTACCGTGAGGTTATAGTGAGCAACTGAACGTTTGGTGACGCTCATCGTGAACAGCGTGAGCTGAAAGAGCTGCTTCAGATGTTGGGCCGCATAATCCATCCGTTTATTCCTCAGGGCTTCCTGCGATTCTATTATGTGGTCTAGTCGTATCTGATTACGTTTTGACAAATAGTGGAAGAATACCGCCAGGAGAATTCCTATCACGACGTCCAAAAGCAGGAAAAGAGTCGGCGAGAGATCGCAGCGTCGGCTGTAGTCAAATCGTCCGCAGCTAGGATCATCCGGACCAGAACCGAACACTAGATAGGGAACAAACGTTCCCGATACAAATCCTGCAAAAACAACCGCGGCTATAACTTTGGGTTTTTTACACAACTCCAAGATAGACATGGGCATGAGTTTGTGAACTGCCATGATCTATTCCTGAGCACTGAAGGCTAATTTCGAGAACAGTATTCTTAATGTATTTGGAAAGCAACTATCGAGGCGGAGGGGGCACCGGTCAAAGTGATGCTCAAAACGATGACGAATGAAACCATGTAATTGACGGGTCCTCTGGAGTTATTCGGTGCTTGCTCCTGTATCTGAGTCAGGAAAGGGTTCAACTCCACTGGCGCACATGATCGAGTGTTTTGACCATGGTCAACAGGCGCTCCCGTCCTGTCTCGGAAATCTCGGTAAACTGGATTCCCACCCCAGGAAAGAACACATAACGCTCCTCCCTAGGCCGAATCCAGGCCACTTTGCCTTGTGCGTTGATCGGCGCGGTTGGATCGTCCGGCAGGGCGAGTTCCAGCGTGAGGATCGTTCCTAACTGCGGCGGCAGGTGGGTCTCGATGAAGATCCCACCTCCGCCGATCTCGCAGGTGACACTGTCGAAGTGTTTGTGATCCGGTGTCGAATAGCGCACCTTCGCTGCGAGACGACTGCGGGGGTAATTCCGGGCTGCTTGATGGGATCGGGCTTCTTTGACATAGCCTTGAATGAAGTCTATGACGGCCTCCCACGATACTGCTCCCATCGGTTCGTCTGTCGGGCCGAGCAGCGTCATCGTTTCCGTCTCGCTGTCCAACCCCAAGGCTTTTCCCCGGTGTCGTAATGAGATCTTAATGGGCAACTTCATCATGATCCCTCCTCTCGGTGGAAAACGAACACCCTCGCTTCTTCCACTGAGGGTTTTGCTAGGATATGTCAAACTCCGTGAGAAATCGACCGTGCTTCTAGACAGTGTTCAACAAAGATTGCGATGCCGAGAAAACGATGTCCGGTACCGTTCTTCAAGAAAGATCGCCTCAGATTTCGTGATCCTCCCTCCTCATCAATACTCCCATCCATAGGCATTACCCTCTCAATCGCCCCCTTGACAGCGCCGGCTACGGCATGTAACATTTTGTGACATGACGGCTAAACAGTTCAGACAGGCGCGGGTTCGGTTGGGGTACACGCAGGCGAAGTTGGCGGAGGTGCTGCAACTGAGCCGGATGACGATCAGCCGCTATGAGGCCGGCACGTGGGAGGTGCCCTTGTCGGTCGAGATGGCGTTGGACCAGTTAGGATCGTCGCAGATTCCGATGCTTGGGATGGTGGCGGCCGGGGCGCCGATCGAGCCGATCACGCAAGCTGAACTGGTGGCAGTGCTGCCGCCGCTGTTGCGCGGGGGAGAGACCTTCGCGTTGCGTGTCAAAGGCGAGTCGATGAAGGACGACGGTATTCTCCCCGGCGATTTGGTGGTGGTGCGGAAGCAGGGCACCGCGCGGAACGGGCAGACGGTGGTGGTGTTGGTCAACAATGAAGCCACGATCAAAAAATACTATCGCAAGGATGGTCGGATCGAACTGCATCCGGCGAATGCGGCGATGAAGCCGATCATCGTGTCATCAGAGGACGAGTTTTGCATTCAGGGAATTGTCGCAGGGGTGATCCGCCACTTCAACGAATCGTGAGGTGCTCTATGGCGCTGATACAGCAACAGGCGATTGAGTTTCCATTTCGCACAGAGGATGGCGGCGCGGTCATCAATGCGCCTCGCCATCTGTTGGCCGAATTGCGGCGAAGTGCGGTGTCGACCGATCAGCCGAAGGGGTTGGTGCTGTTGTCCGGACCGTCGTCGGTCTATCGGCTGGGCCTCTGTGCCGCAGTCGATCGCGCGTTGGCCGGCGAACCGGTGTTGTATCTGGCCGGTGCCAATGTCTTCGACCCGTTCTTGGTGGGGCGGCTGGCTCGAGCCAGCCGGGCGACGCCGGCTCACGTGCTGCAACAGATTCACGTCTCGCGAGCTTTCACCTGTCATCAGATGGTCAGGCTGGTCACGGATTGTCTCCCGTCGGCGTTGCGCACCTATGATGCGCGATTCGTCATTCTTGCCGGTCCGCTCGACACGTTGTATGACCAGTCGGTGCCGGAGCCTGAAGCGATGCGCCTCTTTCGTGCCATGACGAAGGCGCTGCAGGACATGGCCCATCAAGGTGTGCAGGTATTATGCGTGAGCCCCCTCGCGCCGCCTGAATCCGGAGGACGCAGCAGATTTATGATGACGCTTCGTGCGCAGGCGCGCCGGGCGATCGACCTGCGCGAGGCAGAGGATGGTCTATGGCTCCAGGAAGAGGGAGGGCCTGAACCCAGACGCTGGATGATTCCGCGTCTGTTCTGGAATCGGTTGTAGACATGGGGCGCACGCTCGCCACGTTCACGCAATTGGTCCAACAGGAAATCGACTCGTGGAGCCGCTACCGGCGTGCATTGCGGCGCGAGGATCAGCAGGCGCTCGATGTGCTGTTCGCCGCTGCCCGCCACCATGCGTCGGCCGGTGCCTATCTCGCGCGTGAGACCCCGTTCGAGGTGATGTTGCTGTTCATGTTGATTGAACAACAGAAACACGTCGTCACGTTGCAACAGAAAGTGATGACTCTTGAAACCCGCCTGTTCCACGACTCGACTCAGGGGATGGCTTCTTGATGTCTACCCGGCACAAGAGGGCATAGTCGTCTGGCTCCTCTGCGATGACGGTCGCCGCATCAGGGCCGTCGATCCCTTCGTGCCGACCTATTATCTGGCCGCTCCACCATCCATTCGCGAGCAGGTATTCCGGCTGCTCCGCCGCGCTCCCTGTCGTATCAGCACCAGAGAGGTAGAACGATATGAACTCGGTGCACCTCGTCCGATCTCGGTGCTGGAAGTCTCGGTTCACGCTCCCGCCCAGTTCTTGCCCCTTACGCAACAGCTGATCCGCACTTGCCCCGACGCGCAGTTTTTTCACGTGGATGTGTCGCTGCCGCAGCGCTACTTTTACGACCGAGAACTCTTTCCTCTCGTCCATTGCGAGGTTGACCTCACAGTCGAAGACCGGATCCAGTTGATTCAGGCACTGGAGTCGCCCTGGGACACGGACTATGGTCTCCCGCCGCTCACGATCATGGAACTGTCGACGGACAATCCGTCGCCCAACCCGAACCATGGAGGGCGTGGTTCGCTCGTGGTGCGGATGGATGGAGAAGAGCGTGCGTTAGAAGGCGATGATGCCGATGTGATCCAGCGCCTTCACCAGCTGCTGGTGCGACAGGACCCCGATATTCTCTTAACGGACTGGGGCGATTCCTATCTTCTGCCGCGTCTTATGACCATGGCGGATCGTTTGCGGCTGCCGCTTGCGCTCAATCGCGATCCCCATCGATCCATCGGCGCGAAGAGACCCCGTTCGTATTTTTCGTACGGCCGCATCCTGTCCCATGCAGGCGCCCGCACGTTGTCGGGACGGTTACACCTCGATCGGCACAATTCCTTTGCGCTGGCGGAAATGGGCCTGGCCGGCCTTATTGAGCAGGCCCGTGTCGCGAAGGTCGATCTGCAGCAGATGGCCCGCACAACGACAGGGACGGGGATCACGTCGATGCAGCTCGAAACAGCCTGTCGTGACGGCCTGCTGATTCCCTACCGGAAGCAGGAGCCGGAAGCCTTCAAGTCCGCGCTCGAGTTGTTGCAGACCGATCAGGGCGGATTGGTGTTTGCGCCGATCGTCGGCTATCACGAACAGGTCGGCGAACTGGATTTCTCTTCAATGTATCCCGCCATCATGACGCGCTTCAACATCTCGCCCGAAACGGTCAATTGCCGGTGCTGCCGAGATGAACCGACCGCGCAGGTACCGGAGATCGGCCATCACATCTGCCTCCATCGCCGGGGATTGGTGCCTCGCACACTGGCCCCGTTGCTCGACAAGCGCGTGCGATACAAACAGCTCATGGCCGGGGCGACACAGCCGGTGGCGAAGGCCGTGCTCGATCAACGGCAAACGGCGCTCAAGTGGCTGCTCGTCGTTTCGTTCGGGTATTTGGGATACAAGAATGCCCGGTTCGGTCGGATCGAAGCGCACGAGTCCGTGACCGCCTACAGCCGTGAGCTGCTGCTGCAGGCTAAGGAAGTTGCCGAGCAGCAGGGCTATCGCATGCTGCATGCGATTGTAGACTCGCTCTGGCTCGTGAAGCCCGGTTCGGTCAGGGCAGACTATGACAGACTCGCGCAAGCGATCACCGAGCGAACGAAGCTTTCGATCGGTGTGGAAGGGCTCTATTCCTGGATCGGATTTCTTCCGTCACGGGTCAATCCGCTCATGCCGGTGCCGAATCAGTTCGTGGGCCTGTTTGACGATGGCGCCATGAAAATCCGCGGCATTGAAATCCGTCGCAGCGATGCCCCGTTCCTCGTCAAGCGGGCACAGGCAGAAGTGTTGCGCTGTCTGAGCCAGGCACGGACGCTGGCCGAGTTGCGTGAACGGATTCCGCAGGCATTGGAGATCGTCCATACCTATCGGCGCTATCTCCGAGATGGTCACGCCACCGTTGAGGAGTTGGCCATCACGAAATCGCTCTCGAAAGAGCCGCAGGCCTATCACCATCAGACCCTGTTGATGATTGCGGCGCAGGAACTGCTCGCGCGCGGCGTGTCGCTCCAAGCCGGCGACAGGATTCACTACATCATTACGGATGCCGATGCGGCCTATCCACCGGACCGGGCGCGCGCGGTCGATGGACTCGATGGAACCTGGAGTTACGATGTCTCGGCCTATGACAACCTGCTTCTGAAGGCGATCCTCGTGCTGTTGACGCCTTTGGGTGTGACGGCAACCTCGCTCAATGAGTCAACCAATCCAACCAGCCCTGCTGCGTGCAGTTTGCTTGAGCGTAATTGACTCCTACCATCGAAGGCCCAGCAGGTACGTTCAAACCTGTCCGAACCGTCGGCCCTTGCCTGCGCGCATAGATTGCTTAGCGCCTGTTTGTACGGGGTTAGCGATGGCACTCATCTTGCGCAATTCCTTTGGTTCTCATGTGCGGCATAGGGGGCATGAGATGAACATGAAAAGGGGGGTCCGATGGCACCAGTGTTGGAACTCGATCGGCAGACAGCCTCGTTCGTGCGGCAACTCGAAGAACAACGGAAACTCGAAAAGACTCTTTTGGTCGAACGGGTTCGTGGGACGAAAGAAGGGCTTGAGTCGGTCTTCACCGACATCAAGAGCCGTGTGGCGGTGTTGGAGAAGCTAAACGGATCGGCAAGTGCCAGCTGCATTGCGCCGATCGGCTGGAGCCAGCTGATCTTTACCGGACCGGCGAGCGTGTCGTCGCCGAATACTATCGGGTTCGGGGACCGGGATGAAACCCTCTGCAAGCTCGACCAGATTCGCTATCTCGAAGATACGAGTTACCTCCGCCTTGCGGCGAATCCCCATTACGTTGAACATATGTTGCCGAATAAATCTGCTCAGGCGCGTGTCGGGGCGAATCCATCCATGTGGGACACACTGGGGTATCTGCATGTCGGGTATACGACGACGCTGCAAATTCCGGCTGCGATGGAGCCGACGACGCTGTCGATCATGTCGCGGTTGAATACGCTGTTCAATTGGGTCGAGGCCAATGCGGTCGGGGATGAATGGTACTCGCAGGTGTCGGCGACGGCGCGGCTGTGGGTAACCTACGACGGGGAGTTTCGACAGGCTCCGGCGGCACAGTTTGTGAGACTTCTCGCGACACCGAAGCAACTGCGAACGCATCAAGATATCGCGTCCCAAGCGCCGAGTGCGGCGTTGACCATGCAAGTCTCCGCATCAGCCGGCAGCGGCACGACGATCAGCGTATACGAAAGTATTGAACTCGTTGCCACCACGCCGAACGGCCATGCCTACGTCGACGGCATATTTTCCTGGGAACCTCTGGCGGTGCAACTGCGCGAAGGATGACAGCGGGTGTCGATAGAGAGGAAACATTACGGGGATTGGTAGAGAGTCTGTACGATTTCTGTGGTGTTGAAGAGCATCATGTTGAGTCGCGTATATACTGCATGGCCGAAGTAGTGGTCGCGCACATTCGTTGATCCGGTAGAATCTTTATAGTCGACGAGAATCCCCAGCCCCTCACTGGGAA
>OELA01000065.1_pt1 | contig 10277 bp, 8 predicted proteins | sample 1503161 | NCBI WGS metagenome assembly OELA01 (sample SAMEA104379559, study PRJEB20068) | metagenome | biome: 1000743; feature: 77; material: 1998 | place: USA | collected 2012 | depth 25 m
TCACGCAATTGATTGAATCTCTACACCAGCATGCGTGTTTGGTCAGTTCGAACACATCATCCGTCAGGTCCCGCTGGTTCGAGACAGTTCAAGATATGGATACGGTCCATCTGGGCCATGCTGCGCTGCTGTATCGACAACGGGACCACGCGTTGTTGTTCGATCCTTGGCTGCTCCCCTGGTTTGCGGAATCTTCGGTCCCGTCGCTCTGGGGATCGCTGTTGCCCAAACCTGCTGCCGTCTTCTTGACCCATGATCACGACGATCACGTGGATCCTCGCACGCTCTTGCACCTGCCCAAAGACACTCCGATCATCGTGCCGAGTCGGAGGAATCGGCGTACGCTCTCATACGACTACCTGTCCCTCCTGCGGGAACTGGGATTTGGCCACGTGATTGAATTGGCGCATGGAGAATGTTGGGCGTTCGAGGGAGGCGCCGTGTACTCTGTGCCGTTCTACGGCGAAGACCCCTGCGATGTGGAAATGCCGCGCAACTGCTATCTCATCGCCGATCGTGGCTATAACGTGCTCGTGCATGCGGACAGCGGGCCGACGAATCGCGGCAAGTCCGCCCTCACGGACGGGGTGATCCTGTCGCTTGTGCAGAAGCATGGGCCGATCCCGCTGGTGTTTGCCTCACAGCAACAACTGCTGGAAATCCGTGGCCACGCGGCACACGCACCGTTGTCTCCTCCTGGAAAGTGGCTCGATGTGGGAGAAAACGGCTATCTGACGAATGGGTATCTGGCCGACGTCTGTACGGCGGCGCAGGCAAAACTGTTCGTGTCCTATGCGACCGGCGGCGCAGAGTGGTATCCAGACCATCTCTCGTTCATGTTCAGCCGACGGAATCCCGCCCGCACCGCCTTGCTGACGGCCCACTGGGAACGGCCGGAAATACTCAAAGGACTTCTCGCCACGCAAGGATGCGGGTATCATTACGGCCATGCGTTGGATCTGTTTCGTCGCACAGCCGACGGGAAGGTGGAACCGCTGATGACTGGGGACTCCCTGACACCCCTGTCGCTCTACCGGCTTGACCACGGCGATCCTCCGTTTATGAAATCCAGTTACGGCACCACACCATCTCGCGACATCAACAAGGACCGACTATGACCACGCGCAGTAGGCAGCAGGCTCCGATCCTCGTCACCGGTGTCGCCGGATTCATCGGTTTTCATACCGCGACCAGACTGTTGGAGCGAGGTGAGCGGGTGATCGGGCTCGATAATGTCAACGACTACTACGACGTGCGGCTGAAGAAGGCCAGGCTGGCGAAGCTCAAGCCGTTCAGGTCGTTTTCATTCACAAGGCTGGATCTGGCCAATCGGGTCGGGATGAAGAAGCTGTTTGCGAAGCAACCGATCCGGCGCGTGGTCCATCTGGCAGCCCAAGCTGGTGTGCGCTATTCACTGGTGAACCCACATGCCTATACCGACAGCAACATCGAAGGGTTTCTCAACATTCTTGAAGGCTGCCGGCACACAGAGGTCGAGCACCTCGTCTATGCCTCATCGAGTTCCGTCTATGGCGGCAATACCCAGATGCCGTTTTCGATTCATGACAACGTCGATCATCCGGTCTCTCTCTATGCGGCGAGCAAGAGGGCCAATGAACTCATGGCCCATTGCTATGCGCATCTCTATCGGATGCCCTGCACGGGTCTGCGGTTTTTTACGGTCTATGGGCCCTGGGGGAGGCCCGATATGGCCCTCTTCATATTCACGAAGGCGATTCTCGAGGGAAAATTGATCGAGGTGTACAATCACGGAAAGATGCGCCGGGACTTTACCTACGTCGATGACATCGTCGAAGGCGTGATCAGGACCCTCGATCATCCGGCCACGCCGAACCAGGCTTGGTCCGGCGACAAACCGGATCCCGGAACCAGTTCAGCGCCGGCCCGGATCTACAATATTGGTAATCATCAGCCGGTTGAACTGTTGCGCTTTATCGAGGTGCTAGAGCAGGCCATTGGGAAGAAGGCGAAGAAAAAACTGTTGGCTAGCCAGCCAGGTGATGTTCCCGCCACCTATGCCGATATCGAGGATCTGTCACGGGATGTCGGATTCAAGCCGGCGACACCGATCGAAGTGGGGATTCCCCGTTTTGTCGAGTGGTATCGTGAGTTCTATAAAAAATAAGGGGTGCCAAGCTTGATAGAAAGCCTGGCACCCCACAGTCTCTCGCCCTGGATTGGCTCGTTACGGACAACCGATCGGTACAAATCCCGGCCCGAATAGTTTTGCCAGAGTCATATACCGCGCTTGATCGTAGAACGAATAGCTGGCACCCCGCTGATTTCTTCCGGAGAGATCTCCGCCATACGATGGGTCTGTTCCATAAAAGAACCCGCCACGAGTCTTCTGAACGAGGTGAAGCCACTCTCCATACATGGAGCAGACTTCAGCTTGAACGGACCCGGATGGGGCGATGCTGGCGTACCAATCTTTGGCCCAATCGGGAACGGTCTGTCCTCTGACGGTCATACCGGCCTGAGTGCGGTCTTGGTACGGAGGAATATCATGGTGAGGAGTCGCAGCCACGGTGGGGCGATAGGTTGGCATGTCGTCCAGCGAGGGCACGATCGACAGTTCTTTCAGCGTCATCAGTTTGCAGCCAGGCAAATCCTTATTGGTGTAGAGGGCGCTCCCATCGGCCTGGGGACATTCCCGCATCAGGTACGGATCGGAGGCGACCGTCGTATCGGAGAATGCCGACGTTGAGGACAGGGTGAAGATCGTTGCGGCAATCATGAGCACATAGGTGGGCTGCATAGCGCACCTCCCTTCAGACGGTGGAGCAGACAAGCGTTGCATCATCGTTCACCTCTGTTCATTTCATTATACTCACCGATGGTGTTGTCAAACTATTCCACCGGCGACAAAGCCGTCTATTCATCTTTGGAGGGGGGTCTTGCTACGGACGGTGGGCCGGTAAATTGGCTCAGATGGCCGGTCAGCCGAGACCACTGGTGTAATAGACTCTGAGTCGCACCTTCAAAAATAGACAGGCTGCGCAGACGCCGGGCGGTCGGCGATTCTGCCGTCGAAGCTAAACAGCATGGCGCGGGAACATGGTGTGGTCTTGCTCGTGTGTCTTGTCAGTCGCGGAACGAAACGGTTTTATTGAATAAAATGAGCAGGTTGGCCTTGTTACCTTCTCGCTACTAGGGTATTCTTCGCCCTCAATCCGTAAAGCGTGAGGCATGTGAAGAATCCCATCGCCTGCCGTCCGTACCCCTCACGTCCGACCAATTTCCGTCATGACTGACTACGGCGTACTTCCAAATCTCCTGGTGATCTTCTTGGCATCGATCGCCGTCGTCTTCGTATTCCACAAGTTGCGGCTCCCCTCGATTGCAGGATTCTTGGTCGCCGGCTCAGTCATCGGTCCCCACGGGTTGAACCTCATCACGGATGTCGGGACGGTCGAGGTGTTGGCCGAGATCGGAATCGTTCTGCTTCTCTTCACCATCGGAATAGAATTTTCTATTGCGCAATTGCTTTCCATGCGCCGAATCATGTTTGTCGCAGCGCCAATCCAGATCGGCGGCGTGCTGGCGATGGCAGTCCTCGGGGCAATGCTGATCGGATTCTCCTGGCGGGACGGGCTGGTTTGGGGATTTCTCTTCGCCCTCAGCAGCACGGCGATAGTCTTGAAGACCCTAACGGAACGGGGGGACAACAACTCGATCCATGGCCGAGCCACGATCGGCATTCTCATCTGTCAGGATCTGGCCGTCGTCCCAATGATGCTGCTGATGCCGATTCTTGCCGGCAAATCGACGGGAGATGTGCTGACCATTCTGCTCACCTTGGGAGGATCGGTTCTCATTGTCCTGCTTGTCATTGCAGCTTCCTGGTATCTGATTCCCAAACTATTGGGCTATATCGTCCGGAGCCGCAGCCGCGAGCTGTTCTTGCTGACGATCATCATCTCCTGTACCGGCATCGCCTGGCTCACCTCTCTCGGCGGCCTCTCGTTGGCAATAGGAGCATTCATCGCTGGATTGGTCATTTCCGAATCGGAGTACAGCCATCAAGCCATAGCCGAAGTGCTGCCGTTCCGCGACAGTTTCACCAGTCTCTTTTTTGTGTCGGTCGGCATGCTCATGGACTGGAGGGTGTTGCTTACTCATCCGGGACCGGTGTTCGGACTTCTCATGGCAGTTCTGCTGCTAAGTTTCATTTCTGGGACCGGAGGGGCTCTGTTGTCGGGACTCCCTCCGCGTTCTGCGATCATGGTAGGTATCGCCCTGGCTCAGGTCGGAGAGTTCAGTTTCTTGCTGGGGCAGCAGGGGGAGGCAAGCGGGTATTTCCAGGGCGATCAGTATCAAGTCTTTCTTGCGCTCTCGGTGCTCTCCATGATCATCACGCCTTTTCTCATGCAGTGGTCGCCGCATTTGGCCCGCCGCGCCGAGGCCTGGCAGCGTGTGCATCATTTGCTGCCTCGTCGCACCATCGCCCACGTCGAGCAGATCGAAGGGAAGCAGATTCGGATGAAGGGCCATGTCATTATTGCAGGATATGGGTTGAACGGGAGGAATCTCGCCCGCGTGCTCGGCGAGACGGAGATTCCATACCTTGGCTTGGATCTCGACGGCGATACCGTCAGCCGCGAAGCGAAACATGGTGTTCCTGTCTACTACGGCGATGCCACGAATTCGCATGTGTTACGGCATATGAGGATCGAAGATGCCAAGGTGTTGGTGGTGGCCATATCGGATCCATTTATCACCCGGCGGGTTGTGCAGGTTGCCAAAGGACTTAACCCCAAGCTCCACGTTGTCGTGCGCACCCGCTATTTGCGCGAGTTGGATGAGTTGCATAAGCTCGGCGCGGACGATGTGGTGCCGGAGGAATTCGAAACCTCCATTGAGATTTTTGCCTTAGTACTCAGCACCTACAAAATGCCACCGGACTTTGTGATGCGAAAGGCTGCACAAGTTCGCCGGGAAGGGTACGCCTTGCTTCGTCGCAGCGAATCGCCGGGACTCCCGCACCATCTTCATGGCGGGACCTTGGCCGATGCGGAGGTCGAGACCTGCCGCATCGACGACGATTCCCCTGCGTTGGGGAAGATGTTGGCCGAGCTTGATATCGGTCCACGCACGGGCGCATCGGTAATTGCTTGGACGCGTGCAGGGGTGACGCAAGCAAATCCGTCGAGCACCACTCGATTGATGGCGGGCGATATTGTCGTGTTACTCGGTTCGCGTGCCCAGATTTCGCAGGCGATGGGGTTTTTAGTCCAGACGAATGCGAAATGAGCATACTGCTACCGTCTTGCCGTTGTCATAAGCTGATAGGCCTCCTCCAGCGTGGCAACTTCAATGACTGTGATGTTCCATCGGACTGCCCGCTGGGAGAGATCCCAGTCAGCCTTGTCTAATTGCCCGCGAGGGACAAGGATAGTTTTGAACTGTGCGCGGGCTGCCGCTTCGATTTTAGTAAGCAGGGAACCCACCGCTTCGATTTGACCGTCCGGCATGATGGTTCCAGTCAAGACGACATCCGGCCTGATGTCGTCGCCTCTCCAGGCTGCGACGAGGCCGACCGCAACGGCGCTGCTGGCACTCATTCCCTCGGTCCATGCATTGTATGACCGGTTCTTGATCGTGATCACCCACCCTCGTCCGTTCTCTCCAACTGTCTTCGTGGCAGCTATGACGGCGTGTTTGACGCCTTCTTTCCAGTCCTCACTGACGATTGAACCACCACCCAGACTAATCTCATTGAATTGGACAGTTGGTCCCTCTAGTCGGGAGTCTTTGTCGATTTGGAGGACGATGTAGTGGACGACTCCGGTCTGCCCACCGGCGAGTACACCCAGTGCCGGCACCGTTACAACACGACGGCTGTCCACAGACCAGAGCGGAGAAACCTGTGCGCAAAGAATGATCGCCGAGAGGAGCGAGTAAGGTGAGGTGTTTTCCGAGTCGCGCTGCCGTCCCCCATGATGTTACATGCGATTAACTCTTCCAGCGAAGCGTCACTCTTTCTTTGAGCGGATGATCGAGGGGCTGTCCGGTTTGCGTCGATGCAAGATGCGCGGCCTTTAGCTTGTAGTACCATTTAGCCGGCGTATCGGCATCATCGATGAGCATCAAAGCCGGTTTGTAGCGTAACCCCACCGCCTGGCGTTCCATCGCCTCTCGGTCCTGCGTCATGAAAATGTTGGCGAAGTAACGAAAGATACTTTTGGAAAATGGAACCCAACTGAGGCAGTTCCACGCTGCGGTAAAGTCGATGCGGCATTGCTGTTCACTGATCGGCGTGACCGTGGCGCGGCTGGATACGAAGAGCGACCCGCATTGGACGAATTCGAATCGCTGGTTGGGCAGCACAAAGTCGATGGTCGTCGTCAGCGGTCCGCCGTAAAACAGATTCAAGAGTTTGTACGGTCCGCTGTTTGTTGAAGGAGCGTGTGGAACCATCCGAAAGCCGTTGGGAATCGGCTCAAAGGTCTTGGCCTTTTCGTGGATGCTCGCCTGGCTGCGCCACCAGGAGCTTTGATGTACAAAGGGGCCGTGAGCCGGGTCCATCAGGCCGACGATGCCGTCGTCGATCGTGCAATCCAATAGCGTCGAGATGTGAATCATCCGGTAGGGAGACGAGGGGAGCGGTAGCGGCGGCACATCCGGGGTGATTTGGTTCGGCTGTTGAGGGTCGGGAATGAACACCCACACATAGCCATCCCGTTCGCGACAGGCGTAGGTGGTGATGCCGATCTTGTCGACACGGATGGGGGAGTTTTCGACTAGCGCGGGAATTTCACGGCAACGGCCTGCCTGATCGAACTGCCATCCATGGTAGGCACATTCGACACAGTCGCCTTTCATTTTTCCGAAGGACAGCGGCATGCCACGGTGAGGACAGATGTCTCGCATGGCCGCAATCGCACTCTGCGATGTCTTGCAAACGAGGATCGGAAGGCCCAACAGGACAGTCCCTTTCAGACTGTTAGGGGTGAGTTCACTGCTCAGGCAAGCGGGATACCAAAAGCCCAAGAGTGGGGCGCTCTTGGACGACTTGATTTCAGTAATGAGGTCGCTGTTCATTGATGAGGAAGGACGTGCCAGGAAGGGCCAATCTGGACATCGTGAATATAGCGATATGGGTCATGCAACGTCAAGCCAGTCGGCGTCGAACAACTGCTCTTTGCACTTCTCTTCACTTCTCATTAAGGGAGTGGCCGAGGCTGCCCTTGACTGCGCGCAGTTTCTCACCCACCCGCCCTGGGCGCGCCGAGACGTGCCCGTAACCCTTGCGAGCACAGTTTCATCGTGCGCGTTCTGCGAGCAAAAAGGCACCTGGCCGCTCCCGCCTCTTCCTTGACAAGAAAAAGAAGCGGAGACTATAGTAAAAATTGCAGTGAAATCGCCACATTTATGCGGACCTGAGAGGCAAGGAGGCGTCATGACAACCGCACAGCTGGATCCAGCAGTCGCGTTGGCGGATCTGCAGGTCTCCAAGCCGGACAAAGTGACGATCGTGCTGTTGAGCGGCGATATGGATCGAGCGATGGCGGCGTTCATCATCGCCACAGGGGCTGCCGCCATGGGGATGCAGGTCACGGTCTTCTTCACATTCTGGGGTCTGAATGCTATTCGCAAGAAAGGCGCGACCAGCTCTGCGAAAGACTGGCTTCGCCGGATGTTCGGCCTGCTGAATAAAGGGGGCGCGGACAGTCTTCCCCTCTCCCGGTTCCATTTCTGGGGGTTGGGCACGAAGATGATGCAACAGGTAATGAGGCAAAACCGGATGCCGGGTGTGCCGGAACTCATGGAGACGGCGCTTGGCCTCGGTGTTCACTTTATTGCCTGCACGACGACTATGGGGCTCATGGGGATTACGAAAGATACGCTCATCGAGGGTATCGATCAGTTCGCGGGGGTAACAACCTATCTCGCGGAGGCCAAACAGGGCAGCGTGAACTTGTTTATTTAGTTCATCTGGTTTGTCTGGTGAGTAAGTTGTGCATCCAGGTCGACCAGAAAAACCAGAAAAACCAAACAAACCAGATCAGCAGGTTGCTATGATTCAAGCCGATGTGAAGCTCGATACGCTCGGGTATTTTTGCCCGATGCCGATTATCATGACCTTGAAGAAGATCAAAGAACTGACCTTGGGCCAGGTACTTGAAGTCGTCTCAGACGACGAGGGCATCAAGAAGGACATGCCGGCCTGGTGCGACACGACCGGCCATCAGATGGTCGGACTCGAAGAAGAACAGACGAAGTCGGGAACGATCTATAAGGCGTTCGTGAAAAAGACGAAGTAACCGAACAGACAGGGATCGGTGAAGACGGAGAAGCCGGAGGGATGATGATCAGACCTCCGGCTTCGTTGTGTTGATTCTTGGTGAGGAGGAACGTGGATCGAATCGTCGAATGTGTACCGAACTTCAGTGAGGGGCGAAACCGGACGACGGTGTGCGCGTTGGTGCATGCGGTGGAATCTGTGCCAGGGGTCTGGCTGTTGGATCAGACGATGGACCGGGATCACCATCGCTCCGTCTTGAGTTTTGCGGGCGAACCGGACGCAGTCGCGGAAGCGGCCTTTCGCGCCATTCGGGTGGCGACCGATCTCATCGATCTTCGGAAGCACAAAGGCGTCCATCCGCGGGTGGGAGCAACGGATGTTGTGCCGTTTGTGCCGCTGCGCGGCGCAACGATGCAGGATTGTATCCACTTGGCGAAGCGATTGGGGCAACGAGTAGGAACGGAGTTGGAGATCCCGGTATTCCTCTACGAAAGAGCGGCATTGCACCGCGATCATGCCCCACTCGAGTCGGTTCGTCGAGGAGGGCTTCAAGGCCTTGCCTTCCGCATGGCCTCCGATCCGGATTGGACACCGGATTTTGGCCCTCCGCACCTTCACAAAACGGCCGGTGCCATGGTGATCGGCGCGCGACCTCACTTGATCGCTTTCAATGTGAATCTTCACTCGACGGATCTGGCCTTGGCTCAGTCCATCGCGAAAGACATTCGTCAATCGAACGGAGGGCTGCCCCATCTCAAAGCGATCGGCGTGGAGTTAGCCAGTCGACAGCTGGTTCAGGTCGCCATAAACCTGACCGATTATGTCATCACGCCCATCCATGTCGCGCTTGAGGCGGTCCGAACCCGCGCAGCCGCGCAAGGGGTGGCGGTAGCAGGGAGTGAAGTGATCGGGCTTGTGCCCCAAGCGGCGCTGGTTCAGGCCGCTGCGCATAGCCTGGCGTTCGAACAGTTCGATGCCACGCAGGTACTGGAATTGAGATTGGAAACTCGGCTCTCACATGAGCCGGCACGACAAACTTCGCCTCACATACAGAAGGCGGTAGATCTGCATGCACAATCGCTCGCAGATTTTTTGGACGCGGTGGCCGCGGCGACTCCGATTCCAGCCGGCGGCTCGGTTGCCGCCTTGGTGGGTGCCCTCGCAGCCTCGCTGGGGATCATGGGTGCGCGCCTCAGCCGGCAACGGGGGGTCGAACATCGGCTGAGTGAGATTGGCCGGCGGCTTCGCGAACTCATGCAAGCGGATGGCGATGCGTATCAGCGCTATACCCAGGCAACGAAGCTCGCGAAAACAGATCGGACTCGTCCTGCCATCTTGTCGTCTGCGCTTCACCTGGCGACTGAGATACCGCTAGAAATTGCCGAACAGGCGACGGAGGTCGGGGTCCTGCTTCATGCCTGCTCGGCAGAAATGAAGCCCCGCGTTCGGTCCGATGTGACCGTGGGACTGGTGTTGGCGATCGCCGCAGCGGATGCGGGACGTCATACAGTCGCAGAAAACATAAATATTCAACACAATCAACGGCTTAAATCATCGCTTCTCAATCGGATTCAGCAAATGACGAACCGTCTTGAGGAACTCAGGGGGCTATGTTACACTGCGCCCCTTGGTCAAGGCCAGGCTGGCTCTAGAAAAAAACCTCTACAGGCATCGCCTGGGAAAGTACACAAACGGGAAGAATGGAAATCAAAGTCTTCAATAATAACGTCGAGAAAGCTCTCAAAGTTGCCAAGAAGAAACTCGCGGGGGAAGGACTCTTTCGAGAACTGAAGCGCCGGCGATTTTACGAAAAGCCGAGTGTCAGGAAGAAAGCCAAGCAGCGTGAAGCACAGCGGCGGCGTCAAAAGTGGTTGTCGAAGCGTAAGCCGGAGTAAGCGTCCTTCCACGGGCTTGCCCGTTCGGTAGATCTGATCCTTCTCACGGTCTTCATCTCCCTTCCTCCCCCATGCGCCAGGCTCAAATCACTGCGGCGCTTCGAATCGTCAAG